>Ga0209635_10000693_pt1 | contig 23857 bp, 27 predicted proteins | sample DeeMarSWOR230_32_FD_187463 | JGI IMG/M metagenome (GOLD analysis project Ga0209635, IMG submission 187463) | Marine sediment microbial communities from White Oak River estuary, North Carolina - WOR-2-30_32 (SPAdes) (version 2) | ecosystem: Environmental > Aquatic > Marine > Intertidal zone >...
CAGGGCTGCAGTTGGCTGAGGAACAAAATACCCGTCAGTACTGGCGCTGATTCTCATGGTGTTTCCTCCTGGTCTTGAATCCCCTGAATTTCGATAAATAGCAGGTTAGCCCGATGACAGGCTTCCAACAGGCTGTAACCTCCGTCTTTGTCCAGAGCCATGCTGCCGGACATGACATGTGCTGCAGCAGCGTGGGCACAGACCCCTTTACTCACCAGCTCTTTATATCGTGCAAGTAGCCGTTCTTTGTTCTCCATCACACCTCCTTTCAATAAGCAGAAACCAGAATAGGAATCATGCTGATCAGGTTCTTTACCTGTTGTTTCAGACAAGCGTTCTCTTCTTCCAGGGCTTTCAGGCGGTCGAGGTAATCAGGGTTCAGGTTGCTGTAAGCCTGGCGCCAACGGTAAAAAGTCTCTCTGCATACTCCCAGGAGACAGCAGACTTGAGCCACCGTCTGGCCTTGGGATAAACCCAGCTCTGCTTTACGCAGGAACTCAGTGATCTCTTCCTTGGAGTAGCGTCTGTTTGTCGCCATAGTTCCTCCTTTCACCAGGCAAAAACCAAAAGGTTTCATGTCTGTCCTTTGTACTTCTTTTGTAGCCTCTTAAACTCTCTCAACTCGCGTTCTTCTTGCTGCCGTAGGTGCTCGCGGCGGTCCTTTTCTGTCTGACAAGCTTCTTCTGCGATGTCCTCCACAGTGAAGTAGGCCGGGGCTTTCTTCATTTCTTCGATGGGCGGTCTCGGCCTGGTACAAGGCGGCGTAGAAAAGTAGCCGCACATAAAACGAGTTCCATCGGTAAAAGTGAGACAGAGGTAGTTTCGGTAGGTGCGGCCATACTCAGCCTTAATCACCTCTGTGGTGGCAATGGTTTTTCCCGGTAAAGCTCTGTCGTCATGCGACATTGTTTTGCCTCCCTTTACTGAGCAAAAACCAGAGGGCCTGCCGTTACGACTCAACGACAGGCCCCCTGGTGTATCAGCAGACCCCTCCCTTTGCACCGGTCATAAGACCAGACACACCAGGTGCGGGTCCAGGGTCTTAAAATTCGGGGGAGTTTCACCTATACCCCTCCCCGAAGGTTGGTGTTAATTAACGCTTTAGAACGGCACCTCCTCAGTGTTTTCACCTTCCGGCGGCGCCTCGGCAGCCGGAGCCCCGTTGCCGTTCTTTTTCCCAAGGAACCTCACCACGTTGGCGACAACTTCTGTCCGCCACACCGGGTCGCCTTCCGGCGGGGTGGTCTGGTAGTTCCGAACCCGGCCTTCTACATACACCAACCGGCCTTTCTCCAGGTACTGGTTACAGGTTTCAGCCAGTTTCCCCCAGGTTACGATCCGGTGCCAGGTCACTTCTTCAACCAGCTCACCGTTACCGTTGGTGTACCGGCGGTTCGTAGCGACGGGGAACGTAGTGCGGTGACGGCCTGACTCAGTGGTCAGAAGTTCAGGGTCCCGCCCCAGGTTGCCAACTAATGTGATTCTGTTAACCATGTCGTCTCTCCTTTGTCGGGGCCTTACCCCGTTTATTCATTGAGTAAAAACCAACTAAATCCAGACCGCAATTATCTCAGCAACCGCAATTTCCTGGTAAACCGCGTAATGAACGATAACTGTCGCCATTATCAGGATGGTCATGGCTTTGGTAATGTGTCTGAGCATAACCCGATGCCTCCTGTCTTTAGTCGTTGCATTAAGCAAAAACCAAATTGTCACTGGTGACTGATGGTTCTCTCGGATGCGGTTTTTAAAAAAATGAGGGCAGGGCAGCCGGAGCCACCCTGCCCTTGCCCCTCCATGTTGCAGCCCCTTTCGGTAGCCCAGCTCTTGGCTGGTGGTCGAGGGCTAAATCGCTATTTGCATGGGGAAGTTGTCATTGTCGAGGGCGTCGTACTCGCTGGCGCCTTCATCTTCAAAATACGGGACTGTTTCAATCTGGCCTGGCTGCACTCTGGGCCCATGGCCTGTTAACCAAAGCGACTGTTCTTCCCGGAGACTGGCGATTCTGTCTCCGGTTATGTCCACGATTTCAGTTGGGATGTAGGGTAGATGAAGGGGACAGTTTGCTTTGGGGCGGAGGCTTTGTTTCCCAGTAAGGTCTTTGATCCTTACCAGGTAAAGCCTGCGGTCTTTGGGATGGTAAACCCAAGCAAGCCTTTGGAGGTCAGACTTTTCTCTTCGGAGTCTCTTGGTTGAGATGCCTCTGAGCTTGGCGTTCTCGTCCAGGCTTTTTAAGTCGAGATAGAACGCTGCCCAGTCGTCCCGCCCGACTGGCGGAATGACCCAGGCAAGGTTTGCCGCTTCTTGCAGGTAGTCTGGAAGTGGTTCGTGACAGTGGGGACAGAACTGGGTTTGTGGCTCTTCCTGCCAGGCTCCATCAAATGTAGCCGGGGTTCTTTTGAGATTGCCGCACATAACCTGTTCTCCTCCTAAAAGGGGTGGTAGATTTGAATTCTTTTGATGTTGACAAGCAGACTGCCGCAGCGGAGACAGGAGCAAGGGCCTTCTGTGAACATGAAATTGCTCTGGCATTTCTGGCAGCCTTTTCCTTTGCGGTAGCAGCGGCGACGGGAAATGTTGGTGTAATACTTGAACACGGGTGGATTCTCCTCTTAACAGGATTTCATACAGAGAAAACCAACTCGTGGTTCTCCCTGCATGGTTCATTTGTCAATGCACTCGTCACATACTATCTGGCCTTCTTGTGGGCCTGACAGGTAGCGGATACACAACATTTCTTTTTTTTCTTCAATCGGTGCGCCACATGTTGGGCACTCTTTCACATTCAACACTTCTTCTCCTACAATTTCCACCATAGCGTTGCGACCTCCTTCTCTTTATTTGAACCCCACACATCACAGCCAATGGTGTCGTGCTGTCAAGCCCGAGCGAAGCGAGAGGTCGGTTGACGAGGCTTGACAGCCGACCAGTGGCTGTGATACGGGCTGCATGGTTTGTGGTCAATCTGTGGTCAAAACGACGGGAAACCCGCATGGTTGGATTGAGGGTGTGGTAATCTGTGGTCAATCTGTGGTCAACTTGAATCAAGAGAGGGTTAGGTCACCATCCTTAGAGGGTGGGATGGGTGGGAAACTGGTTCTTCTGACATATACTAAACGACAATGTCAGGGGATAAGCATGCTTTTACGCTGTGGTTACAGACACTTTTCGTACCCCGGGGGAGACCCCCAAACGGATGTGGTAAATATTGACAAAGGCTACTCCGAAAATCTAGCAGATTTTGAAACTCAGTCTTCCTACTCCGAAAACATAGCAAAATCTGGGATTTAGCTTTTTTGGGGGTTTGGCATGGTAATTGCTCTTAAGATATATAGTCTAGAGAGTGGTATATAGAATTACCCATATAAATTAGTCTAAGACTAGAAGAGAGAGGACTCTAGTGTGTGGTTACGCACTAGAGTACTAGAGAAAACGTCAGAAGATTGACGGGGGTTCGGGTGGCTCCCGTTATTTTTTTGGCTAATGTGCCAAATATTTGACTACCGCCAAAATTTTGACGATTTTTCTTGACAAAGGGTAGGGATGGGTATAGAGATGGTGGTAATACGCGGTATCTGGTGTATCTGGGTTTTTACGAGTGCTATTAGTAGGGGGAGTGGTTGCCGGATACTAAGTCTAAACTGGGACGCAGCCCGAAGTCTATACCCACGCAATGGAAACCGGGGCAGTCAGGGAACCCGAAAGGCCGGCCGAGAGGTAGTGGCCGGTTACAGAAAGCGGTTGCCAGACAAGTCGAGATAGCAGCCCAGCTGTCTCTTGCCAGTGATGCCCGCCAAGCTCTGCAGGATAAATCTCTAGAAATCACCAAAGAGGTCATTCAGTTAGCGTTGCAGCGGGAAGACCGTGAGACTCTCGCCCAGGTGAGGAGCGTCTTGACTAAGATGCGGGTATCGAAATACCGGCCGGAAGGGTTGTCTTTGGAGTTGCACCAGGTAGTGCTCCAGCTGGTTAAAGAGCTGGAGAAAGAGGTTGTGCCGTCTAAAGCCAAGGTCCAGTGTCTTCTGGCCTGTATGGACAAACTGGTCCCGAGTTTGAAAACCGTGGAAGTGAAAAGCGACGAAGCTACTCGGCGTCTGGAAGAGCTGTCGGACGGGGAAATAATGCTTCTGATGAACCGGATGGTAACTCTGGCGCAGCAAGGGAAGGCTTACCGGAAAGAGCAGCTGGAAGCTCCGGAGACAGAGGATTATGGCCCTAGCTAAAGTAGTAGACCTCAGCCAGGCCCGGCAGGAGAAGAAAGGGGCCCGGCAGGTTCTTCAGGATATTCTGGAGAGAGAAGGAGTGGAGGAGGTGGTGGTTCTGGTTAAAGGCGCCGGAGGAAAGTTCTACTGGGACCATTCCTATATAGACTCGGTTTTCTGGTGGATAGGTTACTTACTGCATACAGCCCATCAGTTCAGCGACTACCAGCTTTTGGGAGATGATTAGTGGTCATTGTGGTCAAATACCCTTTTCTGTGGTCATTGTGGTCAGTGTGGTCAAAGTAGTCACCAGTGGTCATTTGTGGTCAAACTGTGGTCACTTGTGGTCAAATGGGTGCAATAGCAACAATATCAAGCAGTTAAACTAATTAAGGAGGCAGTAAAATGACGGATTTAGCAGCAACCGATCTTACCATCACCGTTTTGTCCAAGGGTATCGCCGGGAAGAAACGGCGGAATTACGGGTCTCTGGCTTTCGGGGACGGGTCTCTTACCTGGCCTGCAGCTGGGCTAGTTGTTACTGATGCTCAGTTCGGGTTTCTTCGCCAAACCGACCAGATCACTTTCCAGGGGATGGACGGCTACCGGTTGGAATACGACAAAGCTAACAAGCTTATCCAGATGTTCTGGAGCGATTTGAACGGCAGTGCTGACGGTCCGGATGTCGTTGCCACCGGGGCGACTCCGGCTTCGCATACTGTCTACTGGGACGCTATTGGCCTTTAAACTCACCGAACTGAAAGATGAGATGGAGCGCCGGGTGGAAGCCCGGGCCCGTCTCATCCCGTTCGTTGAATACACCAAACCGGATTATGAAGCCGCCCGGCACCACCGGTTTCTGGCGGAATACCTGGAAGCCGTGGAACGGGGCGAGCTGAAGCGGCTTATTATCAACACTCCGCCCCGGCACGGCAAATCAGAGCTGGTTACCCGCCGGTTTGCCGCCTGGTTTCTGGGACGGCAACCTGACAAGTTCGTCATTACCGGGTCTTACAACGCTGACCTGGCTACTGATTTCGGCCGGGATGTCCGGTATATCGTCAACTCTCCGGAATACCGGGCCCTGTTTCCCAAAGTGGAGCTGCGCCAGGATTCCCGGGCGGCGGACCGGTGGAACACTACTCTTGGCGGGGCTTATTTTGCTGCTGGGGTGGGGTCCGGTATTACCGGTCGGGGCATGCACCTGGGGATTCTCGACGATCCGTTCAAAGGCCAGGAAGAAGCTGATTCTCCGGTTTATAAAGAGAAGCTTTGGAAATGGTGGAAAACCGATTTCAAAACCCGGATGATGCCGGACGCGGCTATTGTCATCGTCAAGACCAGATGGGCTAAAGACGGGTTGGTAGGCCGGATTCTGGATACCGAAGGGTCTAAATGGACCATTATCAACCTTCCCGGGTTTGCAGTGGACCCGGACCCGTTAGGACGGGCCCCTGGGGAGCCGTTGTGGCCGGAATGGTACAGTGCTGAGGCTTTAAGAGAGATGGAAGAAGGTATGACTCTCCGGGAATGGTCGGCGTTGTATCAAGGCGCCCCAATTCCGGAAGGCGGCAACCTGTTCAAGTCGGAGTGGTTCAAAACCTATAAAGAGCTGCCGCCTATCGAGAGTCTTATTCTGGCTCTGGATACCGCCTGGGAAACCCAGGACACCAGCTCCTACTCGGTTATCCTGGCTATCGGAGTAGGACCGGACGGGTATTATCTCATCGGGTTCTGGCGAGGGAAAGTCGAATACCCGGAGCTTAAGAAACAGCTAGAGGTTCAAGCTCTGAAATGGCATCCGTTAGCGATTGTCGTGGAGAAGAAAAGTTCCGGGGTCGCTCTGGTTCAGGAAATGAACCGGACTAGCCGGTGGCCGGTAATCCCAGTAACGGCTTCCAAAGAAGCAGTAGTCAGAGCCAGGGCAACTACACCTTTGTTTGAATCCGGGCGGGTGCTTTTCCCGGAGCTGGCGGTATGGCGGGATACCGTAGAAGCTGAGTTGTGTGAGTTTCCTGGAGGGCGGTATGACGATATTGTGGCCGCTCTAGTCCATGGCCTTACCTACCTCCATGAGAATTTTACCTTTATCGGGTACTCGGAACCGGTTATGCCGGTGATGTCTTGGGACCCTTACAGCCACCGGCACCAGGACGATTTGCAGGTGACGCGGCATTGGGACGTGTACCGGAGGGTTCATTGAGGCAGCCACAATATTACGCGGTTTGCACTTGTTGTCAGCGAAGGCTGACGTTAACTCAGTTTCTTCGAGGCTACTGTCCTAATTGTTATCGGCCTTTCCAGTCCCGGCTTTTTAACAAAAGCCAGGAGATGGAACGTAACCGTAAACGCGTGGAGAGAGAGAATGGCAGATAAGTCAGTCAAGAAGTGGGGGAAATAAGATGGGCGGCGGTGGTGGTGGGTTGTTCAAAACCCCTAAAGTCCCCGAGCTTCCCAAACCTGAGCCCACCCCTCCTTTACCGGCTCCGGTAAGAGAAGGCGAAAGGGAACGGGAACAGGAACGGACAAGACGGGCTAAAGCTCTTCTGGCTATGAAAGGCCGGGAATCTACCGTCTTGACGGCGGGGAAAGCGTTGGGGACTCCTGCTTTAGCGAAGCTGGGGGCTTAGGATGTCTGAGCTTGCTGTTTCTCTTCTGCGTCGGTACGACCAGCTGAAAGCTCTCAGGCTTAACTGGGATACCCATTGGCAAGAGATCGTTGACTACCTGATGCCTTACCGCCAGGGGATTACCTCTGTCCGGACCCCCGGTCAGAAAACTATGGACCGGATTTACGACTCTTCCCCGATCCACGCCCAGTTCCTTTTCGCTGCCGGGCTTCACGGAATGATGACCAACCCGGCTACCAAATGGTTCTCTCTGGAGATGCAAGACGAAGAGCTGAACGATCTCCAGCCGGTGAAATGGTGGTTGTGGGAAGTAGAACGTAGAATGTTCCGGGTGCTGAACAACACTAACTTTGCTACCCAGGTTAACGAAGGTTATCTTGATTACGGCGGGTTCGGGATGTTCTGCATGTTCTGCGGCGAAGACTCGGAGTCGGTGACTTATTTCAACACCTTGAACCTGGCAGAGATAGTAGCTGGGGAGAACTCTCGGGGCCAGGTAGACACACTAATGCGCCGGTTTAATTTAACTGCCCGGCAGGTTTTGCAGGACTGGCCTGCTACTGCTTCCAGCAAGGCAAGGGAAGCCATTAACAAAAACCCGGACAAACCGGTGGAAATCCTTCACGCTGTCTATCCCCGCCGGGAGTATAACCCGGCTAACCGGACTGCTTCCCAGATGCCGATAGGGTCAACTTATCTAGAGGTAGAAACCAAACAAGAGCTGTCTAACCGTGGGTTCCTGGAGTTTCCTTATCTGGTGCCTCGGTTCTCTGTAGCTACCAACGAGGTCTACGGCCGGGGTCCGGGGATGATAGCTCTTCCGGATGTCAAACAGCTTAACCAGATGGAAGAAGATATGTTGCGGGCCGCCCAGAAGAAAATCGACCCGCCGATTATGATAGCCCGGGATTCTTTCACCGGTCCTATCCGGTTTGTCCCCGGCGGGGTAGCTCATGTCCGGACTACCTCGGTAGCTGAGAAGATGGCGCCGTTCCCGACTCCCGGCGACCTGGGGTACGGTGAGGAGAAAAGCGAAGCTAAACGGCAACAGATAGGCCGGATATTTTACAACGATATGCTCCAGCTTATCCAGTCGGACCGGATGACCGCTCTAGAGGTAATGACCCGGACTGAGGAGAAGCTACGGTTGATGGGTCCGATGCTGGGTCGGTTACAGGTAGAGTTTCTGAAACCTTTGATTACCCGGTTGTTCGGAATCATGCACCGGGCCATGATACTGCCTCCGGCTCCTCCGGTTCTGGCTGGCCGGGAGATCAACGTCCAGTTTGTTAGTCCGTTGGCTAAAGCCCAGAGGATACAGGAAGCTCAAGGAGTGCTCCGGACTTTGGAAGCGGTTCTGCCGGTCGCCAACCTTCGGCCTGACGTTCTGGACCCGTTCGACTGGGACCAGACAGTCCGGTTGATAGCCGAGGTGAACGCGGTCCCGGCTATCCTGATTAAAGCACCGGAACAGGTAACGGAAGAACGGGCAGCCCGGGAACAGATGATGCGGGAACAGATGGCGGTGGAACAGCTGGCGAAACTGGGGCAGACGGTAGATAAAGCAATACCTGGTCTGTCTCAACCGGTGCAGCCGGGTTCGCCGTTAGACGCAATAGTCGGAGGAGCCCAGGAGTCTCTGCCTGGTCCGTTGCCGGAGGTAGGTAGTGTCTGAAGTCAAGGTTAGAGACAGAGAAGAAGCTACCGGACCGGCAACTGTGCCGGATCAGGAATGGGAACTTATGCAGGCTTATTATGCTTGTTTCTCCGGACCGGCGGGAGAGGTGGTGTTAACCGACCTTTACAACCTCTGTCACCTGGGCACCTCTGTTTTTGTCCAGGCGGAGCATGACCCGGTAAGAGCTGCGTTTTATGACGGGATGCGGTACGTGGCTCTGCGGCTTTTTGGTTACAGCGGACGCAAACCCTACGAAGTAGGGTTAAAAACCGAATAGGGGGTTTTATGGCATCCAAGAATTACCTTGAAGTTGTCAGCTGTAAAAAGTGTAGTGGAGTGTTATTCCGAGAGGAGCTTGTAACCCAAATTCAGGCTGGGTTCGAGAATCCTAAGAATTATCCAGAAGTTCATGTCAGTCCGGAATACCGTTACTGTTGTATACATTGCGGCGAGTATCTGAAGAGATAGGGGGTTTTATGATGAAAGAGTTTAACCCGCCGGAAAACTGGTTGTTAACCATGCCGGAAGACCTGCAGAACGAACCGGCTTTACAATCGTTCAACACTCCGGACGGCGGCGAGAAAGTAGCCCGGGCGTTTCTGGAGACCAAGAAAATGGTAGGCAGCCGGATTCCTTTGCCGGGTCCGGATGCCAGACCGGAAGAGTGGACCGAGGTCTTCATCAAGCTGGGCTGTCCGGAAACCGTTGACGGTTACCAGTTTCAAACGGTGGAACTGCCTGAAGGGTTTCCTTACGACCAGGAAGTAGTGACGGCGTTCCGAGGCAAAGCCTACGAGTTCGGACTGTCCAACAAACAGGCAGACGGGCTTCATAACTGGTTTCTGTCTGCTATGAAAGACCACCACGTCAAAGTCCTGGGAGATTACGACCGGGATGTCAAAACCCAGGTAGAAGTCCTTCAAAAAACCTGGGGGCCGGATTACGACAAGAACGTGACCCTGGCCCAGAAGACGTTCCAGCGGTACGCTAGCCCCGAGATCGTAGCAGCGGTGGAGAAAACCGGGTTGGGTAACGAACCCATGTTTATCCAGCTTTTCCACAAAATCGGGGTGGAGATGTCTGAAGACGTGCTCCGGAGTGGACCCGTGCTTGCTGCTAAAGGAGTAGAGGAACGTATTAAAGAGATCGAACGGGACCCGGTTTTCTGGAGCGAATCTGATCCTAAACGGAAGGAGTTGGTAGCAGAACGAGACCGGCTTTACAAACAGCTTTATGGCGAAGAACCGGTTTGATTACCTGGGGTGACCCAGACCGGACTGTTTCAAACCAGAGCTGAGTTTTCCCGGATTACCGCAAGGCCCGGATTAGCAACACCCGGCACCATGCGGGCCCGCTCAGGCGGATTACCTGCCAGTGACGGTAGCGGTTTTTACCATCACGAATTGGGAGGTAACCCATGAGCGTTCAGATCACCACTGCATTTACCAAGCAATACCAGTCTTCCTGTGAGCTGGTGGTGCAGCAAATCGAATCCCGTGCCCGGGAGAAGGTGATGGTCCAGTCCATTGCCGGGTCGCAGAAAGCCTTCATGGATTTCATCGGCAAGGCTTCTGTTACCCAACGGCTTACCCGGCACGGCGACACTCAGTATTCCGACACCCCTCATTCCCGCCGGATGATTACCACCACGCCTTGGCAGGTGGCCGACCTGATCGACAAACCGGACCAGGCCCGTATCCTGATCGACCCGCAGAGCAAATACCTGCAGGCGTTCCGGGCGGCTATGAACCGGAAAATCGACGAGACTTTGTTTGCGGCAATGCGGGGGACATCCTACTCCGGCGAAGACGGGGCTACTCCGGTTGTCCTGCCTCCCGGGCAGAAAATCGCCCATGCCAATCAGGGGTTGACGGTAGGTAAACTTATCACCGCTTCTGAAAAACTCAATTCGGCTGACGTGCCCAGCGAAGAAGAAGGCGGGTCCAACTTCACCCGGTGGATGGCAATCGGGCCGAAACAGATCAGCAACCTGTTGGCTGAGGTAGAGGTCGGCAGCGCGGATTTTAACCTGGTGAAACCCTTGACCGAAGGCAAAGTCAGTCGGTTCATGGGATTCAATTTCGTTCCCACTAACCAGCTCTACACGGCTTCCAGCATCCGGTACTGTCTCTGCTGGGTTAAAGCCGGGGTCGGGATGGCGTTGTCTTACGACATTATCGCCACCGTGGACCGGCTGCCCATGAAACAGAACTCTATCCAGGCGTACCTGGAGATGATGTTCGGGGCCACGAGGCTGCAGGAAGAGCTGGTTATAGAAGTAGCCTGTTCTGAGGCTTAAACCCTCTCTGTGAGATAAGGAGGAACCAATGGCGATTGTTGATTCTTACGCGGTGAACTACACCAAGAAATACGTCACCGTCCCCCCGGTTCTGGTCCACGCCTCTTATGAAGGCAAGACCCTGACCATGATGGACACGGTAGAGACTCTGGCTTCCGATGTCGGAGCCACTCTTTACATGTTCCGTCCGCCCAAAGGGGCCCGGTGGAATGGTATGGGGTTTCTGGCTACTGACGCCCTGGGGGCCGGCAGAACCTGTGCCGTTGGGATTGCCGGTACTACCGACAAGTTCCTGGCAGCCACTGACCACTCTGCAGCTGCCCGGACTGAGCTGGGCAAAATCGCCACCATCGCTTCTCTGATGTACGAGTTCGACGGTGCTACTGACGTTATCGTTACTACTGCAGGGGACGCTATAACTGGCGACGAAACCGTCACCCTGATGATGCAGTTCGTGGTGGCGTAAAAGGGATTTCCCTCTTAACAACTCTTTAACCGGGAGGGGGGAGTTTACCCAACCTCCCTCCCGTCTCTTTACGTGAGGTTGTTATGAACTTGGTAGAAGGCACCACTTTAGCAGAAGCTCTGGCTTTTATCGGTAGTTCTGAATACACCCTGCATTTGGGACCGGGAACCTGGCCGGTTGACGACGATTTAACCATTCCTGCTAATGTTGATCTACAGCTGGAGCGTGGTGCGGTTCTGTCTATTGCTGACGCCAAGGTCTTGACCATCAACAGTTCTCTGAAAGCAGGGTTGTATCAGATATTCAGCTGCATCGGGACGGGGAAAGTATTATTCGGTTCGGGTGCAGCACCCCTAAGATGGGTAGAATGGTGGGGACTCTCTGTCAGTGTTGCAGACAATTCAGCGGCTTTACGGGCGGCTCTTACTTCCTCTACCTACGGCGGGTTCCGGGTTTTAATGGGAGAAGGAACTTTTCTTTTTACGTCCCCAGTGTTCGACGGGTCTGCAATCACTTTTCCTAACGGCGTTATCTTACAAGGCGCTGGTTCAACTTATGCCAGTATTTCAGGTTCTGCCAAGATTACCTCTCTTTCTGGCGGCACTATCTTTAAATACACCGGCACGGACAAATGGTGGTATCTACGGGTACCAAGCGGAGGAGCCGGAGGCAACGGAAAATGGCAGTTCCGGGATTTCTCCGTTTGGTGTACCGAGTATCAAGCCCATGGCATGATTTTCAACGACATGACCGGTGAAGCCGGGTTTACCGGAGCTTCCGAATCGGTTCTCAACTGTCTGGCTTTCAAAAACACTAGCTTTTTCGGCGGGGCTGGCACTGCGGAGATCGGCAGCTCTTGCGGCAACGGACTTTCCATCTGCGGCGGTTTTGCTCTGAGCATCGACAACTCTAACCATTTCCGCAATTGGAAACGGGCAGTCTGGCTGCGGGATTGCGACATGCCTGTCATCGAAGCCCGCATCCTTGCTTGTGACCGTTACATCCATGCTGAAACCTCAACTCCCACGGAATATAAATCCGGCAACGAGGGCATTATCCGGGGAGCAACCCACGAAAGTTACGACTTTGGGGAAACCAACAGATACCAAATCTGGGACAACTGCCGGGCCTATGCCTATGAGGATATGCAATGGGAAGGAGCCAGCGGCAACATCTTGGCATATCTCGATGGCTGGTGGACTAAAATAAGAGGTATCCGTCTTAGTCGCACATCTACAAACCCGACTTCGGTAGCCAAGATTGGCCCCAATGCTATCGGGGTTGTGTTCACCGACTGTGGCGGGCGTCCGTTTGACCCCACCGACGAGCCCTGGCCGCAAATGGTAATCGACGATGTGGCGGCCCTTTACGGGGTTGACGATTACTCTGTTTATTTTCAGTCTTGCTCCAGAGAGTTTATGGCTCTGGTTCCTACACACCCCCGGGTCAAACTGGTAGGGGCAAGGAACAGCCGTCCAGGGTTGGCTGGAGGGACAACGGATGCAGACGAGTTGTATTCCTGGGTTGGACGCAGCGATTCCCGCTCTGATTCTTTACAGCTTAACGCTCGTTGTGGTTTAGGGTATCTGAGACGAGCCGATTTTTATGCCAACCCGTTTACCCGGAACTTTGTCGGGAACCATCTTGGACATTCAGAGGCTACAGTTGTTGCGGATGCAAACGGGCACTTAGGTTATGCGATTCAGGTTCCTTATGGACAGGCGGCAGGGTTTCCGTTTGTAGTAGGCAGAGACGTTCTGCTGACTGACACTCTTTCTTGGGAGTGTCGGCACAAGGTGGATGCTGGTCCAACCAGTGGAACCTATATCAAGGTTCACAACGCCACTACCAGCACGGCAATCGTTGAGTTCCAGGTGGGAACCGAGACAGCTTGGACGGTCAAACGTGGAACCATCAATATTTACGATTACACAGGCACCGTCAATGACGGGGACATGCTCTATGTTTACTTCATTAACAAGGATTCCGATAAAAATACCTTTCTCAGCCACTTCTCTATATTCCCAACGGCTGCTTATGTAGAAGCCAAAGCATTTAGTCTGAAACGCCAACCTATCGCTTATGCGGCCTCGATAACTCCTGACCTGGCGAAAGGGTCCTACATCTACTGCAACCTGGGTACCGAAACCGCTATTACTATTAACGCTCCGACTAACCCTGTGACCGGCCAGAGGGTGTTGTTCGAGTTCCTTAACGGGACGGATGCCGTGACGATAACCTGGAACGCGGTTTTCAAAGCAGCCTATACCTCTGTTACAGAAGGAAAGAGGGCAATAGTGGAGTTCATCTATAATGGGACCAATTACGTTCAGGTAGGCACGGTTCAGGAGGTGTAAAGGAACGGTATGGGTTGGTTTATCTGGACTGACGCGTCTTGGTTCGTGTGGTCAAGCAAATATTGTTCTGGTGCTGGCACCAGCGGCGCCAGCCAACTGCAGATTTGCAACCTGGCTGTGCTGGCTTTAGGCGGAGCTACTATCGTTTCTTTATCTGACGATACCCTGTCAGCCAGAGTAATGAGCACTTTGTGGCCTTCTGTTTTGAAAGACGTCCTCCGGGATATTTCCCCGAATTTTGCCAGAGAACGGGCAGACCTTGTGAAAAGCCCTGTAACTCCGGTGTATGGGTTTGCTAACGCGTTTAACCTGCCTGCCGACTGTCTTAAAGTTATTATCATGGGCGAACCTGAAGACCAGTACGTCTGGAGAATAGAAGGCAGCCAGCTTCTTACCAACGAAGCTAGTGCCCAGATACTTTATGTCAGGTATGCTTCCGACCCTACTTTCTTTGACAGCAAATTCGTTATTGCCTTTGCTTATCGCTTGGCAGCTGAAGCTGCAGATGCCTTGACGGGCAGGACTGAACGTAAAGACGCAATGATGAAGTTCTATGCTTTAGCACTGGCAGATGCGGCTTCCGTCGGGTCTCAGGAACAAACTCCGGAAGACCAAATTCCATATCGTTGGGCGGATGCGAGACTCTAAATGCTGTTAAGACCAGCCGTCACCAATTTTACAGCGGGGGAAATTAGCCCGAAGATGTTGGGACGGTTCGATTTCCCCAAATACCAGAACGGTTGCGAACGGCTGGAGAACTTTTTCGTCTGGCCGCAGGGGATGGCGTCGTTCCGGCCTGGAACCCGGTTCATCGGAGAGGTGAAAACCTCCAGCAAAGCTACCCGGCTTATCCCTTTTGAGTTCTCTACAGAACAGACTTATATCATCGAAGCCGGGGACCAGTATTTCCGGTTCTATATGGACCAAGGCCAGATACTGGACAACGGGTCTCCTTACGAGATCAGCACCCCTTATCTGGAAGCCGACCTTTTTGACCTCCGGTTTGTCCAGAGTGCTGACGTGCTTTATATCGCCTGCAAGAAATACCCGCCTTACAAACTCTCTCGAACTGGCCACACCAGCTGGGCCCTGGAGAAAATAGATTTTCAGGACGGGCCTTACCTGTCTCAGAACACTAAAGACATTACCATTGAACCCTCCGGAATTAAAGGCAGCATTACTCTTACTGCTCTTCCTACTAAAGGCGAAGAGATGGTCAAGAACCGGAAGTTTCTGGCTGTTCTGGGGCCGGAGAAGGTTTCTAACGGGCACTTCGGAAGTGACAGCGATTGGGTCTGGGGAGATTACTGGACCTGGGACAGCGAGAACGAACGGGCTACCTCTTCTCCAGGGATTTCAGACCTGGAGCAAAACATTGATGCTGTCGCTACTGAAAAATACCTGTTAACGTTTGAAATAGAGAGCCGTACAGAAGGGTACGTGGATGTTCAGATAGGAGGGTCTTCTTGGCAAACCTGTGTTTATAACCAGAAGTACAAACTCTATTTTACTGCTGCTGATACCGGCAATTTGATTATTAGAAGCGACGTTAGTTTCAACGGGTCTGTCAAGGATGTCTCCGTAAAAAAGATGTCGGCGGACACGGACTGGACCTGGGGAGCCAACTGGGTTCACAATCTGGAGACGGAGGAAGCGGTCCATACCGCCGGAGATACAGAAGCACTGGAGCAAGATGTCTCAGCGGAAGCTGAGAAGACTTATCGGGTGAAAGTGACCGTCAAAGGCCGGACCGCCGGGTCCATTACCCCCCAAATCGGTGGGGTCAACGGTACTGCTATCACCAGCAACGGCAGGTTTATTCAGCAGATTACCACTACTGGCACCGGCAATCTCAAGTTCGTGCCTACTACCGATTTCAACGGCCGGCTGGACGATACTGGGGTTAAAGAAGTTGATCTGGTAACGGAGATATTTAAATCCGGGCATGTAGGGTCTCAATGGCGGCTTTGTTTAGAGAATGTTTGGGGGTATGTGGAAATAACCGTGGTTACCGACCGGATAACTGCCACGGCTACGGTTAAATCAGCTGACCTCAGCGAAGAAGGTCGGTTGGAAGCAGCAGTGCCTACCGAGGACTGGCGGGAAGGGGCCTGGAGCGAGGTTAGAGGGTATCCCGGCCAGGTAGTGTTTCACGAGAACCGGTTGATCTGGGCGGCTTCTCTTTACCAACCCCAGACTTTCTGGGCGTCTAAAAGCGGCGACTACGAGAACCACGTCCCCGGAGAAGACGACGCCGACCCGCTGGTTTTTACTATCAACGCTGACCACGTGAACCCTATCGTCTGGATGGTCAGCCAGGACGCTTTGATGACAGGAACCGGCCGGGGACAGTTTCGGGTTAGCGCTTCCACGGCTAACGACGCTCTGACTCCTTCCAATATCAAAGCCCCGCCGCAGACCAGCCTCACTTCTGCTCCAGTAGCCTGCAAATGCGACCATACCGTGTTGTTCTGGCAAGCGTTCGGCCGTCGGTTGATGGAGATGGCTTATTCTTTGGAAACCGATTCTTATACCGCCAACAACCTCTCCGTTCTGAGCGACCATATGGGGAAACCGGCTGTCCGGGAAATGGTTTATCTGCAGGAACCGCTGGGGATAGCGATAGGGGTGAGAGAAGACGGCCAGTTGATTATGGTTACCTACGAACGGGCTCACGAGGTGGTAGCCTGGACCCGGCAGGTCACGGACGGGTTGTTCGAGAGCGTCGCCAACATAGCCGGGGCAACCCGGGACGAGATTTGGATGGTGGTCAAACGGACCATCGACGGAGCTACTAAACGGTATATCGAGCTGCTCCACGATTTTGAGGCTTTTGAAGACACCAAAGAAGACCTGTTTTACGTGGACAGCGGGCTTACCTATTCGGGCGTTCCTACCAGCACGATTACCGGGTTGGGCCACCTGGAAAAGAAGACCGTGGCGGTTCTGGGAGATGGTAACGTCCAGATCAGCAAAGTGGTTTCTGGCGGCAGCATCTCTCTGGATACCGCGGTATCCAAAGCTCAGATAGGGTTGCCGTTCACCGGGTATCTGGCGCCGGTACGGGTTGAAGCATCTTTGAAAGAAGGAACTTTGCAGGGTCGGATTAAACGGGTAGCCGGGATGGCGTTGCGGCTGTACCGGTCCTGGGGAGGGAAAATCGGGGCCTCTACTGCGAAACTGGAGAACCTGGCGCTGACCGGAAACACTGACCTGTTTACCGACGATCTGATTCTGCCGTTTCCCGGTGACTATGACCGAAGCGGTAAGATGGTGCTGGTTCAGGATAAACCGTTGCCGATGAACGTGCTCTCGATAATGCCGGTGATGACAAGTGAATAAACTGGAGCTGGTAGCCTTCGAACCCTGGCATTACTGCTTGCTTTCCAAAAGCACAGGGGCTTGGGAAACCTGGGGAGAGGATTTAGTCAGGCTGGTAGCCAACCTGCACTGGAAACGGGGGATAGCGTTTACTGCTTTGCTGGACGGGGAAGTGGTGGGGACAGCCGGGATAGTTGAACTCTGGCAGGGAGTGGCGGAGGCTTGGACGCAGCTGACGGACAAGGTGAAAAACCCGTTTTTCCTGCACCGGAAAGTGAAACGGATAATGCAGGGGGTTATCAAAACCAAAGGTTACCACCGGGTTCAAGCCACGGCTGACCTTTCTGACCAGGTGGCGGTAGCCTGGCTGAAACGGTTGGGGTTCTCTCTGGAGGGGTCTTTGAAACAATTCAGTTCAGACAAGAAAGACCACGGTATATTTGCTCTGGTAGCGAAGGACTGACAGATGAGCATGACCACAGCGTTAATCGCTTCAACCATTGTCTCAGCTATCGGGACCGGCTTAAGCGCCATATCCTCCTATACCCAAAGCCAGTATCAAGCAGCTATGTCGCGCAGCTCGGCGGCTTATGCAGCAGAGATGGCCCGGCGGAACCGGGAACTGGCGGAGACTACGGCCCGGGAACAAGAAGCCCGGGGCAAGTATGAAGCCGGGATGGTCCGGGAACGGAAACAGAAGATGTTGAGCCGGCAACAGGCTCTCTACGGCAAAGCCGGGGTGGAGCTGGGGGGGTCGCCTCTGGAGTTTATTACTGCTACATCAGCGGAATATGAGGAGGAAGCCAGAAAAGCTCTTTACGAAGGGGGGTATGAAGCCTGGCGGCACCGGGTAGCCGGTCAGACCTCGTTGCTAGAAGGTAGGGCCGCGGCAGCCCGGTTCGGAAGCGAAGCCGACCTCTACGCTCAACGCGGCATGTTTTCGTTGCTGACAGCTCCGTTTGCGATAGGTTCCAGTATTTTGACCGGTTACGGGCGTTACCAGTACGCCAAAAAGTACCCGGGGGCTTGGGCAATGCCTTAAGGAACCAGATGGAACCCTTTAGACTCCATACATCTGAGAAAGAAATCCCGTTGTTTTTGTTTCTGCTCCCTGACGGCCAGTATGCCTATCAACCCCTCTGGATAAGCAAAGGCTGCCGGGTGAGGGTTGATAGCCAGGGCGTCTCGTTCACATTCGTAGGCTGCTTTTCTTGTCTCCATTTCAGATGCCCCGTTCTTGATGAACCGGAGAGAGCTGAGGGGTTGTGGAGATGCACAAGCTGCAACGATAAGAACCGTTCCAAGGAGCACAACCAGCCGTTTCATATCTGTCCTCCTTTGGAAACAGAGTTTAACCTTAACCGGCAAGGATAGTCAATGCCCAAGGTGCCTTCGTTTGAATCAGAGCGGTCTTTACCGGCAGGTGGGGTGACCCCCGGCGGGCTTTATCTCCCACAAACCCAAACCCAAACCGGCCAGGGAGCGGTTTGGAAACAGATGGCCCAGTTGGGAGACGAGCTTTCCCAGATAGCTACCCGTAGTTTGCTTTACCGTCAGCAAGACAACCTTGCCCGGTTGTCGGTTAAAGCCCACCAGGTTCTTGATGCCAAGGAACGGGAGTATAGAGACAAAACCCCGGAAGAAGTTCTGAAACTTATGCCGGGTGATTTCACCGGTATCAGAGAGAAAATGATGGAAGGGTTAGCGGACCCGGTAAGGAACGCGTTTGAACCTATGTTCGACCGGATAGCTCTTACCTACCAGAGAACTGCTACCGACCGAGCCAAGACCAGGTTAGACCAGAACGCTTTAGCAGCTAACATCGAAACCATCCGGCAACATCTTCAGGCAGTAGACGCGGTAGGCGATCCGGCTGGCAAAGCTCAGCTGGTGGCTCAAGGGTTGGCGTTCATAGACTCTCTTGCCAAAACCCCTTACTGGAACCCGGTGAACCTGGTGGCCTACCGGAAAGAGTTTGTGGATAAAATGCGGGATGTCAAGCTCTATGCTGATGTGTTCAATACTCCGGAAGGGGCAGAAAAGGTAATAGCGCAGCTTCTAAAAGACCCTGCTTATTATGGGATAGCTACAGAACAGGTCCCGGCGGCTATAGCCCGGGTCCAGCAACTTAGGAACCAGCGGGAAGCCTATGCTATAGACCAGATGCACAAGGACCATGGGGCGGCTGTGCCTCCAGAAGTGATAAACCAGAGGGTGGCTCAGGGACAGATTAGTTCTACGACTGCAATCTCTTTGAAACGCAGTGCTTTTACCGCTCAGATTTCCCAGGAGATTAAAGCTGATCCAGTTAAGTTTCAGATAGAGCAGGTGGTTACTGGCAACCTGGCTCGCCGGATACCCAACGACCCTGATCTGGTGAGACATCTGGAAGATATGGTTCGGCGGGAAGCGGGCCAGTTGCGGCGGGATAACAGTGAGAAACTGATGGGGATGCTGGTATCAGGCGACCCGGGTTTACCTGTGGCCATGCTGAAAGCCAAAGCTAACATGGATTATCACCATCCTCAGACGCTCAAGGTAGTAGACCAGGCTATGAAAGCTGAGGATAACTTTAAAAGCGATGACCGGACAGTAAACGACCTGCTTATCAAACTGTCCGGCACTTATCGGGGACCGGACGGGAACCCCAAGGTAACTCCAGAGTATTTGGTGGAGCTTAACGAAAGGAAACTGCTTAACCGGACTGACCTGTACCGGTTTATGAACGCTATCTGGGCCCGGAGCAAAGCTGAGGAACGGCCTCAAGACCGGGTAGTGGAACAGATGGTGGCCGACATCGGCAGAACGTTCAAAGCCTATGCCGGGTTGCCTATGGACCTTCCGGAAGGAGCGTTGCCGTCTCCTACCTACACCCGGTATCTCCAGGTGGCCAACATGGCCATGGAAGACGTCAAACAGTATCTCCGGGACCACCCCCAGGCTGGGTATGTGGAGCTGAGACAGGTAGCAGAACGGCATATTCAGGCAGCAGCAGCAGCAGCTCTGGATGTGATGATGAAACCGGAGCAAAGACCGCAACCCGGTTCTACCAGACCGACTCCCTGGCGGACCAGAGGGGAAAGCATGAACCTGGCGCCTCCACCTCCACCGGGTACTCCGGTACCGGAGCCTGACGGTTTTGGGGAAGGCCAGAATCTTTATGACTACGAAGCGGCGGGTAGGGCAGGTTTGAAGCCGGATAAGACAGGACATTGGCCTAGTCGTGTTCCTGCTGGACCGGAAGAGGGATTGCTGCTCAAACATGAAACGCATCCTACTTTTGGAATGACCATAGAAAAAGAGGAAGCGGCTGGATATAAAATTTATCGTTCTCCTGAAGGACGGCTTTATTCTTTTCCTCAAGGTAAAAAGGTTCCGCAAGGATTTATACCTTGGAAATGAACAGGAATTAAATGGAACTGACTCAGTTTTATACTCCGGACATCTCAACTCCTTTAGGAGCCCCTGTTCCTTTGGAAGAGATGGATACACCCCGGAAGATTCAGCACTATGCCCGGAAAAACAGGATTCCTTGGGACCTGGCTTACCGGCTGGTCCACAAAGAAAGCGGGGGAAACCGGTGGGCTACTTCTCCGGCTGGGGCTATGGGGTTGGCTCAGCTTATGCCGGCTACGGCTCAACGGCTAGGAGTAACCGACCCTTACGACCCGGACCAGAACCTGGACGCCGGGTTCCGGTTGCTCCGGCAGCTTTACGACCGGTTCGGCAACTGGGGGGCGGCTTTGGCGGGTTATAACGCTGGGGAAGGCCGGGTAAGGTCCGGAGTCTGGGCTGACCCGAAACATCCCAAGTTTGAACAGACCCGGGATTATTTGAGGAAGATACTGGGAGATGACCTGGGTAACCGAATTATTACCCAGGCTCGGAAACGGGTAACCCATCCTTACCAATGGCCGGATTATGGCGGGGTAGCAGCTGGCCGGGCGTTACCGGAAAGACCGTCGGTTATCCCGGTAGAGTTTACCGCTGACCCGGTGTTCTGGCGCAGCGGGTATGAAGACGGGTTGCATCGGGCAATGCTGCCTCTTCAGGCTTTCGTGGAAGGTATGAGAACCCGGGAACGGACTTTGTGGGAGACGATGGTCTCCCCTCTTTTCGACATGCTGGGACTGTCCAAAGAGTATAGCGAGTCGGGGTTAACAAAGCCTTGGGAGGAAGAGTGGCTACAGATACAACGGCGGCGACGGGAACAGGGATTGCCTCTCTCCCAGGTGGTTTTTAACTCCAGACACCTGCCGTTTGGGGCGGAGACAGACTGGTGGGGCGACCTAGAACCGTTGGGGGCTGAGATTAAACCGTTTATACCGGGTCTCCTTGACCTGCAGTACGGCTACCGGCGGCAATACGGGGGACCCCAGGTAGAGGCCCCGTTTCTTCATGAACTCAGAGCTATTGGACAAATGGGAGTCAGCGAGTTCCTTGGTGGTCTGCCTGAAGCTGTCTTAGGAGAGATGGGGGTAGCTCTGCCTGAGATTTTTACTCCTGGAGGTGCTTTTCTAGGTGGCGCAGCTAGAGCGGCAGGCTTTGTTGCTGGGCCTGGAAAAGTAGCTGCCCATTTACTTCATAAGTTACCTCTTACGGGGTCTAGATGGCTGCCTCATAAACTGGAGCTTTCGGCTCTTCTTCGGACCATTGGGGACCAGAGCGCCACTATGGCCCTGGCGATGCCTCTGGCTAACCTGGTGCATAACCTTCAAACCTCTACTGGGGGAGAAGAACTGTTTCGGTCCATCCTGAACGACGCTCGGCTGGGAGCTATGATCGGTATACTCTACCCGTCGGTAGGGTTCCTGGCGGAAAACCGGGCGGTCCGGTTTGTTGCCGCCGCGGTTTTGGCTGATATGGTTCGGAGCTTCCCCCACCAGTACTCCTCTCTGGATGATTTGTTCAACGGTATGCTTCACGGCACCCTGCCTCCCCGGGAGATAGCGTTAAGGGTTTCACATCTACTTATAGACGGTTGGTTTGGGGTTCACCAACTGACCCGGGGCAACGCTGTCCTTCGGGAACGGATGGGCCGGTTCTCTGGAGATATGCTGGGTATCCCTCAGAAGGACTTCTTTGAAGCCCAGCAAGCTATCGGCAAAACCCGGGACCTGGCTGCCGGACTTGACTATTTTGAAGCGATACCTCTGGCAAAATGGGGAGAAGAGCTTCGGGGCTACGACCTGAGACACAACCGGCTTATGGCCCAGGCTGCAGAAGGAAAGATAGATACTGGAGACCTCACCGGCTTCTTTTACGAACTTATTACCTTGAACGCCTCTCTGCCTCCTGACCTGCAAGGACCTTATACTAACGCTATCCTGGGGGCAGCCCGGGTTTCCAGCCAGAGGGGAGAGGTGCTGGAAGCTCTGGGGAGCGTTTACAAAGAGATGCGGGCTGACCTGGAAAGCCGGGTTAAAGAGGTTGAAGCCAGACCCCCTGCCCCTTCCCCTGTTTTGCCGGAAGTAGAAATTAAGATAGCAGAAAGAGAATATACTGCTTGGGGTGGAGCACTAAGACGTTCAGAATTTCATCTCGAAAAAGATGGGAAGATTCGTCTTAATGAAACAGAGACAAAGGGGGAACAGCAGAAAGTTTCAGAAGATATGTATTTAAAAATGAAGGATGGCAAAATTGTTTATACATCAGATAAAGAAACGGCCTTAAAAGTTGGCAGTTTGGAAGAGGCTCATAAATTGCTTATTCAATTAGGGTTTGAGGAAAATTTATTATCACCAAAACCCCCTACCCCTATTCCTGCTTTACCAGGAGCCGAAGAAAAGCCTGTAATACAGTGGGAAGAGCTTAAGCCTAGTATCAAGCCGGTTCCCCAAGTTATGAAGGCTGTAGTTCTGAAACCACTAATTGAAGGTACGGCTGGAAAGCCAGAGATAGACGCGGCTTTATCTGAAGTTGGCAGATTTATTAGAAAACCTATTTTCCATTTTGATGAAGTCAGTGCTAACGATTGGTTTCATATCCTTAAATATATAGCGTTAGAGATAAATGAGAGACCCGAATTGCAAGATGTTTCTGTAATTGTTATTGGTCATGGAGAGGGTCAGGGGGCCACATGGAAATTTCATAAGACCGGAGAAAACATTCAGGAGTATGTTAATCGAATATTGCCAGCTGGGGAAAAAGCCTTTGTCATGGCTTGCGAAGATAATCTCAGAAGGGACGCAGCTATTGGAGAAGGTGGAATTGTTATCTCTACCCCTTCTTTGCTAAAAGCCGGAGAAAAACCGGGACTAGAGTTGCCGGAAATTTCCAGGAAACGGGTGTTAGGAGGCTGGGCTGCTCTAAAAGGTCTGCTTGGCGAAACCAGGTTTGTCCGGGGAAAATGGTCTTCTACCAGCATGGAGATCATGGATATCCAGAACCGGGTCCGGGTTATGGTCCAGGGGTTTAAACGGGCTCCGGCTGAGGATTTTACCCAGGTAGGCACTTATGAACCGACCGGTAGAGTGAGGACCGAATACGACGCTCATGGCCGAAAAGTGGCGGTTCAGGAGTTCGGAGGCAAAACCGGCCAGACCTACCGAGTCAACCTGATAGACCATTACCAGTGGGAAAAGAGTTTTCCGGAGGAACCTAAACCCCGAGGGGATTTCTTTGTTGATAAAGACAGCCGGTTATTTAAAGAAGACCTGGGTAAACCTATGGGGCTGGACGAGTATTTCAACGCTCTTCTCCGACACCCGGAGGTTCTGAACTCTTTGCCTCAGCTGGCTGGCAAGACCGTAGGGTTCAAACTTAACAAAAACCAGAGACAGAAACTGGAAGTAGCTTGTGCTATTGCCTCCCTACCTCCTCGTCAGTTTCAGACGCTTCTGGATTACTCTCGACAGTGGCATGAACCTGGAAAAGTGGAAACCCCGGGACCGGTTCGTTCCGG
>Ga0209635_10000695_pt1 | contig 23803 bp, 21 predicted proteins | sample DeeMarSWOR230_32_FD_187463 | JGI IMG/M metagenome (GOLD analysis project Ga0209635, IMG submission 187463) | Marine sediment microbial communities from White Oak River estuary, North Carolina - WOR-2-30_32 (SPAdes) (version 2) | ecosystem: Environmental > Aquatic > Marine > Intertidal zone >...
GAAAATAATTTTTGCTAAAAAGAATGTCTTGAAAAAAAATGCTAGGTCGATAATATTATCTCTAATTTTGAGCAGCATCATCCACTTTACCATAGTCTTTAGCATTAGATGCAATTGCCCATTATTCTTAAATCAAATGCTATAGAGAAGGTGAATAAAAATGGGAAAAGAAGAAGCAAACCTTCTACACCTTGTTGGACTTTCCCTATTTCTTGAAGAAAAGCTTCACCTCCCTGTTGATATTGTTCCATACGATTCCATTAGAGAAGAAATAAGAGACTTTATCTTAAAGGAGGCAATTTACTTATGAGAAATCATAAGCTCTATTTGAAGGATATTTTAGAAGCTATGGAAGCAGTAGAAGGATTTGTAGAAGGTATGGAATTTAAGAAGTTCCAGAGGGATGATAAAACATCAAGCGCAGTGATAAGGAAGTTTGAAATCATCGGAGAGGCCGCTAAAAACATCCCGGAGACAATTAAACAGAAGCATTCAATTGTTCCCTGGAGAGAAATGGCGGGTATGAGAGATAAACTCATCTACTTTTACTTTGGCATAAAATACGAGCTTGTATGGCGAACTATAAAAGATGTTATACCGCAAATAAGACCCTCAATTCGTAAAATCTTAGAGGAATTGTAGTGATAATATGTATGGTTAAAAAAAGGGAATAGGATTCCCCATTTGACAAAAAAATAAATCTTGTACCTTGCATCATATATCACGCACCATGCAGCAGCTTCCTCACCATCAAAGAGGCCTTGCTCTTAAGAGGATCACCGTGTCCGAAAAGGCATGTTTCAAAATCAAGTACCGCCAGCCTTTCGACTGACCTGAGTGCCTCAGGGTAGTCTGCACAACCAAGCCTAGGCGGAAGCCTTAACCCCACCATGCCGCTCAAGGCATCACCTGTAAAGAGGATTTTCTTCTCTTGCTGATAGTAGCTTAGACTGCCAGGAGAATGACCTGGTGAGGCTATAACCTTGATGCCACCAAAACACTCTATGGTCTCTCCTCCTTGGCAGGGAACATCAACAACTGTGGGCTCATATTTAAAGACAAAGGTCTCCATAAAAAACAGGGCTATCTTGAAGAGCTTTCCACCAAACCCTTCCCTCCCCATTGTCCAGGTTTTTTTTACTCCCTGAATGTAGTCTACTTCTTCCTTGCTGGCTACAATCTCAGCCCCACTTGCCTCTCTCAGCGCTGCCAATGAACCCATGTGATCCATGTGAGCATGGGTAATCAGAATATGGTTAAGCTCCTTAAGTGTTCTTCCTATTTTTTTAATGGAGCGAATCACATTCTTCTCTTCTCCTGGCATCCCTGTATCTATAAGGGTAAGATCCTCTCCAACCAGAAGGTAGATATTTGACCTCCCGGCACTAATCACGTAAACCCCTTTTGCTATCTCCTCAAACCTCTCCATTTATTATACTCCTCCATGATCATTGCTAATTTTTTATTCCGATCACATTTATAAAAATATTTTACAGATATTGTCAAGAAGTTATCTTACACAAATCCATGGACATCACCACTCAAAATGGTATCTCAAAATATTTCACACCCATCTTCGACTACTTCAATTTTTGTTATCTGACTTTTTATGATGAATCGTTTTTATATGTAATATACTCTATTTAGATACTATTTTAATATTACATACTACATATTGATATCTATTCAAATTTCAAAAGATTTTTTTACTGTTCGCTCAACTTTTTTCTTGACAATTGTATAACAGGAAAGTATATTGGAAACCAGTGGTATAAAATGGTATAAAGTGGTTTAATGATAGATAAATATATGAGATAAATAGCAATGTTTCGTGGTAGATTTGAACACACTATAGATGCTAAAGGCAGGATCAGTTTGCCTGCAAAGTATAGAGAAATATTAAGTAGTAATTATAATGATCGACTCATTATAACTAATTTTGATAGTTGCCTGGTAGCCTATCCCTATGAAGAGTGGGTTATACTTGAGGAAAGGTTCAGTCAACACTCAATTATGGAAGAGGATGTGCAAACCTTTATACACTATTTCATCTCTGGTGCCACTGAATGTGCCATTGATAAACTAGGCAGAATACTTATCCCTCCCACTTTAAGAAAACACGCAGGTTTAGAAAGAGAGGTAGTATTTGTAGGGATGATCACCAGAATCCAGATTTGGGATAAAGCGAAATGGGACCAAAAGTTTATGGAGGCTCAAGAGAAGTTTAATAAAATCAAAGGAAAAGAAACATTGGCTAAGTTGGGCTTTTAACATTAACAGTTTATGGAAATAGTACACCTTCCAGTATTGTTAGCGGAAGCAGTTGAATACTTAAACTGCCAGGCTAATGGAATTTATCTGGATGCAACCCTAGGGAGTGGTGGCCATGCCTTTACAATCCTGAAGGATAACCCTGAGATTAAGGCACTCATTGCCCTTGACTGGGACGGGGAGGCTATCAAGCAGGCCCGTAAGCACTTACAGCCATTTTCTCATAAAACATACATCTTTCAGGAAAACTTTATCAATATAAGAATCATCCTAAAGAAATTAGGATTTAAAGAGGTAAATGGGATCTTGCTAGACCTGGGAGTCTCCTCCCAGCAGCTAGAAGATCACCATCGAGGCTTCAGCTTTAGACTGCAAGGACCATTGGATATGAGGATGAATAGAAACTTATCCACCACTGCCTTTGATGTAGTAAACACATTCTCAGTCTCTCAACTGGAACAAATCCTCATCAACTATGGAGAAGAACGCTTTGCACTAAGAATCGCCAATGCAATAGTAACTGAGCGAAAAAAAGAGCCTATCGCTGATACCTTGAAGCTCGGTCAACTCGTTACCTCAGCCATTCCTCCCAAACACCACCCAAGGAAAATCCACCCTGCCACTAAAACCTTTCAGGCCTTAAGAATCGCTGTGAACAACGAGCTCGAAAACCTTAAGAGGATTATTGAAGAAGGCATCGACCTCTTAGCTCAAAAGGGAAGACTCTGCATTATCTCATTCCACTCCATTGAAGACAGAATAGTAAAGCACCAATTTAGAAAACTAAGTAGAGGGAACTCTCTCTCAGAAGGAAATTTCCCCTCAAGAGAGATAAACCAAGGAAAGGTAAAAATCATAACCAAAAAACCGATAACCCCCCGATCAGAAGAGGTCAGGAAAAACCCCAGGGCTCGAAGCGCCAAACTCCGAGTAGTAGAAAAACTATAGTGAGAGAGTGAGCACGCAGTGGTTAGTGGAGGGAAAAAGAGTTGATATTAGGTATACTATTAAAAAACGCCAATGAATCAACCCTGCTCAAACATCAGAAGGTAAGGAACAGAGTGAAGAAAAGGCAAAAAACTACTCTTTCTCTTTTTATTTTAATCACTCTCTTTATCTGCAGTTTGATATTTTTTGTGTGGTCTCGGCTCCAAATCACCTACTTGGGATATGAGATCTCCCACGCTAGCAGCGAACAACAGCAACTTCTAAAGCTGAACAGACAAATGAAATTAGAGGCAGCTTCTCTTAAATCACTTTCTCGTATCGAGAGCATAGCCAAAAATCAATTGGGATTAATCAATCCTGAACCTAGTCAGTTAGTTTTCATAAAATGAAAAGGTATTCCTTTCGCAAACGGTTATCCTTACGTATCATGATGATCTCTTGTGCCTTCATCCTTCTGTTTTCCATCACCATCCTCAGGGCATTTCAGCTTCAGATCATTGAAAGGGATAAACTCACGCAGCTGATTGAAAAACAATATCTAAAATACGTGAAGCTCCCACCTAAAAGAGGAACTATTTATGACAGAAAAAAGAGAGAACTAGCAGTGAGCATCGAAGTTGATTCAGTATATGCTCGACCTGGAAACATAAAAAATAAGAAGGAAATCGCTAAAAAGCTCTCTCCCATACTCAAAGTCAATTATCGAAGTTTAAAGAGGAAGTTAAAATCCGATCGACCTTTTGTCTGGCTGAAGAGAAGGATCTCACCTTCTCAATCTACAAAGATTAAAAAACTCCATTTAGAAGGGATAGGTTTCATTGAAGAAAGCAAAAGATTCTATCCAAATAGAGAGTTAGCCAGTAATTGCCTGGGATTTGCAGGTCTTGATCCTAAGGGATTGGAAGGCATTGAGCTTGAATATGACAGCTACTTAAAAGGCACACCCGGATACCTGCTGGTTGAAAGAGATGCTCTCGGAAGAAATATCTACACCCAAAACATCAAACAGGTAAATGCGACTAAAGGACATAATCTTCAATTAACTATTGATAAAACTATCCAGTACCTGGTTGAAAAGGCACTGGAAGAAGGGGTCAAAAAAAATAAGGCAAAGGCAGGAATAGCCATTGTGATGGTGCCTAAAACTGGGGAAATTTTAGCACTGGCAGTACGCCCTACATTTAACCCTAATAATTTCTGGGATTATTCACCCTCCCAATGGAGAAACCGAGTGGTTACCGATGCCTTTGAGCCAGGATCAACCTTTAAAATGTTCCTTATTTCCTCCGCCTTAGATGAAGGGATCTTTCAACCTCAAGACATCTTTTACTGTGAGAATGGCTCTTATTTTCTTGAAGACAGAGTCATCCATGATGTACACAAATATGGGTGGTTAACACTTACCAAAATCATTAAATATTCAAGTAATATAGGAGCCTGCAAGATAGCTGAAAACCTTGGCAAAAAAAAGTTCTATTGCTATATTAGGAAGTTCGGATTTGGCAGTAAAACGGGTATCGATCTACCTGGCGAAACCAGTGGACTGTTAGCACTACCCTACAAGTGGTCCCGAATACATTTGGGAACCATCTCCTTTGGTCAAGGGATTTCCATCTCTCCCATTCAACTCATCACTGCATTTTCAGCTATAGCCAATGGAGGTATCCTGATGAAACCTTACCTGGTGAAAGCCATCTTTAACGACAGAGGAGAAATCATCAAAGAATTTCATCCAGAAAGCAGGTGGAGAATTATTACTCAACGTACCGCTAAGCAAGTAACCTCCATCCTAAAAACAGTGGTAGAAAAAGGGGGGACTGGTGAGAATGCCTTCATCCCTGGCTTTGAGATCGCAGGTAAAACCGGCACTGCTCAGAAAGTGGATCCAGAAATCAAAAACTACTCCACTCACAAGGTAATCAGCTCTTTTATTGGTTTTCTTCCAGCAGATGATCCTAAGCTCGCTATTCTCATAATAACCGATGAACCTCAAGGGATCCCCTATGGAGGCACCGTTGCTGCTCCCATCTTTAAAAAAATAACCAGCCAAATTATTCGTTACTTAAACATTCCCCCAAACCAAGGCAGCACGACTATGGTCAAATACCATCCCGATACCGATCCCTATCAAGAAAAGATTACACTCAACCACAATTACATAAAAAAGATCTCATTGAACGAACACCATGTTTCGAAAAGCATGCCTGATTTTTCTGGCTTAAGTATAAGAGATGTACTCAAAAAGGGGGAAGAACTTGACCTCACCATTGAAATCTCAGGCAGTGGTAAGGCTGTAAGTCAATATCCTCCTCCTGGCAATCCTATAGAATATGATCAACGATGTTGGATCATGTTCCAACCCCTATCATAAATCGATGCAACTACTCAAACTGATCGAAGAATTAGAAACTAAAGAAGTAAAAGGAGACACCCATATCGATATTAAGGGCATTGCCTATAATTCAAAAAACATTGGGTACGACTATCTCTTTGTTGCTATTAAGGGTTCTCAAAAAGACGGACATAACTACCTTGCCGAAGCTTTCTCTTCTGGGGCGAGGGCAGCACTCGTAGAAGAAAATCAAGGGGTAAGAGAAGGAGTTACCATCATTACAGTACCAGATACCAGAATAGCACTCGCTCAAATTTCTGACTATTTCTACCAACACCCCTCTCGTAAGCTTAAAGTCATAGGGATTACTGGCACCAATGGAAAAACAACTACCAGCTACCTGCTGGAATCCATCCTGAAAGCAGCAGGTTATCACCCTGGAGTAATAGGCACTATAGATTTTCGTTTTGGAAAACATCACCAGGATGCCTTCAATACCACCCCGAACTCCCTCGATTTACAGAAAATTATGAGAGAAATGGTTGATGCAAATATTTCTCACCTCATTTTAGAGGTATCCTCACACGCCTTGGAACAGCACAGAGTGGAAGGCTTAAACTTTGATGTTGCTGTCTTCACCAATCTTACACCTGAACATTTGGACTATCACGGAAGTATGGAACACTACTCAAAGGCGAAGGAATTGCTGTTCACTCACTATATTAACCAGAGTTCAAAGGAAAAAACCTATGCAGTCATTAACTACGATGATCCTCTAGGTAAGTTTCTCTGTAGCATAACACCCTCTCAATTGGTTCGCTATGGGCTTAAGGAGGGAGTTGAAATCAAGTTGAAGAAATCTCAATTGAGAAGTGATGGAGTGTCCGCTCTGGTTACCACTCCTAATGAGGAATTTCACATTCACTCTCCCCTGCTTGGAAGTTTTAATCTTTACAACATTCTAGCTGCCATAAGTGTTGCACTCACACAAGACATTCCTCCGGATGCCATAACAGAGGGTATTGCTCATTTGAAAACGGTACCAGGAAGGCTAGAAAAAATAAGTAATAGAGACAATTTAACTATACTTGTTGACTACGCTCACACCAGCGATGCCCTTGATCATGTGCTCACCACGCTCAGAAGCATGTGTCAAAGAAGGTTAATTACTGTTTTTGGATGCGGAGGAGATCGTGATAAAACTAAAAGAGGACCCATGGGTCACATTGCAACCGAGAAAAGTGATCTTACGATTATTACCTCTGACAATCCTCGCACAGAGGACCCCATGGCTATCATTGAACAGATTGAAGCAGGCATTAACCACTCCCTTGCCAAGAAATATTACCTACATGAATTAACACGTATTAATCACTTCAAGGGATATCTTATCATTGCCGACAGGAGAGAAGCCATTAGGATTGCTGTTACTTTAGTCCAACCTGGCGATGTCCTGCTGATAACAGGCAAAGGTCATGAAGACTACCAGATCATAGGAAACCAGAAACATCACTTTAGCGACAGGGAAGAAATAAGAGAGGCCCTCAATGTGAGAATTCCACAGGAAAGGACAATCCACTAAAGATGGAACTTACGGTAGAAGAAATCCTAAGAGCAGTGAAAGCTCAACTTATACAAGGTTCCCCCCACCACCTCTTGGAAGGAATCTCCACAGATTCCCGCACCATCAAAGCAGGGGAACTATTCATCGCCCTTAAGGGGGAGCGATTTGATGGCCACCAATTTATCAATGATGCTCTAGTGAAAGGTGCCTCAGGATTGGTTGTGAGAAAAGGGTTTAACTTAAGAGATCTGCCTTTATTAAAAAAAGATATTCCTCTCCTTCAGGTCGAAGATACTCTTAAGGCTCTGGGGGATTTTGCCTGTTTCTGGACGAAGCGAAATAAAGCAACTATCGTAGCTATTACAGGTAGTAATGGAAAAACTACTACCAGAGAAATGTCCGCAACAATTTTAGCACACTCCTATCGAGTGCTGAAACCTAAAGACAACTGGAATAACTTGATCGGTCTACCCCTCACCCTTTTACGTCTTAAGCCCCACCACGAGATTGCCATAGTGGAGATGGGTATGAGTAGAAAAGGTGAGATCAAAAGACTTTCCCAAATAGCAAAACCTCATATAGGGTTAATTACTAACATTAGCCCTGTTCACCTTCACTATCTCAAATCCCTTCAGAATGTAGCTAAAGCTAAAGGAGAATTGTTTGACTCCCTTACTTCTGAAAACTATGCATTGATTAATACTGATGATCCTTTGATTGTAGAACTATCCAAGCTATGTGCTGCTCAAAAGATCACCTTCGGCACTAATCCTCATGCCCAGGTTACCGCCACTGATATTTCCCCTTCAGAGTACAGCACAAATCACTTTACCTTGAGAGTAGAAGGAGAACGCATCCCCATTGTGCTCAAGATCCCTGGAATTCATACTATCTATAATGCTCTGGCAGCTGCTTCAATAGCTACTCTCTTTAAACTAACCCTCGAGGAAATCAAAGCAGGGTTAGAACGTTTCACCGCCTTTCCTGCGAGAATGGAAATCATCACTATCGCTAAAAACATAAGTATAATAAATGACAGCTATAATGCTAATCCCAAATCTATGGAGAGTGCCCTCAGAACCTTAGCCCATCTGAAAGGAAAAGGCAGAGGGATTGCTGTCTTAGGTGATATGCTAGAATTAGGAGAAGCCTCTGTAGATTTCCATCAACGGTTGGGCTTTTTGATTAAGGAGCTGGACTTGCATACAGTATTTCTCATAGGAACCTATGCTGAAGTGATTGCAGAAAGTGCACGCGCTCAAGGAGTGAGTGAGAAAGAAATCTCTATTGGAAAGAGCCACGAACAGATCGCACAACAACTTAACAGGAAAGTGAAAGAACACGATTGGATACTCTTTAAAGGCTCCAGAGCTACGAAGTTAGAGAAGATTTTAGAGCACTTTCTCCAAATGAGAAATAAAGCTCCTAAAACTTCTTCTCTCACAAAAACAGTACCTATGAACTGCAACTACTAGCCATAGTAACTCTAAACTCTAAAATTTCTTAAAGAACACAGAGTCTGGCAGTGGGAAGAGCAGTTACGAAGACATTTGAGAAAATATGATGCCCCCCTCTATAGATAGGATGTGTGTATGAGTAGCACTAATAGTGTTAAACAATTCCTAAGTGCATAACTGCGAGAAAGGAGTTGCATCATGTCAAAATTAATGAAATGCAAAAAGGCTGCTTCGGCATTTGGCGCTAAGGTTGATCAAAAGGGTTACCGCCTTCAAAAAGGGCAAAGAATCATCTATGAAAAAGAAGAAGCTGAGATTATAAGCGTAAAACCTTTGCTGGTTATAAAAACCAAAAATCAAGTTATTTGTGGTGCTTTAGAAGGGCTTTTCGAGTATATATAGACATATAATATTTAGGCATATAACACCATTTAGGGGAAAGGTCATGGCTCGAAATCATGTACCTAAGATCTTGGTTGTTGATGATGAGAAAGAAATAAGAGAAATAACGCACGCCTTTTTAGTGTTGAATGGATATGAGGCCAAAACGGTCGAAAATGGGAAAGAGGCCCTCGATGAACTACTCACTAACTACTATGATATAGTAATCACAGACCTGCACATGCCTCAGATGGGAGGAATGGAGTTAATAGAAAAAATCTCTCAAACTAAATTGGACACCGTTACCATAGTACTGACAGGATATGGTGTTAAAGAATCCGATTTTCCAAGAGAACCCTTTGCTCATTTACGTAAGCCTTTTTCTCATAACCAGCTTATCCACGTTGTTCAAGAAGGATTAAAAAACAAAAAAGGTAAATAAATACACAAAACCAATAGGAACCACATTAATGCTTTACCACTTACTCTATCCTCTCCATGAAACCTATAGCATATTTAACGTTTTCCGCTATATCACTTTCAGGACCATTTATGCAATACTTACTGCCTTATTGATCACGCTCATTTTGGGACCTTGGGTAATCAAAAAACTAAATGCATTTAATGTGAAACAGTACATAAGAGAAGATGGACCTGCTGCCCACCTCAACAAACGTGGAACATCAACCATGGGAGGAATCTTAATTCTACTCTCTTTATCCATTGCCACTTTGCTCTGGGGAGATTTGACCAATACCTACCTCTGGACAGCCCTCATTACAACCTGGGGATTGGGAATTATAGGACTAATCGACGATCTAAAAAAATTACAAAGCAGAAGCTCCAAAGGTATCTCACCACGTTTTAAACTATGGGGACAAGTGCTTTTAGGAATCGCACTAGGCATCTTTCTCTATCTCTCCCCCGATTTTGATAAAAATCTAACTATACCTTTTTTTAAGAAGGTGTCCGTCAATCTGGAAATTTTCTACATTCTCTTCGTGGTCCTCATCATTGTGGGTACTTCAAATGCTGTAAATCTTACTGATGGATTAGATGGCCTGGCTATAGGTCTCGTTTTGATTGTGACAGTAACCTACCTTCTCTTCGCCTACTTTGCTGGTCACATTAAGATAGCTACCTATCTCCAGATCCCCTATATTCCAGGCAGCGGAGAATTGACTATTTTCTGTGGAGCTATTCTGGGAGCCGCCACAGGTTTTCTCTGGTTCAACACTTATCCTGCACAGATCTTTATGGGGGATGTGGGTTCTCTCGCGCTTGGTGGTGCACTGGGCACTGTGGCAATCATCAGCAAACACGAAATTCTCCTCGCTATCGTAGGAGGAATATTTGTCGCAGAGGCACTCTCAGTCATCTTTCAGGTTACCTCATTTAAGCTGAGAAAAAAGCGGATTTTTGAAATGGCTCCCCTTCACCACCACTTTGAACTGAAAGGGTGGGCAGAACCCAAAATTATCGTCAGATTTTGGATCATTGCTGCCATCCTTGCCTTAGTGGCTATTAGTACCTTGAAATTGAGGTAATGTGTAATTATGTATAATTAGTTTTTACCAAATTACTTAGTGACCATAGGGTATGCTCTGGCACTTAAAAAAACGATTCTGGATACTGGTTACTCGAAACTGGATAAATATCTAAATCCAGTATCACGCACCTAGCATCCAGTATCTAGAATATATCCTCCCGAAGGGAGCTCAGTTCATGGAACTACACCACAAAAAAGTCCTTGTCGTGGGATTAGGCACTACTGGTAAAACAACTTCCCTCTTTCTAAAAGAAAAGGGAGCCAACGTCACCGTCAGTGAAATTATGAGCGAAGCAGAATTACTGCCTACCATCCACAAGCTTAAGAGTCTGGGAATAGCAGTAGAAACGGGAGGACACAGGCAGGAATCATTCCTAAGCACAGACCTTATCGTTGTGAGCCCTGGGGTACCCTTAGAAATCCCAGCTCTAAGGGCAGCAGCTGAGTGCGGGGTGGAAATTGTAAGTGAGATAGAACTAGCTTCCCGTTATATCCAAACCCCCATTATTGCGGTCACGGGTACCAACGGGAAGACAACTACCGTTAACCTTATTGCGGAGATCTTTAAGGCTTCAGGTAAAAGGATTTTTGTAGGGGGAAATGTAGGTAATCCCCTTATCGAATATGTCTTAAACCACCACCATGAAGATCACATCATCGCTGAAATAAGCAGCTTCCAACTAGAAGGAATACAAGGTTTCAAACCCTACATTAGTGTACTCCTTAATCTTCACCATGATCATCTTGACCGTTATTCCTCTTACGAGGATTATATAGCAGCTAAGGCTAGAATATTTATAAACCAAAGCAACAAGGAATACGCAATTCTCAATGCCGATGATTCAGAGATAAAAAAGTTGTCTTCTTCTATTAATGCCTCTACCCTCTACTTCAGTTATGGGGAAGAGGTACTTCGTGGTATTTACTATAGAGATCAACGCTTACATTTCAACAATGGGACCAGACACACTTGCTTTACTCTTGACAATCTATATCTTAAAGGCATACACAATCTGCACAATATCATGGCTGCGGTAGTTGTGAGTAAACTCTGTAGATGTCCTCAAGAAAAAATTCTACACGCTGTAGAGAATTTCAAAGGATTGCCTCACCGTCTCGAATTTTTTAAGGAAAGTCATCAGGTAAAATTTTACAATGATTCCAAGGCAACAAACGTCGGTTCAGTAATAAGAGCCATTGAGGCCCTTGATCCCCCCTTGATTCTCATTGCAGGTGGAAGAGATAAAGGTGTAGACTACCATCCCCTCATACCCCTTTTTAAAGAAAAGGTAAAAACCCTCATTCTTTTGGGTGAGGCTAAAGAGAAAATGCATCAGGCACTTAAGACATCAACATCAACCTTTCTGGTTGAAACCCTTGAGGAAGCGGTTAAACGAGCCCTGAAACAGGCATCACCTGGAGATACTATACTACTATCACCTGCCTGTTCCAGCTTTGATATGTTTAAAAACTATGAAGAGCGAGGAAATGCTTTTAAGACACTGGTTACTACCCTAACATGAAACTCTCACCATGGTAAGAATTATGGACACACACAAATACTATAACCAATTACTACTCTTGATCGTGGTTATTCTGGTGGGCATTGGTATTGTCATGGTCTATAGTTCAAGTTCTATTTCCGCGGCAACTAGATTTGGCGATGGCACTCATTTTCTTAAACGACAATCATGCTCTGCACTCATCGGTCTTCTCCTTATGCTTTTAGTAATGAATATCAGATATCAAGCTTTAAAGCGACTGGTGTACCCTATCACTATAACCAGCCTTCTTCTTTTGATCCTCGTCTTGATTCCAGGGATTGGCACTACTATAGGAGGTTCTAGCAGGTGGTTTAGGATAAGCCCTCTTTCCTTTCAACCTTCAGAGTGTGCCAAGCTCGCCTTGATTATTTTCCTTGCCTATTCTTTGGCCAAGAAAGAGAAAAAAATTAAATCGTTCTCCATTGGATTTCTTCCCCACTTAATAGTCACCATTGTAATGTGTGCACTGGTTCTCTTGCAACCAGATTTTGGGACAGCCGTCACTCTGCTATTTCTCTTTTTCATCTTGATGTTCGCAGCAGGAAGTAAAATCAGATACCTTACCTATGTACTCAGTGCAGTGTCTGTGGGGTGTTACTTTCTCATATCGTGTGTGGGTTACCGATTGAACCGAATCACTGCTTATCTTAACCCCTGGGAAGATCCTACTTCTACAGGTTTTCAGATTATCCAGTCATTTTTAGCCTTTGGCTCTGGTGGACTATGGGGCACTGGACTCGGCAATGGAAAGCAAAAACTATTCTACCTTCCTGAACCTCACACCGATTTTATTTTCTCGATCATTGGAGAAGAGCTGGGTCTTATTGGAGTGCTCTTAGTGATCACCCTCTTTATCATACTATTTTGCTGTGGAGTAAAGATTGCCCTCAAGGCACCTGATCTCTTTGGTACCTATTTAGCCTTAGGAATTACCTCTCTCATTGTTTTACACATGGTAATCAATCTGGGAGTTGTCATGGGACTCTTGCCCACGAAAGGGTCTACACTGCCCTTTATCAGTTATGGAGGAACATCCCTGGTTGTCAACCTCACTAGTATAGGAATTTTATTGAATATTTCTTCACAATTATCGTTAAAACGTAAGGTATGAAGATAATCATTGCTGCCGGTGGAACAGGAGGACATTTGTTTCCAGGAATCGCTCTCGCAGAAGAGTTCAAAACAAAAAATGAAACTAATAAGGTGCTCTTTATTGGAACAAAGAGAGGAATGGAAAAACGAATCCTCTCCCGTGAAGGATTCACCTTTGAGGCTATTGATGCCTCTAGCCTCAAAGGGAAAAATCTACTTAATAAGTTTAAAGCTTTAACACACCTCCCTATAGGCATCTTTCAATCTCTTATGATTATAAAAAGATTTAAACCTGATTTAATCATCGGTTTAGGCGGTTACGTTTCCGGCCCGGTGGTTTTTGCTGCATCTCTTATGGGTATTACAACAGCTATCCATGAACAAAATATTTTTCCAGGTCTCACTAATAGGATACTAGGTAAAATAGCCCATCTTATTTTTGTTTCCTTTGAACACACGCTCCCATATTTCCCAAAAGGAAAGACTGTGATAGTGGGAAATCCCATAAGAAAACGATGTAGAGAAGCTGTGTCGCCATCTCCTTGCCACACTCCATTTACTCTACTTATTTTGGGAGGAAGCCTCGGCTCACACCAGATTAATCATGCTATGATTGATGCACTACATCATCTGCTCTCACTTCGAGATAAGATAAAGATCATCCATCAAACAGGTGAGAGCGATCTTAGATCAGTCAAAGAAGGGTATCAAAGTAGGGGATTTTCTGCTGAGGTGTTCACCTTTATCGATCAGATAGGCACTGCCTACCAGCAAGCCAATCTGGTCATCTGTCGAGCAGGAGCAACTACTCTCGCTGAGCTGATGGTCTACCAGAGAGCCTCCATTCTCATTCCTTATCCTCTGGCAGCAGACCGCCACCAGTACCTCAATGCGGGAGTGCTTGTTAGTCAGAACGCAGCCCAGATGCTTGATCCTGATCAATTGACGGGGGAACGACTCGCTCAGCTCATACTACACCTTTACCACCACCCTGAGCACCTATCGCAGATGGAAAGAAATGCTGGTAAACTGGGAAGGCCAAAAGCCGCGCAAGAGATAGTTGATCACTGCTATAGACTTAATACCACAGGAGTGAAATGTATCAACGCATAAAACACATTTACTTTGTGGGAATAGGGGGAGTAGGAATGAGTGGGATTGCAGAGGTACTACTCAACCTTGGCTACAAGGTAAGTGGCTCTGACCTTACACTTACAGAAACCACTGAACGACTACAAAGATTGGGTGCGACCATCTATCATGGACATAGTGAAAATCATATCACTGATGTCGATGTAGTGGTAATCTCCTCAGCAATCAAATCTCACAATCCTGAAGTCAGTGCAGCACGAAGCAAGGCTATTCCAGTAATCCCACGGGCTGAAATGCTTGCTGAACTAATGCGGTTAAAGTATGGAATTGCTGTGGCAGGCACCCATGGAAAAACCACCACTACCTCCCTCATTGCAATGATTCTCGATCATGGAGGAATCAGCCCTACGGTAGTCATTGGAGGCAAGCTTAACACCATCAATACGAATGCAATCCTAGGTAGCGGAGATTTCCTTGTCGCTGAAGCAGATGAGAGTGATGGTTCCTTCCTAAAGCTTTCACCCACCATCGCTGTCATTACCAATATTGATCCTGAGCACCTAGATTACTACCAGAATATAACTGAAATCAAGCGAACCTTCATCCAATTTGCCAATAAGGTCCCTTTCTATGGACTTAACATTCTCTGTCTTGATAACGAACATATACAAGACCTCATACCTCAGTTGGAAAAACGATATCTCACCTATGGATTAACTCCCCAGGCGGACCTGCAAGCGAGAGAAGTTTCTGTTAAGGGACTATCCATGATCTTTAAGGTGTGCTACCACCGTGAAGAGCTTGGAACGGTAGAACTTAAGATGCCTGGTGTACATAATGTCTACAATGCACTGGCAGCAATTGCCACTGCAGTGGAACTTAACCTAGATTTCCCTCTGATAAGAGAGGCACTGGAGACCTTTGAAGGGGTGCAGAGGCGATTCCAGATAAAAGGAGAGTGTAATCAAATCATCCTGGTTGATGACTATGGACATCACCCTACAGAAATTAAAGCAACCTTGAATGCTGCTAAAAATATCTGGGGAAGAAGAGTAGTAGTTGTTTTTCAGCCCCACCGTTATACAAGAACCCGAGATTTGTTTAAGGATTTCCTCAATGCCTTCAATCAAGCTGACCTCCTCTTGATCACCGATATTTATCCAGCTGGAGAAGATCCCCTACCTGGAGTAAACGCAGAAAACCTCTTCTATGGAATCAGAGAACACGGACACAAACACATCTACTATCACTCTCAGAAAGAAGAAATTGTGAACCATCTTTTGAAACTGCTTTCACCAGGAGATATAGTAATTACCTTAGGTGCAGGAGATATCTGGCAGTTAGGAGAACAGTTACTTCAAAAAGTCAAGGACATACGATAATCTCTCTTTCATGCAGCAGGGTACATTCAAAGAACTGCGTAAACTTGTGAAGGGGAAAATACTGTTCCATGTTCCCCTTAGTCGATACACCTCTTTGCACATAGGTGGACCTGCAGAGATAATGATTTACCCCTCAGATGTGATGGAGCTTCAAAAGCTTATTCATTTTAGTCACACTCACGCACTTCCTTATTTCATTATAGGCAGAGGTACAAACCTCTTAATAAAGGATGGTGGTTTGAGGGGTCTCGTTATTAAACTGTCTCGTGGCTTTAAAAAGATAAAAATAGTTGAAGTCTTTCGAAATCATACAAAAGTGCTGGTGGAAGCCGGCGTATCCTTAAAAAGACTGCTCACCTTTTCCATAGGAAAGGGACTTTCAGGTTTGGAATTCATAAGTGGTATCCCTGGTTCAATGGGAGGTGCTTTAGCCATGAACTCTGGTACTCAAGGAAGGCAGATGCAAGATGTCACTGAATCCCTCACCCTGATTACCCCTCAGGCAGAGGTAGTGGAAAAAAGCAGAAAGGACCTCAACTTTGCTTACCGCCAGTTGTCTCTGCCAACTGGCACTATCATTGTAAAATCACTTATCCGAATGAAGCAAGGTAATCAAAAAGAGACACTCAGTGAAACTGAAAAAATCAAAAAATGGCGAAGGCAAAACCAACCTCTCAACCTGCCCAGTGCGGGATCGGTCTTTAAGAATCCCCCTGGTAACTCAGCAGGTAAATTAGTGGAGCAGGTAGGTCTTAAAGGATACCAAGTAGGAAAGGCTAAAATTTCTGAAAAACACGCCAACTTTATCATCAACCTAGGTGGAGCAACTGCAAAGGACATACTCTCACTTATAGAAATTATGCAAAACAAAGTTCACCAAGAAACAGGACTATGGCTAGAACCGGAAATAAAAATAGTAGGAGAAAGTGAGTAAGGTAGCTCATACACTTTATAGAGACAAGCGAGTTGGGGTACTGATGGGTGGCAGTTCTGCTGAACGAGAAATATCACTGCACACAGGAAAAGCTATTCAAAAAGCTCTGCAAAAGAAAAACTATAAGGTCTATCCCATCGATGTGAATAGATTACTGGCACAAACACTCACCAAAAAGAAGATTGAGGTAGCCTTCATAGCTCTCCATGGCAGAGGAGGAGAAGACGGAACTGCCCAGGGAATGTTAGAGATTATGCAGATACCCTACACTGGTTCAGGAGTGCTGGCTAGTGCTCTTGCCCTCCATAAGGGAATGACTAAGAAAATATTACGCTACCATCGGCTTTCCACCGCAGATTTTCAAATAATACGTGAAGAAGAAATTGAATCCGCAGATTTTTATCGAAAAATAAAAATCCCTCTTCCTTTAGTGATTAAACCAATTGCTGAAGGTTCAACTATTGGCACTACTATCGTTAAACAAAAAGAGCATCTACGAGATGCCTGTAAACACGCAGCTCATTTTGATCATCATATACTAATGGAACGATTTATAGAAGGTAAAGAAATTACCACAGGAATTTTAAATGGTGAAGCACTCCCTCTCGTTGAGATCGTGCCAAAAGATGGTTTCTACAGCTTTCAATCGAAATACACCCCCGGCAACACCGAATACATTATACCCGCTCGGGTAAAAAAGAGCGTGGCCTTAAAAATCCAGCACCTGGCACTCAAGGCATATCATGCTATTGGTTGTGAGGGAGCAGCACGTGTGGACTTCATGCTAAGTCACAAAAATAGTCAACCTTAAATCCTCGAAATCAATACCATACCAGGTATGACTGAGACCAGTCTGCTCCCTATGGCAGCTCACTATATTAGAATAAGTTTCGAAAACCTGGTTGAGAAGATACTGCTCGCTGCTCGACTAAAAATGGGGTAACCTGAGGGGTGGCTAAACAATATGCACTCATTCACTCCTTCACAATTATTCAAAATTAGAATAACGGCCACCCCTCACTTTCAAAGAAGAAATCACGAAGGGTAATCATTCGTATGATAAGATCTAGAACAAAAAAAATAAGACCTTACCAAAGGAACACCTATAAAAAAAGACCACAGGGTAAAGGTAACTTAACACGCACTTTTTACCTTTGTCTTAGGTGCACTCTGATTAGTGTATGTATCGTATTCATCTCTTTTACCTCAATCGTGCTTTATAAAAAGATCTTACACTCACCCTACTTTCAGGTTAGAAAGATCCAGGTAGAGGGATGTGTAAGGCACAGCCCAGCTCAAATTTTGCATATGGCTGGTATAAAACCTCGGGTAAACCTCCTCTCATTAGATCTCAAGTACATCTGCTACTGCATGGAAAATGCACCCTGGATCGAGAGGGCAACGATCAAACGAATATTACCAGACCAGTTAGAAATCAACATCATCGAGAGGAAAGCGGTAGCGCTGATCAATTTAAACCAGCTTTATCTCATCGATAAGAAAGGAACCATATTTAAAAAGGCGGAAAAGGAAGACGTATCAGCTTTTCCCATTCTCACGGGCATTACCTGGGAAAATCTAATGAACCATCAGTCTATGTATACTCCCTTAATCACTCAGGTACTAACTCTTACGGATATTATGGAAAAAGAAGGACTACCTCGTGCCACTATTTCTGAGATTCATGTAGATGTCACCTCCGGACTAACAGTGTTTACCACTCATCATGCTACTCAAATAGAGATAGGATTTCCTCCTTTTCAGCAAAAATGTAAACGTCTCTGCGCAATACTCCATGATCTTGAGCAAAAGGATCTTCTTCCTCAAACCATAGATCTCAACTACAGTAATAAAGCTTTTGTTAAGAGTAAACCACGATATGAAACAACTAAACCCATCAAGAAAGGAGGTGATAACCAATGGGAAAAAATGCAAATCTAATCGTTGGACTGGATCTTGGGACGACAAAGACCTGTGCGATCGTCGGTGAAGTTGGTAAACAGGGTATTGATATTATTGGATGCGGGAGCGCACCCTCCAAGGGCTTGCGGAAAGGCATGGTAGTTAACATCGAAAGTACGGCAGAGTCCATCAATAAAGTTATCGAAGAGGCAGAATTAATGGCAGGCTGTAGAATTAGTTCTGTCTATACCGGGATTGCAGGTAGTCACATTAAAGGAGTCAACAGTCACGGTGTTATCGGGATAAAAGATCATGAGGTCAAAAATAACGATATTAACAGGGTCATTGAGGCAGCAAAAGCTATAGCCATCCCCTTAGACAGAGAGATTATCCATGTCATCCCTCAAGAATTTATTGTTGATGAACAAGACGGTATCCACGATCCCTTAGGAATATCAGGAGTAAGACTAGAAGCAAAGGTACATCTAGTCACTGGTGCAGTAGCTTCTGCGCAAAACATTCTCAAATGCGCCAATCGCAATGGGCTGGCTGTAAAAGAATTAGTACTCCAGCCTCTTGCTTCCTCTGAATCCACTCTGGAAGTTGATGAACGAGAACTCGGTGTAGCTTTAGTTGATCTCGGAGGAGGCACCACTGATATCGCAGTCTTACAGGGGGGGAGCATTCGATACACATCCGTGATCCCCTTGGGAGGAAATCACCTCACCTCAGATATTGCAATAGGTCTTAGAACTCCTTTAAAACAGGCAGAAGAAATAAAAATACAACACGGATGCGCCTTAAGCTCACACATTTCAAAGGACGAAACTATCGAGGTCACCTGTATGGGAGGAAGGCAGCCTCGAAAGATCTCACGGAAATTTCTCTGTCAAATCATCCAATCACGAGTAGAAGAACTATTCAACCTCGTTCGCAAAGAAATCGTCAGATCCGGCTATAAGGAGCTCATGGCCTCAGGCGTGGTGCTCACAGGTGGCACTTCACTGCTTGAGGGAATAGTTGAAGTTGGTGAACGAATCTTAGACCTCCCAGTGAGAGTAGGATATCCCAACAGTGTGGGGGGGCTGTCGGAAATCGTAAAGAGTCCTATATATGCCACAGCCGTGGGTCTCGTCCTCTATGGCAGTAACCATGAATCAGATTCCAATTATAAAAAGGCAGATAAAAATATATTTACTAAGATAACCCAAAGTATGAAAAACTGGTTTGACGAAGTCTTTTAATTTAAAAAAGATTTAACCACAGAGGACACAGAGAGAAAATTTATTCTTTAAAAACCCTGTGAACTCCCTGGTTCTTTAAATAAAAAAGAATTTCCTTTAAAAAGGAATTAACCATGAAAGAGAAAAAGAGATAGATTTACTGCATAAAAAGACATTTAAGAGCGCACAGAGAGGAGGGAGGGTAAAAGTATTTAATTCATTATATTTAAAGAATTCTCTGTGGTAAATTTTAACAATAACACCCAAGAAAGGAGGAAAAAATGAGTTTATTTGAAATTGAGGAAGAATTAGGACAAGTTGCTAAAATCAAAGTTTTCGGTATTGGTGGCGGTGGATGCAATGCTGTTAACACTATGATAACCTCCCGCTTAGATGGGGTAGAATTCGTCTCAGCCAATACCGATCTCCAGGCCTTAGAGAATTCACTTGCTACTATAAAACTACAGCTTGGTGCCACATTGACTAAAGGACTAGGTGCAGGAGCAAACCCTGAAATTGGGAGGAATGCCACTATCGAGGATGCTGATAAAATTAAAGAGACACTAAACGGAGCTGATATGGTCTTTATCACTGCCGGACTGGGGGGAGGAACAGGCACTGGTGGAGCACCCATTGTAGCAGATATCTCTAAAGAACTGGGGGCTCTTACCGTAGCAGTTGTCACTAAACCATTCCTTTTTGAGGGAAAAAGGAGACAGCACACCGCTGAAAAAGGTCTGGAAGAACTCAAGAAATACGTAGACACTCTCATCACCATCCCTAATCAAAGATTGCTCAGCATAGGTGACAAGAGTATCTCTCTCATAGAAAGTTTTAAAAAAGCTGACGAGGTTTTACTTCATGCGGCTAAATCTATTTCCGATCTCATCACCATTCCCGGTTTAATCAATCTCGATTTTGCAGATGTAAAAACCATCATGTCTGAAATGGGGATGGCCTTTATGGGAATGGGAGTTGCCTCGGGAGAAAACAAAGCACTAGAAGCAGCACAAAAGGCTATAACAAGTCCGCTACTGGAAGACATTTCAATTAATGGGGCACGAGGGTTACTCATTAATATCACGGGCGGAAATAACCTTACCCTCCATGAAGTTAATGATGCTTCTACCTTGATCCAAGAAGAAACTCATGAAGATGCCAATATCATTTTCGGTGCTGTCATTGATCCTAAAATGGAAGATGAAATCTGCATCACGGTGATTGCAACTGGTTTTGGCACAAGTGAAGAAAAAAGGCTCAGCGGTTTAAAAAAGACTATAGCTCCCTTCCCCAGCTCAATTAACGATTACGATGTACCTGCGTACTTGAGGAGTGAGGTAAGCAGTGAGGAACCAGAGGTAACGAAAATAGGAACCATCGTGAGTGAATTTGTGAACGATGAATATGATATTCCCACTTTTTTAAGAAATAGTGCGGAGCTAGAGCAAAGCGATGCTTCTTGACCCTAAAGTGACAAAGATTTATACTATCACTCATCCTGAATAGGTCATATCTATAACTTATGTATATGCATCGCTTCAATGAGCAGACTACCTCCTCACAGATTACTGAGAAAGGTCAACACACTACTCTCTAAAGAGAAAGGAACGGTCAAGAAACCATGGAATGGTAAAACCACTGTGGCTCTAGTGTATCCCAATAAGTACTATATTGGAATGTCCAATCTCGGATTCCAAAGTATCTATCATCTACTCAATAATCTTTCTGATACGCTATGCGAAAGGACCTTTTTACCTGAACGAGAAGAACAGTGGGAGTTGACAAGATCTCAAAGGGTTCTCTTCAGTCTTGAGTCATATCATCCCCTATGTGACTTTCACCTTATTGCCTTCTCTCTCTCTTTCGAAAATGACTATGCCAATATCCTCACCATTCTCAAACTTGCTAAGATTCCACTGCTCAGTACTGAGAGAGGGGATGAATACCCCCTCATTATAGCAGGCGGCATCTGCATCTTCCTCAATCCAGAACCTCTCGCTGACCTCTTTGATCTTTTCATCATTGGAGAAGCAGAGGAAGTACTCCCAAAGCTTATCTCAGTTTATCAACACTACCAAAATAAACCCACTACCAAAGAGGCACTCCTCACCCATCTGGCCCAGATTGAAGGAGTATATGTGCCAAGATTCTATCAAGTTCACTATGACCCTTCAGGCAAAATTGAATCCTTTAAACCACGAGGTGACGTACCCTCCAAGATAAAAAGGAAAATCAACAAGCACCTAGAACACTTCCCTATCTACTCTTCAATCATTACCCCGCACACAGAGTTCAGTAACATATTCCTGATGGAGGTAAGTCGTGGTTGCTCACATCGCTGTAGATTTTGTGCGATCGGCTGTGTGTACCAACCTTACCGAAGGAGAAACCTTAAAAATCTGAAGGCAATAGCCACCAAAGGGCTAGAACAACAGGCTAAAATAGGTCTTATAGGAGCTACCCTCTCAGACCATCCTCAAATCACTTCCCTTTGCAATTGTATTATTCAGAAGGGGGGGAAATTCTCTGCAACCTCCATGAGAATAGATCTAGTTGATGAGGAATTAATCAATGTGCTTAAAAAAAGTGGGCATCAGACCATCACTCTTGCTCCTGAAACAGGTTCTGAACGACTAAGAAGAGTAATAAACAAACACCTTTCTGATAAACAAATCTTCAATACATTAGAGATGATAGCACACCATCCCTTTCGCCACCTTAAGCTCTATTTCCTCATAGGCCTTCCCACAGAAAAGGCTGAAGACATTGAACAACTTATTGAACTAACAAAAAAAATAAAACACCAGCTGATTAAATCACTCCCCCGTTCCAGATACCCTGAAACCATCACCTTAAGCATTAATCCCTTTATCCCCAAACCCTCAACACCTTTTCAGTGGCATCCCCTTGAACACATCACCATGCTCAAAAACAAACTCAAAAAGATTCAAAAAAGTCTAAAGAAGGAAAAAAAGATAGTAGTTACCTGGGATCTCCCTAAATGGAGCTATCTCCAGTGTTTACTCAGCAGAGGAGACCGAAGGGTTGGGAGAATTCTCATGGCAGCTCATAATCTAGGAGGAGGCTGGTTAAAGGCTTATAAGCAAGTTGATATCAATCCAGATTTCTATACCTATCGGCAAAGAGAATTAGATGAAATCTTCCCCTGGGATTTCATTGACCATGGCGTGAGCAAACAATTCCTCGCCTCAGAGTACAGAAAAGCCCTCATGGAAAAGTCCTGTTAATTTCTTGCACCTAACCTTTCAAAGTCATTAAGCTCAGGAATATCTCACACTATGAGAGATATCAAAAAGTTAAAAATTAAATGCAATACGAAAGCTCACTTCTTTAGGGTAAAATAGGCACAGTATTGTCTGCAACACTATCTTGATTTAAATGTATCTCCCTAATGTTGCTCCAAGAATCCATTTATTTTTAACAAAAATTTTTTTGCTTGATATTAATAGTAAATATGATAATAATATAGAGGTAGAGTATCATTTCATAAGGATTAAGTGAACTCTTTGATATGATTCAGTTAAAAGAATACTATATGTTGTGTATGATCTCAAATATCAAAAATATGATTCCTCAAATAGTGCAAATTTTCTCAAAGGATTTTAGATTTCCATCTCACATTAATGAGTAGAAAAATTGTTTCTTGCTTTGCGAGGTAACTATGAAATATGAGGATAAAACAGAAAAACAACTTTTAAACGAATTAATAGAACTGCGACAAAAGAATGTTGAATTGAATGAAGCATTAAATGAATGTAGACAATGCAATAAAATTCTGAAAGAGAGTGAAGAGAGATTGCGTGCCCTCATAGAAAATACAAGTGATTGGATTTGGGAAGTTGATAAAGTGGGTAGAGTTACCTATTCTAATCCGAAAGTCAAAGATCTTTTAGGATATGAACCTGAAGAAATTCTTGGTAAGACTTCCTTCGATCACATGCCAGCAGAGGAGATACAGCGTGTTAGGGAAATATTTGAGAAAGCTGTAAGAGAAAAAAAGAGTTTTTTGAGTTTGGAGAAAACAAAATTACGTAAAGATGGAAGGCGAGTAGTACTGGAGGCAAGTGCAGTACCAATTTTTGACTCCAAAGAGAATCTTCTGGGCTATCGA
>Ga0209635_10000698_pt1 | contig 23763 bp, 21 predicted proteins | sample DeeMarSWOR230_32_FD_187463 | JGI IMG/M metagenome (GOLD analysis project Ga0209635, IMG submission 187463) | Marine sediment microbial communities from White Oak River estuary, North Carolina - WOR-2-30_32 (SPAdes) (version 2) | ecosystem: Environmental > Aquatic > Marine > Intertidal zone >...
CTTATTGGTGCTTCAGCAGCTTTGACATTATCGGATATCCCGTTCTTTGGTCCTATAGCGGCAGTGCACGTTGGCTATATAAATGATACTGTAGTCGTGAATCCACCCTTAGGTCAAATAGAGAATAGCTTGCTCGATATAGTCGTTGCTAGCACTAGTAAAGATATTGTGATGATGGAAGCAGGTGCCAAAGAGATTTCCGAAGAAATACTGCTCGAGGCAATTAAGTTGGGACACGAGGCGAATCAGGAGATCATTAAGCTTCAGGAAGAGCTACAGCGAACTTATGGCAAAGCCAAGGTAGAAATCAAATCTAAGGAGCTTGTGCCTGAGCTTTCATCTCAAATCGCTTCCATACTTGGTGAGAAATTAAGCCACATTCTGGAGGAACCAGAGAAACTACAAAGAGATAAGGCTTTGACATCTCTCAAGGAAGAAATAAAGAGTAAGTTGGTTGATTCTTTCTCTGAAGATGAAATCAATGTCGCTTTTGAGACCCAGCTTAAAGCTGCGGTGAGGGGAAAAATATTACAGACGAGGCGACACCTGGACGGTCGCCAAACTAAGGAAATTCGTCCTATTAGCTGTGAAGTCGGTGTCCTTCCTCGCACCCATGGCTCAGGATTATTTGCCCGTGGGGAAACCCAGGTGTTGACTATTACAACTTTAGGGTCTACAAGTCGGGAGCAGTTATTGGATGGCTTAGGTCTGGAGGAGACTAAACGTTTTATGCATCATTATAATTTCCCTCCCTTTTCTACTGGTGAGGTGAAGCGAATAGGAACCACAGGGAGGCGCGAGATTGGGCATGGCGCTTTAGTGGAGCGGGCCATTGCATCAGTACTGCCATCGGAGAGTGATTTTCCTTACACTATACGCTTGGTCTCCGAGGTACTTAGTTCTCACGGAAGCACATCGATGGCTAGTGCTTGTGCTTCGACCCTCTCCTTGATGGATGCCGGTGTGCCTATAAAGGCGCCGGTGGCCGGAATAGCCATGGGTTTAGTTACCGGGAAGGATGAGGGCTATGTTGTTCTAACCGATATTGTGGGTATGGAAGATGCCTATGGTGATATGGATTTCAAAGTTGCTGGCACAGCTCGTGGGCTCACGGCTTTGCAGCTTGATATCAAGCTGCAGGGCATAGATTATGGCATCCTGGCTGAAGCCTTAAATCAGGCTCGTGAGGCAAGGTTGGAAATACTGGGGAAAATGAGTTTAGCTATCAGTACCACTCGCTCGGAACTTAGTCCCTATGCTCCCAGGATGTACGAAATGACAATTGATCAGAGTAAGATTGGGAGCGTAATTGGTCCGGGGGGTAGGGTTATAAGGTCTATTATAGATGAAACCAAAACAACTATAGATATAAAGAACGATGGTACGGTTCTTGTTGGCTCTCCAAACGAAGAGGCAGCCCAGAAAGCAATCAAAATAATTCAGGACTTAACTCGGGAAGTGGAGCAGGGAGAGATTTACACTGGGAAGGTAACCAGGCTGTTCAATTTTGGTGCCATGGTAGAAATCCTGCCGGGGAAGGAAGGTCTTGTCCATATCAGCGAGCTTGCTAACTACCATGTACCTCAAGTCGAAGATGTGGTTAAAGTGGGTGACGAAGTAATGGTAAAGGTCATCGGGATTGACAATTCTGGTAGGATAAATTTATCGCGCAAAGCAATATTGGAAGGGCTTTCCAATCTCCCTGGTGCTAAAGTTAGTAATTCCTCGGCTCCTAAAGACCGTCGAAGGAAATTTGTTCACCCACGGGGCAAGAGTGACCGATATGGCAAACGGAGTAAATAAATTGCTTCACTGGTGAGGGGGAGAAAAAGGAACATGGCTTCGTCTTTAGAACCTATAAGAGTAGTTATTAATGGCGCTTTAGGCAGGATGGGGCAAGAGATAACTAAGGCTGTGGTTTGTGAGCCCGGATTAAGGGCAGTGGGTGCTGTGGAAAAGGAAGTAACTCAGCAATATCTTCCCTTAGCCGAGGCTCCCGAACTGATACCCCTTTCTTCCGATTTAGACTCGCTTTTAAAGAGCTGTGATGCTGATGTGGTGGTAGATTTCACTAATGCCGAGGTTTCTATGGCAGCCGCTCGCATTGCTATCAAACAAAAAGTTAACATGGTTATAGGCACCACAGGCCTTTCTGAGGAGAACTTGGCGGAAATTGAAAAATTATGCCAGACCTATAAAGTAGGGGCGATAGTGGCACCTAATTTTTCTCTGGGAGCGGCACTTTTAATACATCTATCAAAATTTGCTGCTAAGTTTTTCAACCACGCCGAAATTATCGAAATGCATCATGATAAAAAGGCTGATGCTCCTTCAGGGACTGCTATAGCTACAGCCAAGGCGATGGCGCAAACGCATGGTAAACCATTTATTTGCCCTAAAGTTACACGTGAAGTACTCAACAATACTAGAGGGGGAGAGATGGATGGCATAGCTATCCATAGTTTGAGATTGCCGGGATTTATGGCTGGGCAGGAAGTTGTATTTAGCGGAGCGGGTGAAACTCTAAGCTTACGTCACAATATTATAAGTCGGGAATGTTTCTTGCCTGGCGTTATCCTGGCAGTTAAGGAAGTGACAAAACGCAAGGGACTAACTTACGGGTTGGATGCCTTGCTAAAACTGTAGGAAGGGTCATGGAAGGATTCAATGTAGCCATTGTTGGCGCTACCGAGATTGTCGGGCAAGAAATTATTAAGGTACTTGAGCAGCGTAAGTTTCCCGTAGCCTCTATCCAGTTACTATCCCCTGAGTATTCTTCTGGGGTGAAATTCCTCTTTAATCATCAAAGAGTCGAGGTTAGGGAGGCGAAGGCAGAGTCGTTTCGCGATGTTGATATTGCTTTCTTCTCTGCAGGTACTGATATCAGTCGTAGGTTAGCGCCTTTGGCTGTCGAAGCTGGAGCAGTGGTAATTGATAATAGTAGTGCTTTCGGGATGAACCCTGCAGTACCTCTGGTAGTCCCAGAAGTCAACGCCGGGGATATAGAATGGCATAAGGGGATAATCGCCAGTCCGAAATGTTCCACAATTCAAATGGTGGTAGCGCTTCATCCCTTGCAAAAGATCAATCCCATAAAAAGGGTTGTCATGAGCACTTATGAATCAGTATCAAGTAGTGGCAGCGCTGCTCTGAAAGAAATGACAAATCAGGCACGGTTAGTTTTAGAAGGGCGCCGTATTTGTCCTCATGTTTATTCTCATCAAATAGCCTTTAATATTCTGCCGGAAATCGGTGTCTTTTTAAATAATGGATATACTAGAGAAGAACAGAGAATTGTAGAGGAAACGCGGAAGATACTGCATACTGAAGATATAGCTATTTCGGCTACTTGCGTACGGGTTCCTGTTTGGTTTGGTCATAGTGAGGCAGTTAACGTAGAGTTCGGTTCGCCAGTTACCCCTGAAGAAGCAAGGAAGGTTTTGGCTCAAGCTCCTGGAGTCAGGGTACTTGATGATCCCACCGTCAGTTTTTACCCTCAACCCTGGGCTGCCAGCGGGTCAGATCATGTATTTGTAGGACGGATTAGAAAGGATATCTCAAATCCCAACGGACTTGTTATGTGGATTGTGGCTGATAATGTGCGTAAGGGGGCAGCGTTAAATGTTGTACAAATTGCTGAGGAAGGGATAGAGAGAGGCTGGATAAACCTTAAGGAGAGGTTAGCTAGTTTAAATGAATAGGTTAGGGCGCTTATTAACAGCTATGGTGACGCCTTTTAACGCTCGGGGCGAGGTTGACTATCAACAAGCTAAGAAACTGGTACTATCTTTACTGGATTCTGGTAATGATGGGGTGGTGGTATCGGGCACCACTGGCGAGTCTCCTACTTTGAGCAAGGAAGAGAAATTGCGGCTTTTTGCTGAAGTAAAATCAGCGATAGCCGACCGCGGAGCGATAGTTGCTGGTACAGGCAACTATGACACTAGAGAAAGCCAGGAATTAACTAAGGAGGCGGAGAGGATTGGTGTCGATGCTTGTCTCCTGGTAGTTCCCTATTACAATCGGCCGACCCAGCAAGGATTGTGGGAGCATTTTAAAGCCATTGCCCAGAATACTACCTTGCCTTGCATCATCTATAATGTGCCATCGCGTACGGTTACTAACCTCGCTGCCGACACGCTAATCAGGCTGAGCCAGATTGATAATATTGTGGGTGTGAAGGAAGCCAGTGGCAATCTCGGGCAGATAGCTGAGATTATTCAGGGAACCCCGGAAGATTTCTTAGTTTATAGCGGCAATGATAGTGATACATTCCCCATACTTGCTCTGGGTGGTTATGGCGTGATTAGCGTTGCCTCTCATCTAGTAGGAATCCAGATAAAGGACATGATGGAGAAGTTCCTTAACGGTAAACCTCAAGAAGCAGCAAAGATTCACCGATACTTATTACCTCTGGTAAACGCCCTGTTCATCGTTTCCAATCCTGTACCTGTCAAGTGGGCTCTGAATTATGCAGGTTTTCCAGTGGGTAAACCTCGCTTGCCTCTAGTTGAGCCTGATGAAAAATCAGCCGATCTTATAAAGGCGACACTCAAGAACTATAAGATAGATTTGCCTATTCCTAGGAGCTGATGGCCATCAGTTGAACCAAGCACTCTGTCTCGATTTAGAAAGCTTTCCTCGGCTTATTCATCAGCTATTATTAAGTGACCAGCGTATTAGAGTAGAGTGCTCGATTTAACCAATATTATTTGCCTTCTGTCTGGTCCTACGGCAACAAGACTGATGGGGCAGGAAAGGAGGTCTTCAAGGCGGGACATATAATTGCGAGCTCCCACCGGCAGCTTTTTAAAATTTCGGATTCCACTTATTGATTCTTGCCAGCCGTCCCATTCTTCGTAGATAGGTTGGCATCTTTCTAATATGGCGACATCGCTGGGGAAAGAAGTTAGGACCTCGCCTTTAAATTTGTAGGCGGTGCATATTTTAATTGAGGGGAAACCATCGTAGATATCGAGGTGAGTTAGAGCTATATCACTAAGGCCATTTATTTGAACGCTGAAGCGACCTGCCACAGCATCAAACCAGCCGCATCTTCGTGGCCTCCCTGTGGTAGCACCATACTCACGAGCCTTTTCTCGTATTAAATCACCAGTTTCATCTTTAAGCTCTGTGGGCATAGGTCCGGCACCGACTCTAGTGTTATATGCTTTAAATATACCCACCACGCGGTCGATTCCTCTTGGGCCCAGGCCTGCTCCAATACAGCTTGCCCCGGCCAGCGGTGAGGAAGAGGTCACATAGGGATAAGTGCCAAAGTCAGGGTCAAGTAAAGCTCCCTGGGCACCTTCTAACAAAACAAACTCTCCTTTTGTTGCCGCTTCGCGAATTATGGAGCTGGTTTCCCGGATGAAAGGGACAAGCCGCTCTCCATAATGACAATATTGTTGATAGATCTCCTCCAGTGATAGAGGTGAAGCCTGGTATACTTTGGTCAGGATAATATTTTTGAGCTCCAGAGCCGACTTCAAGCGGCTCAGAAATACATCCTTGTCTAATAAATCTCCAGCACGAATTCCCAAGCGAGATACTTTGTCAGCAAAGACAGGGCCGATTCCTCTGAGTGTGGTACCAATTGCTCCTTTACTGCGTCTTTCTTCTTCCAGTCTGTCGAGGAGGATATGATAGGGCATGATCAAGTGAGCACGAGCACTAATAAAAAGGCGACTTACACCTACGCCGTGGTTTTGCAAGTCATCTATTTCTTTAAGAAGTACTGCTGGGTTAATAGCTACACCATTGCTGATAATGCAAGTTACCTGTGGGTAAAAAATGCCCGAAGGGACGAGATGCAGCCGGAACTCGCCATGAGGGTTGATTACAGTGTGGCCAGCATTATCTCCGCCGGAGAAACGAGCTACTATCTGCGCTTTCTCAGCTAAGAGATCGATTATCTTTCCCTTACCTTCATCACCCCACTGCCCTCCCACAACAGCTATAACAGCCACTTAATCACCTTTAATTTTTCCTTGCTTCCACAGGTAAACTAATCTTTGAACTACAGTGATAAAGACGAAGACCGCCAGAACACATAAAGCAATAAAAATCTGATTCACCAACAAACCTATTGCTAATACTATAACCCGTTCTGCTCTTGTAAACAAGCCAACCTGGCATTGCCAACCGAGCCCTTCTGCCCTAGCCCTTATATAGCTAACAAGGAAGGAACCAATCAGAACAACAAAAATAAGTACGATTTTCAAGCTGGCTCCCTCTTGTGGTGTATACCAAATCAAGAGACCGCAGAGTATCGCAGCTTCAGAAATGCGGTCAACCGTTGAATCCAGAATGGCGCCAAACTTTGTAGTTTGCTTGGTGAAGCGAGCTAAGGCTCCGTCAAGAAGGTCAAATAAACCTGAAACCAGGACTAAAATCCCGCCAAGAAGAAAGTGCCCCGTAGCGATAACATAGGCCGCAACTATATTCAGAGCCAAGTTGATAAAGGTAAGAGCATTGGGCGTTATGCCGCTTTTACTCAAAATCCCGACTATGGGATTAGTAATACGAGAGGCTAAATTCCGTCGAATATCTATTAAATTCATTCAGCTTTCCTAGCTAGTTTAATATGCCTTTCTTCTGAAGAAATTTGACTACCCCTTGCATTTGCTCTTCGTCGTTCCACTCGCCGATTTCGCAAACTTTTACTATTCCCGGAGGTAAATATTTAGCCACTATTTCCCAATTCATATTTCCTTTTCCTGGGGCTTGATGATCGGAAATGCCACGGATGTCGTGTAAGTGGATGCCGACTATCCTGTCTTTGAATCGTGAAAGCCATTCTTCATGCAAGCTAAACCCAAGCTGCTGTTGCACTTCAGCATGCCCTACGTCGTGCCAGTAGCCCACCAGGCTTTGTGATACTTCGTTAAGTAGCTCTGTCATTTCGTCTATATTTGGTATTTCGTTAAGATGGAATCTGGTCTCAAGTCCCAGCATTATACCCTTTTGTCGGCTATATTCACTAAGCTCTTGAAGACTTTTTCTTGCTGCATCAAGGTAAGGAGGAGCCTGGGAAATGCGCTGGTAAACTAGCTCTTCTTTAGCCTGGCTACATTCTTTGGTTTGAGAGTAACCTTCATCGTGAAGCTTATATAGCCTATCTTGTAAACTCAGGTCAATCGGCACTTCACCCATATGAAGGACAATAGCCCTGGCGCTCACATTTGCCGCAAGGTCTATTGTTTTCTGGGTGAAGCTAACAGCCTCCATTCGCTCGCTCTCGTCCAGAGAGCTTAAGGAAAGGCTACTTATGGGGATTCCTCTGGATGACATTAACACTGGACAGGGAGCATGAATGCTTGAAATAGGAACTGTGGTCTTAAGAAGTTCATCGAGCATTCTTTGGGAAATTGAGGTATTTGCTTCTATGTGGGTAAAGCCCAGTTCTCTAGCTTTGGTGGCGAATCCCGCCATGTGGCTAAATCTACCTTTAGCCCACATGGTGGAGAGGGAAACTTCGAGCAACTTGCTACCTCTAGCTCGTGGCAAACTTAAAGTTTTACTTTTGGCTATTAACCCATGTTGTTTGAAGCTAGTATTTTTATCACGAGAATGACTTATCCCTTGACCTTGATTGGCTCCAGCTCAGGCAAGGAAATGGGACCTTCTTGCTCCTGTCCTGCGATAAATGATTCAGTTCTTATACGGGCTTCTTCATCAGAGTACTGAATTGGCGGAGATTTCATAAAATAAGCTGAAGGACCCACTATGGTCCCGCTTAAGCCACGGTCCCGGGCTAGTTTACAGCATCTTATGGCATCAATAACTACGCCGGCTGAATTTGGGCTATCCCATACCTCTAGCTTCAGCTCTAGATTCAGAGGTACATCGCCAAAGGTACGGCCTTCCATCTTCAGGTAGCAAAATTTACGGTCAGCTAGCCAGGGCACATAGTCGCTGGGACCGATATGAATGTTGTCGTGACCGATATCGTAGTCTAGCTGTGAGGTAACAGCGTTTGTCTTGGAAATTTTCTTAGACTCCAAGCGCTCTCGTTCTAGCATATTCAAAAAATCGGTATTGCCGCCAAAATTTAGCTGGTAAGTTCGTTCTAGTTTAACACCGCGGTCACGAAAAAGTTTGGTTAATATTCTGTGAGTAATTGTAGCGCCTACCTGAGACTTGATGTCATCACCAATGACAGGCAATCCCCGCTCGGCAAACCTGCCTTGCCAATATTTTTCACTGGCAATAAAAACAGGCATGCAATTAATGAAGCCGCAGCCGGCAGTTAGCACCTGTTCTACATACCATTTAGTTGCCTCCTCGCTTCCTACAGGCAGATAATTAACCACCACGTCAGTTTCGGTCTTCTTGAGTATATCTACAATATTGGCTGTGGAGCCTGGCGCCTTAGTGATAATTTGAGACAGATACTTGCCCACTCCATCGTGGGTCATACCTCGTTCAACGCGGATGCCTGTCTCAGGCACGTCACAGAATTTAATAGTGTTATTCGGCTTGGTGAAAACAGCCTCAGCTAAATCCTTGCCCACTTTGTTTTTATCAATATCAAATGCAGCTACAAAGTTGATATCAGCTATATGATAGCCCCCGAGGTTAACATGCATTAGGCCGGGGATAAATTCATCTTCTTTGGCATCCTTGTAGTAATGAACTCCTTGTACCAAAGATGAGGCACAATTACCGACGCCTATTATGGCTACGTTTATTGGTTCCATTATTACCTCCTTTGTTAATGCGAAAACTATCACGGGAGCTAGTTTTATCGTCCTCATCAGTGCTTAGCTCCCCGATCAATTTGAGTAATCTCGCCCCGCGCTCAATAGAATCATCGTAATGAAAGCTGAGTTGCGGTATCTGTTTTAATCTTAAGTGAGCTGCAAGTTCTTTGCGCAAGAACCCTGAAGCATTGTTAAAGCCCGCCAGCAAATCCTCCTTATTTATTTCGGTACCCAGTGTGCTAACGTATACCTTGGCATGCTTAAGATCGGGGGAAAGGGTAACTTCTGTCACTGAGACAAACTTGATTAGTCTAGGGTCATTAACCTCACGCTCAAGCAGTCCGCTGATTTCTCGCTGGATCAGTTTACTCGTTCGCTCACTTCGCCTGCTCATTTGAATCTCCTACCTGGGGGCATTATTAGCCTATCCTTTCCCTCCGGTAAAATTCAATGACATCGCCAATTTGAAAATCGACATTGCCCTCTATACCCAGGCCACATTCGAGGCCAGTTGAGACTTCGGCGACGTCTTCCTTAAAACGCTTTAAGCTGGAGACCCGAGAGTCACCAATAACTTTATTTTGGCGCAATATTTTAATTTGGGCATCTCTCCATACCTTTCCTTCCATGATATAAACTCCGGCTATTTTTCCCACTTTACCGCGGGGGAAGACAGCCCTTATTTCAGCGCGCCCGCCGAGCACTTCAGCATAAGTTGGCTCAAGCATCCCCTTCAATGTCCTGTCCACATCTTCTATTAGCTTGTAGATTACATCATAGTGGTGAATGCCCACCGCTTCCACATTAGCTAGCTGTGTTGCTCCAGGTGAAGTAGGAGTATTAAAACCGATGATAATGCCTTTTGAGGCTGAGGCTAGAAGCACATCACTCTCGGTGATGCTCCCGCTAGCAGCATGGATGACTCTAGCTTTTGTCTTCTCTGTGCCCAACCTTTCTACAGAAGTTTTTATGGGGTCAATGCTACCATCGACATCTGTCTTTAAAACTATGTTGAGTTCTTTTATTTGCCCATTACTTATTTGGCTGGAAAGAGCACTTAAACTTAGAGTGGGACGTGGTCTAGGATATTTTTGTTTTTCAACAATGCTTCGTGCTTCATGCTCATCGGAAAACACAGTAAAAAGGTCTCCTGCTTTTGCTACCTCGTTTAAGCCGAGGACTTCCACTGGAGTAGACGGTTCAGCTTTATGAACTTGTTTTCCTTTATCATCAAACATGGCTTTTATTTTCCCCCAGGCATTGCCAGCTACCACAACATCGCCTCGTTTAAGGGTGCCTTTCTTGACAAGAAGGGTAGCTAAAGGGCCTTTAGTTTTATCCAGCTTAGCCTCAATGATTACTCCCTCTGCAGCACTATCAGTATCAGCTTGCAGTTCTGATATGTCAGCAACTAGGAATATGTTTTCCAATAAATCTGATATTCCTTGTCCTTGCTTGGCTGATATGGGTACACAAACAGTATCGCCACCCCATTCCTCAATAACCAGACCCAAATCGGCAAGCTGCTGTTTTACACGCTCGGGATTAGCATCAGGTTTATCAATCTTATTGATGGCAACCACTATGGGCACCTTGGCAGCCTTAGCGTGGTTTATAGCTTCTACAGTCTGGGGCATAACACCATCATCAGCGGCAACCACGAGGATTACAATATCAGTTGCTTGTGCTCCTCGGGCTCTCATGACAGTGAAAGCCTCATGTCCCGGTGTATCCAAAAATGTGATTTTGCGTTCATCCACTAAGGCTTGGTAGGCACCAATATGTTGAGTAATTGCTCCTGCCTCGCGAGCAGTTACATTGGTCTTTCTGATGACATCAAGGAGGGTGGTTTTGCCATGGTCAACATGTCCCATGACAGTAACTACTGGAGGGCGAACTGACAGTTTTCCCTTTCCCTTTCCTTTTCCTCTTTCCTTTCGGGAAGGCGAAGCTCTACGCTCTTTTGGTGTTTTAGCGGCATAGCCAAAGTCTGCAGCTGTTATGCTTGCAGTATCAAAGTCGATAGTCTGGTTAACGTTGGCCATGATGCCTTTGCGCATGAGTTGTTTAATTATTTTTATAGGCTCTACTTTTAATATGTCAGCAAGCTGCCTCACAGTTATGGAGGGCGGAAGCTCAACTTGTGGTGGGTTTTTTTTCAATTCTGGTTTGTTATCATCCAAGTTTAGCTTTCCTCCAAATTATGACTGTACTCACGTAGGGTTTGTCGATTGCCATCATGAAGTTTTGTTCGTAGAGCATAATCCAGTCGATTTTTCCTCAGCGCTAATTCCCAACAGGTTTTTTTGGGGCATAAATAAGCACCCCTGCCCGGCTTTTCTCCAAATACATCTATCTCAGCAATACCATTCTCCGTACTCACTAAGCGAATCAAAGTTTTCTTTTCCTTAGTCTGTCGACAGGCTATGCAAGTACGCTGAGGTAGATGCTTACTCTTCGCTCTCATCGTCTATAAAATGTTCGTCTTCCTTTTTATACTTTATCACCTTCCCTTTTCTTTTGCCTTTAGTTTCGTTCTTTATCTTGTCTGGTATTTTTGCTTTTAATGCCTCCGCTAAGATATCTTCAGCAAAGCGAATCTGTTTCTCCTCGGGCCTCTCGGATGGAGCTTCTAAAATGCCTGGAATTTCAACCGGCTCTTCCATCCCAATTTCCTCGACTGGCTTTGCTTCACGCGGTTTCCTTCCCTTAATTTTAGGGGAAACGACTTTGGCTGCTGTCTCTGGCTCTTGTATAACAGTCTTTTCCGCCTCAATAGCAGAGACGCTCTTGATATCGATCCGCCAGCCTGTGAGTTTCGCTGCTAGTCTGGCATTCTGGCCTTCTTTTCCTATAGCTAGAGAGAGTTGCTTATCAGGGACAACCACAGTAGCTGTGTTTCTTTCCTCATCGGTCTTAATGCTTGCTACTTGAGCTGGGCTGAGAGCGTTAGAGATAAACACCCCAGGGTCGGCATGCCACTGAATTACATCTATTTTTTCTCCATTTAGTTCGTTAATGATACTTTGCAGCCTTATGCCCCGAGGACCAAGACAGCAACCTACAGGATCAACGTTTTCTTGAACAGTTGCCACTGCCACTTTAGTTCGATGTCCAGCCTCGCGAGCTAGGGCTTTTAATTCCACAATCCCGTTATGAACTTCGGGAATTTCTAGCTCAAAAAGGCCGCGTATGAGGTTGGGATGAGAGCGAGAGACTATTATTTGAGGCTCTTTGTCCCTCTGGACCATCTCAAGAAGATAGAATTTAAGTCGCTGCCCTCTATAATAGTGTTCATTGGGAACCTGTTCACTCGCAGGAAGTATCGCCTCCATTCTATTCAGTCTGATATAAATTCGTTTAGGTTCCGTGAATTGAATTGTTCCACTAACAACCTTTCCTTCCCTGTCAGTGAACTCTTCATAAACGATACGGTGTTCTGCCTCCCGCAATCGCTGGAGAACGACTTGTTTTGCTGCTTGAACAGCGATACGACCAATATTCTTGGGTGTACATTCTATGTTTATTGCATCACCAAGTTGTGCTGTAGCTCGCAGTTTCCGAGCTTCTTTGAGGGAGATTTCACAATTTGGATTGGCAACTAACTCAACTATAACCTTTTGAATATAAAAATTGATTTCTCCGCTTTCAGGGTCAACTTTTACCAGCACATCTTGTTCCAGGGCAGATATGCTTTTTTTATATGCTGAGGCCAGCGCTGATTCTAAGGCCCCCAAGACTACTTCTTTAGGCAAGTTTCTCTCAGCCGAAAGCTGAGTAATTGCAGCCTTAAGCTCTGTTTTCATCTTCCCATTCCCTTTTAGTTTCTTACATTTAGTAAAAAGGTGGGTAAACCCCACCTTAAGTTATATCTATTTATTCTAATTTAACATATTCAGTTTAAAAATGCAAAAGATTGCTTAAATAGCTTATAATTGGCAATCAATCGATTTGGGAGGAGCCATGTTAGCTTTGGAAGACGTGAAAATTTTAGACTTATCGAGGTTGGTCCCAGGTGCATTTTGCACCATGCTCCTGGGAGATTTGGGAGCTGAAGTGCTTAAAATTGAGGCGCCAGGGATAACTGAATTTAGGGGTTCATCAAGAGCGCTTCAAGGGGAAGAAAACCGAAAGGCAGTGGCTTATTATGCCCCTGATCGCAATAAAAAGAGCATTGTGGTTAACCTGAAGTCGGAAGCAGGACGAGAAATATTCTATCGCCTTTCCCGGCGTGCAGACGTTATTGTCGAGGGTTTCAGACCCGGGGTAGCCAAACGCTTGAAGATAGATTACGAAACTATAAGTAAGCTAAATCCCAAGATCATTTACTGCTCGCTTAGTGGCTATGGTCAGGATGGACCTTATCGTACCTTTCCCGGGCATGATATTAACTATATAGCCATGGCTGGTATCTTGGGCTTAATTGGATACAGTGAAAGGCCTCCAGTTATCCCCTTAAATCTGATTGCTGACCTTGCGGGGGCTGCGTTATATGGAGCTTTGGGTATTTCAATAGCTTTGGTGGCTAGGAACAAGACGGGCAAGGGGCAATATATAGACATGGCTTACATGGATGGGGCAATATCACTCATGACCTGGTTAAATTTTGGTTACTTTTTTGACGGGTCAATGTTGAAGAGAGGCGAGTCGTGGCTTCATGGTGCCTATCCTTATTACGAAGTTTACGAAACCAGGGACGGTAAATATATTACCATTGGCTGCCTCGAGCCACATTTTTGGGAGAACCTATGCCGATTTCTAGGCAAGGAAGAATATATTCCCTATCACTTTGTGCTGGAACACACATTTCATAAGCCAGAAGATGAAAAATGGGATGAAATCCGCTCTTCCTTGAAGCAAATTTTCCTTACTAAGACCAGAGACGAGTGGTTTGAATTGTTGATTCGTAATGATGTCCCTGCCGGCAAAGTTTATACACCGGACGAGGTTTTCAATGACCCACAGGTGCTTCATCGTCAAATGGTAATAGAGGTGGAACACCCTACGTTGGGTAAGATCAAGCAGGTTGGCATAGCTCCTAAGCTCTCAAGCACGCCAGGCAAGGTGAGAAGTTTATCTCCACTTCCTGGGGAACATACCGATGAAATATTGCAGGGACTGGGCTATAAGTGGGAGGAGATTGAGAATTTACGACAGAAAGGCGTAATATGTTAAAGGAGTTAGGATTATGGCCGAAGAATGCATTTTTTGTAAAATTGCTGCTGGTGAGGTGCATAGCGATATAGTCTATCAAGATGAAGATTTCCTAGCATTCAGGGATATCATGCCCAAAGCACCTACACACGTGCTCATTATACCTAAGGCTCATATTACGTCCGCCGCTGAACTTACTGAAGGACAACAAAAGCTTGTTGGGCGCCTTATACTCGTAGCTAAGAATCTGGCTGAGGAAGAAGGGATAGCCAGGAAGGGTTATCGCTTAGTTATAAATTGTGGCCCTGAGGGGGGGCAGGTGGTGCCTCATCTTCATCTTCACCTTATTGGCGGCAGGCAGATGGATGCCAGGCTTGGCTAAAGATTATAAAGACCTTAGCTTGCCTATTAATTCCTCTACAGCTTCATCTGGGGTTGATGCTCCGGCGGTAATGCCAATGTGGTGCTTACCCACAAGCCAGGAAGTGTCGACTTCTTCTGCTGTTTCTACCAAATGAGTTTCCACCAGAGGAGAGCATATTTCAACAAGATGTCTGGCATTGGCACTATTACCTCCGCCTATCACTATCATGAGTTGACTCTTGCGAGCCAATTTTAGGGCAGCCTCTTGTTGACCCTGTGTTACTTTACATAAAGTATTAATGAGGCGCATTTCCTCAATTTTAGGTCCCATCATCCCTATAAGCTGCCTGACAAATTCGATAAAGGCAGATTGAGTTTGGGTTGTCTGGGAGATAATGCCTAGGCGTGATGGTGATTTTCCCGAGCTATATATTGGCTTCGCGTTAAGGGCAGCTATGCCTTTGTCTCCTGTCCAACCTAGTAGTCCTTTGACCTCAGAGTGCTTTGCGTCTCCAAATATGAAGACTTCAAAACCAGCCTCGGCTAATTCCTTGGCTGCTTTTTGGGCTTTGCGTACTATGGGACAAGTAGTGTCAATGATATGAATGTGGTGGGCTCTGATCTCAGATAATATCGCTGGGCTTGTGCCATGAGTAGTGATAGCCAGGATTCTGCCTCGGGCTTGGTCGAGATGATTTATCGGCTTTATTCCTAGATTAGCCAGTGCTTCCACTAGCAGGCGATTGTGTGCTAGAGGTCCCAGCGTTTCTAATTCTCCATATTTGTTAGTTGTCTCCTTCAACAACTCGATGGCCCGTCTGACGCCAAAGCACAGGCCCAGCTTCTCAGCTTTCTCAATCTTCATGTTTCTCATAGGCGCCTTGATATTCGGGTGGCAAAAGAGCTGCGATTTCACTCATCAGTTGAGTGGTCAATAATTGCATTTGTGACTTACTCATCCTGTCGGAGGTTGGAGGTAACTTGAATGGCTTGCCAATATTGACAACTATGTCAAGGCGTTTCCATAGCCAGCTTATGCCCTTGATCTTGTCTGTGCCGACGATGCCGACAGGAAGAATGGGGACATTTGTTTTTGAGGCTATAACTACGGAGCCTGGTTTGCCTTTTCTGAGTTTGCCGTCGCGACTTCTGCCGCCCTCCGGGAACATTCCCAGGATTAGTCCTTTTTCCAATGCATTTCTGGCACTCTTGAGTATCTTCTGTTTCTCTCTAACCTTCCCTTCACGGCGTATAGGGAACGCTCCAACCAAGTGAAGCCAGGGTCTCAAAAGGGGGGAACGAAAGAGTTCTTCTTTCGCCACGAAATTAATCCATCGCGGAGAGATAAATATGAGAAAAAATGGGTCGAGGACATGAACATGATTGGCTGCTAAAATAAGCGGACCAGTTAAGGGTATATTTTCTCTTCCTTCAACTTTCCAGGAGAAAGGAATATTGAGCGAAAGTCTGCATATAACTAAGATAACCTTTTGAGGGAAGGTCATAGATTTACCGCCCGAGTATATATTTTGTCTACAACTTGCTCCAGGGTAAGGTTTTCTGTATCGATAATTATGGCATCTTCAGCAGGTTTAAGCGGCGAGATGCTTCTGTTGATATCCATCTCGTCTCGCTTCTTTAAATCGGCGAGGACGATTTCCAGGCTCGAATTCTCTCCTCGCTTTAATAGTTCCTTGTAGCGGCGCCTAGCTCTCTCTTCGGTGGAAGCGGTGAGAAAAATCTTTAATTCCGCCCATGGTAAGACTACCGTGCCAATATCTCTGCCTGCCATTACTACTTTTCCTCGCTGGGCTAACTTGCGCTGTTCCGATACCATTGCTTGGCGTACCCCCGCTATTTTTGCTATCAGAGGAACCAGTTCCTCTATTTCAGGGCGAAGTAACTTGGATGAGACATCTTCGCCATCAACAAAGACTGAGAGGGTACCTTCTTTCGAGGGGGTGAAATCAAATTCGGTCGTAGCGACTAGTTCACAAAGCTTCTGTTCATCTTCTTGTGAAATACCTGATTTGAGAACCTTCCAGGTGAATGCCCGATAAATCATACCGGTATCGAAGAAAATGTAGCCCAATCTTTTTGCTAGAAGTGAGCCGACACTACTCTTGCCGACTGCCACAGGGCCATCTATAGCAATTAGCTGCGGTTTCAAATTTCCCTCCATAATATCATTCTAAGCCATGCTGTCAAGCTTTTAAATCTGAACTTGCCGTCGCCTCCCAGTCAAGTTAAGGGTAATTAGGGCTCAACTATTACCCCTGCTTTACCACCGGAAAACCTGGAAAGAGCCAGTGGCGCCTCAAACATGTTTGGTGTGATTATACTAGAAAAATATTTGAATAGGGATGCAGTAGACTGGCAAATCTTAGCGGTAACTCCGCGGGCACAAGGATTTGCCTTAGTTGCGAATTCAGTTTAAAATAACTTTCTTCGTAAATAGTTTGATTTGTGAGGAGGAATTCGTATGGGCAGAGTCACCGACCGGTTGAAGGAACTGAAAGACAGAGAAAGAAAGCTAAAAGCCCTGGGAGGTCCGGAGCGGGTAGAAAAGCAGCACAAATCTGGGAAGTTAACCGCCCGAGAAAGGCTCGACCTCCTTTTTGACCCTGACAGTTTTCGCGAGCTTGATTTGTTTGTTCAGCATCGAGCCACGCTCTTCGGCATGGATAAAGTTGTCGTCCCCGCCGAAGGAGTCGTTACCGGATATGGGACGGTAAACGGTCGCCCTGTATGTGCTTTTTCCCAGGACTTTACCTCCATGGGAGGGACACTGGGTGAGATGCATGCTAAAAAGATATGCAAGGTCATGGATTTAGCCATGAAGTGTGGTGTTCCCATAGTAGGCTTTAATGACTCCGGAGGGGCTCGGATTCAGGAAGGTGTTGATGCCCTTTCGGGCTACGGGCAAATATTTTTCCGGAATTCTGCAGCCTCCGGGGTTATTCCCCAGCTCTCGGCAATTATGGGGCCTACTGCTGGAGGGGCAGTCTATTCACCCGCCATGACAGATTGGGTGTTCATGATAAAGAAGACAAGCTACATGCATATCACCGGCCCGGCAGTTATCAAGCAGGTTACCGGGGAGGAAATCACCTCCGAGGAGCTGGGCGGCGCCATGCCTCATGCTACTAAAAGCGGCGTATGCCACTTTGCCTGTGATAGCGATGCCCAGGCTATCGAGCTCATTAAGAAACTTCTGAGTTATCTCCCCTCGAGTAATAAGGAGGGCCCTCCCTTAATTGAGCCTACCGATGACCCGGACCGGGTTGACCCTGCTCTCGACACCATCATCCCGGACGAGCCCAACAAGGTCTATAATATGAGGGATGTTATCCAATCTATTGTGGATAACGGCGAAATACTTGAGCCTCATTATCATTATGCTCAGAACGCCGTTATTTGCTTTGCCCGGCTTAATGGTAGACCAGTGGGCATTATCGCTAATCAACCGATGCACCTTGCTGGCTGTCTTGACGTCAATGCCTCGGATAAAATCACCCGATTTATCAGGTTCTGCGATGCCTTTAATATTCCCTTGCTTACTATTGCCGATGTCCCTGGTTATTTGCCGGGGAAAGACCAGGAATGGCTGGGAATAATAAGACACGGAGCTAAGCTTTTGTGGGCTTACTCCGAGGCCACGGTTCCTAAAATCACTCTGGTCACCCGCAAGGACTACGGGGGGTCGTATCTGGCTATGTGCAGCAGAGATTTAGGCGCTGATTTTGTTTTCGCCTGGCCCACAGCAGAGATTGCGGTGATGGGTGCTGAAGGGGCTACACCGATTATCTTTCGCAAGGAAATGGAAGCTGCGCCGGATCCTGAAGCCAAGGAGCAAGAAAAGATTCAGGAATATCGTGACCTGTTATATAATCCCTACATTGCCGCCTCACGGGGATACGTTGACGAGGTTATTCCACCCCGGGAGAGCCGCCCCAAGATAATCAAGGCTTTGGAAATTCTCTCTACTAAACGAGAGACGAGACCTCCCAAGAAGCATGGGAATATTCCCATGTAAAAAGGTTTAACAAAGGAGCAACTGGAAAATAAAAGAGGAACAATAGCTGTTATACTTCTGGCTGTTGTTGCTTGTGTGTGAGAAAAAAGGCTCGTAATGCCGGAAAGGAGATAATTCGTGAATGCAGTAAGCAAAGGTCCCATCTTGGCCAAGGACTTAACCGCTGATAAGGTGAAGACGAGGACGAAAGCTAAAAACCCGGTCAAAATTTGTGATACTACCTTTCGTGATGGGCATCAATCTACAGTGGCGACAAGGATGCGGACTGAGGATATGGAGTGGATGGCCCCTGAAATGAATAAATGTGGCTTCTACTCTATGGAGGTCTGGGGTGGAGCAACGTTTGACGTAGCCCATCGCTTCTTGGGTGAGGACCCTTGGGATAGGCCTCGCAAGCTAAAGAAACTTATGCCCGATACTCCGCTACAGATGCTTCTACGGGGACAGAATTTAGTCGCTTATCGAAACCATCCTGATGACTTGGTTGATGCTTTTGTAGAGCAGGCTGCCGAGGTGGGTATCGATATTTTCCGCGTTTTCGATGCCGTGAATGACGAGCGAAATCACGAACGCGCTGCCAGGGCGATTAAAAAATGCGGCAAGCATTATCAGGGAGCTATATGTTATTCGCTCACCCAGCCCAGGATGGGCGGGCCCATTTATAATATGGAATACTTTGTTAAAAAAGCTCTCATTCTCCAGGACATGGGTGCCGATTCCATATGTATCAAAGACCAAGCCGGGCTTATCTCCCCTAATGATGCCTATGAGCTAATCAAAGCCCTTAAGAAAAACTTGAAAGTGCCCGTCGACCTCCATACTCATTACACCAGCGGGCAGGGGTCCATGTCTTTGCTGAAAGCCATCGAGGCTGGGGTCGACATTATCGACACCGCTTTGTCTCCCTTTGCTTTACGCTCCTCACATCCGGCTATCGAGCCCCTGGTGGTTGCTCTATATGGCACAAACAGGGACACCGGGCTCGACGTTGAGCAACTATTCAAGTGTGGCCAGATGCTGGAACAAATCGCGCCTAAATACCGAGATTTTCTGGATACATCGGCAATGTCGGTCATCGATACCGGAGCCCTGGTGCATCAAATTCCCGGTGGCATGACCACGAACCTGGTGGCACAGCTCAAGCAAATGAATGCTCTGGACAGGCTGGCCGAGGTGCGACAGGAGACCGCCAGGGTCAGGGAGGAATTTGGCTATCCGCCTTTAGTTACACCTACGAGCCAGATTGTTGGCGTCCAGGCGGTACAGAATGTCCTGATCGGGCGCTACAAGCTCGTCTCCAAGGAAGCCAGAGAATATATATCCGGGGGTTATGGCAAGCCACCGGCTCAAATCAATCCCGACATTCAGAAGGCTATTCTTAGAGATAAGGAGCCTATCACCTGCCGGCCGGCAGACCTGCTCGAGCCCGAACTGGAAAAAGCCAGGGAAGAATCGAAGGAATTTGCTAAGAATATTCAAGACGTCCTCACTTATGCTCTTTTCCCTACCACTGGTGCCCGCTTCTTAAAATATAAATATGGCATAGATAAGACCATCCCGGATGATTGGAAGCCACCCTATGCTCCTAAGACTCTTGAGGAAGTGGAAAGGGAAGATGAACTTGTCGCTCAAGTTAAAGCCGGCAAGCTGAAGGGAACTTAGAGAAAAAGCAATCTCCGAAAAAGAGCAGACATGAGTATTTTCATCGGGGATGATAAATAAGCACACATATATTTGGCGGGAGGGGAAAACGATTATAGAAGGAGGTAGAGATGGAGATAGACATTGAAAGATTGAAGGAGATAGTAGGAGAGCAAGATGTCAGAAATAACATAGCTGATCTTTATGTCTATGGCTCTGATTCTTCGGTTCATGCAGCCAATCCCTGGGTTGTTGTCAGACCTGAAACGGTAGGGGAAGTACAGGATATTGTACGTTATGCTAATGCCCAGTTAATACCTGTTATTGCTCGAGGTGCCGGTTCTGGCATGTCGGGGCACACGGTTCCTATAGATGGCGGCATTGTCATGGATTTGAAGCGAATGAACCGAATCCTGGCGATTAGACCCCAGGATATATTATGCAAAGTCGAGCCGGGAGTAGTTTGTGATGATTTGAACAGGGCGCTTCAGCCCTATGGTCTCTGGTTTCCTTCGACTCCGGAGTCGGGCAGGATTGCTACCATTGGCGGAGCTATCGCTAACAATGGCTCGGGGGTGAGGGCGATTAAGTATGGGATAATGCGGGACTATATCTTGGGGATGAAGGTTGTTCTGGCAAATGGAGATTTAGTTACTCTCGGTGCGGATACGCGGGCTCAGGCGTCGGGTTACCAGCTTGACAGGCTTATGGTTGGCTCCGAAGGTACTCTGGGCATAATTGTGGAAGCAACACTCTTGCTCAAGCACCTGCCCAAATTTAAAGCTATGGGAATAGCGAAGTTCAATAAACTGGAAGACGCTGGTGAGACGATATCAGACATAGTGGCATCTGAGGTAACGCCCTCATTGCTTGAGCTTGTAGACGATATAGCTATAACTGCTCTTAACAAGACCCTCAACATGAATCTTCCCCAGGTAGAAGCAATTGTTATATATGAGTGTGATGGAAGATTAAAAGAAGCTGTGGACTATGATATGGAAGCCATCAAAGCGATATGCGAGAAACATAATGCTTTTGGAATTGAAATGAGCAGCGATGCCAAGGAGATGGACCGAATTTATAGCGGAAGGAAAAAACTTTTTGCTGCGCTCTCCAGATATAAGGAGGGTCTTGCCTGCACATCGCTAGCTGATGACATGGCTGTCCCTAGCTCAAAGATAGCCGAATGTGCCCGTAAGATTCATGAAATTGGAGAACGCAATCACGTGGTTATGACCGCTTATGGTCATTGTGGTATAGGAGTATTACATACAAAGATATTGATGGAGGCTACCAAAAAAGATCAGTGGAAAGATGCCGGGCGGGCGGTTGAGGAGGTATATAATTATGTCCGAAGTGTGGGGGGGACAACCTCAGGAGAGCATGGCATTGCCATCTCCAAGGCACCCTCCTGGAAAAAAGAGAAGGCAGATTCGCTTCAAATGATGAAGGCGATAAAAACAGCTCTTGACCCCAATAATATTTTAAATCCTCATAAATTGATGGATGCGCCGGATGACTGGGTTACGGCAACTAAACTCAGATACCCGGTGGAGTTATGAAAAACGGAAATAGAATTCCCAGAGGCGGGAGCCAGTGCCCCATTTCTACTTGGAAAATTGAGATAAGCTAGAAAAAAGTGGAATTTACCAAACTAAATAAGTGGGTAAACGAATTAAATATATGTATTAGGTGTGGCTATTGCTATGAGCATTGCCCTCTATACAAGGTGTCTAATTGGGAAACTGATACGCCCAGGGGGAGGTTGTTGCTTGCTTATGGGCTCCTCACGGGCGAAGTCGAACCCTCTACGTATATTGCTGAAAAGCTCTTTCAATGCTTTTACTGTAAAAATTGTAGCAAAAGCTGTTCAGCAAAAGTTACGCCTACTGACATCTTTACCGATGCCCGGGCTGACCTTATGGAAGCTGGCTTCGAGGTGCAGGGCACCACAGTTAGGAATGACGAAAGGCTTTGTATAACCTGTGGAAGATGTGTCTCGGTATGTAAAGCTGAAGCGCTTTCTATGGATACGGACAATATGAGAGTCCTGGTCGACAAGGTTAAGTGTAAGGGTTGTGGTGTGTGTGTTGCGGAGTGTCCCGTCGGGGCAATGTCGCAAAAAGAAGGATTTGGAGTATCGAGAAAAGAACTCTCTGCAAAAATTGAAAGCGCCCTCATAAGTATGAACGGACTCCCCAAAGTAGTTATATTTTGTTGTGATTGGTCGATATACCCTGGACTCCGACTGTCACGAACTGAGCTGACGGGGACAGAGAATACATCTGGGATTATCGTGACTGTGTGTGCTGGCCGTATTGACCCCGGCTTGATATTGGACACATTTTACCGGGGTGCATGGGGAGTTATGATTGCCTGTTGCCCGCTTGGTGAATGTGAACACGATGGAAACTATAGGGCTAAAGAGAGATGTGCACTGGTTGGGAAGCTGCTTGATGTGCTTGGCGCTGAATCACAAAGGCTCAGGTTGGAACATTTTGCCACCGGTGAGGCTCAAAAACTTGGGAATGCAGTGAATACTTTTATGCAAGAGATAGCATCTTTGGGGCCGATATGAAAATAAAAATCACTTATGCAAGGAAGAAGGTAGAGGTTGAAGTTGAGAAAAGCAGGGTTTCCGGAATAGTTGAGCCGAATATTGTTTCCGTCGGCGATGAAACCAAGACCATCCGCAGGGGAATTGAACACCCCGTTAACTCTAGGAGTTTTGATGAATTTATCGCCGGTGCTGGGGATTTGCTTTTTATTATCAATGATTACACCAGGCCTACTCCTACGGCAAAAATACTGGAAGTGATTTACCCTAAAATCAAGGATAAAAATACAAGGTTTATCGTTGCCACCGGAATTCATCGTGCACCAACTGGGGAGGAGTTAAACTTTGTCTTCGGAAAGTACCGCAACTTACTGAAGGACAGAACCTATATACACGATGCTCGCAAAGAAGAGGATATGGTATATCTGGGGATTTCCTCCACCGGTACCGAGATGTATGTAAACAAAATAGGTGTAGAGTCACATAAGCTGGTAACTATTGGTTCGGTAGAGCCCCACTATTTCGCTGGCTATACTGGAGGGAGGAAATCATTTCTACCCGGCATTGCGTCTTATAAAACAATAGAGCAAAACCATAAGCATGCCCTTAGTCCCCGCGCGCAGACGCTGGTTTTGGAGGGCAATCCGGTTCATGAAGATATGATTGATGCCCTCAAGACGATAGAGGGAAAGGAGATATTTTCCATCCAGACCGTTCTCGATGGCGAAAAAAGGGTTTACCATTGTACCTCGGGGCATATTCATGATTCATTCCTGACGGCCATAGAGAAAGCCCACGAAGTTTATTGTGTAAATATCAAAGAAAAAGCGGACATCGTCGTTGCTGTGACAGGTTATCCCTCAGATGTGGATTTATATCAATCACAGAAGGCGCTTGATAATGGGAAACTGGCTCTAAAAGAGCGAGGGATTCTTATACTTGTCTCTGAGTGCCGGTCTGGCATAGGAGACGAGGCATACTTTAATCTCCTTGCCAGTAGCAAAACTCCCCGGGAAGCTCTGAAAAGAATCGAGCAAGGCTACAAACTTGGTTATCATAAAGCTGCTAAAATGGCGGAGATTGCCACCTGGGCAGAAATCTGGGGCGTAACCGGGCTTGCAGAGCAAGATATGAAGAAAGCCTTTATTAAACCTTTTCATGAGGTTCAGGAGGCGCTGGACAAAGCAATTGAAGAGAAGGGAGAAAAGGCAAAAATCCTGTTCTTGATGGATGCTAGCCTCACTGTGCCCAAGGTTATGGGATAAAAAGGCACTGTCATTGCGAGGAGCCCCGATGAATCGGGGCGA
>Ga0209635_10000700_pt1 | contig 23720 bp, 24 predicted proteins | sample DeeMarSWOR230_32_FD_187463 | JGI IMG/M metagenome (GOLD analysis project Ga0209635, IMG submission 187463) | Marine sediment microbial communities from White Oak River estuary, North Carolina - WOR-2-30_32 (SPAdes) (version 2) | ecosystem: Environmental > Aquatic > Marine > Intertidal zone >...
GGGCGCATCAACACCAGCGGCACCAGGCCGCTGGCCGCTGAGGTCTCCGGGAGTGTACAGGGATTCTGGGGTGGGGATCGCTGGGAGCTCGGCGGTGAGATCAGCTTCAACAGCCCCCACATCGGGCTCGATCTCGGCTACACCCATAACGACATCGATGTCCCGGGCGGCGCCTTCACCACCGACCTCGTGCAGGGGCGCCTGAAGCTGGCCGTCAACACGCGGCTGTTCGGGAACGCTTTGCTCCAGTACAACAGCCAGACCGGCGTGTTCTCCGCCAACCTGCGGGTCGATTTCATCCATCGCCCGGGTAGCGATCTATTCATCGTGTTCAACGAGCGCCGCGATGTGGAGGGCGGTCACTGGAATCCGGAGAGCCGCGCCTTCATCGTGAAGCTGACCTACCTGCGCTGGTTCTGAGGGGCCGGCCTTCCGGCACGCCCCGCGAGGCGCCAGTACCGGAATCGCTCGCAAAACCCAGCAGTGCGATCCCCCGTAGGGTGTAGACGGAGACGGTTCACTCCTCAGCAGGAGGTAGGAGTAGCTATGCGCTATCCGCTAGCGGGAAGGGACAGCCTCGCAGCGCTCACCACGGGGGGCGGGCTGGCCGCCGGGGCATGGGGACTGGCTCGCGCCGCGGCCAAACGCGCCCTGGGCCCACTCGCGGTTCCCATGGTGGTGGGCGGTGGCCTCATGTGGCTCGGACGTAGTCTGGGCGAATCGTTCGTCGAGATCGGGGAGAAGAGTCTGCGCGTCAAGCTGGGCGCTGTCTTCGACGAGATGATCCCGCTCTCCGAGATCTCGCGGATCGAGATGACCGAATGGAAGATCATCGGCGGGCTGGGCGTGCGGACGAACCTGAGGGACATGGTGGCGGTCGTCACGACCACGGGCCCCGTCGCCGACCTCTGGTTCTGGACGCCACGGCGGCTCCCCGTCATCCCGCGCATCTACTATGTGCGGGCCCAGCATCTGCTGGTGAGCCCCGAGAACCTGGACGGCTTCATCACGGATCTGCGGGCGCATCTGCAGTCCTAGGGGCAAACGCTACGGCTCGACCCTCTCCGGCTCCGGTGTCTCCGCTCCACCCAGGCTCTCGAGCCGCTGCTCCACGCGCAGCAACGCGCCGTCCACATCGCCGAGGTTGGCCAGCGAGTGGCGGGCCTGCCTCACGGCTGTGTCCAGCCTCGAGCGCAGCTCCTCCACATCCGCCTGCAGATGCGTGAGAGCGCCGAGGATATCGCGCGCGCTCTCCTGTAGCTGAAACCCCCGCAGGCCCATCCGCACCACTGCCAGATACGCGTGGAGCATGTTCGGCGATACCGGGACCACCCGCCTTCTCAACGCGTACTCGGCGAGCGAGGCGCTCTCTTCGTCGAGCCGGCAGAGCGCGACCTCGTGGAAGACCGACTCGGACGGGATGTACATGAAGACCACATCAAGCGCGCCATCGTCAGGCGATAAGTACTTGGCGGAAACGTCATCGACGTGACGCCGCACGTCGCGGGCGAATGCGCGCAGGGCCACGTCCGCGTCGGGGCTGCCCGAGCTACGTAGATCGAGATAGCGCCGGAAGTTGTCGAGAGGGAACTTCGAGTCGATAGGCAAGAGTCGCCTCTCCCCCACGAAGATCGCCGCGTCCACTCGCACACCGCTCGTCGGGTAGGTGTACTGCACGCAATAGCGCTCCCGCGGTAACGTGTCCGCCAGCAAATCCTCCAGCAGGCGCTCGCCGAACGCGCCGCGCAGCTGCGGTGGCTGGAGGATCTTCTGCAGCTCCGCCAGTCCCTCCCCCAGTTGCTCCACGTTCTGCGTTGCTTTTTGTAGCTGGCCGATCCGCTGGCTCAGCTCGTGCGTATGCTGCAAGTGCTCACGCAGCCGCTCGTCCACCCCGGACCTCATGGCCTGAACCTCCCGCTGCAACAGCTGCAGGGATGCGGGGGGCGCCTCGGCCATCTGCTTCAGCTGGCCCCCCAGCCGAGCGACGCGCCAGGCGAGCCAGACGACGAGGAGCACGAGGGCGACAAGGGACAGCGTCATGACATCCATCTCGACCTCCCGGGCGGCTCTACGAGCGGTGCCCTACTTGAACCCCGGTGGTCCGGCCGGTAGCTTGCAATCCAACTCAAGGACTCTGGTAAAGGGTGATGGGAAGGCGTCGAATCTGTAGCGAGTGTGGGCTCCCCACGGGATTCCCCTATCTCCAGCTCGTGGTGAACGGGCGGCGGAGACTGGCGAACTTCTGCCTCCGTTGCGCTCAGCGCCGGAAGCTTGTCCGTGTCGAGTCGATTGGGAAGCATGGTGCCGCTGCCGGCTGGGATCCGGGGGTATCGGATTTCGTGAAGCACCGCCTAGTATTTCTCCCCGATCGCCGCCGACAGCCGACGCGGCAGCGGGGCAAACGTCGCGGCGGGCGAGGGCGATCGTCGTAGCTGCAAGTGTGATCGGGGGATACGCGGCTGGAGCGCCTGGAACACGGTACCGGCGCGGCCGGAACACCGCAAGCACTCGCGCCGTGCCGGGCGCTCGCATAGATTGCAGGGGACAGCAATGGAGCAGGATTCGGCCCTGGAGGTATACATGGCTTCTGAGGAGTATACGTTCAAGGCTTTCAGTGAGCACGCCTTCTACCGCGAGGTCAACCAGGCGCTGCTGGATCGCGCCGACCTCAAGCGCGGCTGGACCGTTGTCGACGTCGCCTGCGGAAGCGGGGCGGTGACCGCCCTTATCCTGGAGAAGATCCGTGGCGCCCGAGACGCCATGGTGATCGGAGTCGACATGTCGGCCGTAGCTCTGCGGGATGCGCGGCAGAAGGTGGCAGGCGCGTACGACGCCGTCGTCGAGTTCGTCCAGGCGCGTGCCGAAGAACTGTCGAATACTGTGCGGCGAGCCGCCGATGCGGTGATCTTCTGCAACGGCATCCACTACATCGAGGACAAGGTCGGCCTCGTCAAGGAGGTCTACAGGACGCTGCGGCCTGGCGGCATCTTCGCGTTCAACACCGGGTTCTTCGAGGGCGCTATGCCGCCGGAAACGCTGAAGTACTACCGCCGCTGGATGTTGAAGGCGCTGCGCAAGCTGAAGACGGAGTACAACCTGAGGCCGGATCACACAAAGGTCGAGGCACGGAAGCAACTTTCGCCGGAGCAGTACGTCGAGCTGCTGGAGTGCGAGGGCTTTGAGGTCAGGTCGCAGGAGATCGTCCGCACTGCCGTGACCGAGCAGGGCTACATCGACATCAGCAGGTTCTCCGATTTCATCGCTGGGGCGCTGCCGGGTATCCCCATCAACACGGCGAGCGTTGTCCTGGTCGAATCGCTGCGAGAGACGTTTGCCGAGCTGGAGGGCATCACGGCCTGGCCCCGCAACTGGCTGAGCGTCGTCGCCGACCGACCCTAGTCGCGCCATCCGATCGCCGCCGCCAGCGGGCGACGGCGGTTCCCAGCTGACTGCCCAAGCCCCTCAACTACGAGTTCGGCCGAATCGCGCTCCTCGGATCCGCCGGGCACCCAGATTGCGACTACGTCGGGATCAGCCGGGCCAGCGCGGCGAGCACGCCGGGATCGTCCAGCGTCAGCATCGTTCGCGTCCCGCGATCCAGCACGCTGAGCACAGCCTGACCCGGACGCCCGACGATCATATGAGGAACGGCGTCACCGCCTTTGAGGAAAAAGGCCACAGCGGCCAACGCATCGACGATGGCGTGGAGCCGGAAGGCCTGGGTCTTGCAGGTCAGGTCAAAATAGCCGGGACAATAGCATCGCTCCACCTTCAGGTGCCGGTAGAGGCTCACGCACAGGGGGTCGAACTGGGAGCTGCCGGAGCCGGTCAACTCTTGTTCAGCGACATCGAGGACGTAGCAGACACGGTCCGCGAGCTTCTGGAAGACCAGCGCGGTCACCATTTCGTAGAGCACGGCGTTGAACTCGGCGTCACGCAACTGATAGACCTTGCCGTCTATCTCCAGATTGTACAGGGACTGCGAGAATCCGGTCTCCATAGCGGGCCTCACGGTTCTGGCAATGGATCTGAATTGATCATAAGAGGCGGGCTCGGAACTAGCAACGCATGCGATGTTGCCAGCCGCTTCCGAGCGCGACAGCTTAGAGAGGGAAGAGATATCGAAATCGAGCGAGACGGTCATGCCCGCGAATTTGCCACCCGTTTATCACGCAGCGGAGAAACGCTACCGGCAGGCCAACACGCCTGAGGAGAAGATCGAAGCGCTACGCGAGATGTACGCCGTTATGCCCAAGCACAAGGGCACGGACAAGCTCCAGGCGGACATCAAGCGACGGATCGCGCAGATCAAGGAGCAAGCCAAGAAGGCGCCGGCGGTCCGACAGGTCCCGGCTTGGGTGATCGAGAAGGTCGGGGCAGGCCAGGTCCCGGTGATCGGCCCGCCCAACGCCGGGAAGTCGGCGCTCATCGCCACGCTGACGCACGCCGATGTCCGGGTGGCCGATTACCCCTTCACGACGCAGACGCCGGTGCCGGCGATGATGCCCTTCGAGAACATCCAGATTCAGTTGATCGATACGCCGGCCTGGTCAGAAGCGTTCGACGTCGGCTGGATCCCGGAACTCGCCCGCCGCTCCGATGCCTGTGTGCTGCTCGCCGACCTCTCGGACACGGACAGCCCCGAGGCGATCGCCTACATCGTCGATGCCATGGAAGCGCGTGACGTGGTGCTTATCGGCCACGTCCCCGACGAGCGCGAGGGCTTCGAGGTCTACATCCCGACGCTGCTGGTCGGCAACAAGTCCGAGGCGACTGGAGCCGGCGCGGTGCTAAACGCGTTACAGGAGCGCTTTGGCGATCGCTTTCGCATCTGTGCCGTCTCCGTCGAGCAGGGCGATGGCCTCGAGGAGTTCAAGCGCGCGCTCTTCGATGTCATGCAGATCACCCGGGTGTTCACGAAGCAGCCCGGCAAAGAGGCCGATCTGGGTGAGCCGTTCGTCCTCTCTAACGGCAGCAGCGTCCGCGACCTGGCCAGCAAGATCCATAAGGAGATCCTGGCCAACCTGCGCTACGCGCGCCTATGGGGCGCTTCAGGCAGGTTCCAGGGCCAGCGGGTCGGCGAGGACCACGTGCTGGCAGACGGCGACATCGTGGAGCTGCACACCCGTTAGGACCTAAGTGCTCACACGATTGCAAGCCGCAGTAGCAGCACCGTCCTTCCCGGCGCAAGAACTTTCAAGGTTCACCAGCAAACGGACATCGACCCGGGCACGCCAGCGCTCCGTCTAGCCACGGTCGGTTAGCCGGCCTTATCGTTGGGCGTGTCCAAGCGCGCGCGTATCCGTTTCCTGCTCTCCGGCTCCATCGGACTCGCCTTCTTTCTCTTGCCGGTCCCGGTCGGCGGCCGGCTCACAGTTCCCTTCGACGTGGCAATCAGCTGGATCACGCGCGGCCTCCCCGGTGCAGTGGCTGTCTACTGCCTGCTCGTGATCCTCGCAGGCGCCATCGGCTCACTCGCCGTGGCCTGGAAAGCCGACTCTGGGTCCGTGTGGGTGAAGCATTTCCGCACCAGCACCGCGCTGCTCGTCGTGCGTTTGATCGGCGTGCCTCTGGCGGCGATCTACTTCTTCCGCTTGGGGCCTGACGCGCTGATGCAGCCGGACGTGGCGGATCTCATGTGGAATACGCTCGCCTTCTCGGTCGGCGTGATCATTCCCATCGGCGCCGCGTTCCTCGTGCTCTTCGTGCGCTACGGCTTCCTCGAGTTCGTGGGGACGCTGATGCGGCCGGTGATGCGACCGCTGTTCCGGCTGCCCGGACGCTCGGCCCTGGATAGCATCACGTCGTGGGTCGGCAGCTATTCCGTGGGGCTGTACCTGACGCGACAGCTGCTGCGCGACGGCTACTACAACAAGCGGGAGACGTACACGATCGCGACCTGCTTCTCGACGGTGAGCATCGGCTTCGTCGCCGTCGTGGCGCAGACGCTCGACCTGCTGCATCTCTTCCCGCTGATCTTCCTCACTTACTTCGTGGCGATCTATCTGCTCACAGCGATCCTCGCACGTACGTGGCCGATCGCGCGTGTGGCGGAGGAGTATGTAGCCCCTGCGCGCCCGGAGGCCGAGGAGGCCGAGCCCCGACGGGCTCTGCTGTGCCAAGCCTGGGAGCGCGCGCTACGTCAGGCCGAGACGGCGACGGGATTCGGGCGCACACTGCGAGATGGCTTCACGGACGGACTTCTGCTCGCCTCGACGATCCTGGGCAGCATCCTCACGGTGGGAACCGCTGCGCTGCTGCTGGCACGTGAGACGTCCCTTTTCACTTGGCTCGGCCGGCCGCTCGTGCCGCTGCTATCGTTGTTGGGGATCCCGGACGCTCAGGCCGTGGGACCGGCGGTGCTGGTGGGGATCACCGAAATGTACATCCCGGCGCTCCTGGTGACCGATGCCGCCCTGCCGGCCCGGTTCTTCGTCGCGGTCCTGTCGATCTCCCAGCTCATCTTCTTCTCGTCGGTGGGGCCGATGATGCTCGACATGTTCCGAGAGATCCCGATTCGAGCGAGAGAGCTGGTGGCGCTGTTCCTGATGAGGACGGCGATACTGGTGCCGCTGCTGGCGGCGGCCACGGCGGCGCTCGGGTGGGCAGGAGCGCTCTAAGGCCGGACGTTAGAAGGTAGCACAACCTGCTCGCGAAGAGACTCCGCGTGCCCGGGGAAATGCGACCGGAACAGCGGACGAAGCTCCGCCGGGATCTCTTCCTCCAAGCGCTGGGGATCGCTCGGCCGAACGTACCTCGGGTTACCGAGGCCGATGGCGAGCGTGATGGCTACCTCCAAGACGATGAACGAGGCCGCAACGGTACGCAGCCAGTTCCTGGGGCCTAACAGATTCTTCTGCAGCCAGAACGCTACAGGCAAGCAGGCGGCGTGCAGCGCGATGACGAGATGCCAACCCTGGACGGGCACCGGCGCGAGTACCGATACGATCAGAATGGACAACAGGAAGGACAGCGCGTAGACCCGGATCTAATCCCAGTCACGGTCGTCCGTTTTCTCGGCCGTGCCCGAGCCACGAAAGTACTGCCAGGACGCGGTGAGCGAGATCGCGAGCGACGCCAGCGCCAGTGCAGCCAGGGCACCTACGCCGAGCGCGATCAGCGGCGCGGCAGCCGACTCGCTGAGGTTGGCCTCCGCCACACCTGCCACATCCCTAATCCTGCGCCCGATGTCAAGCGAGCCCAGTCGAAACCAGTACAGGAATCCCTTGAATAGGTTGCTGATCTCGAGGACGACGGGAGGGAGGTGGTCCCATCTAACCGGCGCGAGGCGGGGCAGCTCGCCACGCAAATAGGCCAGTGCGGTGGGTACCAGGGTCAACGAGCCGACCACGAGCCCTGCGACAGCTCCCCGCAGACTCAACCGGATCTTCTTCTTCCAGAGCAGAAACGCCGTCGAGACCAAGAGTAGCAGGAACGATGCATGGATCTGCACCGTCAGGATGATCGTCGCAGCAAGTACAGCGCTGACCGCGAACCGCGGTCGCTCCCGAAGTCGGTACGAGCACGCCAGGTGAACGGCAGCTGGCAGGAACACGAATCCCGGCTCCCAGAGAAACCCGGCGTGATACAGGCGCCAGGGAGACAGCCAGTATACGGCGAGAAAGAAGAGCGTCGATCTTGTCCCGAGCGCCTTGGCAAGTGTGACTCCCAGGACCGCCACGGCTGCCAGGTGGGACACACCGACGAGCAGCGCAGGCGCCCGGCAATCCGGCCAGATCCATAGGGAGACGCCGACCAGCAGCTGGAGAAAGGCACCGGGGATCTTGCCGCCTCCGCTCATGTACTTCCCGTAGGGGGCGAGTCCACCACCATGGGCGAACTCGAGGCCGCGTCGCAGAAGCACGATCTGGTCGTTGTCCACCCACCCGCGGGACCAGAGGAAGAACTGGAGCACGACGCCGGTGACGAGGATCGCGAGCGCGGCACCAGCAAGCCTTCGATCAAGATGCGCTATGTTCACACCTGAAGGATCCCTTACAACGCCATGGTCCCCAGAATTGCCAAGCGTCTCCCGTTCCGGACTAACCACCAGCACCGCTCAGCACGCGAGCGCGGTAGGGGCCTTCGACTAGAGCCATTGGTTGCCACGCCGAGAATTGCTTCGAAGTCAGGCAAACGAACGAGAGTATGGCTGGTCTACCTCCCGTAGAGTACCCGGAACGCCCTTGAGTGGGCGAGCCCAATGCCCGACATATGAGTCTCCCCAGGTCGTCTTCGCGATCATCGGGACCTCGCATCAGCTGTAGACGCCACAAGGCGGCTCGCGAGCCCCTTGCTCACGAGCCGCCCCACGACCGTCTATCGGCGACAGCGTGAAGACCGCGCCTCAGGTTATGCCCTTGGTGTGTTCGATAGAGTGGAGCGCGAGGTACTGGTCGCCGAGTTCATCGAAGTTATCCATCTCAGTGGCGAACTGATCGTAATGCCGCTCCTCATCTGCGACGAGGTCCTCGAATATACGCTTGGATGCGGAGTCGGCGTTCGCCGCGCACTCGTTCGCCCACTCGTTGTATTCCTGCGCACTCTGCTTCTCCATCGCAGCAGCCCGCTCGAGCATGTCTCGCACCTTGTGGATCTTCTGCACTGACTCCGCGGGCTTCATCTCGACCTCTCCCTGGAGGAAGAGAATCCGCTCCGCCGCCTTCTCGACATGATGCATCTCATCGATCGCCGTCTTCTCGAACAGATTGGCGAGGAGCTGATAGCCACGATCGTGACAGTGGAAATGGAAGTACATGTACTGATGAATGGCGGAGAGTTCATCAGCGATCGCCTTGTTGAGCAGCTCGACGCTCTTCTCATGCATGTTCAGATCTCCCTGAGTTAACTGCTTACCATAAAAACACTTAGGCCATAGCGACGTCCGGCCGCGCCTTGGCCGGGGCACTCACATTCGCCGCGAACCGCTATTGATTCCTGCAACAAACTGCCTGGCCTGGGCCGGAAGTCAAGCCAGGTGACGGCCATCGGCGCACCGCCCGCCTCACACTTAACGCCCGGAGGCTAACGGCGCTTCCTGGTCAGCTTCCGACGGCGTCGCGCCGAGCGCGGGCCTTGCCCGGCTGGCGCCCGACTCCGGCGTCCTCGCGGACGGCCGGGCTGCGGATAGCAACCGCGGTCTCCCACGCCTCCCTCCGGGAAGCAGCCAGGGGGCCGCGGCCGTGGGTAGCACTCGGGCACCGGTATTCGAAGCAGCTTGGCAAGCATGTCCTGACGTTTGCTCTACGAGTAGTAGTCGATCTTACATCCGCAGCCGTCCCACATGCGCTCGTACTCCTCGAGCCTCCGCTGGACGAAGCGCCGGGCCTCGTCCCCATCCGCCAGCCGCCGGATCACGCGCTCCTCGCGCGATGGCTGCTCGACAGCCGCCGGTCCGACCTCAGTCCGCACGATGATCAGGTCTCCAGCGACGTGCGTAGCGTGACGCTCCAACTCGTCGAAGTCGTCGGCCAGCGCGGCCCACTCGGCGGCCGCCAGCCGCACGATCGGCTCGGAGCTGAGGCGTCGCTTCAGCTCTTCGGCTGTCATAGGCTCACGTGAATCTATCCGGCGAGCAGCACAATTGCCACATCAGCAGCTCATACAGCACCCTCTATGAGTCACGGTAGACATCAGACAGGTCTGCAGCCGCAAGCTCGACCAGGAACTCCGCGATCTTCTCCGTTACGGCCTCGAAGTAGCGCTGCCCCTTCTCGGCCGAGGCCAGGGACGGATCGCCGACACCGGTGTCGGAAGTGATCTGGGTCCACTGCCTCGGGGCCCAGGCCCAGCGCTCTCTGAGAGCTTTGATGCGGAAGCTCTTCGCCATTCCCTTTCCTGCCTCGGAAAGCGGCAGCACCCAATCGGGCGCCAGGTGCAGCATCAGGCTGGTCTCCAGCTCACCCGCATGGTTGCCGGTCTTCGAGAAGTACGCCTCGGCAGGAACCACCGTGTACCAGTTCAGCGTGCACAGGAAGATCCGCACGTGTGGCTGGAGCTCACGGATCATTTGGCGGAAATCGTTCCCGCCGTGCCCGTTCAGGATCACCAGCCTGGGAATGCCTTGGCCGTCCAGGCTGCGGACCAGGTCCTCCAACACGCGGGCCTGCGAGCTCGGGTTGAGGTTCAGCGTGAGCTTGATATCGAGCTGTTGAGTGTTGACGCCGAACGGCACAGTCGGGAGTACGATGACTTTGGCTCTGTTTTCCCAAGCCAAGCGAGCCGATTCAATCGCGATCCGCTCGGACTCGATGATGTCGGCACCGTAGGGCAGGTGGTAGTTGTGGGCCTCAGTCGCACCCCAGGGAAGAATAGCGACCTCGTAGTCAGCGTCTCGGACCGCTTTCCAGGTGGTTTCCGCCAGTACGTATGGACGCCCAGCCATCTTGGCACTCACTCTCTCGATGTTGTCGCCGTGGTGTCTGAGTCGACGTCGGGCCCTGAGACGACGACGGCAGAATCACTCTGAGGGGACGGGCATACTGCTGTTCCAGATATCCCGGTACAGCCTCCACCCGTCCTCGGTCTTCTTCCAGATGACGATGTACTTACCCTGGCCAATCGTGTTGCCGGCTGAGTCGTAGAGACTGTAGCGCCCGACCTCGAACGCGGTGTCGTCAAAGCCCATCGCTTCCTCGGTCGTCAGTTGCGCCCGAGCGACACCGGCTTCCATCACGTTCTGCCAGAACCCCTGGATCGCGGCTGTGCCGGCTACGACATCGCTGCTTGGCGGCAGCAGTTTTCCATCCTGCGTGTACAGGGCTGCCAGCGCTGCCGCGTCGCTGCTCGCAAACGCCGCCATGAAACCCTCATTCGCCGCCTGGATCTCCTCGGTTACCTCGACCGGCTGACGCGACTCAGGCGCAGCACAGGCGCAGAGAAGCCATCCAGTAAGAATCGCGACGTGCCTGCCGGTGCGGCTCTGCATGAGTTCCTCCTTTTTTCCGATGGTAGAGCGGATCAAACCCGGTCCCCCGCTCCTCCCAACCACAGGGCCCGACGCCCACAGTCCCCAATGGTCCTACCGTTCTCGCACGCCAGAGCACTCCGGCCAGGTGCAACTGGCCGCGCCTGACTACAGGCCACGGTCTGGGTGATTCGACCTCAAAGGGATGTACTTCCGCAGATGTATCTCGTAGCCTTGCTCTGCCTGATATGCCTGCTCGTCGATCCAGGCCGGCGACCCCAGCTCCCGGAATCTCTGGTACCGGTCCAGCGTGTCTGGATCTGCCACCTCCTCCAATTTCAAGCACGGGAATTCATCGCAATCGAAGCACACCAACAGCCCCTTCTCAACACAGCACCCCTTTACTCGACACCACGAGGGGCCGCCGCCTTTTCGACAGCCAGGGCATGTGGCGTGGGCGATGAACCAGTCCAATCCCTTGAGGAACTCCGCGAAATCGAACGCACCTCGGGCCCGAAACTCGAACCCGTACAGGTCAGCCAAAGCTCTCAAGTGCTCAGCCAGCATGACCGCCAAGCCATTGTACTGGGCACAGCCTCCGCAGTAGTCACCACACGGCGCAACCAGATGCTGCTCGTTCACAGCGTTACTCCATGTTGTCTACGCCGTCGCCGGAACGCCTGGCCTGGAGATGCTGGAATGCTTCCCCCGGACCGCCCACGTGGCTGCCGACCCGGGTCAGACCCGGAAGCGGCTGCAAGAAACTCAGGTGGGCGTCTGACTCGTGGACCTCGGCCTAAGGAGTCACCGCCAGGAAGACGGCGGCCAACCCGATCAACGCAAGACCTGCGCGCGAACTCGTCTCACCACCCATCACACACCGCTGACCCAGGAGCCGGACAGGGCACGCGTGTGCCGAGTCAGCAGGCGAGCGGCTGAGAGGCTGCAACGCCGGCTGCAGGCGATGGTGAGGCCCTGCCGTGAATCAGGTTACACCTGCAGGTCCGCAGTCCAGCTGAATGGCTGCTACCTGCAAGCGCGTATCAGGCCGACTTGTGCTGTGATGTCGAGCGATGCCCACCTAGAAGCGGCGCCGGCCGCCGCCGCCGCCTCCTCTTCTTCCGCCACCACCTCGACGCTTCTCGGCGCGGGGACGCGCCTCATTGACGGTGAGTGCTCGTCCTTTCAACTCCTTGCCGTTCAGGTCATCGATCGCGGACTGGGCCTCAGTCTGGACGGGCATCTCGACGAAGCCGAAGCCTCTTGATTCCCCACTGAACTTGTCCGTGATGACACTCACGGATGCCACCTGGCCGAAGGCTTCGAAAGCTTGTCGCAAGTCTTCCTCGGTGACGTCGCGTGACAAGTTGCCTACGTAGATGTTCATTCTGGACCCCTTCTAGGCGTGAAACCGATACCGGAGGTTCGCCTTACCGTTCCTGTCTCCCGCAGGGCTTGCCACCGGGGACTCCTAAGCGCGGACTACAAGGCAGAGAAAGAAGACACTGGCGCTGCCCGTCCCACCCCTGCCTACGCGTCGACGTCGCTACTAAGATAGAGCCAGTGGGGCCCGCCAGCCAGCAACCCCCTCGTGCCTGAAGCTCCGAGGTGTTGCGAAGCATGGGGTGGAGATGGTCACCTCGGCGCTCCGAGGCGGGCTCGAGCAGGGCCGGGCACTACGGGCCGAGGTCCCTGCGCTGATGCGCGACAAGTAGCACACCTGCCCGCCGAACAGCCGCTGCATGGACGAGCCAGCGGCCCGTGGCGAGACCCCGTCGCGTAGAGCAATGCGTCGGCCAGGACCGGTATGCTTGCACGCCAATCACTGAGTCGCTAAGTGTTTCCTGAGCCTATCTTGTAACGCGAAGTTTCGGCCGACCGGAGCAGGCGCGGGGTTTCTACTCGTGTAACCTTCCGTACATGATTTGCTGAACCTGCGGAGGGCATCGTGAGAAGGCAGGATTTTGCTCAGCGGTTGTGCGTCGTTCTGGTTCTCACCCTCCTCCTCCTACCGTCGTTTGCCCTCGCCCAGATGTCGGGCCAGGACCGCAGCCGGGCGCGCAAGATGCTCGAGACGGTCCATGAGGAGCTCGCGAAGGACTATTACGACCCGAGTTTCGGAGGCTTGGATCTCGAGGCCGAGTATCAGGCGGCGCTGCAGCGGATCGAAGAGGCTTACGGTATCAACGATGCCTTCGGGATCATCGCCCAATTTGTGGCAGACCTGCGAGATTCGCACACCTACTTCGTGCCGCCGACGCGAGTTCAGCAGGTGGATTACGGTTTCGACATGGGCTTCGTCGGTGACACCTGCTTTGTCACCGGAGTGGACGAGGGCAGCAGCGCCCAGTCCGCCGGGCTGCTACCAGGTGCTGCCGTGTTGACGATCGGACCGTACAAGGTGGAGCGGCAGACGTTTTCGACCCTGCGCTACATCCTCTATGTGCTGAACCCGCAACGAGAGATCTCACTCGTGGCCCGTCAGCCAAACGGCGAGCTGTACCGATTCAGGTTCGAGCCGAAGATCACCGAACTCCCCTACAACATCGATCTCAGAGATGCCGACATCATCCGGCGACTGGAAGAGTATGAGCGCAAGGTAATGGAAGAGGAAGTCCACATTTATGTAGAGACACCCGATAGTGTGCTCCTCTGGAAGATGCCGTCGTTCGACGTCCGCCGCGGCCTCGTCGATGACATGATCAAGCGGGCGCGGAAGAACCGGGCCCTCATCCTGGATCTGCGCGACAATCCCGGCGGCTCGGTGGAGATGAACTTGCGCTTGATCGCCTCTCTGTTCGATCACGAGGTACTTGTCGGTCGAGTGGGGACTCGCGAAGGGATCGAGGAATTGGTGGCCGAGCCGCCCCGCGGCGGCAGTTTCCTGGGGCAGCTGGTCGTGCTCGTGAACAGCGGTTCCGCCTCAGCGTCGGAGATCGTGGCCCGGACCATGCAGTTGCAAGGGCGAGGAACCGTTATCGGTGATCAAACGGCCGGGGCTGTCATGGCCAGCCGGATCAAGGTCCACAAGGTCGGGTTCGGCCGCCACTGGAAGTACGCCACCTCGGTGTCCGTATCGGATGTCATCATGTCGGACGGGCAGCGGCTCGAGAACCGCGGGGTGATGCCGGACGAGGTCGTGCTCCCTAGCGCCGACGATCTGCGTAACGGGCGCGATCCGGCCATGGCCCGGGCGCTGCAGCTGGTCGGCATCTCCGTCGACCCCGCCACGGCTGCCGCGGTGTTCGAGCGACGCTAGTCGGGGCGGTTCGACGCTACGTGGCCCGGCCCGCGCTCGGTTGGCTGCCCCTTAGCGCGAGGTCCATTCAGGCGGCGCGATCCTCGCCGCCTACCACGCACTACCATGCCATGGCCCAGGCAATCCCAGCGATCCCCAAGAGCAGCGTCGCGACGAGGGCCATGTACGACCCGCCCTTCCCGCCGCCGTACCAGGCCACATCCGTACCCCCTTCGGCCAGCTTCTGGATCTCGAACCCGCCGGACAGTTGGAACACATCGCTGAGATTCAAGCCCACGTCGCCGGTGAAAGCGGCGTTGAAAGCGGGAGAAGCCAACGGGTCCCGCACAGGATACGCCACACCCGCACTGACCTCGACGCTCAAGGCCTCGTCGAGCCAGAGTCTCAGCCTCGGCTTCAGCCCGACCGTCCGCAGCGCGGAAGTCTGCACACCGAAAAAGACGGTCCCACCGAGGGCGAGGCTCTCGCTGCGGTTCGACATCCAGCCCACATCCCAGGTCATCCCCGTGCGGTGGAGCACATCCGGTGCGTTGAGCCTGTAACGGACGCCCAGCTCGGTGATCAGGAACGAGCGGCACCGCGGCAGCGGCCGGCCCTTGAAGCACAAGCCCGCCGGCTCTACCGCCTGTGCCCAAACTGGCGAGGGAGCGACCAGCAGAGCGATCGCGATTCCAACGTGACAGCAGCGGCGCATGGCAAGCTTCCTTCTTCCTCCGTGCCACGCGCCAACCCTACCTGCCAACGATCAAGCAGGAGTCAAGCGCTCGGCTCACCGCCGGGCAACAGGCTGATCTGATCGGGGGGAGGCTCCGGATAGGTCAAGCGAAAGTCGTCGAGAACCCGGGCAGCCGGGTTCAGCGCATGGGGTTGTGTTCTCCCCAGGCCCAGAATGTGAATCACCTCGAAGCCACGGCCTAGCAGCGCATCGGAGATGAGCTGGCGGTGGCAGCGCCGGTGTGTGATCTCGGCGCACATGATCGCCGTCGGCGCGCGGCCAGCCCGCTCGATCAGCCGCTCCAGTGCCGCCCGGAACTCCGCGGTGTCCATATGGTCGGCGTAGCCACGGAACCCGGCAACCCGCCAGGCAGTGTTGGGCGAGTCGGGACACGGTTTGCGGTAGCCGCCCATCTCAGGCTCATGGACGTAGTCGATCCCCGCCGTGCCGAGCGAGGCTTCCAGAGCCTGCTTGGCGAAGTGCGGGTACCGCTTCGACGTGGGAAAGCGCCGCACGTCGACGAGGTAGACGATAGCGTGCTCCCGCAGGAGCGTCAGGAACTCGTCGATACCCCGGGTGGAGTGGCCAAGGGTGTAGATGCGCGCCATCAGCCCTCACGCCGCGATGGTACGCCGGAACCTGACGATGGCGAGCCGGAGCACCGCCGCCGACATCAGCAGGAGCGCCAGGAACTGCGGCCAGAGGATGTCCAGGCCGCCACCCTTCAAGAACACCGACCGCACGATCTCGAGGAAGTGCCGTACTGGGTTGAACAGCGTCAGCCACTGAAAGAACCGAGGCATGCTGCTGATGGGATAGAAAAAGCCGGAGAGGACGATGGCCGGCAAAAGGAACAGGAACATGGTCATGATGGCTTCCTGCTGGGTCCGCGACAGCGTGGAGATGAGAAGCCCGACGGAGATACCCGCCGTGATATAGAGGAGTGATGCCAGCAAGAGCACCAAAAACGAGCCACGCATCGGGATCCCGAACCAGAGGATGGCCAGCGCAACGATGAGGCAAAGGTCCATGAGCGCGATGAGCACTACCGGCAGCGTCTTTCCCAGCATGAGCTCCGGCGCGGAAAGCGGGCTCACGGCAAGCTGGTCCAGGGTTCCCATCTCGCGCTCGCGGACGACGGCGAGGGCGGTGAGCAGCAGCGAGAGCAGCATGACCAGCAGGCCGATGACCGCCGGCACGTTGTAGACCCTGCTCTTCAGCTCGGCGTTGTACCAGGCACGCATGCGGAGGTCGACACCGCCGCTGGGCAGGGCGCCCTCTGCCGCCGCACGTTCCAAGGCATAGCGCTGCACGATCAGGCCGGTGTAGCCCTGGGCAACGGTGGCAGAGTTCGAGCTGGTCCCGTCGATGATGACCTGAACGCGGGCGCCGTCCCGGGTCGGGAGCCTGCGGGTGAAGTCGACCGGGATCTCGATGCCGACGGCCGCGTCGCCGCCGTCCAGTGCCTGCACCAGGTCGGCGGGACGCTGCGAGCGGCCGACGACGCGGAAATAGCCTGTGGATGTAAAGGCGTCGATCAGCTCGCGCGACTCCTGGCTCCCGTCGTGGTCCACGACGAAGGTCGCGGTGTTCTTGATGTCCGTGTTCACGGCGTAGCCGAAGGCGATGAGCTGGATGAGTGGCGGGATGAAGATCATCCGCTTCAGCCGCGGATCACGGAAGACCTGCCGCAGCTCTTTCTTGAGCATCTCGCGGACGCGCAGCGCGGAGATGCTCATCATTCCAGCTCCTTGCGGAAGGCGCGTGCGGCCAGCGACAGCCCTGCCGCCGCGAAGATGATCATCGCGAGCGCCTCGATCCAGAGGACGCCGGGCCCCACCCCTTTGAGGAAGATCCCCTTGGTAACGGTGACGTAGTAGCGGGCCGGGACGATGTAGGTGATAGCCTGGATCGGGATCGGCATCGTCTCGATGGCGAAGATGAAGCCCGAGAGGAGTAACGCCGGCAGGAAGGTGGCGATGATGGCGATCTGGGTCGCCAACAGCTGGGCCTTGGCGGCCGCCGAGATGAACATGCCGAGGCTGAGGGCGCCGACCAGGAAAAGGAGAGTGAGCCCGGAGAGCAGCAATACGCTCCCGCGGAACGGGACCTGGAAGAGGAAGAGTCCGGCCAGCACGGCCAGCGCCACATCGAAGAGACCGATGACGACGTAGGGCAAGAGCTTGCCCAGCACGACCTCTAGCCGGTGCACCGGCGTTGCCGCGAGCTGCTCCATCGTGCCGCGCTCCCACTCGCGGGCGATGGTGAGGGCGGTGAGCAGCGCCGCGATGATCGACATGATCACCGCCACCAGGCCGGGCACGATCATGTTCTGACTCTCGAGCGTCTCGTTGTACCAGACCCGGGTCTCGGCTTGGACAGGGAGCCGTAGCTCCCGCCCCTGAAGCACGACCTCCGTCGAGTAACGGGCGACGATAGCGGAGGCGTAGTTGCGGGCGATGGTCGCGGTGTTGGCGTCCGCGCCGTCGAGGAGCATCTGCACCGGCGCGCCGCGACCGGTGAGGAGGTCACGGCTGAAGTCCGGCGGGATGACCAGGACTAGCCGCACCACGCCGGCGTCGAGCAGCCTCTGAACGTCCTGGTAGCGCTGCGGGTATTCGAGGATCTGGAAGTAGCCGGAACTCACGAACGACTCGACGAGCGCGCGGCTCTCCTCGCTGTTGCTCTGATCGAGGACTGCCATCTCGATGTTCTTCACATCGTAAGTGATGGCATAGCCGAAGAAGATGATAAGGAAGACGGGCAGCAAGAACGCCAGGAGCAGGCTTCGCGGATCGCGGCGGAGCTGGATGGATTCCTTGCGGCTCACGGCCAGTAGGCGCGCCAGGCTCATCCCGTCACCGTCCCGCCGGAACGTCTCACGAGGCAGACGAACACGTCCTCGAGGGACGGCTCGATGGGGCGAATCGCGGCCACCCGCTGACCGGCGGCTTCGAGGGTCTCAGGTATCTGCCGTTCTCCGGCCGTCTGGTCCTCCACCATGACGTGGATCGCTCGACCGAACATCGTCACCTCGATGATGCCAGGGCCACCGCTGAGCGCCTCCACGGCCTTGGGCGGGTCCTCGGTGAGCACCTCGAGGATGGGCTCGCGTATCTCGGCCTTCAGGGCAGAGGGCCGGTCCAGCGCGACGAGCACCCCGCGGTTCATCACCGCCAGCCGGTGGGAGTACTCCGCCTCCTCCATGTAGTGAGTGCTGACGAATACCGTGGTACCCGCCTCGGCGAACCCGTAGATCAGGTCCCAGAAGTTGCGGCGCGAGATCGGGTCCACCCCGGAGGTCGGCTCGTCGAGGAACAGGATGGGCGGCTCGTGGAGCACGGCGCAGCCGAGGGCGAGGCGCTGTTTGAAGCCCAGCGGCAACTGCCCGGTCAGGCGGTCCCTGTAGTCGATCAGCCCCGCCATCTCGAGCACCCAGTCGCGACGCTCAGCGAAGCGCGGGCCACTCACGCCATAAAGCCCCGCAAAGAGCTGGATGTTCTCCAGCGCGGTGAGGTCCGGGTAGAGGGAGAAGAGCTGGGACATGTAGCCGATGTTGAGCTTGACCTGCTCTACCTCGTCCACGACATCGTAGCCCCCCACACGCGCCGACCCCGAGGTTGGGCGCAGGAGCCCCGTCAGCATCTTGATCGTGGTGGTCTTCCCCGCCCCGTTCGGTCCGAGGAAGCCGAAGATCTCGCCCTCCTCCACCGTGAAGGTCACTCGGTCCACAGCAGTGAAGTCGCCGAACTTGCGGGTGAGCTCGAATACCTCGGCGGCCCTACTCACCTTCCACCTCGCGCCGCCGTGTCAGATCGATGAACACGTCCTCCAGCGAGGCCTCGACGATCCCTTCAGCGAGCACGTCCACACCTGCCGCCGCCAGGTCGGCGCGGACAGCCGGCCATTCCTGCGCGTCCGTTCGCAGCGTCACGTGGAGGAGATCGCCGAAGAGCACGGCCTGACGGACGGATGGGTGTCCCCGCAAGCGATCACGTGCTTCCCGAGGTCGGTCGGTTCGCACGGCCAGCACCTTCTCGCGCAGCCGCTCCTGCAGGGCGTCGGGCCTGTCCAGAGCGACCGCACGACCCTGGTGCAGCACGACCACGCGATCACAGCGCTCCGCCTCGTCGAGGTAGGCGGTCGAGACGATGACGGTGACGTTCCGCGCCACCATCTCGTGGACAATCAGCCAGAGGTCACGGCGCGAGATCGGGTCCACGCCGAAGGTAGGCTCATCCAGAAGCATGATTTCCGGCTCGTGGATGAGCGCGCAGGAGAGCCCCAGCTTCTGTTTCATGCCGCCGGAAAGCTGACCGGCAAGACGTTCCTCAAAGGGGCCGAGCCCGGAGAACGCGTAGAGCCGTTCCAGGCGCGCATGCCGCTCTGCTCTGGGCACGCGATAGAGGTTGGCGTAGAAGTCCAGGTTCTCACGGACGGTGAGATCGTTGTAGAGACCGAAGCGTTGGGACATGTAGGCGATATGGCGTTTCACGCTTTCACGGTGCCGGGCAACACTCACACCCGCCAGCCTGGCATCACCCGAGGTAGGACGGAGAACGCCGGCGAGCATCCGCAGCGTGGTCGTCTTGCCCGCGCCGTCCGGGCCCATGATGCCGAACAGCTCGCCGTGAGCCACGTCGAACGTGAGGCCGTCCACGGCGCGCAAATCGTCGAAGTCGCGCGTCAGCCCCAGAAGGGAGACGGCAGGCTCCATCGTTACTCCGCGCTCCCTGCCTCTATCCGCACGTCCGCGGCGAGCCCCGGCTTGAGCTCGAAGGATGGATCACCAGTGATCCGCACCTTCACCCGATAGACCAGCTTCACCCGCTCCTCCGTGGTCTGCACGTTGCGAGGCGTGAACTCCGCCTGGCTGGCGATGAAGACGACCCGTCCCTCGTACTCGCGGTCAGGATCGGCATCGCCAGTGATGGTCGCAGGCAGCCCGAGTGCGACCCGGCCCACTTCATCCTCGCGAACGTAGATGCGGACCCAGCGATCGTCTGGGTTCATCAGCGTCAGCACCGGCGCGCCAGCCGGCACCGTCTCGCCCGGCTCCCGGTGGCGTACCGTGATGACACCGCTGAAGGGCGCCCGGATGACCGCGAAATCCAGGGCGGCATCGATCTGCGCTACCGCCGCCTCGGCCTGTTCCAGAGCGGCACGCTGGGCGGCGACGCGCTCCTGGCGCGGACCTGTCTCCAGGATCTGCAGCTGCTCCACGGCACTCTCGTATTCGGCCTTCGCCAGCTCGTAGGCGGTCTCGTGCTTGTCGAGCAGCTCCTTGCTCACTGCGCCACCGTCGTATAGACGGCGACTGCGCTCCACGTCGCGCAGCGCATCGTTCATCCGCTGCTGAGCGGCGCGCACGGCGGCACGGCCCTGAGCGACCTCCTCGGAGCGGAAGCCGCGCTCGAGTTCGGCGAGCAGCGCGCCAGCGGCTTCAGCCTGGGCTAGCGCGGCGCGGCGGCGCGCCGATAGCTCAGTGCGATCCAGCGAAGCCAGCCCCTGCCCTTCGCGGACCCGGTCGCCTTCGCGCACGGTGACTCGCTCGACGAGTCCCGCCAACTGGAAGCCCAGGTCCGCCTCCGCCGCCTCGACGGTGCCCGATGCGACGATGGCGCCGTCGTGATCCGACCTGAAGACGGCGAGCCAGAGTGCCAGGGCGACCACGATCACGACCACGATCGGGATCGCCACACGTAATCTCTTGTTCATCATGGATTCTCCAGATTCCGCGCGAGCCAGTCGGGCCTGAGCTCGCCTACGACTCTGGCGAGCTCGATCCGGGCCGCGATCTCTGCATGTCGCGCCTCCACCAGGCGGGCACGCGCCCGGGCCAGATCAGCTTCCGCCCGCAAGTAATCGGTCTGGGTGCCGGCCCCGGCCTCCAACGAGAGCTGCTCGATTCGCACAACCTCCGTCTGGTGGCTCACCGCGCGCGTCAGTGCTTCCACAAGGGCCCGCGTCTCGAACGCAGCGTTGAGAGCGCGGTCCACAGCCTCCTCGGTCCGCAGTTCCGTCAGGCGCAACTCCTCGCGCGCCGCGCGCGCCGCGGCGCTGGCACGGCTGACAGCGTTCGCACGAGCGCCACCTGTGAACAGCGGATAGGCGAGCGCGATACCCACATTCCACTCCGTTGTCGTATTCCCTGCCTCGCTGCTGAAACCCAACAGCGCACCCCTGAGGTTGAGGCTCGGGATCCAGGCCGCCTTGGCGACGCGGCGGTTCGCCTCTGCCATCTCCAGCACCCGGAGCGCACGGTTTAGCTCGGGATTGTTCGCCTTGGCCCGCTCAACCAGATCGGCACGCTCGGCGATTTGTGCACCAGCGGCCAGCCGCACGGCACGCAGCTTGTCCACGCGCGCCACGCCAGGGCTGACACCGAGCAAGCGCGCCAGGTCGCGCTCCGCCAGATCGAGCCGGGTGAAGGTCGCGACCTGCTCTGCCTCCGCTTCAGCCAGTGCGGCGTCCACGCGCAGCAGCTGCACAGGCGCGGCCCGGCCCTCCCCGAGCAGCTGTTCAACGCGTCGGCGCTCGGCGCTCAAGGCCTCGATCCGCCGCTCCTGAGCATCCAGCACGCCACGGGCGGTCAGGGCCTGCAAGTAGGCAGCTGCAACTCGGGCCGTGAGTGCCATCTCGGCAGCCGTTCGGCCGGCCGCTGCACCGGCGGCGCCGGCACGTGCACCTCGGATTCTGTTGACGCGAGCGCCGCCGTCGAAGATGGTCCAGGCGAGAGACACGTTGCCTTGAAAGAGCGTTCTCTCAAGCTCGATCCGCTCGAACTGCTGAGGACTGAAGCCATGTATCGGGGCCACGAGCATCGGTTCCTCGTAGCGTACCGCCGTGGCCTGGGTGCTGAGCTGGGGCCACCACGCGGCCCGCGCCTCACCCAAGGCCGCGGCCGCAGCATCCTCGCTCGCTCGCGCCGACGCGACGCCGGGATACGTCTGCTGGGCCAAAGCAACGGCCTGAGCCAGGGTCAGGGAATCGCGCTCGGCAATGTCCTGAGCAGCTGCCGACGTCGCCACGCCTGAGAGCGACACGCCGGCAAGTGCGGTTGCGCAAACGACGGATCTGAGAACCGGGCGTCTCATTCTGAACTCTCCGGATGTGCCGCGAGACCCGCGCGCACAAAACGGAGCACACTCTCCACCAGTTGCGCGCGCGTCTCGAGATCGGTCTGGTCGATAGCTACCCCCTCGTACAGGGCACGCCGGGCCAGCGCCAGCCAGAGTGGCTGGGCGGCGACGCTGAGCGCCAGCATTCTCGGATCGCCCGAGCGGACCGAGCCGTTCCGCTGACCCTCAGCGATCAGCAATGAGAGGGTCTCGATGTTGGCTTCGATGGTACGCCGAACGACGTCCGGTAGCGGCCTGGAACTAAGCATAACGCCAAGCATCAGCGGGATAGCGTCGGGGTTCTCGTGAAGGTAACTGAAGAACACCCGCACGACGGCCTCCAGGCGATCGAGGGGGGTGCCACGCCCCGCCGCCGCCTCAAGGATCCGCTCGCGCCCTGGCCCCATGACGCTGGCAATGACGGCGTCATGGAGAGCCTGCTTGGAGCCGAAGTGATAGGTGATGGCGCCAAGGTTGGCGCGGGCGCGGGCGGTGATCGCGCGGACAGAGGTGCCGTCGTAGCCGTGAAGAGCGAAGAGCTCGCGGGCGGCGCGGACGAGGGCGGCGGCAGTAGGGGAGGTTTCATTCATACGCATGACTCCCTTCATACGTATGTATGATAGCCACCTCGCAACACCCTGTCAACATCTCCCCCCTTCCCCTCTCGCCCGCTGCCAGGCCCGACTGCCATTCTGCCTCTGCAACCACTCCTCGAACCTACGCCTCTCGCTCTCCCCGCCATCGGTTGGCGTCCTCCCGACCACGACCAGCACCAGCCAGAACACGAAGGCGACGCAGACGAAGAGCGTCACGGTCCCGAACCCGCGCACGAGACCGGCCATCTGCGTGTCGTACTGCAGCCAGCCCAAGCGGCTCAGCAGGTAGAACCAGTCGTGCTCCGCCTCGGGCCCCAGGCTCACGAGCGGCAACTCGAGGGCCCGGGCGTCGCCGCTGTAGCGGGCGAGGTCCAGAGCACTGAACCCGAGCCAGGTGCCGCCAAGGGCGAAGCCGAAGTAGTCCTCGCGGCGTGTCAACTCGAAGAAGTGCGAGAGGAACGCCACCTAGTCCGACCGTGAGTGTTTCACGCGAGAGGATCGATCGAGGATCCCAGCCGGCCCCTGCCTTTAGAGTTCCATGTGCGTCTCGAGGTCCAGCGGCGAGATGTAGAGGCGGAATCTCTCGGAGTCGCCGAGCTTCGTCTCCAGAATCTTGTTCAAGACGTCCTGGCCCAGCGTCTGGGCCAGCAGGTCGCTTCTCTCTGCCTCCATGATCGCCGCATAGAGGTCGTGCGGCAGCGAGCGGATCCCTTTCCGTTCCCGCTCCACCGGGGTCAGCTCATAGAGGTCCAGCGTCATCGGCTCGGGCAGCGCCAGTTTGCGATCGAGGCCGTCCAAACCAGCGGCGAGCATCACCGCAAAGGCCAGGTACGGGTTGCAGGCCGCATCGGGAAAGCGGAGCTCGATGCGCGTGGCCAGTTCCTTGCCCGGCTTGTAGACCGGCACCCGCACCAGCGCCGAGCGGTTGCGCTCCGCCCAAGCGATGTAGACCGGTGCCTCGAAGCCGACCACCAGTCGCTTGTACGAGTTGTACCACTGGTTCGTAACGAGCGCCATCTCGCTGGCGTGGTCGAGCACGCCAGCCAGGAAGTGCTTGGCGGTCTGCGACAGGTGATAGCTCTCGTCCTTCGAGTAGAACGCGTTGGTCCTTTCGTCCTTGAAG
>Ga0209635_10000701_pt1 | contig 23720 bp, 25 predicted proteins | sample DeeMarSWOR230_32_FD_187463 | JGI IMG/M metagenome (GOLD analysis project Ga0209635, IMG submission 187463) | Marine sediment microbial communities from White Oak River estuary, North Carolina - WOR-2-30_32 (SPAdes) (version 2) | ecosystem: Environmental > Aquatic > Marine > Intertidal zone >...
AATCTCTTTGGTTAAGGAGTAAACGATGCTTTCCAGTTTCTGCTTGGTGAAGCCAGTGTTCACAACGTCGTCGACGATGAGGAGAGTTTCACAACGATTCAGTCGGTCCCGAAAGTAGGCTGTCCATGCTAAGCTTGGAAAATAGGACTCTACATGGTGCTGCATGTAGAGAGGTCGATGAGCCACCATGGGAACGAAGTTTTCAACCACAGAGTTCATTCTTGCCAAGGAGTAGGCCACGGGAAGCCCCTTCAAAACAACCCCCAAAATTAAGGTTTTTTTCAGATCGAGTTGACGACCCGTAGTCTCACTCAATCTTTTAATAAGGCTTTGAGCAACGTACTTCTTTCTCATTCCCAGACAAGCCCAACTCTCTACTGAACAGTGACATTATTACTTTTTCGACACCCGTTCACAACTTTTCCGCCTCTTCGATCAAATCTTGCGTCTTCTTTTTCCATTCTTCGAATCCTTCAGGTGAAACTGGGTAGTTTTGATACAGAGTTTTCATTTTTTTCATAAGGTGAACTGTGGCGCGTAATCGTTTAAGAAGGAAAAGCTTTCCCACTCCCCTAAAAATGCGTCGAGTTTTTTCGGTTATGTTTAGGCGAGTATCCTCGCCTGTACTCGTTTTAAGAAGATCGTCTTCGGTGATTAACCGATATCTCATTCCGTAATTCAAGTCTTCGTCGCTTAATCGTTGAAGAAGCATGCGGAAGATGTCGAGGCCCGCTTGTTTAGCTCCGTACGACTGCATGTACCTAACATTGTAGGACCACATGTTCTCTCGATCCACGTTCCCCGTCTCCAGAGCTTTAATGATGATCTCTCCAGCGATGGTTCCAGCCATCATTGAAGGCCCCATTCCACCGCCGTGAATCGGGTTCACTTGACAGGCAGCGTCTCCAACGATCAAGATGCCATTTCCCACCATACAATTGATGGGTCTCCGAGTTGGAACGTGGCCTCCACCTCCGCTTATGATAGATGAACCCTTAAAGAAGGGCATGGATAAAACGTTGTCATAGAGCCGATTTTTGGGATTGGGAAAACCTTTGGACATGGCTACTCCCAAGCCTACGTTAACTTTTGTCCCACTTTCCGGAAAAATCCAGAAGTATCCTCCGGGGGCAAGCTTTTGATTGAGATAAATTTCACAAAAATCTAGTTCAGCGATTTGCTCTTTTACTTCACGAATTTCGCGGTAGCAGATCACCACATCCTCTCTGCTAACATTTGCGTCAACTCCGATTTTGGGAGGAAGCTTCTTTTGTAAAACCGCTGAAAAACCACTCGCATCTACCACAACTTGACCAAGCACTGAAACCTTATTTCCTGTTTCTACAATTCTGGCTAAGACGCCAGTGACGAAATGATTCTTTATGATGGGTTCTACTGCTTGAGTTGATTCTAGAAGGGCTGCCCCGGCTTTTATCGCCTTTTTCAGCAATCTCTGACCGAAGAGGCGACGGTTAACTATATACCCATGGAGGCCTTCTCCCTTAACGTCGATGCTGGTTTCCATGTTAGGCGAATAGGTCTTAACGCCAACTATCTTTCGCTCCAGCTCCTTTCCCGTAGGATATTCTAACCCCAGAGTGTCGAAATGATGCTTTCCTATGGCGTCTCCACAAACCTTGTCCCCGATGTCCTGTTCTCTTTTTCGATCTATCAGACAAACGTTAAACCCGGCTTCGGCAACGGTTTTCGCCGCCAAGCATCCTCCTGTTCCAGCACCAACAACAACCACGTCAAACTTTTTCAATAATCACCACTTCGGCAGTTCTTACTTCATTATTTACACTGAAAAGACTTCATAACATTTACGATATTTGGAGAGGGAGCAAGGTTCGGTGGAGTTTAATTTAAAAGCATAATCAAACAAAACTCGTTTGGTTGTGCATTCAAATGGTCCTAAAAATTGAAAACGTCATGGTTAGCGACGTAATAACGGTTGAAGCTGAGGCCACCGTTAGGCAAGCGGTGGACCTGATGAACAAGCATGAAATAGGATGCCTAATTGTAGTGGATGAGGAAGAAAAACCCGTTGGAATTTTAACCGAAAGGGACCTGCTTAGAAGGGTTCTAGCTAAGCGCAAAGACCCCGTGAGGGTAAGAGTTAGCCAAGTGATGTCTAAGCCACTCGTAACCGGAACTCCTCACATGGACCTTGAAGCCGCCACGAGGCTTATGTTCAAGAAGAAAATCAAAAAGCTCCCAGTGGTTGAAAACGGGCAGCTTGTCGGTTTGGTAACCTTAACGGATATGGTGCGTGTCCAGCCTCAGATTATTGAGATATTGAAGAAGCTTTCTAGAACTGAACTACCACCGAAGCGAATAAAAAAAGTAGTTGATTACTACGTAGTTTAAATGAAAAAATAGGTTTTCACTTTTTGCGTAATGCTGTGAATTGGCAATAGCCTTCGTTTGGAATGGAAGCTTCCATACGAACGTCCACTGATAGTTTCAAGTTGTCGCATAAAGCTTCTAAAGCCGACAAATCAATGTGTTTGCAAGTTAAAAGTTTTGCAACATCTTCTCCACATTTTTCTTTAATCGCATTCAGAAACACGCAAGGACCAACGCTGTGGGTAAGCTGGGAAGTATTGCTAACCACTACTGTCAAAGCTTTGTGCTGGGTCCCCATATTGAAGATTTCTAAGAATCTTTGGCACACGTGGGGGAATGGCCCAACTCCAGTTTTCTCGGCAACCTCATCTATAACTTCATGAGTTTTGTCGGAGTATTTTTCACCCAGTTCTATTGCACTACTCATGAGGTTTCTTCCATATTCTCCAAACACTTTCTTTGCTACGTCTTCGATTTCTTCCTTCTTCTTGTTTTCTATGTTTTTTGCGAAGTTATCGATTAGTCTGTTGACGTCAAATTCTTGGAGAATTGTGTCAAGTATACGCTGGTCGATATCAAAGGATATTTCTTCGCTCATTTTCATGCACCTTCGGGTAACGTTATTTTTATGGCGTTTACAGGGCAAACTTCGACGCAGTCATTGCACACTACGCACTTATCCCTATAAACAACAAACAGCCGATAGCTACCGGGTTCCTGAGGATCCGTTTCTTTAAATCTCAACACTTCCTTTGGTGCCACGGCAAAGACGGCGTGTGGACAGACTTGAAGACATTTCTTACACACAAAGGGAGTCAAACATTTAGACTCATCTATTTCAATTTTCGGCAACAAACCTCATCACCAAACGTCTTTAAGCGCGGGCAAACTATTTCTTTCCACAAGGGTTATAGCGCCTCTTGGACAAGCGGTTTCACAAAGACCACAACCAAAACACTTGAACATGTCAATGTTGGCTTTACCAGTGGTCACTTCCATTTTTATGGCACCGAACTGGCAACGACTGATGCATGTGCCGCATCCGTTACATTCGTCGTAGTTCACCTTGGCTACGTGATGACCCTTAAGTAAGGCTCCTTGAAGCCCATAATCTAAACGTAGCCTAATTTCAATGCAGTCAGGGTAGTCGCAGTTACATATTCCACCAATGTAAGGTGCACCAAAGATCATGACTGTATGAACCATTCCCCTTTTGTTCCAGTATCTGAGGAAATCCTTGGCTTCCTGTGGCGACATGAATTCGACGCCTCCCTTGTATCTTTCAGGCCATCTTTCCCATTTGTACATGCCGGGTCCTATTCCTATACAGGAGTAGGTTTTCGAGTTTTCTTGGGTTGCCCGAGCGAGTCTTCTGCAGATACAGTCTATCTTTGCTATGGGGTAGATGAGGTCTACAATTTCCAAAACGTCTTGAAGGGGAAGCACTTGTCCAATGGGGTTTTGCATAAACATCTCCCGCAAACCCTGCAGTTGCTGATTGAAACTTTCCATGCTTACATCCTTTGCGTCTATTACTGACTTTATGAGTTCTAATTCCTGTACTTCTTCGAGTCTTCCAACAGCGGTTGATGGTCCCTTTTTTGGCAATCCATAAAGTCTTCGAGCGTAGTTTTTGGGATTTTTATACCAAATGTCTCCTTCACCATAACGTTCACATAATATACACAAAGTTTTAGACCTCTCAGTTTGGGGAAGGAAAAATTCTAGATTCATAAATAAAACCTTTGCTACTAGGGCGAGAACATTGCTTTGCGCGCGCGGAGTTGCGACACAATTCTCCATCCTTTCGAGAAAAAATCCCTAAAATGAGCTTTGAAGTGGTAGCCCGGGGGAGATTCGAACTCCCGTCAGCGGGTCCAGAGCCCGCAATGCTTGACCACTACACCACCGGGCTTCTTTCAGGCTCTGCTAGAAAAACGTTTCACCTTCCTAATAAATATCTCACCGTGGTTCCCATTACAGATGATTTCTAAGTATCTGCTCAATTGATGTTACGTACTTCGCAGAAAATCGCAAGATTTATATATTAAAACATTCACTTCCCTTAAATACGGCGGGCCAGATTGACGGTTTCTGAATCTGATCATTATGAAGAACCACAACAGTGACGGATTTCTCGCCACAAAATCATCGAGGGGAAAAAACACGCAGAAAAAAGAAATCCCGCAGCGACCCGCGGAAAAGTGTCCTGAATGCAGTAGCACAAACCTTATCCATGACTATGACACGGGAGAGACCATCTGTGGAGGCTGCGGTTTAGTTCTTCATGAACAGATGATGGATAAGGGTCCGGAGTGGCGGGCCTTCACTCAAGAGGAAAAAGCGTCTAGAAGTCGTGTAGGGGTGCCAACTTCTTATTCTGTCCACGATAAAGGGTTGTCCACGGCTATAGGTCGCGTGGACCGCGATGCCTTTGGACGTAAACTTCCCCTTTCCACAAGGCTTCAGATGTGGCGATTACGGAAATGGCAGATACGGTCTCGGGTTCACTCCTCTGTGGATCGAAATCTTGCTCAGGCTATGGCGGAGCTGGATCGCCTTTCTGACAAAGCCTACATTCCTGGGCCTGTCAAAGAGAAGGCTGCGGTTGTTTATCGTAAGGCTTTGGACAAGGGTTTGGTGCGTGGCAGATCTATCGCTGCTATTGCTGCTGCTTCTCTTTATGCTGCTTGTCGCACTACTGGAACTCCTAGGACTCTTCGGGAGATAGCTGAAGCCAGCTTTGTGGATAAGAAAGATGTGGCTCGTTGTTATAGGCTTCTGCTTCGGGAGCTTAAGGTTCAGATGCCTATTGCTGATCCTCTTACGTATGTTTCTAAGATCGCTGAGAGAACTGGCATCTCTGGTCAAACGCAGGGTCTTGCCATCAAAATTCTTCATGAGGCTAGGAGAAGACGGGCTGCGGCTGGTAAGGATCCTATGGGTTTGGCGGCAGCTGCGTTGTATATTGCTTGTCTGCAGAGGAATGAGAAGAAGACGCAGAAGGATATTGCTGAGGCTGCTGGTGTAACAGAAGTTACTGTTAGGAACAGATATAAGAGTTTGAAGAGGCAGTTGGGCCTAGAAATACCGGATTAGCTGTTTTCTTCTTCTAGTTCCATTGCTATTGGACCCTTGTAGCCGCAACTTTCGCAGATATATTTGCTGGGTGCTATTCCGTACATTCTTGGGTATGTGTTGAGACTGCTGGAGAGTTTAATTTTGTGGCTTCCACATTTGGGGCAAAACTTGGGAGCTGGTTTACTTAGTTTTTTGTGTTTTAGCCCTTTGAGTACTTCGCGAAGATTCTTGAGTATATTCATGTTTATCGCTGTGTTTGGTTATTGAACTTCGACGTTTTCTTCTGGGTAGCCCAGACGGATGAGGTAAGATTTAACTGTGTCTCGGTGGTCGCCTTGGAGGAGGATTTCGTCATTTTTTGCGGTTCCTCCGCAGGCGCAGAAGGTTTTGAGTTTTTGGGCTAGGCGGCTTAGGTTGGCGTCTTTGTCGTTGATGCCGTCGATGATAGTTACTGCTCTTCTCCATTTTCTTGTTTCTAAGCGTATTCGTATGCGTTGTTGTTCTTTGCTTATTTCTTCGCAGACACAAATGTCTTGGGGTAGTCCGCAGGTTGGGCAAATTTCCGCCATGATACTCAATTAAAACAGATGATATGAGAACTATATAAGATTTTCAATCCAAAAATACGTATTCACGTGTAGTCTCTCTAGACTACCCCTATTTTTCTTTACATACTCTCAACACAAGTTTTAGCATTAGCGGTACATTCGGGAGATTTGTGCTGTTTCGGTAATTCGGTAACGAATAATGTTGAGACTACATATAGCCCCCCTCCCCCTACTCTAGAGAACTAAGGTTTGCAATGACTTTTCAACGTTCTCGGTGCTTTTCTAGTCGCAAATTCTCATAAACCGAACTTTCTATACAACTAAGCATTTCTCGAACAATAGGCTTAACCATATTTGGATCCTAGAAACAGCAGAAGGTTGAAAACAATAATTTTTCAGAATTCTCAAATAGAAAGTTTTTTAATCTGTTCCAGCACGTATTGCCGAATTTCTCTGGGTTTTGGAAGTTTCGCAACTATTTTTCCCTTTTCTATCAAAGGCCTTAGCATCGGTTGAGTTTTGCCTCCGCATTCTGGACACTTCGGTTGAGAAGCTTTGAAGGGCAACACGGTGTCCACTAAGCATTGAGTACATCTCCAAACCTGCTTTTTCCCACCCAATTTACCCCGTTTGGCCACAAGTTTCCCTTCAAGCTCTATAATATCCATGGCAAAATCCACTGTTGGCGCATTACTAACAGAAGTTCCAACACCAAACGCTTCTGCACCAGCTTCGCCCAGAACCCTAACCCTTTCCTCGTTAAGACCTCCGGAAACAAAAATCTTGACGTGTTGATAGCCCCTCACGTCCAGCTCCCAACGAACCTCCCGAATAATTTCAGCGAAATTTCCCTTCCTTGACCCAGGAGTGTCTAGGCGCACGCCATAAAGACGGTCTTTCAACGCCTCAGCAGCCATTATGGACTCAATCTTCTCGTCAAAATACGTGTCCACTAAAGCTACTCTAGGAACGTCCGGCGAAATAATTTCATCAAAAGCCTTCCAAGCCTTCACCTGATCTCCAAACACGATGATGAGGGCGTGGGGCATCGTCCCCATAGGCTTCTCTCCAATAGTTTCAGCTCCCTTGAGACTGGAAACGCCGTCGAAACCTCCAATATACGCAGCTCTGTCAAGCATTGGAGACAAAGCCGGATGCATGCGGCGAATTCCAAAGGCCACAACATTTTTTTCGCCAGCAGCCTTCTTTATCCTCGCAGCCCGCGTCGCCGCCCCAGAAGCCTGACAAATCAAACCAAGCATAGGAGTTTCCAGAACACAATATTCTCCGTAGGGACCATCAATAAACATGACAGGCTCTCTTACGCCCCTATGATCCGTGTAGTAGAAAACGCTTCCCTCCGGCATGGCGTAAACATCGACTGGGCATCCTTCAAACAGGCGGGCTTCCTCCTCGATTCCGCAAAGGATACCCCAAGGCCACTCGCTTGGAAGCTTACCAGGCGTAACCTCAGCCAACGCCCTAAGCTTGTCCAGCTTTTTTGCTTCAATAATCTGCTTGGTTCTGGAAAAGTAGACGTCGGTGGTTTTACCCCTCTTAATTTCTTCGTCGGTTGCAACATGGAAAAGACTCATGTCATCTTCACTCCTGAACCAGTTCTTTTTTCATCAGTTCGTCTACGTTAGTGATTTTACATCCATAAATTGTTTTCATGTATTCGATCGCAGATTTTTGGACCTCTTCGTTAACGGCTTCTACACAATCTTCCGGAACTATGACGCGGTATCCCCGAAAGAAAGCATCAGCTGCAGTATTCTGAATACACACGTTGGTGACTAATCCAACGAGTACAAGTGTGTCAACCTTGAGTTCCCGTAGGAGCAGATCCAGGTAGGTTCCAAAAAAGGCGCTGTATCTGCGCTTCTGAATAATATAGTCACCTTTCACGGGTTTTAATTCTTCAATAACCTCGGCTCCCTTCGTGTCAACCAAAGCGTGCTGTGGCCAAATTTCAAACTCTTCATCAATCCCGGGCAGATGGGTGTCATTCGTGTAAATGATGGGTACCTTTTTCTTTCGGACGAAGTTGAGGAGGCGTCGAATGTTGGGGATAATCTTGAAAGCGCTTTCACATTTTAGGGAACCGGTCACAAAATCATTTATCATGTCAACAACAACTATCGCCGTCTTCACGAGACCTGCCTCCAGCAAACGTCATGATAGTTAGGTAAAACAGTTGCTTAAAAGTCCAATGATCTGTTTAAACACATGCTTTGCGCGCGCATGGATTAATTCATGTGTAGTAAGATTTAATATATGCTGGGATGAATATTACTTCAGAAGTCCTACTCGCGTATACAGCTGACACATCTAGACGATTCATCAGAGGTTTCATAGATGCTTGATGAAAAATATCGTGCGGTTTTGTTAGGTCTAGCTTTTCTAATCCTTTTAATGTTGTCTTACATCGCAAACACTGCTTTTTTCAATACATTGAGCGTCATGTTTCAAAATCAGCTTTTGGTTTTTTCAATGATTTTCATAAATAACGTAATCGTAGTCTCCCTAATCTTGTTGGGTATGACGTTTTACGTCGATTTAGTGGTTCTAGGTTTCTTCAAGAGGGAGAAGTATGCACATGTTGTACTTGAACATCCGCGAACCTTTGCCGTTGTCTTCGCTCTCATAGTTCTTTTTTTAAGTATTCTAAAGGGAGTCAATCTCTTTCTTGGGAGAATCATCGTTGAAGCTCTTCCAATAATTTTTCTGGTAAGTGCACCAATCGCGATAATCGAGGGATACGGTATATACTTGACAATAAGAAAGACCCTAAGCAGAACCATGGCCGTGAAAGACTTAGTTCGCATCTACGGAATATTCCTCATTGCGGCCCTGATAGAGGTTGGCTTCATAAACATCTTAAGATAAAGGTCACGTAGCAAAGCGCGCAAAAAAAGGCGCGCGCGGCGGATTTGAAAAAATATCTGGCAAATAATTGAAAAAAGACCTGTTTTCAACATACGCAAGGACCAAGCACAACAGAAAACTAAACCAAGCACCGCTGTTCTTTTCGCTTCATTCACGGTTTTTTCTCCTGCCATTCGTGCAACCGCCCCAAGGGGGCCTTAAGGAGAAAATAACCCTGCAAAAAGCAGGATTGGAATCGCAAAGATAAGGGCTAAGATGACCCAAACCACCACATATATAATTACCGCCAAAATGGCGACGGCAAGGGCTCCCAACCACCCAGTTTCATAGTAACGCCTAATCAAAAGCAACCAAACGATAAGGGAAAGAATCCACCCGATTACCGGAAAGAATAGCGAGCATATGTTACCTACGACTGTTCCAAGGAGGGAAATCACGAGGGCGTCGCTGAACAGTGCTCTTCGTTTTCCAACCACAATAGCGCCTGCCACATAGAAGACTATGGTCATAACAACTAGGTTTATGATGAAAGAAATCACAGCAAAAAGTAACTCAGCTTCGCCGGGTATCTGAAGCCACCAATTTCCTCCCATGAAATCCGTGAGTGAGGATATCAACATACGTCATCACCAATTATGCCTTACCGTATTCCCGAGTTTTCAATAAAAGGTTTGCTCGCTGTTTTTCACGTAATCGCTTCTCTTCTTATTTCAAAGATAACTGTTCCGCCAGGAGTGTATGGCGGTCCAGGATCGAGGCACTGAACATAGCCAACGTCTCCTTCCTCCTTGGCAAGACCTAACTCTTTGAAACTGACTCCCCTGCCCAAGGCAATGACCATAGACAACATGGAACCCAACGCATGAACGCATAGAGCATCAGTTTCCTCTGGAACTATCTTAGGTCCTTCAATAACGATTCTGTCTCCAACCTCGAAGACAGGGCATTTACCCCGAATTTCCTTAACGGTTATGATAAGGCGATGAACGGTGCTCATAATGAGAACCTCCACGGTCAGCAAACTCTGTTAACTTTAATAAGCAGCCTCATGAGAAAAATAAGTTTTCCATGAAAACGCCTTCTTATTCATCATTAATCTTAGATGCAACGAGGTTTCCCTTAATTTTCCTTAAAAATAGCAACATTTTAAAAGGAGGTTGCGGGAAAATAGGACTTTGAATGATAAGGGGACTATGAATTTATGAAACGGCGACGCCCGGCCATAATCGGCGTTGGCAGAACAAGGTTTGGTGAAGATTATGAAAGAGGCCCAGAAAAACTGGTGGAAGAGGCTGGACTGCAGGCGCTAGATTCGGCCGGCGTAAAACGGAAAGATTTGGATGCCTGCTACTTTTCAGATTACTTCCTTCAAATCACAAACAAAATTGGAATAGAAGAAGGCTTTCAATCCGAACTTTTAGAGCTACATGTTCCCATGGAAAAGATGAGGTCCTTCAGCTCCGCCCTCCTCAACGCCTGCCACGCAGTTCAATCAGGAAAATACAGAATCGTTCTTGTGGGAGGAGTGGAAAAAATGACTGATCGCTGGGACAAAATCAGAGACGACCTAATGCTTCTAGAAGACCCGTGGAGCTATTATGCCGGATGTACACCAGAGGCAAACCATGAACTTCTGCTTAGGGGGTACATCAAGAAATACGGAATTTCAGGAGAGCAACTTGAAAAATTCAACATGGCTTTGGCCCAGATATCCGTCAAAAATCATCACCATGCAATAGAAAATGAATATGCCCAATATCAAAAGGACATAAGCGTGGACAAAGTCTTGAAGGAACGGTCCAAAGCCTGCAAATCTCTGGGACTATATGACTTCGCTCCCATTTCTGACGGAGCCTCAGCTCTGATCTTGGCAAGTCCAGAAATCGCCAAGAACTGCTCGAATATCCCCATTCGAGTTTTGGGTTCTTCTTCAGCCACCGACTACGTCACCTTTCCGTCACGAGAGGATAGAACAGGATTTGTGGCGAGCACTATTGCCATGAAAAGCGCCCTTAAAATGGCTGACATTGAAGTAGGCGACATCCAAATAGCTGAACTCTACGATCAATCCACACTACTGGAAATGATATCCCTAGAAGACTTAGGCTTCTCGAAGAAAGGGAAGGCTTGGCTTGACATTTACAACAGCTGCAAAGAATACCAAGGCTTCTACGAAATCGATGGAAAAAATCTCTTCGTAAACAGAAACGGCGGCCTCAAGGCTGATGGAAACCCCTTAGGAGCCACTGGGGGAGCCCAAATCTTTGAGGTGGTCAAGCAACTCAGAGGAGAAGCTGGCAGCAGACAAGTGGAAATGGACGGAGATCCCCCTAGATTCGGGTGCGTCTCAGAATTAGAGGGATTCGGAACAAAGGCCTATGTCCACATTTTAGGGAGGAGCTGACATGAGCAGTGAGCCTATTGAAAGGAGAGTTTCCTATATCGGAGACAGACTTAGAGGCAGTCGATGCACCCTTTGTGGAAAAGAATACTTCAGAGGCAAAGACTACTGCGGAAAATGCGGAAGAAAAAGCTTCGGACAGATGAAGGACATCGACTTCTTTTACGAGAAAGGTAAACTAGAAGTTTGCACTCTCATCGGCGAACCTACAAACAAATTCATCAAGCTGGGACCCTACGTCTACGGCATTGTTTCATTTCATAACGGAAAAGTGAGGGTTCCGAGCAGACTAACCGATTCTATTCTGAAGGATGGAGAACTAGATCTCTCTTGTTTTGAGGGCAGAGAGGTTGTTCCACGATTTAGGCGAAGATGTGCCGTAGCGCGAAGCGACATTGTCCCAACGATTTCCCTAGCCTTCACCCTCGCCGACGACTACTATCCCCATCAAGAATACAAAATAATCAAACCCAAAAAAGAGTACGACACTCCGGGAATCGTTGGGTACGGAGTCTACGTCTCAAAATTCCGGATCAAAGAAGGGATGATAGAAAGATCTGTGCCCTTCCTAGATGAGGACGCTGTCACGGCAGCGGTTGAGGCTGGAAAAATGGCCCTGATCCATTCCGGAGTAGACCATTCCCTCATTGGTAAAGTATACGTGGGCTCAGAATCTAACCCCTACGCTGTCAAGCCCATAGCCTCCAAAGTAGCCCAAGTTCTGAAGCTAGGTAGGGAGGAAAAAACCGATGGTATCCAAAGTGTAGACGCCATCGACACAGAGTTTGCGTGTAAAGCCGCCACAAGCATGTTCAAGGATGCAGCGTCGCTGGTATATTACCCACGTGCCCGCACACCCTACACGATGACGGTGGGCGCAGACAATTCTCAAGCCGCCCCTAGAGACGAACTTGGTGGAGAACTGGATTTATTCGTAGGTTATGGCGGCTCCGCCTTTATCTTCGGCATGCACGATGTCATTGCCGAGTTGGAAGGCTGGTACTCCTGCACTTCAGACACACCGGACTTTTGGAGAAGAGATCGGGAACCCTACCCGAGACACGGCGGCAGATTCACCGGCGAACCTGCCTACTTTAAACATGTTTTGAATGCTTGTAGAAAGCTCATGGAGCAACTGAATCTTCAAATCAGCGACGTGGATTACTTCGTTTCCCACCAGCCAAACATCGGTTTTCCAGTTAGAGTCGCACAGGAACTGGGGTTCAAAGAGAGCCAGTACATGCCAGGTCTTCAAGTCGCCAAATTCGGCAACACCTATTCCTGTTCTTCACCCATTGGTTTAGCGGCTATCCTGGACAGTGCTAAACCAAATGAAAGGATAATTATCGTCAGTTACGGGTCTGGAGCAGGAAGCGATGCCTATTCCCTTTTGACCACCAGCCAAATAAATGAGAAAAGGCGGCGACAAAAATTCACTATCAAACATCAGATTGAAAACGAGCACTTAGAATACGTGGACTACACCACTTATAGAAGGCTTAAACACGGACTTTAGACCCAAAGACCAGTTTTGCTAGGTGCCCGCTCACATACGTCAAGAATGCTAGTTTGTATTTTTGTTCAACAAATACACGACAAGGTTTATTAAATATTACTACATAAGAAATGGCGTTGAGAAATTGCGAGGAGCCATAATGGTCGTCGCTGAACATCTGAATTTTCACTATGAATTTTGGCTTCATAACACTTTTTCAATCGAACATCCACATCAACTTCCGAGGAGCATTTGCTCTGCTAACTGCATGAAACAAATGTGAGGTGTATTTAAATGCCTGTAAAAAGAGGTGTAGCCGTATGGATATCAGGGTTCCTAACTTTCTTGGCAGTCTTGAGTACCTTTGGCATGGTCGTCTATTGGATACGTGAAGGCCGAGATTTCATTCTTAGACCTTATCTCATAGGTGATATAATAGGAAGCCTAGTGGGTGACCTAAGCGTTGAGAACTACCTTTGGATATCCCTAACCGCAACTTTCATCTTCCTCGGCCTCACCTGCATCATCGCGTATCGAAAATTGCCGCCAGATCCGGAAATTGTTAAAATGTTCGTCAAAGTTGGCGGAAACTTGGCAGCCCTCAGGAAGACCCAAGAAGCCACAACAACGGAACTGGCTGAGAACATAGAAAACAATAGGAAAACCAGCCGAGAGTTATTCAAGAAAGTCGACACAAACCTTGAGGATGCCAAAAAAGAAACGTTGGCCGTTATGGAAAAACAAGGAAAAACGATACAAAAAGTTGGTCGGGACATGGTCTCTACGGTTGAAACGAGGGTCAGCGAAACTAGGGAAAAAATGCTGGGTGCGCTGAAAAAACAAGAGACAACAATACGAGGAGTTAGGCGATTAAACGAGCAAGGTGCCGCATCCCTGAAGGAGCAGAGGGCGGAGCTAGAAGACATAAGAGTTAGACTCGAAAAGATAGAAGAAAAAATGATGCCGCCGCAGCCAAGGTTGAACAGCCAAGACACTCCAGAAGTAATAAAGGGAATCGGGCCGCGTTTGGGACAAGAGTTGAGAGCCATAGGAATAACAAACGTAGGTGAACTCGTCACGGCAGACCCTGCCATCATCTACGAAAAAACACGCGTGTCACAAGACATGGCGGAACGCTTGCAAGCGACAGCCCAACTACGCATGGTTCCGAGCGTTGATGAAAATGACGCCGAAATGCTCGTAGACGCAGGGATCACCTCTATAAAGGACCTGGCAGATCAAGATCTGGCCCAACTCGGTCGTAAGATAACCGAAATCGCCAAAACCTATGTTGAAGAGGGAAAGATTTCTGAGGATGAAAAGCCAACGATTGAAAAAGTATCTTCTTGGATAAGAATGACAAGATATTAGTTGCCGCCACAAATAACCGGAAGCCCAGAGGAATAGTTAAATATATCGCGCTGGGGAATATACTTAGTCGTTCTAAGATGATAAGAAGACTTGTCCTAGACGTCTTAAAGCCGCATAATCCCAGCGTGGTTGAACTTTCTGAAGCACTCAGCCACCTAGAAGGCGTGGAAGGGGTAAACATAATCATTTATGAGATAGATCAAAAAGTGGAAAACGCAAAGGTTATCATCGCCGGAAGCAGCATAGACTTTGAAAGCATCAAGAAGGAACTAGAAGAAATGGGCGCTACCATCCACTCCGTTGACGAGGTTGCGGCTGGCAAAAGAATCGTTGAGGAAGTAAAAACGCCTCAGGATAGATCTGCCAGAATGTGATGCAAATGAGTGCCGAGGATGAAAAGCACTGTCTTCTCAGCGTGGTTAACGCATGATAAAACGCGTTAGAACTTTCTTCCGGAGAATTAGACGGTATCTACAGATTACGCAAATGACTCCTATTGCCAGAAGATACTTTATCAAGAACGGTTTTGACGGCTCAATGACCATACTTGGCATTATTGTAGGCTCTTGGATCGTGGGAGTCACAGAGCCTGAAATAATCGTCACCGCAGGGTTAGGGGCATGTCTAGCTATGGGGGTGTCTGGCCTTTTCGGCGCCTACATGACTGAAAAGGCTGAGAGAAAGAGACATCTTAAAACGGTCGAGGCTGCCATGCTCACCGATCTCAGCGACTCCATACTCAGTGACGCTTCTGACTTTGTTTCTGTGTATGCCGCATTTATTGACGGCGGATCACCTATGTTGACGGCGGTGATCTCTCTTATTCCCTTCATCCTCACGTTGACGGGAACGTTTGTTATCTGGGACGCCTACATTGTATCACTCATTCTCACCTTAGCCACATTGTTTTCTTTAGGCCTTTATCTTGGAAGAATCGCGAAGGAGAACATGCTGTTATACGGCGCCCAGACGGTTGCCGTGGGTATACTCGTAGTAGCCATAGTGCTTCTTTTAGGTGCCATTTAACCTTTCTACCGACTAAATCTCCTTTAAGTCACCCAAATTTGGCCCACGGATGTGGAAACAACATGTACGATTTAACTTGTTGCAAACGAAGGTGCCTAATCGCCTTAAGTTGGTTTTTTGATGAGCTTTCGTATGACAGCAGCTGTGGTCTGTTTGGCGCCCTTTTTTCTTTTATCCCTTGGCTCGTTTTCGATTAATTTCGCAATTCAATTCTCCGTCGTGATCGCCTTGTCGATAATGTTTTTGTTATGCGTGTTTCTTGGAAAAAATATCAAGTAGAAACATGTTCTTTCATGGAGTAAAAAGTCATTTGTAGGCTTGGTTCTTATGTTGATTTTCCTCGTCCTTAAAGCTATTTAATGGAACGCCTTGCTTTTTCCTTGTCTGTAGCTAGTTTGAACAACGAAAAAATTGATATTATTAGAACAGTTATTAAGATGTTCAGAACATTACTCTAGAAACGTAAGCAAACAGGTATCAATCACTACGGAGAATGGGTAAAAATTGAGTGTTCATGAAATATTTGAGGTTCTATATTCTCCAGTTAAGGCTTTCAAAAAAATTATTGAAAAACCAGATTTTAAGGGAGTACTCTTAGTTTTAGTGCTCGTTACATCCTCTATGGTAGTTGTGCAATACGTTGCTTATTCAAAGTATTTTCTTGAAACCAGGACACCGGACGACGATGACTGGACTGAATCATTAATGAATCAGCATAATTGGACCTCCAACGGTTCACCTTCACTTGATGATACAGATTACAAAATGGGAAATGCAGATGGCAACCATAGCGTCAAATCTCTGGTTTTCAATGGCACGAGCATTTGGATGAAAATAACTGATGTAGGACCGTTAGATTGTTCAATAGACACGGGTTACAAGGAACTATTTTTTTGGATTAAGTGGACACATGAAAACGGGGCGTTCCCAAGTTCAGGTGCAACCTTGCGATTATTTTCTGGCAGCGAAAGTAGTTACTTTGAATCAAGCCTAACCGGTCTTATGGCTTCAAGCGATGAATGGACGAACGCAACACTCAAATTTGGTCCAGACCAAGGTTGGAGTTCAAACAATTCTCCAGACTGGCAAAGCGTAACGGGATTAGAATTCAGACTAGTTTGGGGGACTCCAGCAAATCTAACGATGAAAATCGACAGTTTATATTTTAGAAAATATGTTTCCTCCCTTGAGACCGGTGCATTTAGTGGAGCAATAATCCCCATTTTGATGCAAGCTGCCGTAACCTTCTCCATGAATTGGATCCTGTGGGCGGGCATTCTGTTGATGATAGCAAAAGTTTTTCGCGAAGAACTGGGACCGTGGACGGCATTTTTTGTCATCATTGGGTATGTCTTTATGGCCACTGTAGTTTACACGATAGCCAGCGCAGTGTTGCTTTCGACGCTACCAACTTTAAATTTGCCTTTGGAAGCTGGAGACGTTAATGTTTTAATTTTCGAAAGGTGGTCTCCTTATTTGGCGTACCAAGTCGCGTCATATCTCCTTTTGGCAGGAGAAGTCTGGATAGCCGCGCTGTGCGCAATCGCAATAAGACTCTTACGAGGGATCACGTGGGGAAAGGCCGCAAGCATCTCCGTAGTCGCCTTTGTCATAAGATTTGTCTTGAGATTATTCTTCGGAGTCTGAGAGAGTTTTCAGAGTCAGATAATATAAATGAAGGAGGGCGTATTGTCCCTATTTCATTAAGCTAGTGTTAATGTAGCAGTCCTACTCGAAGCGAGAGATCTAAAGAAAACCTACCGAATGTGCAAGGTTCTCGTCCCAGCGTTGGAAGGAATAACCTTTGATGTTGCAGAAGGAGAGTTTGTAGTCGTCTTCGCGCGCGCCTGGAAGCATTTCGACACGAATGAGGTATAGCGTATCTTCTTGTCCCTCCTAAACCCTTGCTAGCCTCTACAGAAAACTCTGAAACTCCATGTAGCAAAACTTATATCCAACATTAATACTCCTTCATCATCACCGGCCCAAAAAACGGAGCTACGCGTAAAGTCGTTTTGACGTCAAGCTGGTTCTGTTTTGATGGCTGTTTCCGCGATGAGGGACGAAAGACTAGATGCCGACAAAGCTCACAGAAAAAGCGAGACATACAACAAAAAGGGCTGTAGGACTTAAAAAGAGAGAACGAAAACACGGCCCCATACCTTTACAAGAAGCACCAGTGAAAGCGGAGCATGAAATCGCGGAAAAAATCTGAATGAAACGGGAGGAAGAATTCTGAAAATTAAAGACCTGAGAGATGAAATGCGAAGAGTAGACGTTGAAGGAAAAGTAATCCAAAAATCAGAAACCCGCGAGGTTAGTTCAAGATACCGAAACGAAACATACAGGGTTGCCGACGCCATAATCAAAGACGACACAGGCACAATAAAACTGACATTATGGAACGAACAGATCGATCAAGTCAACGTCGACGACACAGTAAGAATCGAAAACGGATACATCAGATCTTTCAGAGGAGAAATCCAACTAAACGTGGGAAGATACGGAAAACTAACCATCTTGTAAATGAATGAAGTATTTTCATAAACGATGGAGAGGTGAAAAAATGCGGTATGAAAGAAGAGGAAGAGGAGAAAGAAGAGGATTCGACCGAGGATTTCCTCCAAAGCCTGTTGAGATAGGAAAAGAATACGACGTGGAAATTCAAGAGACCAGCCGCCGAGGAGAAGGCATAACAAGAATCAAAGGCCTCGTAACCTTCGTCCCAAACACCAAACCCGGAGACCACGTGCGAATCAAGATAACGAGGATAAGCCGGCGGTTTGCTGAAGCCGAAGTAGTTGGAGAAGCAGAAGCAAAGGAAGTCGAAGAAGCAGAAGAGGAAGAGACAGCAGAAGAAGACGAAGCTGAATAACTCGGATTTCTAGTCTTCGAACCTCTCAAGTTTTGTCAATTAAGCCGATTTTTCTAGGCAATTCCCATAGCCTTGGCTTTCGTCCTCCTCATGAACCTTGAATATTCAATTTTCGCATTCTTTTACAATTGTTCCGATCCAAGCCACACACAAACCACAAATGATGCGATAGGGAAATACTTTCATTTATAGATGCTATACACTATGGCACAATGGGGAGAACAAAATGAAACGTGAAGATTTCCTTCGAGAACCCGTAGTGCACATGAAACTTAACTCTAAAATGACCGTGAACGAATTCATCCAACAATTCGGCAATTCAGGCTGTTTTGGAGCTGGAAGATTGTCAACTGCCTGTGACATTTTCGAACGGATGATTCGAGACGACGAATGCACAATTTTTCTCGCCATCGCCGGAGCAGTTGTTCCCGCTGGATTGCGCACCGTCATCTCCGACATTATTCGAAAAAAACTAGTTGATGTAATTGTAAGCACAGGAGCAAACATGGTCCACGACCTTATCGAGGCGCTTGGAGGGCATCATTATAAAGGACATTGGCTTGTCAACGACTCCGTCCTATACGGGTATCACATATACAGAATTTACGATATCTTTGTCCCTGAAGAGGACTTTACGAAAGCAGACGTTGCAGTGGCAGATATGTTCGATGAAATTGCAAAAGAAAGCAATAGTCGCACTTTATCCAGTCATGAGTTAACTCGGGAAATCGGAGCCCGCCTCACGGACTCGAAATCGATCTTAAGAGCCGCTTACGAGGCTAACGTTCCAGTATTCCTTCCAGCAATTCGTGATTCAGAGTTTGGAGTCATTTACCAGTTTCACATGAAAAAGCATTCCAAAGACAAAATTTTGCAAGTTGACGCCTTCAAAGAAGTACCAGAAATCATCGAAATTGCAAAAAAATCTCCCCGTCTAGGCATGGTGGTCATCGGTGGAGGCGTACCCCGTAATACCATCCAACACGCCGCAGTCACCGTTGGCAAGGGTCTAGACCACGCCGTGGTTATCACCATGGATCGCGCTGAAACAGGGGGACTCTCAGGCTCCACGCTGGAAGAAACTGTCAGTTGGGGAAAGGTGAAGAAAAAAGCTGGTAAGGTGATGGTGATTGGTGACGCCTTAATAGTATTCCCTCTGATGGTTGCAGCAGTATTAGAAAGGTTAGGAGATAAGTTCGTGAGGAGGGTTAAATAATGGTTAAAACCCGAATGACTCTAAGGAAGAAATCTAAGTCTAAAAACAGATTGTGCGGAAACTGCCATTATCATAATATGTATGAATATCCAGACCTCATTTTATGCAGCTTACGTTATCAGAACAGTAACGATTTCATCGTTCCAACTCTCGGATGCTGCGAAAAATGGACACCCGATTCTCAAGAGTGTTTTTGCGTTGAAGAAGCCATGAAGAAACGAAACAAAAACTCTGTTGAACACTGCAAAGAATAAACGCAAGCCTTCAACGAATAAAGGAGAGTTCGCCTGAGTTTTCTTTTTTGGACGTCGTTTTCTAACAACATTCTTTCTAGGCTTCTTCTCAGGCCTTGTTTGTGTTGATTTTGGCGCAACAGAAGGTTCAAGAGGTTCAGGTAAAGGTGGCTGAGTAGACACGGCCTTCTTTTGGTCTTACTCCATAACCCATTCCGACGAAGACTACCCCTAAAACAGCTGAGAACATTGTTATAACCAAGTCCGTGGCTTCATTGCCAGTTGTTAATTGAATGTCGCATGCATAGCCCACAAAGAGAAAGTCTGCTAAAACAAAACATATGATAACTATGAGGTATAGACCATAATCATGCCTCATCTTATTCTTCCTCTCTTGAACTATCGTTAGTGTCCACGAGCAGAATCCAAATAATTTTTCTTTATTCTTCGAACAGCGGTCTTAACACCTTTTCTTGAGAGGTCTCGTTGATCCCAAAGACGAAGAGTTTCATCTCTTGCAGGTTTCCGAATTCAAGGGTGTAGTTGGAAGTTAAGGTTATATGAAAGAGAGAATTTAACAGTTAACGTAGCCCGGGAAACCGGCTTAGCCCGGTAGAGGAGAAAGGCTCTGCCGACTGTAGCGGACAAGCATGGCGGGCTTTGGACCCGTCGACGGGAGTTCGAATCTCCCCCGGGCTACCACTTCAAAGCTCATTTTAGGGATTTTTTCTCGAAAGGATGGAGAATTGTGTCGCAACTCCGCGCGCGCAAAGCAATGTTCTCGCCCTAGTAGCAAAGGTTTTATTTATGAATCTAGAATTTTTCCTTCCCCAAACTGAGAGGTCTAAAACTTTGTGTATATTATGTGAACGTTATGGTGAAGGAGACATTTGGTATAAAAATCCCAAAAACTACGCTCGAAGACTTTATGGATTGCCAAAAAAGGGACCATCAACCGCTGTTGGAAGACTCGAAGAAGTACAGGAATTAGAACTCATAAAGTCAGTAATAGACGCAAAGGATGTAAGCATGGAAAGTTTCAATCAGCAACTGCAGGGTTTGCGGGAGATGTTTATGCAAAACCCCATTGGACAAGTGCTTCCCCTTCAAGACGTTTTGGAAATTGTAGACCTCATCTACCCCATAGCAAAGATAGACTGTATCTGCAGAAGACTCGCTCGGGCAACCCAAGAAAACTCGAAAACCTACTCCTGTATAGGAATAGGACCCGGCATGTACAAATGGGAAAGATGGCCTGAAAGATACAAGGGAGGCGTCGAATTCATGTCGCCACAGGAAGCCAAGGATTTCCTCAGATACTGGAACAAAAGGGGAATGGTTCATACAGTCATGATCTTTGGTGCACCTTACATTGGTGGAATATGTAACTGCGACTACCCTGACTGCATTGAAATTAGGCTACGTTTAGATTATGGGCTTCAAGGAGCCTTACTTAAGGGTCATCACGTAGCCAAGGTGAACTACGACGAATGTAACGGATGCGGCACATGCATCAGTCGTTGCCAGTTCGGTGCCATAAAAATGGAAGTGACCACTGGTAAAGCCAACATTGACATGTTCAAGTGTTTTGGTTGTGGTCTTTGTGAAACCGCTTGTCCAAGAGGCGCTATAACCCTTGTGGAAAGAAATAGTTTGCCCGCGCTTAAAGACGTTTGGTGATGAGGTTTGTTGCCGAAAATTGAAATAGATGAGTCTAAATGTTTGACTCCCTTTGTGTGTAAGAAATGTCTTCAAGTCTGTCCACACGCCGTCTTTGCCGTGGCACCAAAGGAAGTGTTGAGATTTAAAGAAACGGATCCTCAGGAACCCGGTAGCTATCGGCTGTTTGTTGTTTATAGGGATAAGTGCGTAGTGTGCAATGACTGCGTCGAAGTTTGCCCTGTAAACGCCATAAAAATAACGTTACCCGAAGGTGCATGAAAATGAGCGAAGAAATATCCTTTGATATCGACCAGCGTATACTTGACACAATTCTCCAAGAATTTGACGTCAACAGACTAATCGATAACTTCGCAAAAAACATAGAAAACAAGAAGAAGGAAGAAATCGAAGACGTAGCAAAGAAAGTGTTTGGAGAATATGGAAGAAACCTCATGAGTAGTGCAATAGAACTGGGTGAAAAATACTCCGACAAAACTCATGAAGTTATAGATGAGGTTGCCGAGAAAACTGGAGTTGGGCCATTCCCCCACGTGTGCCAAAGATTCTTAGAAATCTTCAATATGGGGACCCAGCACAAAGCTTTGACAGTAGTGGTTAGCAATACTTCCCAGCTTACCCACAGCGTTGGTCCTTGCGTGTTTCTGAATGCGATTAAAGAAAAATGTGGAGAAGATGTTGCAAAACTTTTAACTTGCAAACACATTGATTTGTCGGCTTTAGAAGCTTTATGCGACAACTTGAAACTATCAGTGGACGTTCGTATGGAAGCTTCCATTCCAAACGAAGGCTATTGCCAATTCACAGCATTACGCAAAAAGTGAAAACCTATTTTTTCATTTAAACTACGTAGTAATCAACTACTTTTTTTATTCGCTTCGGTGGTAGTTCAGTTCTAGAAAGCTTCTTCAATATCTCAATAATCTGAGGCTGGACACGCACCATATCCGTTAAGGTTACCAAACCGACAAGCTGCCCGTTTTCAACCACTGGGAGCTTTTTGATTTTCTTCTTGAACATAAGCCTCGTGGCGGCTTCAAGGTCCATGTGAGGAGTTCCGGTTACGAGTGGCTTAGACATCACTTGGCTAACTCTTACCCTCACGGGGTCTTTGCGCTTAGCTAGAACCCTTCTAAGCAGGTCCCTTTCGGTTAAAATTCCAACGGGTTTTTCTTCCTCATCCACTACAATTAGGCATCCTATTTCATGCTTGTTCATCAGGTCCACCGCTTGCCTAACGGTGGCCTCAGCTTCAACCGTTATTACGTCGCTAACCATGACGTTTTCAATTTTTAGGACCATTTGAATGCACAACCAAACGAGTTTTGTTTGATTATGCTTTTAAATTAAACTCCACCGAACCTTGCTCCCTCTCCAAATATCGTAAATGTTATGAAGTCTTTTCAGTGTAAATAATGAAGTAAGAACTGCCGAAGTGGTGATTATTGAAAAAGTTTGACGTGGTTGTTGTTGGTGCTGGAACAGGAGGATGCTTGGCGGCGAAAACCGTTGCCGAAGCCGGGTTTAACGTTTGTCTGATAGATCGAAAAAGAGAACAGGACATCGGGGACAAGGTTTGTGGAGACGCCATAGGAAAGCATCATTTCGACACTCTGGGGTTAGAATATCCTACGGGAAAGGAGCTGGAGCGAAAGATAGTTGGCGTTAAGACCTATTCGCCTAACATGGAAACCAGCATCGACGTTAAGGGAGAAGGCCTCCATGGGTATATAGTTAACCGTCGCCTCTTCGGTCAGAGATTGCTGAAAAAGGCGATAAAAGCCGGGGCAGCCCTTCTAGAATCAACTCAAGCAGTAGAACCCATCATAAAGAATCATTTCGTCACTGGCGTCTTAGCCAGAATTGTAGAAACAGGAAATAAGGTTTCAGTGCTTGGTCAAGTTGTGGTAGATGCGAGTGGTTTTTCAGCGGTTTTACAAAAGAAGCTTCCTCCCAAAATCGGAGTTGACGCAAATGTTAGCAGAGAGGATGTGGTGATCTGCTACCGCGAAATTCGTGAAGTAAAAGAGCAAATCGCTGAACTAGATTTTTGTGAAATTTATCTCAATCAAAAGCTTGCCCCCGGAGGATACTTCTGGATTTTTCCGGAAAGTGGGACAAAAGTTAACGTAGGCTTGGGAGTAGCCATGTCCAAAGGTTTTCCCAATCCCAAAAATCGGCTCTATGACAACGTTTTATCCATGCCCTTCTTTAAGGGTTCATCTATCATAAGCGGAGGTGGAGGCCACGTTCCAACTCGGAGACCCATCAATTGTATGGTGGGAAATGGCATCTTGATCGTTGGAGACGCTGCCTGTCAAGTGAACCCGATTCACGGCGGTGGAATGGGGCCTTCAATGATGGCTGGAACCATCGCTGGAGAGATCATCATTAAAGCTCTGGAGACGGGGAACGTGGATCGAGAGAACATGTGGTCCTACAATGTTAGGTACATGCAGTCGTACGGAGCTAAACAAGCGGGCCTCGACATCTTCCGCATGCTTCTTCAACGATTAAGCGACGAAGACTTGAATTACGGAATGAGATATCGGTTAA
>Ga0209635_10000702_pt1 | contig 23696 bp, 49 predicted proteins | sample DeeMarSWOR230_32_FD_187463 | JGI IMG/M metagenome (GOLD analysis project Ga0209635, IMG submission 187463) | Marine sediment microbial communities from White Oak River estuary, North Carolina - WOR-2-30_32 (SPAdes) (version 2) | ecosystem: Environmental > Aquatic > Marine > Intertidal zone >...
GAGACTATTGCGGAAGCAGGAAGCGGACTTGGCTCATTCCTGTCAGCAATCCAGTCACCCGTGGTAGACATAGTGTTGGCACTGGGTATTGTTGGCGGAATCCTTGCGATTTTCTACGGTGTTGCTTCGGTGATCCGAAGAGCAGTGGGTGGAGCAACGCAGTCCATTGGAAGATAAGCCTTCGGGCTTGTCACTTTCCTCTGGCGTAGAAAATTGTTTGGAACGGGCTGATAATAGCTTTCCAGCAATTGGGAATCCTCGGATTCCCTCATCTTCTTTTTTTATTAGCTTTTTCTACAAAACTATCGATAACATATTTAAAGACTTGTTGTCAATAATATAATCATATGAGGTTGGGGAGGTCTCGGCTACTGCTTGCACTAATTATAACTTTCCTACTTGTCTCTACCGTTTCCGTTTCTGCTGTCGAGGTCATTAAACGTGAAAAACCAGTAGAACCGCCAAAGGGCATCATGTCACCCATGCAGGGTGTTCTTGACTTTGTTTCGGCTTGGTGGATGCCTTTGCTAATCGGCGGAGGCATATTCTTCATCCTGATGTATGTTCTCAGGTGGTGGAAGACCCAGAAGGAAAAAGCCAACATCTTCCTTCTTGATTACAACCGCACCAAAGCCCTGTGCAAACATCAGGCGAACCGTAAGCGGATCAACGAGCGTGCGATCTGGCTTTATGTCCTTGCTGTCACAATCTTCGTGTCAGTCCTTCTTTTTGTTATAGCCCTCGTCACTGATGATGTCCCTTCCTTCCTTCTTGCGATTGGTGCTGGAATTGTCGGCATATTTGCGAGTGCATTCCTCAAGCTTGGTAAGTTCTTTGCCCAGTATGATATTGTCCAAGTTGCTGGAAGCTTCGGCACGAAGATCATCGGATACTACAGTGGTGACTGCATCACGTCCGATGGCTACCGAAACTTCCTCTGCTGGAATCGGCGGAAGTTTGTCTTCTGGAAGAATGAATTCATTGTCAAGGTCAATCTCAATGATGACTGGAAGATCGAGACATGGAATCCACAGACAGAAAAGCGTGAAATCCGTTCCTTCAAGCTCCCGAACGATCTCATCATCGAGGGCGAAAATGCGATTATCCTGAAGGGCGAGGGTCTTGATATTGCTGGCTATTATTATTATCCTATCATGACTGATAAGAATGGCAATATAGTCAACATGGACTTGATAGCCTTCTCACGGTCTCGTGACGTCGCCATGCTGGATACTCTGTATCAGCAGACAGAGGACTTTGTCCGTGTCCAGCGTGAGGCGATCAACCTTAATCCGAATGTTCGTTATATCACAAGAACCCGTGGCGAATCCGTGGAAGCGGGAAGTCAGGGTGCGTGAGGTGATATGAGTGTTTGTATTTGAGCTGAAGGTTGTCAACAGCGAGAAAACTGATACTGTTGCTCCGCTGAGATTTGATGAGTTTCAGCTTGCCCTGTTGCTTCGAATCCTGAAGTCCCGTAACAGGGAGCTATACGAGCTATTCAACGGATATTATGATAAGGTGAGCGAAAGAATTGAAGGGTGATAGTCATGAAGAAGAGAGCGGTCTTGCGGATAGAGTTTTTGTTCGGAAAAGGACTGGACAAAACAGTCGAAAAAGCCAGAGCATCTGGCGAGAATGAAACCGTCCAGACGATCCTTGACAAGCTTGTCCAAATCTACAGCGAGGAGATTAAAAGGAATGCAGACTTCACAGCCTCGCTTCGAAAGCTTGATCCGAATATGATGATCCGTGTTAGCTCAAGTATCGTAGGTGAGTAAAATGGTCTCGTCAAAGGTGATAATAGAAATTCGATTCGATAAGCCGAAAATTTCGAGGAGTGTCCTTGAGGAGCTTGTCATGGAGTTTGCCGAAAAGAAAGGTGAACTTCTTGATCCGTTGCGGAAAATCGATCCGAAGGTCAACATCAGAATCTGGTATGAGCGGGCTGGCAGTGAGCGGAACGTCGAGCTTCCGAGCTTCATGAAACTGTTCGGCAAAAGGAGGGATTAAATGTTCGAGGATTTGTTTAAGGGCTGGCAACTTGTCAATCAGGCATATTTGGATAAGTCGCTTGCTGGCGGAAAGCTGATGTTCTGGTATCTTACAGCCTGCATTGTTGTCATTGGAGGAGTCTATATGTATCTTTACTGGCAGGGAGCGGTAGGTCTTGCTGTCCTGTTTTCCTCACTGGCTGGAGTCCGTCCTCCAGTGAATGGAATTCCCATCAACATAATTCATGCGATTGGAATTGTCTTGATATTGAGATATGTTCTCTTCAGCGGTCTCAGTAAAAAAGCTCCACAGAACCTTGAGAATCGTCTGCGAGAGATTGAGTCCAAAACAGGCGAGCTTCATAAGCTTGCGTTCGGTGATGTTGAATCGCCCAAGGAGGAGGAGGAGCATGGCAGAACTACTGCAAAAACTTCTGCTGGGAAAAAAGCTAAAGGTGTATCTAAGGCGTGATCCGCAATCGGGTCATATCCCCGAATTTATCATCGGGGTTGTGAAATTCATAGACCATCGGTCTGGCTACATGATCCTTAAGGGGGGCAATAAGCGATACGTCTTTCCGAATCGTTCGGCGATTGCATATATGGAGGTTGAGGACTAATGGTTAACGATAGCGATCTATATGACGATGAGCCGAGGGGTAAAAAACCTTGGTTCATGAGAATAAACTGGAGATATCTCTTGCTTACAATAGTTATCATCCTTGCGATCAGTGCGTCGGTAGGTGTCCGTCTCATGAATCCGTCCGAACTTGTTCGTGCTCAGGGACAAATTGTCAGAATCGAAAGTAATTTAATGCTCATCAATGTAAATAATATAACATGGCAAGCCGAAAATGTGATTCGCTTCGAGATAGATAATCCAGTTGAAGTGAATGTTGGTCTTTGCTTCAACGATTACCTGATTGATCTCTGTCCTGTTGGCACGTATGTCGAGCTCGTCCGTTACAGGAACTTCATAATGGAGTGGTGGCATCAGGAGGCGATCATCCGTGGTGGAAGTTAGGGGAGCTCTCAGGAAGCGGATTGATCCAGTATACCAAGAGCCCAAAATGCAACAGTCCAAACCAGACAAAAAAGATGGAAAGACCATAGATGACTGGTTTGAATATCTCACTGAAGGCATGAACAAAGAGCCCAAGACAACTCAGGAGATGATGCAACAGTCGTTCCGTGCCACGGGTCGTTCAATGATATTCATCGGATGGGTTTATTACAAAACCATCGGATTCATGATTCGTATAATAAGGAGGATGTTACGAATGGTATTCGGAAGAGGAAAGAAAAACAAGGATGAGCAAGCTGAAATGATTGAGCTTCCTCGATTACCGCCAGCAGGAGCACCAGCACAGTTGCCGTTGGCTTTCGAACAGCCACAGCCACAACCAGCACAGCCAGCACCACCAGCTCCAGCACCTGCACAGCCAGCTCCACAGCCAGCTGATCCGCAAGCCCAGTATCGACCGCCAGCACAGTCTGCACCAGCACCGCCTCAGGAAATTCAGCAACTTCCAGCACAGCCTTTGCCAGCACAGCCAGCTCCAGCACCACAGCCACCAGCACAACCGCCACAGCAACCAGTTATGGTAGCTCCGCCACCTGCACCAGCCCCAGCCAAACCTGAAGTGCGGGAAAATCCTTTCAACCTGATGGCACGGGCTGTCAAGAACATCGATGAGCGTATGCGTTTGGTTGAGGATCAGATTGACCAGATGATCGACCGTCTCAACATGGTTCAGGGAGTTCAGCCAATGACAAAACAGCGGATAAGGTTTTCAAGATTTGGAGGTGCTTAGGATGAAGTTGAGCAAGAATGCTCCTTCCTATGCCAAAGGCAGGCATCGAGAAGCCACGATGATCGAGAAGTCCTTCAGGGCGATCGTTAAGAAATACGGTTTCATGCTCACTAAGTATGTGATCATGAAGATCATCGAGATTGAACTTGCCAAGAAGAAGCTTGCCGAACTGATAGAGGCGAAGGAAAAAGAGCTTGAATCCTTGAAGAACAAGAAGAGGCTTTGAGTCTCGAAATCGTCATGCCGTTTGGGTCATGTCCAGCATACCATCCTTAGGGGTGGTGATCCAGTCGGAAGGCGGAGAGAAAACTTGAGGTGTATGTATGGGTGTAAACTGGGGAGGGGATTTTGATCCTTGGCAGTTTTTCGTAATCTTGGTTACAATAGTCATGCTGATAGTTGTGCTGATATACGTCTTCGGGGTCTTTTTTCCTGAGCTCCGATTTTGGTAGAGGAGGCAGTTTTATGGTTGAAGAGAATATTCGGATAATTGATGACAGGGTATACGAGCTCACTGGAACTTGCGATCCCACTGTCTGCGATGCTTGGTGTTGCCGTCATGTGCAGTTCCTGATCGACAAGGTCAACGATGATGACAAGGCATTTTTCGAGAGGCACGGTTTCATCGTTCTCGATGAGGGGGCACAACTTCGCATCCTTGCTGATGCTGACTGCCGTAACCTCGATACCCTCATGCTTAGGTGCAAAGAATACGATAGGCGACCTTCTGCTTGCCGTTTGTTCGCAGATCGCAACGATCTCCACTTCCGCCCGCCAGACTGCACCCTGAGGTGGCACGAGCTTCATGGTCGCCGTGCTGATGTGATCTTGTCAAGGAGGCTGAAAGAGTGAAAGTCCTGCAATATCTTTTCGATCTGTTCTGGAAGATTTATGCACTTAGGGAATTCTACACGCTGAGCCTTACGATCTGTTTTGGTCTGATCTCAGCCGAAGACAGTCCAGATCAGGAAATCTTGGAAAAGCTGAATTATATCAAGGACAACACTCATGACAAGCTCAAAATTCCCCTTTCGGTTGCCGAACTCATCATCCTTACCAACTACTCACGCCAGATCGGGAAGACAATCGAGTTCAAGGACAATGACGGCAAAACCAGAGAATTTGCTCTGTGGATGATCATCAGGTATGCGAAGGAGTCCTACTTCGAGCTTGCGAAATACGTTGTCAAGGTTGCGAAAAAATATTCCCTTGACATTCCAATGAAACCGACAGCGGGCACTACAATTGAAATCCCAACCCTGCCTCCTCCAGACTTTGCAGAACAGCCAGTCCAGCAACAGCCAGAGTCTTCTCCAGCTCCGACTGAGCCCACAATCAATCCAGATGAACCTATCGGTAACGTGTAAAAAAATAAGAAATAGAAAGCTGGAGACAGGCTTTCTGATTATCTTTGAGGGATTAACTTTATAAACTTGCATTGAGCCGTTTTTCCTCAAATGTAATTAAATTCCTCTCAGCTTCATGACATTTTTCCGTGGCGGTGTAAAGGTAGAATAAGCTAATCTATTTATATCAGCGTCCTTAGATTGAGATTTGCCTATAATATATACAGAGTTACATTAATTAACAGTGAGTAGTGAAAAAATAGCCGAAATTGTTTAAACGAAACCTTTATAAACCTTCTTTTCAAAAATAAAGTATCGACAGTTTAAGGTTCGCATTGTCTTCGGACTTGCGAATAAAGGAGTGTGAGAGATATGGAAGCAGAAACTCAGAAAGAGTTTAAGGACATAAAAATCAGTCCTGCTGAACTGCAGGAAGTTCAGTTCTACAGATATCGGAAATCGGGCTACGGTCGGCTTCTCGAATACATTCGACTTGTTCTGCCGAACGGTGAGGAAGCCCAGATACACGACATCACCAGCAAGAACCAGTTTGTTTCTCGGATGGGGCTCAAGATCAGCGAGCTCAGGCGAATCTGGGACTACAACGAGCGAAACGATGCTCTGTCCAGTGCGTGCAAGGGGCGTTCTGAACCAGTAATCCTGCGATCCGTGAAGGACAACGGCACATGGTTCGCATACGCAGTTGTGACCGAGAAGTTCACGGAGATCAAGCACATCGAGGTCTGGAGAATCGTAGAAGAGGAACTCTCCAAAAAGAACCTCAACATCAAGGAGATAACCGAGTTCCGAACGAACAGGCGTGTCTGGAAGACCTTTGTTTTAGAAAGTCTTGCTGGTAGTAAAATCGGAGACACTGTCAGAATCGGTCTAAGAGTTTGTAACTCAATTAAGGGAACGAGCTCTGTGATCGTATACCCGTTCTGGGAGCGTCTTGTGTGTGCGAATGGCATGACCAGCTCGAAGGGCATATGGAAACCAGCAACTACCCACACGGGCAAAAAACTTGACATAGTTGCTTCTGTGCGGACGACCCTTCAGGAAGCTCTTGATCAAGCCTTTGGCATCGAGAAGTTGATGGTGCAGGCTATGAAGATCAAGATCGACAATGTCGCAAAACTGAAAGTCTTGAAGATCGTGGCGTTCAGGAAGGGCTTGTCACAAACAGCCCAATATTACATGAGCTACCAGCTCGACAAAGAGCCCAACACCCTTTGGGGCTTCGTGAATGCCATGACCTACGTTTCGTCACACCAGAAGTTCAGCGACAATGTCAAGGTGCGGATCGAGCAGATTGCCCACTCGTTCTTGATAGGCGGTCAGAAAATGGTGGATGAATATCTGAACCCTACGGACGACGTGGAGAAGCAGTTGATTGCAGAGGTGTCTTGATGGCGACAATCGTTCGTATTCAGCTCAGCGAAGGTCTTGATGCAGTTGGACTGATCAAGGGTCTTCGCTGGGGCTCTTATTATGACTACGATGAGATGAAGCGAACCGTTGATATTAAGGTTCGCAACCAGAAGGTAGCTCAGCGTGTCATCGACCAGCTTGCCAGCTACCTCATCAAGGCTGAGATTATAGGAGGTCGGTTCTGATGGAAATGGAAGATTTCCTTAAGAAGCTCAAATCCTGCAAGTTTACAATGAAACAGACTGGTTTATTTAATGTTAAGGCGAGCAGAAGTGTTGGTGATCTTTCTCATTACATATACACGGATGATAAATGCAGGACTTGCGGTCATCATTCACGTCGTGGCATAACGGTCAAGTTCTTTAAGCCACATGAACATCTCACCATCTTTCAAGCCGAAATGCTCTTTGCGGTTTACTGCCTTGGTCGGAAGCCAGCTGATTATGCGAGTTATCATAAGTCCCAAGCTGGAAGGGAATTCATCGGGAATATAGTTGAGATAAGGGAGATGATTTCATGATGGACTTTGACATGACTCAGACAGCAACGAGAAAAGTTCTTGTTGATTTTGCTCAGCAGTTGCGTGAGCTTTCCAGAAAAATCGGTTTCAAGGTTTCAGCGAGGGGCTGGTGCTACCAGCTCGAAATGGAACGTCTTATAACTAAAGCCCAGTTTGATCGTGTGGAGTCCCTGATCAACAAATGCCGTAAGCTGGGAATCCTTCCGATCGATTTCACAGCCGAGGAAGAGGGTAGAAAGTTCTCTGGCGTCGAAGAGCCAAACACCAATACTCCGATTGAGGACATGCGTGAATGGATCGAGGCTTCAATGCGATCTGAGCGATACTACACTCCAGACTGGTGGGACGGCGAAAAATATTACATCCAGATGGTCGTTGAAAAGATTGATCTTAAAACTCTCTTCATACCAGTCTGCAAAAAATACCACATTCCCATTGCAACTTCCAAGGGCTGGAGTAGCATGCTCCAGAGGGCGATCTACGCCAAGCGTTTCAAGGATGCCGAGGACAAGGGTCTCATACCTGTTCTTCTTTATTGTGGCGACCATGATCCTGATGGTTTGAGAATATCCGACTTCATCAGGAAGAACCTTGCCGATTTGCAACACATTGTGTGGTCTGACGGGACTCGTGGTTATGATCCAGAGGGTCTTGAAATCGTGAGGTTCGGTCTCGATGCCAGCTTCATCAACAAACACAAACTCACTTGGATCAACAACCTCATAACTGGTTCTGGTCGTGATCTTGCGAGTCCTTCCCATAAGAACCATCACATGCCCTATGTTCAGGATTACATCCAGAAGTTTGGTGTCAACAAATGTGAAGCCAATGCTATAGTTCCCCTTCCTGAAGTCGCAAGGAAGCTCGTCGAGGACACCATAATCGGCTATCTCGGTGAGGACGCTCTCCAGCGTTTCCAGAAGAAGACCCTTGCGGTCAAGAAGATCGTTGATGATTTCAGGGAGAAGACAGGCTTACAAAAATCCCTACAGAATGCACTCGATCTTATCGATGCAGAGGAGGCTGGTTGAGATGGTTAAACGAATAATAAAACAATACTGTGAAGTTTGTCATAAGCCTTATTCTGAACGGAAGAAAGCTAAAGAATGTGAAGCTCTTGGTGACTGTCGTAAGAAACTTGCTATTTTTCGTAAAGGTTTAATGTTTCATGCACCACTTGAAGTTGAGAATTATAAAAATGCTTTTGTTGTTGGAGTGGTTAAAAGAGTCGGTAATTACAAGCACGATTTGTTTAATTCCCATTTCCCTCTCTATATATGTGAATTTTTTGATGCACGTGGAACTATTATTACTTATGATATTTTAACATTCGGCAACTTGAGTCTTTTTAGATTCATGAGAAGAACTAAGCTTGATGTGAATCATAGAGCAGTGAAAAGGGCACTTAAATTCTGTAAAAGTGAGAGATTTAAACCATATTTTTATCATGAAATTGCTGATGAGATTCGTGAAAAATTTCATGTTGAAAAAAACAGAGACCCGAAGAGTAACCAGAAATCTGATATAAGATTTACGGAGTGGCAATAATGAAAATTACCTTCAATTTATTGAAATTGAATCGTCAAATTTCTTCATGTTTTTATGAATTCTTTTTTTGTTTCGGGAGTGTGATGAAATTACTGGAACATGCAAGTGATATAAGTGTATTAAAACCCAATGAGGAATTTCGTAAGTGGATGACTGTTGATCTTGATATTTTACGGAAGCGGGGCTATTATCATGGTTTCAAAAAGGAGGAAGTTGATGAACTTGTTGACATGATTCAAGCCTGCAAAAAGGAGGCTGGTTAGATGGATGAAAAAGAAATGAAAGCTGAACTTGCCGAAGCCGAGAAACTTATGAATGCTAAGAAGCAGGAAGCAGACAAGCTCAGGAAGAAGATCGAGAGTTCTGCTCCATATAAGAAAGCTGAAAAACTTTACAAGGAAACTGATAAGAAGCGTGATATTCTTTACGATAAAATCAACAAGATTGAAGGTGATCTTTGGGCTAAGTTCGTTAGTGATGGTGCTCATTGTGCCCGCTACACCCGTGGCGGTTATTGGAGTGGAAACAACATCTATCCTGAGGTCATCTCTGCTATTGGGAATCATATCAAGATTGGCAGGCTTCGTGGTTCTGATATTGAGAAAGTCGTGAGAAAGCTCGTTGACATTCTGGCTCTCAAGAGTGATATTCCTAAGTTAAAAAGGGAGAAGGATAAAGCCTATGAACTTCATGATGTTGCATGGCAAAAGAAAATGGACTTGATGCGTCCAGTTGAAAATCTTGAGCGGGAATTTGTCAAACTCAAGGACAGAGTAACTGAACTCAAGAATGAACTCACCAAGCCTAAGCACTATGTTGTTCAAACTGAGCGTTCTACTGAACGTGATAAGGTCGATAATCCAGATATCATTATGGCAATTTTTAAGGAGGTTTTCAAATGACGAAAGTGACTGTATATAAGGGAATTGATGTCTTTGTGGACAGCAAGGGAAAATTCCACGGAATGTTCGATGACGAGAAGGTTGAAGCAGATTCATTGGAATCTTTCAAGCAGAAGATGACTGTCAAGATGAGAACTGCGAGGACACCAGTGAAACGTGTAAAGGCACTGAAACAATCGTGGGGTCATAACACTCCACTGGAAGTTGAAGTGACTTCTGTTTCGAGTCGTGAGGGGCTTTATAGGACTGACTATGAATTCTGGACAACCACATTGGATAAAGAGAAGAGAAGGGAAAAAGTTCAGGCACTGCATTTGTTCAGGTTCGCTCCCAAGAAAGCAAAGAGAGTCCTTGTTATAAACTCCACTATCATAAAACTCGAAACTGAGCGAAGGAAGATTCTGGACAGCATACGTTTCACCGATGAGACTCTCATGAAGGCGATGGGCTTCAAGAAAGAGAAGAAGGTGGATGATTAAATGGATCGTGAAACAGAACATTACCTGATGGGATTGTTCACTGGACTATCCATGGCTTGCGGTATCATAGCCATTGTTTTATCTTTATTGAGTTGGGTGATATGATGAATGAAATATGGGAAGCATTCTTGCTGGGCTCGGCTTTGACAGCGAGCTGGATTGCAGTAATTGGTATGATCTTAGGAGGACTTGGTTAGCATGGCGATCTGTCAGATCATGATACAGGATTTCATGAGCGGTGAAACTGACGAGCTTGGATACGGTTATGGTCAGCGTGATCTGGAGACTGGTATACAATATTGTGAAGACCTCATCAAACTTGATGGTCTCAAAAAAGAGCCCTTTCATCATTACGATCTTCGAGAATTCATTGAATGGGCTAAGGATCAAATTAGGAAGTTGAATGTTATGTATCGATGGACATGCTCAACGTGCGGGAAGACCTTCCAGAAAAACACACCTCAGGGTCTCGGTATGGCAAGGGAGAACCACATGCGTAAGCATCTAAGGAGAAGATCATGAACTCAAAACAGTATTTCGAAAACATCCTGAAGCTTGTCAACCATCCTAAACAGCATAAATTCTACAGCTGGCTTATTGCAAATGGTTCTTACTTCAAGATGAAGGGTCGTAGGGTAGATGATAATTTCTATCGTTGGTATCAGCCCCAAGCTGGTGCATGCTATTACAACTGCCAGATTCTTACTGTTGAACATCCTGAGAAGGTCAAATATTATGAAGGTGTTGCGATCTCTAAGCTTGGAGTCCCTCTTGATCATGCTTTCATCACGATTAATGGGAAAGTCCATGATCCTACATGGGCTGATGGTTTCGATTATTTCGGTGTTAACATTCCAGTTGACTTTATCCGTAAAATCTGGACGAGGGAGAAGCATGCACTTCCGCTGATTCCCTTCTACTACATGGAGGTTGTTCTTAATGGGAAGTGGAGGTCACAGGCGGAAGGGTCGTTTCATCCGTCATCAGTCAGCTCGCAAAAAGGAGAAGGATAATCATGAAGAAAAAACCTAAGCTTTGGAGAAGAACCCGCAATACGACTCATGACACATGGGTTACTGCGGATCACAAACAGGTTAAGATAGTTGACATGAGCAACTATCATTTGCTCAATGCCCTCAGGCTTCTTCACAGGCGTATCAGGGTCTTCATTGATCGCCATCTTGCTTATTACAAGGATGCCGACACGATGACCCATACCGACCTCGCCACTGAGCACATTGCCAGTCAGATCGATTACTGGGATAACATCGATCCCCACGATCTTCTCATGGATTACGAACCTTCCTACCCGACCATGATCGATGAACTCAACAACCGAGGTCTCACGTTTACTTTCGAGGAGGAGGAAAAGAATGTTCAAGTTGCCGAAAAAAAGTAACTATCACACGAAACGGTATCAGAATGACCCAGCCTTCCGTGAAAGGGTCAAACTCGCAAACAGGCTCAACGAGTTACGGAAGTTCAATGATATCATCAAGAGCACGATGGTCGTTGCTGATGCTGTCCCGACTGGTAACAGCTCCCATGTCGTTTTGCCTAAGGTGTGGCGTGGCAAGAAAGTCCTTGTCGTTGACACGGATTTTTTCAACGGCATGACAAGGATCACACGCAAGGAGCTCTCGGTCGAAAATCATGTTAATAAGTAGGAGGTTATGAAATGAATGAATTAAAGAAGAGGTTTGAGGAATTCAAGTCTCTTAGAAGCCAGACAATTGCACGGCTTGATGAGGAAATCAGCACGATGAAACAAATCCTCACCGAGCTCAACGGTGGATCAGCTGGAAGACCCATGGGATCAACGAGTATGCATGTCCGTGAAGTTACAAGGGGTAAGAGTAGGGCAATACTTGGTAGAAGGAGATGGAGCAAGATTGACATAGACCAGTTGTTGCACATGGTGCGTAGCCGACCAATCCCGAAAATGAAACATATGTGCAAGGCACTCCACAGGACACCAAGTGCTCTCAGGGCTAAAGTGTGGGAGCTCAAGGAGAAGGGATTCAATATAACAACTGACATCTGCCGTCACCAGAAGAACACCCGTAAAAAGCGTAAAATCAAGCCCCTGCATCGTTGGACTAAACCAGAGAAAGAGAAAATCATTGCTTTCAGGAAGTCTGGCATGACCTACGGTGCAATTGCTGGAAAGACTGGATTCCGTCCCAAACAGGTCAGCTCAATGCTTGGAAATTTGAAGAGAAATGGATTATGAACGTGAGCCACGGACTTGACATGGGAATCAAGGTTCTCATTATAGTCCTACTTATCGTTATCATTATCGTGGTCGCAGTCACATGGTGGAACTGGTTTCATGATCCCACTGGTTTCCTCCCTGATCCCACCAACCCATCAGGCGATGATCTCGGCGGTTTCATCAAACAGCTCAATGATATGTTGAAAAAATTCTTCGGGGGATGAGATCACAGCAGGTTTGTTTAAGCAGTTTCTGCGAGAACAGGATATTTAGCCATATATCCTCCCGCCTGCTGTGGTCTCCTCAAACTATCGATACCTTTAAAAAACTTCCTTTCCAAAATAATAATTATGAAATCTATTTCGAACCAGTTATATGGGGTCAGGTTGGGCAACATCATCAAGATTATGACTGAACTTGATGAGAGTGCCAATATCGCTCGAAACGTGCGTAAGCTTGATTTTACCTATTCTTGGTGTCTTAAGCTTTTCAGGGAGCTCGAACGCCTCAATCTTATCCACTTCAAAAAATCTGGTCGTGAATATAGTGTAAAGATGACATGTCAAGGCAAGGTTCTTAAGGATTACCTCACTGCTATCTGCAATCTGGTTAAGGAGTGTGAGCGGAATGCGTCTCATCATAGCGAGTAAATTCAGGAAAAAGGAGCTCAAGGACATAGCTCTCTTCGTGGCTGAGCTCCAGCGTAAGCGGACTGAGAACATCCACATCCTGATTCAGTGTGGCATTGATGATGATCTTTCAGCTAAAGATGTGAAGAATATCCTCGATAAATTTTTCGAGAAGCACAAGGACTTTACTACCATCAAGGTCAAAAAAGACCAGATCGATGAGTTCATTACAAAAACTAAAGGTGCAGGATGAAGCGAATCTTCGAGGATCATGAGTGCAAACTTTGCGGTCTCAGGGTCGAGCTTGAACTCAACCCTAACCGCACTCTCAAGCCAGACCAGTCCTGTCCCCATTGCGGTTGTAGGGAGTTCAAATGACCCATACGGTAAAGCATTCCTGCGGTGGAATGATCAAGCAGATCAGCGAGAATCTCTGGGAGTGTGAAAAGTGTGGTGAGATCAAAACTGGCGAAGAGATCGCCAAGGATGATAAGTATGGAATTGTTGAGGTGTAAGTGATGAGAGGATTCGAGGCATATGAGAAGGTCTTGAGGCATAGGCGAACTTGTCCGAAGTGGGGCAAATCATTTTGTCTTGAATGTTTCGGAGGAGGCTTAACAAAATACACCGAGAGATTGTTATATGAAATTAGGAAGCATTCTCCAATCGTTGAACAGATCGAGGAGTTCCATGGATTGGAATGTGATAAGCATAAACATGATTGTGCATTGTTCTGTTTGACATGTTTCAAGCAGAGATTTAATCCTAAGGGAAAGGTGTCGAAACCTTTTAAAGCTTCGAGGTGAATTATCAATATGGCTGGAGAGGGCGGGAAGAAAGATGCTTATGGCACTCATATCCAAACTTTAGAGGATATCGTAGTTGAGATCAAACGAGCCACAACTCTTGTCAGCCATGTCTCCTTCCTCGGCGAATTCGTCGTCGTGCTCTTCCTCAAGCCTCCTACCTACCAGCGTGAGAAACTTCTCAACACCATAGCCGAAATCCTCACGGATCGGCTGGGATCGGATTATGTTTTCTTCAACCAGAAAAAGAATGATTTTATATTCAGAAGGAGTGGTCGATAAGATGTTTAGGCAAATGGTAAAAAAAGGTGGTGAATGGACTGTCTTGGAACTGTCGCCTGAAGAGGTCAAGCAAGCCACGGAGAAAGTTCGGGACTTCAACAGGGAAACTTGGAAGGCTTGTCTTGAGGACGCCAAAAAGCTACTCGGTGCTGGCTCGTCCTATGAACAGCAGGTCGAACTCGCAAAGGTTCTCTTCAACAGGCTTTCCCTTACGTCCTTCAGCGTCTTGATGAGTCATGCCCGCACAATGCAGGGCTGATGTTGAGTTTAAGGAGGAGGCAATCATGGCTTGGTGGAAGAAGTTATTTCAGGTAGTGGCGTTCTTTTACTCACTGGCAACTCTGGTTTACATTTTCATAGCCTACACGAATCCAGACTTGTTCAGCTTACAGTGGATCATGAATCTGGGCGTCATCAGCGGTCTGGTGATATTTCTGACATCACTCTACTACCTGCTCGGTTTCAACGAACCACTTCAGGAATGAGTTGATCAACATGGCTGAGGAAGAGGAGAAGAAAAGGCAACATGTTAAGGAGATGGTGAGTTCTATAGGTGAATCCATTGACCGTGCCTACCCACAGCCTCCCGTCAAAATTGTCAAGAGCAACAGGCTTGTTTTCTTTGTCGGCTATGCCACGGGTCTCATCACTGGGATTGCCCTTTCGGTTTTCATCTTCAGAATGTGGGAGCTGTTTTTATGACCGACTACAACATCGTTCTGAACAACCGCCAATACGGGCGTGTAATCGGCGATACCTTCAGGGTCGGCAGGATCGTCTTCAACACAATCAATAATCTCAGGGGCATCGGTCTCCCGATCCAAGCCCTCATGTCCCTCAAGGTCTCAGGTGTCAAGATCATAGAGTTCCACTACAAGACCCGCAAGAAGCACGTTCTCTTCAAGTGCGAGACTTCCCTTTTCGCCAAGCGGTTCTCCGAGTTCGAGGACAACGGTCTAAAGCATTCCTTCGTCCCTCTCAGGAACATGGATCGCATCGTCATGGAGGACGAGAAAGGCAAACAGAAAACTCTATTGGAGGTTTCGAGATGACCGACATCGTGATCTACACCAATCCCAAAGTCGTTGATCACAAGCGAGATCGTGCAGAATATATCTGCTTTTGGGAAATGGGCAGGCTTCCCAAGGATATTAAAATTGGCGACAGGGTCTTCTTCGCTTACGGAGGTCTCGTCATGGGAAGTTTCCGAGTCAAGGAGATTACACGTGATGATGACGGAGCTGGTGAGCTTGAATGGTCTCCATATACATGGCGTTATCTTGATCCTCCAGTTCGTTCAAAACCCTTCCGTGGCTTCAGATACAGGTGGTGGAACAATGGAAACTAAATTCAAAATAGCTGGCGTAATTAGTATTTTATTAGCTGTTGTGTTTATAATTTATCTTGGCATGTTGGCTGTCATTGCTGATCTTCAAAGGGATAAAGAATGTCGTATTGCTCTCCAGCCAGATGTTCATCTGTTCTGCGAAGAACTCGGTTATGACACGGGTGAACTTTTTACAAGCCTTAGCAGTGCTCGAATAATTTGCAAAAGATATCTTCATGTGAGTGACATTGTGACCGTTGAGGAAATCCATTATTTTAGGGTTGAATACACATGTGATCCTCCAAATCTAACTTCGGTGAGGGTGATTGACTGATGCAAAAAGCTGATGCAATTCTTGTAATTTTTATCATGGGTTGTCTCCTCTTGGGATGGGGCGACAACATTGGAGCTAAAGGAATTGGTTTCTTAGTTCTCTTCACAACAGTTGTGATGCTTATCTTAGGTGGGGAAAATGGAAAGGGTTAAAAAATATTGGTGTGGAGCTCTCATCATGGCATTCATATTTGGGTTCTTTCTATCAGAAGTCTTACGAGATTTCCTTTTTTGTTGGGATAATTACTTCATCTGCTTGATCAAGACGGGCTTCGATACTCTTATCACAGTTGTTGCTTTCATTCTCATATTCAAGCTTTACAATAAACATATGGATGCGGTGCGATCGGAATGAACTGTAAAAAATGTGGCTACGTGATGAGCGAGAATCCTAATGACTTCGAATGTGATAGATGTGGTCATGTCCATCCTAAAATCCTCCCGTCCCACAAATGGCAGTGTCCAGTCCACGGATCGGGATTCGGAAACCTGATGGACTTCCAGTGCCCGATCTGCGGACGTGATCTCATCTGCATACCACACAGGATGCATGACTGTGAGCCGTGCAAAAAGGTCAGATGATGTCGATACTTTTTTATCTTTATCTTTCTAATAATTATTATGATAAAAGTAGTTGAAATCGAGACTGACAGGTTGCGGATTTATCCTCTCAACATAAACGTTCTCACTGGTGATTCTCTATCTCTGCTTGCCGAAAGCATTGAGAAGGAAGGAATCCTTGAACCTCTTATTGTCACACCAGACAAGCCAGATGATGATGGCATACAGCGTTATACTGTCATTGACGGAAATCATCGTCTTGCAATAGCCGAATCTATTAAACTCAAAAAACTCCCGTGCATAATTCGTCCTAAGATGAATGAGGACGAGCGTCTCAAAGCCTGCATGCACATCAACTGTTTTAAGGGTCAAATAGCCGTTGACAGACTCAGTGCTCTCATAACACGTTTTCTTAATGACGGCATGTCAGTTGAGAAGATTTCTAACACTTTGAGGATACGACCAGATTGGGTTCTCCAGTATCATTCATGGCATAAAATGGATACGTCTTTTACCAAGATCGGCAAATCTTATGATAAATTTGACATCCCGATCACAGTGCCGATTACTCTTCCACGCAGTGTTGCGAGGGAAATCCTCAGGCAGTCCTACCGAATGGATTATGTCGGCATAGGTTCTTATATGAACACTGTTTTCAATTCCCTTCTTAAGCTTCATTTCCATAAGCATGGTGAATATTTTGATAATGATGTGAAGTCTTTCTACGAGGTCTTCTTTGACCAAGTCAATAAAGAAATGAATACTGAAATTCTCAAATTCAGAAAATCTACTGGTCTTACCGACCGCTATGCCCAGATGGGAAACATCAATGAGATCAAAGAATTTCTCATCAAAACAGAAAAAGCTATCAAGAAGGAGCTGAGGTTGAAATACAAGAATCTTGATGAGCCAATCAGGGACAGCAGGGATTACGTCAGCCGTATGATCTCCAATGTGATATATCGAAGAATAAGCTTGCTTGAGATGAGGAAAAAAAGTCTTATTCAGGGTCTCAGGGTTATGGATGATCCACAGCCTATCGATAAGAAGTTAGATGAGGCTTTTCAGCGTTATGATTAGTTTTTCTGACATAATCGATACTTTTATAAATCTTCCGTCCAAAAATTAAAGCTAAGGTGATTAGAACATGCGTTCCAAACGATTGCAAGTGCAGGGGAGCGGGAGACTGTCCCAGCCCCAGCATTGGTTATCACCAACCACGATCTGTGAACCCGTCACTGATTTCGAGGGTTCGAATACCGCCATAGCATACTGATCGTGTGCGATCGTCTGGAAACCGCATGAGGTTTCTTCTACCGTGCATTAATCTCCAATGAACGCTGTTTCTACGTCGTTCGCACCGAGCTACGCTGAGGGTTAGTAGCTCAATGGTTAGAGCGACAGTCTGTTAAACTGTAGGTTGTCAGTTCGATTCTGACCTAACCCGTATGGGGATGTAGTTTCAATGACTAAAACACCCGTCTCCAGAACGGAAGTTGCAGGTTTGAGTCCTGTCATCCCCACGGGGAATTGGTGTAACGGATAACATCTGTGCTTTGGGAGCACAAGATTAAGGGTTCGAATCCCTTATTCCCCATAATGACCCATCAGGCTGGCAAATACTGGATGTGTGAAATCAAAGAGCATCAGCATGGCAAGAAGCGTTGCTGTTGTGGATCACATTCATCCAGTGACGGTAAAAAATCCTACAAGGGCAAACAATACGAAAAGCGGTTCACAAATAAAGGTGGGCGTAAGATGCATGTGTAGCTCAGGGGTGAGAGCACCAGTCTTATATGGCGGTTCACCGCCCTATTAGGTGAATCTGATAAGCTTTCCTTGGAAAGCTGGCGGTCGGGAGTTCGAATCTCCCCACATGCATGAGGGTATAGCTCAGTGGTTTTCAGAGCACGGGGCTTTTATCCGAAAAGCGTGAAGCTCTTATCGAGGAGAAACCTCGGTGTCGTGGGTTCGAATCCCACTGCCCTCATGGGTCAAAGGTCGCACCTTTAGTGGACAAGCTGAGTAGGATGATCGCTGAAGATCGTCTGGAAGGTCTCTGTCGCTCCGTCCTTGGAGACGAGTTGCAACCGACTAAATGGGGATGTAGTGTCAATGGTCAACATACTACCCTGTCACGGTAGTGCTCCGAGTTCAAATCTCGGCATCTCCGTTGGAGAAGTAGCTCAGTAGGAGAGCATCCGACTGAAGATCGGCAGGTCACGGGTGCAAGTCCCGTCTTCTCCATGGGGTTGTAGTTCAATGGTAGAATACTTGGTTTGCAACCAAGAGGCTGTGGGTTCGAGTCCCATCAACTCCATGATGCGGATATGGTGTAATGGTAGCACACCAGCTTGCCATGCTGGAAATCCGAGTTCAACTCTCGGTATCCGCATTGCGGAACTCGTGTCAATGGTCAGCACACCAGCCTTCCAAGCTGGTAGTATGGGTTCAAATCCCATGTTCCGCATGGGGCGTAGCTCAATAGGATTTAGAGCAACAAACTGTTTGAGGACAGGTTGAAGCTTCGGGCAGGTTGGAGCTTCTAACAGGTTGAAGTTCCTATCATAGGGAGAAACTTGAAGGTTGCGGGTTCGAGTCCCGTCGCCCCAGTAGGTCATTGAAAATCGAGGTCTCATTGAACAATGAGGTCGTTGAAAATGATCAGGTCATTGAAACGCTCCTCTGGTGTAGTCGGGTAAGCATTCATGGTTTTCACCCATGCGACGTGGGTTCGAGTCCCACGGGGAGCATTGCTCCATTGGTGTAGTCGGTCAAGCATAATCGGTTCTCAGCCGATTGACACGGGTTCGAATCCCGTATGGAGCTTCCAGCTTGCGGTAACAAATAACTGTGGCTGTTGAGCACGCAAAGTTGGGTGCATTGGTCGCACTCGTGGGCGACATGGCTTTGCGACTGGGTGCACGTGGTGACATTTGCATATCCAGTTCATCGGTGCGTCCGCAGGCTGGTTCAACTGCTGGGTAGGGAAACGGTTTCACCCGCTGGGCTCATAACCCAGAGTATGTGGGTTCAAGTCCCACCCCAGCAATGTGATCCCAATGGTGAAAAAGATTTGCCTCACTGACGTGTGTCTTTCCAAGGCACTGATCAGGATGATGAGACGGAATGATCTCACTGTCTTCGAGGCTAAGAAGATCGAGGATATGTCTGCGAAATTCACTCCTTACCACACAAAGCGTCCGTGGGGTGATGACGAAATCCTTGAGTTTGTAGTTCGGAAGAAATGGATACTGGTAACAGCGGACAAGGCGTTTTCCAAACGCTATGAGTATGCGATCCTCGTGTCCGCCAACTGCCAGAAGCCTCCAGAAGACCAGTTCAAACAGGTAATCGAACAATACAACAAGATCGTAGGAGGAAATAAACTCAGGAGCGTATCTGATGGTGGATTTCCTCCACGTGGTGACAGTGCGATCTTCATAGATGCGTTCGGACGATCTGTCAGGATACCTCCATTAAATGTATAGAGAGGTGGTGTAGTGGTTAAGCATTTCGGGCTTTGGAGATGCTCTGATCGGGCATGTTCACCCGATCTGATGCTTGCGGAGAAACCCGAAGACGCAGGTTCAAATCCTGCCCTCTCAATTGCCAGAGCAATCAATATGGAGCACGTTCCATGATTGGTGTTTGAGTGGAGGATGTGCACGAAGCTCTCTCGCTGTGGGATAAACCCTGCCTCTGGCTAAGCATGTGAGAAGTGGTGTAATGGCAACACTCCAGACTGTGACTCTGGAACAGCGGGTTCGATTCCCGTCTTCTCACCTTGCGTGAGTAGCCAAGTGGTCAACGGCGTCAGGCTTAGGAAAGGACGAAGCTTAAAGGACGAAGCTCAAGAGAGTGACCATTTGAGAAACCTGATGAGTTAGTCTCTTACCTCGGTTCGAATCCGAGCTCACGCATTGCCGATGTAGCTCAATGTCCAGAGCATCCGCCTTGTAGTCCACCCTGTGGGTTGGGACAGGTCAGCGGAAGGTTGTGGGTTCAATTCCCTCCATCGGCTTGATCTGGATGTAGCTCAACAGCAGAGCACTCGGCTGTAGACCGAGGGGTTGCAGGTGCGAATCCTGTCATCCAGACTTGAGGTTGTGGATGAATCAGGTTAAGTCACCCGACTGCAAATCGGGAGATGAGGGTTCAACTCCCTCCAACCTCTTATGTAGGTATGAAAGACATTGACAAGCGAACGAAGAAGAGGCTATCAGTCGATCGTCGTGATATCTGGGATCGCTACCAATTTACCTACAGAACGCACTTGTGGTTTGCAAACCAGAAGCTCATGAGCGACACTGGTGGAATCCGCAAGGGTAAGCGAAAAGCTGAGGTATGAGAACTGGTAATCTCGCTGGTCTGCTAAATGCCCAGAATCGAACTTGGGCATTGTGCCCAGACTTGAAGCTGGGTGTGCCCAGAATGGAAAGCCAGTGTCCTTAGGGACTTGAGGGTTCAACTCCCTTCCTCAGCGTCGGGCGTGTGGTCTAATAGTATGATCGCTGGTTTACACCCAGCAGAAGGCGGTGCAATTCCGCCCATGCCCATTACATTTATAAACTTTCAATCCAATAAACTATCGATACTATGGGTGAGCGTTACTTCATCACTGGAGTCCAGATTGGAATAATCAAATCATTTCTCAAGGGTCACGTCGATAAACTTTCTATGACCAAACTTCTAAATGATATTGAAGAAGATCAGTTCATTGGTAACGTCATTAAAGGAAAGCATGAACCATCAAAGAGTGAAATTGCAATCCTCTTATCCCAGCGTATCATGAATAAACTGAAAGAGAATAATCTCCTTTTCGATGAGCAGGGTATCAATGTCTCCATCCGTGGTGATGTCAGAAACGGAATGAGCATGTGTTCCCTTGCACTCTGTGAGAAATTCAATGATATGATCACAAGCAAGAAAAATAAGGAGCTGAAATTATGACTGAGGAAGAAAGTCCTGAGCCGACGTATCATGACTATGTGAAGCCAAACATGGCGGAACACTTCAAAAAGAAATGTCATGACAACTCCGAGGATTTTTACAGTTGCGGAATCCTTCTTTCCGCACATCTTGTCCTCAAGAACCTCATGCAACACAACTTTAAGGGCGTCTGGAAGGGTGACAAAATGTCTCCCAAAGAAGCTTGGGAAGACGGTCTGAAGGACGTTGGTCACTCAGGAGCGAGTGCATCTTACGTTGCGATCGTTGTCTCGCATTTCTCCCCACGTGCGGATGAGTTCGTCCGCTGGTGTATGGAGAATGCAGTCGTATCAGTTGACTGGTCAAAATATAAATTCGCAGACGGAACTTTCGGCAAAGCTCCGTATGCAAAATAGCCGACAAAAGCATGTCCAACCTCGCAATTAGCTCTTGTCATTAACTGGGTGCGACCTGTGGGTGAAACGGATCAGGGGCGGAAGTCAGCAGTCCTAAGCCACCAGTGCCGTAGTTCAGCAAAAGCTTGAGTGAACGCAGGAGACCTCTGCTGTCAAAGGTTATCATGATGAAAATTGAGGGTAGAAAGGGTGGCAACATTGATTTGGAAGAAAAATTTCTAAGTGCTATCACACGTCAGCCGAAGCGTCGTAGCGGTATCCATGTGACCGCTTTGCGTGAAGAATGTATGAAAATGTCTTATCTTTATCATGTTAAGGAATCACCCGACTTCAAACCTAATAAAAAAAATCTTTTGACATTCTGGATCGGTCGTGAGCTCCACAAGACTCCGATACTCGCACAAAACGAGCTTATTCTCGACTGGAATGGAATCCTTGGATCATGTGATGATTATGAAAACGGAGTTCTCGTCGACAAGAAAACATGCACAAGTATTCCATCACAAGCAAAGGATCAGGATGCCAGACAAGTAGAATATTATGCTCTGATGCTCAAGAAGCGTGGCAAGATTGTTAACCGAGTTTATATCCTCTATATTGATATCAACAACAAGGATTTTGTTTTCCATCGAGTGAAAGTGCGTCCATATGATGAGATTGAAGCTGAGATGATCTCGAAGCGGGATATACTTCAGAAAGCCAAAGAGACTGGTGTTATCCCTCCGAGAACTTTGAACTGGAAATGTAAATATTGTTATCACCGTTTTGAATGTCTTAATGAAAAAGAACTGGAAAACCTTGAATATAGGGAAATTGATTATGAGCTTAACCGTGAAAAATAAGTAAACTTTAAAAGCATCGATACTATATATTTCTCATGAGGTATCTGATTGACACTCCACCTGAACATGCAGGAACTGTTGGCTCTCTTCTCGCAAAGCTCGAAAAAGCAGGCAAGATCAATATTGTCCAGCGTGGCGATCCTATCGAAGCCATCAAAGCGGACATCCTGAAAATCCAGAGGGCAGTTGCAACTCTCACCAAATCGGGGATCAACCAAGACATCATGATAGGCTACATCCGATCCAAGGGTATCCCTGTCTCGACCATCGATAACGTCCTGCATCACCAGAACGAGTTTTTCAGGAAGCTTGGACTTGAGGTTTGATGATGAGGATCACGATCTTCGGCATGGGCAGAGTAGGGTCTACCCTCGCCTCGTTTATCGTAGCCTCCAGCCTCCCTGTGTCCAATCTCCACATCTACGACACCAACAAGCAGGTCTCCTTGGGTAATTACTATGATCTTATAAACATGCGAGACCTTCTCAGGAAAAAGATGAAGATCACCATAGGATACGATAAACTCTCGGATGCCTACATCATCACAGCAGGAATCCCCCGCAAGTCAGGGGAACGATCCTTCGACTACCCAGCCAACTTCCAGATCGTCCAGTCCTGCCTTTCCAAATGCTCTCTTAAGTCTAAGGTCTTCCTTCTCACCAACCCGACCGAGAAGCTCGCATCATCCTTCAGTAAGATAGGGTATGATAACATCATACCAATTGGTGATCTCCTCGATAAGGTCAGGATCAAGCTCCGAGACCAGCCAGAGGAAATCGCCAACACGATCATCGACACCAAAGGCTACTCCAACTTCGGTTGCATTGCCGAAGTCCTTCTTCGCCTCAGGCAGATGAGCTGACATATCCGATAATCTTATAAACATGTCGATACAAATATTAATCATGTTAGATTGTGACAAGATTAAGATCAACCAAATGTGCACTTCTCTCAAGCTCTCTGTCGAAGTTGCTTCTGAAGCCTTGGGCTACTGTCAGAAGGTGCTGGCTTCCAAAAAGCTCGAAGGGCGTAGAATCAATCCGAAGTCCCTTCACGTAGCCTGCGTCTACATTGCAACTCGCATGATTGAACCAGATCATGAGATCACCCAATACGATCTCAGCTACAACTTTAAGATTTCTCCCATGACCATCCGCAAAGTCTACAGGCAGGTCTGCGACATCCTCGGTATCGACCGCACCAAGATTGTGGGAGCGAACAAACCTTTTAAGTGATTCAATGGAGGCTAATCTATCTCTGTGGCAATTGTCCCTAATTATATTTCTGGGTCTCCTTCTATTTTCCATCATGCTCTTCAT
>Ga0209635_10000705_pt1 | contig 23680 bp, 25 predicted proteins | sample DeeMarSWOR230_32_FD_187463 | JGI IMG/M metagenome (GOLD analysis project Ga0209635, IMG submission 187463) | Marine sediment microbial communities from White Oak River estuary, North Carolina - WOR-2-30_32 (SPAdes) (version 2) | ecosystem: Environmental > Aquatic > Marine > Intertidal zone >...
CATCTACTGTGCTTAGCCGCATATCCAACCGCATGGGAACTTGCCCAAAATATAAGCCTTGAATCCAGAAGAAGCTGTCGCGGCGATTTTCCAGAAAGTCCACGTAGTCGGTTGAGCCAGCTACGACTGCAGCCTTGTAGGGCAAGGTGGTTTCTACAGACTTGGTTTTCATAGCTCTCTTCACCTCTCTTGTTCGTTCCAGAGTGTCCAGCGATTCTGTTCCTCCGCCCACGTCGAGCTGATAGGTTTCGGATATCCGCACGCCTCGATCTGAGAGAAGTTTGAGCAAGGTCTTGTGGAGGATTGTGGCGCCTACCTGATCCATTAAATCGTCGCCAATCAAAGGCAGTCCGGCTTCTTCAAAGCGTTTGCTCCACGCAGCGTCGCCAGCAAGGAGGCTTGGCGTTGCGTTGATGAAAGCACATCCTGCTCGAAGCGCGTGTTCAGCATACTTACGAGAGGCTTCTGTAGCTCCACTTGGAAGCAGATTTAGCACCACCTCAGCTTCGTGCTCTCTGAGTTCTCGGGCTACGTTCGATTCAGGCGATAGGCTGACTTTAACTATGTCTTTTAGATACGCGCCCACACCGTCAAGGACTGGGCCTTTCAGAACTGGCACGTTCAGTTGCTGCACGTCGGTGATTTTCATGGTGTTGTTGGGGGGTGCAAATATGGCTCTTGACAGGTCTTTTCCAACTTTGCGTTCCTCAATGTCAAAGGCGCATACGAACTCTATGTCACGGAGAGTGTATCCTCCGAGCTGGAGATGCTTCAGGCCTATTGCTTCCCTTTTGCTCTCTGCTTTTTTATAGAATTGGATGCCTTGAACAAGAGCGGAGGCGCAGTTTCCGACTCCCACAAGCGCAACTTTGATTTTCGTCATGTATTTCACCTAGCTGAATCGACCCTTACGTGGAGGGGATATCCGAATATCTGCTGTTGCATCGCTTCGTTTATAATGTTTGGGCCTTATGACTTCGGTGAGGTAGACACGATGAGCAAGGCGGCTTGGTTTGACATGGCTATTACGCAGTGTCCATACTGCGGGCGCCCATATGCGGATGCTTCGTGGTATGTAGTCGAAATGGCGAGCGACATTGAATGTGGAAGATGCCACGAGACCTTCAACACAAGAGTATACCTAACGGACCGCATAATGCTAAACATCAAACTAGATGGAAAAGGAAAAGCTGAAGCGGTTGAAATAGCTAGGCACATATGAAAAAGTCGAGCTCTTGCTACCGCTACATTGTGAATTGATATGCATTGCCAGAAAAACGACATGACGCTAGTGATGTAATTTCTCTATGGCAACGTACCTCTCGTTAATGTTTGACCTTTGCAAGACCCCTCTCCAAAGTGTTAGTCCTTTCATGGTTCTCCACTTTTCTGGGGCAGGAATTCCTATCATCACAAGTTTGTCTTCTTTCCTCGGCTTTTCTGCCGTGACGCATTTGCCACTTTCTGGATGAACGGCAGTGATGATATCAGGGGCAACTGCAGAAAGTTTTCCATCCTTGTGGGCGACAAGGATTTCGTTTTTAGCTTTAAATGAGAATGTTGACCCCTTGCTCTCGCGAGCTCCGCTGAGTGTGGCTGTGGTCCATGTGAAGCCTTCCTTGGTTTCTCTTTCAGCCTTTTTCACGATGCCTTCGAAAAGCTTGAAACCGCTTGTTTCTTTTAGTACAGCACCTAGCGGGTCAACCGCCTTTCTCAGCAGCATTCCGACTCTCATCGACTTTGAAAGTGTGTTCAGAATGGACGATTTCTTCACGAGCTCGCCGGTCAGGATTCTACGTGCTGTGTATGCGGTTTGACTCCACTCAGCAGCAAGCACACGTGCAATTCTCTCAGCAGATCTCGAATCTCGTGTGTGCCTCACAAGAACGATATTTTGCCCGTCAACGTCAGCTACTGCCATAGGTGCTAGCGGAATATCGTCAATGGTATATACTTTCAAGTGCACCTCAGGCACAGACCTTCCTGCGCCGTCTGCATCCACAATTGGTATGCCACACCGAGCTGCGACATCCACTGCAGCCAGGGTGTTGAAACCGCCAAGCTCAACAGGAATCACTGCAAAGACTTTCTTACCTATATATTCTTCCAGAATTCTGAGAGTTTTCACCGCAGCTTCACTGTGATATGCGACCGAGGTAGTCGCGCCTACGCATGCAAAGTTAACTACAACAGCATCGTCTGGAGCCTCAACTGGGTCAACAAGTTCTACAACAAAGCCTTGATCTACAAGTCTATCAACAAGGTTGTACCCGACTTCTGGAGCTCCTCCACCACCAGCAGAGAATATAGCTGCTCCGTCGACCAAATCCATGAGGTCTTGTTGACTCAGCCGTCTCAACAAACCGCACCCATTTACCAATTAAAAGCGCATACACAGATAGAATTTTCCTAGCGCGTGTCCGTCTCTAACTGTAAAGCTTTACAGAACAAAAACTGACGCTTGATTTATTAGTTGAATAGCTCATTAAGGTTTGGTAAAATCCGCTAGTGCTAGGAGAACCGAAACCCTTGGAAGGCTCAGACAAATCCGAAATTATCACGGAGTTAGCCAAACGCAGAGGCTTTTTCTGGCCTTCTTTCGAGATCTATGGTGGAGTAAGCGGCTTTGTCACGTACGGTCACTTAGGCAGTGTGTTGAAAAGAAAAATTGAGGACAAGTTTCGAGAGTTCTATATTCGGCCACTCGGCATTCTTGAAATAGAATCTTCAGTGATTCTACCCGCGAAAGTGTTTGAAGCGTCTGGCCATGTGGAACACTTCAAAGAGCCCACGATCGAATGCAGCCAATGCGCACGTAAGTTTCGAGCTGACCACTTGCTGCAAGAGTTCGCTGGGATGAGTGATACGGAAACAGAGAAGCTCAGCCTTGAACAACTCGTAGCTCGCATTGAAAAGCATGAGATTCGATGTCCTGAATGTAATGGAGAATTCGGCGAAGTCAAACAGTTCATGACGATGTTCTCCACAACCATTGGTCCCTACTCCGAAGCAGTTGGCTACGGTCGCCCCGAAGCCGCGCAAAGCATCTTCGTTGAATTCAAACGTCTCTACGAGAATGCTCGTGAACGGCTACCTCTTGGCGTCGTTCAAATTGGGCATGCCTTAAGAAACGAAATCTCACCGAGACAAGGCGTCATACGATTACGAGAGTTCACAATCATGGACATCGAATTTTTCATTGACCCAGAGGAGCATCAGTGTGCATCCCTCAAGAATATAGAAAATGAGAAGCTTAGGATTCTGCTGGCTGAAGCCAAACTGAGAGGCGAGGAAAAGGCCATTGAAGTCACTGTAAAACAGGCCTTAGATAAGGGCTTCATAAAGACTGAGTGGCAAGCCTACTTCATGGCTCAAGCCAAACGCTTCCTTCTGGAACTAGGCGTACCTGAAGAAAAGCAGCGGTTTATTGAAAAGCTCGACTGGGAGAGAGCTCATTATTCCACGCAGGGCTTTGACCAAGAAATCTACATTGAACGCTGGGGCTGGGTGGAGGTTTCAGGGCACAACTATCGTACGGATTACGACCTGAAACAGCACATGAAATTCAGCGGCGTCGACATGCGGGTCTTCAAAGAGGGCAGACGTTTCATTCCTCATGTGATTGAGCCTAGTTTCGGCTCAGACCGACTAGTCTATATCGCCGTGGAGTACGCTCTTAAAACCATGGAAAAGCGAACGGTTCTGAGTTTTCCAAGAGACTTAGCGCCCATACAGATTGGTGTCTATCCATTAGTCAGAAAAAACGGCATACCTGAAAAGGCCAGACTCGTGCATCAGCTCTTCGTTAAGGAAGGCTTTCTTGCTGAATACGACGAATCTGGGTCAATCGGCAGGCGATATGCCCGTGCCGATGAAGTTGGCGCCCCGATTGGAGTTACCATTGATTATCAAACCATAAAAGATGATACTGTGACTATTCGAGACCGCGACACATGGAAGCAGGTCAGAAGTAATATTCAGCAACTACCCAAGCTGCTACAAGCATATTTCCGTTACAAACTAAACTTTGAAGACCTAGGAGAACTGGTCAAAGGTTAGGAAAACCTAACGATTCTTCCCTCTGTGGCTTCTAGTAATCTGAAAACGTCTTCAAGGCTAATCATAACGCTGACCTAAAGCAGTATTTTCCTTACGTCCAGATCAAACAGCGCAGCTTCAATGGTCAACTAGCAAGCCCCTCCTAAAATTTCCGCCTGATCAAAGCCTCCTTAAAGGTTAATAAGGCTTCAATCTATCATATTCTAAAAGGTAACTCGGTAATTTTGAGGGCGGACAGTCGTGGTTTTCCCTGTGGAGACAGAGGAACGAGTGAAACGGAGAGCGCTAAGCATTTGTCAAGAGCATCTGCGCAAGGTTGTGGAAATCACTCGTAAAACGCATCAGCTCATCGACAGTTTTGTGAAAGGAGAAAACAGCACGGTCAAGCAGTTGCACGCGGAAATTAGGAAGGCTGAGGAAGAAGTGGACATAGCCAGGCGAACAGTAGCAAGAGAACTGGCTGAAATAGGAGCCATATTGATAAGCCGAGAAGACTTTCTGCGGTTCACCGGTCTCACCAACGAAATAGCCGATTTCTGCGAGGGAATAGCTTTCCGCCTGCTTGAACTCACAGAGAGAGGATGGAAAGTCCCCTCAGATATCAAACAAAGCTTGCTGAAACTCTCAGGAGGAATGTTTGAAACCATCTATAAACTCCGAGAAACCGTCATGACACTGAGTTACGGTGCGAGCAAGACATCAGAAAAGGCAAGAGAAGTTGAAGCAGCTGAACGGGCTGTTGATGACCTCTACCGCGAACTCGAGGTTAAGATTCTTAACAGTCACCTTGAGATTCCAGTCTTGCTGCTCCTAAGAGACGTGCTTCAGCTCATGGAAGACGCAGCAGACAAAGCTGAAGATGCTTCAGACGCAGCACGCATATTGGCTTTCGCCATGTAACCTGCGAGCTGTAGACGATGCCCCGAAAAATCGAGACCGAGTTTATCGAAAACTTCTTAGTTGTTTGGAACCCAAAAGATGGCTCAGAAATCTACAAAATGGGCTATTACGGAAAGCCAATGGGCATCCCTAAACCCAAAATGGCCGAATTCAACGTCCCCCTCATCATCGACCTTATGGAAGGCTTGTACCTAGCCGAAAAGGGAATCATAGCAGTTTATGAGGGAACAAGAAACGCGAGAGTAGGCCTCAGAAAGCTCCGGCAGAGAGCCCGGGGTCTCTACGAAGAATTCGACCTGAAATATACGGTTTACAGCGACCTTCGAAACACAAGCTTGATAGTAACACCTGGCATCAAGTACGGATGCGACTTTGCTGTGTATAAGCATGGACCCGGTGTTGACCACGCTCCGTATATGGTATCGGTCAAGAAACCAACTGAAGAAGTTACGGCTACAGAGATTGTGAAAGCTGGAAGACTTGCAACCACTGTGCGAAAGCGGTTCATCATAGCCGTCCCTCGTCCAGGCGACAAGAAAATACAGTACCTCATTTTCAAATGGTTTAAAGCCTAAACTGGAAGCAAAAGGTGACTAATGTGCCGAAGACAAAGAAGACTGAAACAATGGTGTTTCTGTGCGCAAATTGCTAGGCTGCTATTTGGCGCTGAGACTGCTACAGAAGTTGCCGATTGAGTAGAATGCCGCAAATGAATTTCTTGCTTTTTTGGCCATCCTTGGTTGTCATTAAATGGTGACTTCGAACATTAAGCGTTCAACCAGTTCTTTGTAGCGGTTTCGGATGGTTACCTCCGTTACCTGCGCTATCTCTGCGATTTCCCGTTGAGTTTTCCGTTCACCCGTTAGTACCGACGCAATATAGCTTGCGGCTGCAGCTATCCCTGTGGGTCCTCTACCCGAAGTAAGCTTAAGGTCTCTTGCGCTTTTCAGAATCTTATGCGCGATTTCTTCTACTTTGCCCTGCATGGTTAACTGGTTGGAGAACTTTGCTATGTATTGGCTTGGTTTAAGAGGTGGAATGAAATAGTCCAGTTCCTTAATGAGGAAGCGGTAACTCCGACCAACTTCCTTTTTGTTAATATTCGAAGCGTGCGCAATCTCCTCTAGAGTTCGCGCTAACCCACATTGTCGACACGCCACATAAACAGCGGCAGCAGTTACCCCTTGAATAGACCTTCCCCGGATAAGCCTCTCCTTTACAGCCCTCCGATAGATCACAGAAGCGGTCTCTAAAATATTCTTAGGCAGATTCAAAGCGTTAGCTATCTTTGAAATCTCAGACAAGGCAAAAGCAAGATTGCGTTCTGTTGCATCCGAAACTCGTATTCTCCGTTGCCACTTGCGCAGCCGATAGATCTGAGCTTTCTGCCCAGGGGAGAGTCTCTTTCCGTAGACGTCTCGATCATGCCAGTCGATCATTGTTGAGAGCCCTTTATCATGAATAGTATAAGTCAACGGAGCACCTACTCTGGCTCGTTTGGCTCTTTGTTCGGCGTTAAAGGCACGCCATTCCGGTCCCCTGTCCGCAAGTTTGGCTGCGATGACAAAGCCACAGTTCATGCACACGATTTCAGCGCATTCGTAATCTCTCATGAGCCTGTCGCTTCTGCACTCTGGACACTGCTGGACCCTTACATGAGTTGTGGGAACACGTTCTTCACTCATCTTCTTTTCTTCCCTTTTCTTCTGCGAGAGGGGAAAACGTAGAGAATGTGGTTCACAAAGCGCTGGGGCTCTTCTACATTGGGCTTCACTGTAACATACGGAGAGGAAACCGGTCCAAAGACGTCGAAGACAGTTCCCACAGACTTGAGGTTTTCATCAACAACCTTGTCATTGATTCTTGGAGACTTCTCTGCCTTCAAGATTAGGCTTTTGGAAGAACTAACATGAAGCACGGTGCCCAATCTCTGCAATCTGTCCCCCCAACAAAAGTTAGAATCTCAAAACGGTGCGCTTTATTTAAACCTTTCTTAGAGGTTCGCATCAAATACGCGTCTACTTGCGCATATTTACCAGTTTTTTTGCGATTTCGCGCATTGTCTTGGCTTTTAAGCCTTTTTTGGGGATTAGAATGTATCCCGCTTTTTGCCAAGGGCTCTTTGGATATTTAGCGTCGAAAACGACTTCAGCCCGTAATCCGATGCTCTCTATCGCGTTCTGAATCTCTTCGAGCTTTGGAGAGGTTATGGCGAGGCTCTTTGCCACTCTTCTTCCTTGCATTCGAGTTCTGTTTAAGTCAAAGTAGGCTGACCATAGAAGAATCTTGCCTTGTTTTCTCATTTACACAACCAGACATTTTGTCTTGCCAAACTTGATCTCTCATTTGGACTCTTTCTGAAGAAGCACAGCGTTTGCCAGGCCGTCCTGTCCAGGGCGAGAGGTCACGCGAGCTGTCCCCAATGGCGTTTCAATGATTGTACCTTTGGTGATCACTCCTCTTCGATTGTAATCTACATTCGCGGGGTTCCTTACTACTCGTAGAATCTCGGTTTTCTCAGTTTTCCCAGTTGAGAGGTTAGAAACGTTCGTGTGGATCACGCTCTGTAGTCGTGTTTTGAGGTTGCCTCCTCGTCGGCGAGAGATTTTCTTTCTAGTTTCGCCAAGCGTGGTTTCCGTTGGAAACGAGCCTCTTTCAAATTTTCTTTTCATTCTGTAGGCTCGCTTTCTGCCGCCTGAGAGCTTCTTTTTGCGTAGCCTTCCATGCCAAACAGCCAACTATGCTTTCTCCTTTGCTGGGTGCGACTATGAGAATGACAAAGCTCATTTATTAACTTAACTAGCATTGCAAAGTAATTAAGAGATGAAGACTCAACACTTGAAACATTTGAAACAATTGATTTAGAACCGATTTCCTCATTGCCGAAAGGAGAATACAAAGTTAATGAGCAAATGCGAAAAACGAGATGAAGACAAAATCGAACGTAAACTGCGGGAATGGTTTTCCGAGGCTCGCAAGGTGGTTATTGCAGGTATTGGAAATTCTCTTCGAAGAGATGATTTCGTTGGAGTTAAGATCGTAAGAGACCTGCACGACAGTGCTTCATCCGATGTCTACTTGATAGAATGCGAGACCGTTCCTGAAAGTTTTATAGAGCCCATAATCGAGTTTAACCCTAGCCACATACTGATCATTGATGCCGCTATGCTTAAGTTGAAACCTGGCTCCTCAAAACTTCTCAGCTCTGAGCAATTGATGGAACGCCCAGCAGTGTCATCCCATGACCTTCCCCTTCAAGTCTTCTGTGAGTACGTGTCAAGAGCAACAGGTGCCAAGATTGCATTGCTATTGATACAGCCTGGAGATACGAGGTTCGGTGAAGGTCTGACAAGAGAAGTTCAGGAGGCTGCGGATTGTATAGGTATATTGCTGTCACGATTGCTATGCATGTAGATTCTTGAACCTGCGCATGGCACATATGAATCTTGTTTTCCTCATCATGACGACTTTGATAAATTTCCTTCGTTTTGAAGATTCTTAGCAGAGAACGCCTAAAGAATGAAGTTTCTGATGACTTAGCTTGCGTGTTCAGTTAAGTATCAAACTATTTAAGCAAGTAAGCTTCATCATATGAAGAAAACCTTTGAGGAAAAAGCATGAAATCCGACTATAGGGAGTTGCTGACACGAGCTCGTTCGCAGCTTCCTCCTGAGGTTTTGGAGCGCAAGCGATTTGAGATTCCAAAGCCGCGCAGCTTCAGAATCGGAATGAGAACCATCATTGGCAATTTTAAAGATATCTGCGATGCTTTCAATCGTACCCCGCAACATCTGTTGCGCTACTTATCTCGGGAGATGGCTACTGCTGGAACACTTAGTGGCTCAAGAGCAGTTTTTCAAGGCAAGTTCCCTCATGACACCATAGAGCGGTTAGTTCAGCATTACGCTGTTGCGTTCGTGATTTGTCCTGTCTGCAAGCGTCCAGACACGAAAATTGTGAAGCAGAAACGTCTCAGTTTTATGGTTTGTGAAGCTTGCGGGGCTAAAAGCTCTGTGCGCAGTATGTAGCGTGCAAATGCCCCAAAGACGAGCAAACAATAAGAATCACATCATTGATTGTAATACTTGAAGATGCTAAGCTATAGCATCAGTAGAATCAGAATAGAAGCGGCGCGGCTTTGGAAGTCTACATTAACCTGCGCAAGTGGGGACGACATACAGTCTTGGCAACATGTGACGCTGAACTGCTAGGACAGGTCTTGCACGACGGCAAGATAGTCTTCGAAGTGAAAGAAGGTTTCTACAAAGGCTCAAAAGTATCAGTTGAAGAAGCCATCGAACTCGTGAAACAGTGTGCGATCGTAAATATGGTGGGGAAACACATAGTGAAGCGAGCCCTACAGAAAGGGCTAGTTCACCCTGAGGCTGTTCTGGAGATTTCTGGCGTGCCCCATGCTCAAATCGTGAAAGTATAGACTGTATGGAAGGCTGAAAGTGGCTCCTCAGAAGAGGTGGGAGAAAAAACTAAAGCGGAAAGAGAGCCGCTATGAAATCGAGCAATTAATGAAAGAAAAAAGAAGCGAAGAATACGAAGTATTAGAAGAAGTTTTTGACCGCTCAACCCTTATGACCATCTACTATCTCATGAACAAAGGGGTAATCGACGAAATATATGGCTCAGTGAAGGCAGGAAAAGAATCCAAGCTTTATTCGGGCAAAGACAAGGAAGGCAACAAGTTAGCTATCAAAATCTTCCTCACAATTTCAGCCGAGTTCAAAAAGGGCATGCTTGCCTACATTCAAGGCGACCCAAGGTTCACCCGAGTGAGGAGAGACACTCGATCGCTCATCTACTTATGGGCTCAAAAAGAATTTAAGAATCTACATAGCGCCTTCAATGCTGGCGTAAGTGTTCCCAAACCCATAGCAGTTAGACGCAACGTTCTTATCATGGAATTCATTGGAGAAAATGGAGTCAGCGCACCTTTGCTCAGAGAAATCTCGCTGAGAAACCCGGACAGAACATATAAGCAAGTACTAGCCAACGTCAAATGGCTGTACCGAAAAGCCGGGTTAGTGCACGCAGACCTGAGCGAATACAACATCATGATATGGAAAGGAAAGCCCATCCTCTTCGATGTTTCCCAAGCCGTACTACGGGAACATCCCAGGGCAAGCGAGTTCCTTCACAGGGACCTGGAAAACATAAATCACTATTTTAAGCGGTTAGGCGTCGCTGTTTCTCCAGTAAAAGAGCTGTTAGAAAAAGTGGTTGGTAATGTCAAAAGCTAGCGCTTTCATAAAGATTCCTCGAGACCGTATAGGTGCTCTTATAGGTCCAGATGGAAGAGTCAAAGCGAATATTGAGAGAAAACTCAATGTAGCGCTTGAAATAGATAGCGCGGCTGGAGATGTTACCATAACGTTAGATCCCAACGCTCAAGATCCTTCGCAGCTTTTCAGGGCGAAGGAAGTCATAACTGCTATTGGTAGAGGGTTCTCTCCGGAGCGAGTGTATCGATTGCTCCAGAACGAAGACGCAATTCTAAACGTTGTCGACCTGCGCCAATCCGTGGGAAAATCTCCAGCAGACATTCAACGACTAAAAGGCAGAATCATAGGCAGAAACGGCAAAACAAGACGGATAATCGAAGAAATGACAGACGCTGACATCTCCGTATACGGGCATACGGTGTCGATAATTGGCAACTTCGATCAAACCGATGTCGCAAAGGAAGCTGTATTCATGCTGATTAAAGGAAGTCAACACAGGACAGTATATCGGTTTCTGCAGAAGAAGAGACAAGAGCTAAAAAAGAAGAAACTGGAACTCTGGAAACCCGGTATAGGGGACTAGAGAAATAAAGGCGTATGTTTGTTTTTACAACAATCAGCGCAATATAGATATATACTCAGTGTTGAAGTATACACGAAATTGCGTAGTGGCTGATTCGTGGCGTGTCTATGTTCAGAAGAGTCATTGAGGTAAACCTTGGAAATTGCAGCGGAAGAACAAAATCAAGCATTTGATATATCCTATAGTCTCACAAGGAGATGGCTAAGTCGTGGTGCAAGCCTTTGAAGAAATAAGTGCTGCTGACTTTTTCTACAGAAACCGCGACATAGCAGGGTTCACCAACCCAACCAGAGCCATCTTCTCTTCAATGCGGGAGCTTGTGGAGAACTCTCTTGACGCCGCTGATCAGCTGGGCATACCCTCAGATATCTACATTCGGCTTTCCCATGACTATGAAGCCATGAAAGTCGAGGCTGAAGAAGGAAACCTTGAGAACGAATTCACAGGCTTAGAACCCAGGGTGTATAGGCTACGTATCGCAGACAATGGCTCCGGCGTCCCTGCTCGTCACATACCATCAGCCTTTGGTCAAGTTCTGTTTGGGTCCAAGTATAAACTCAAACAGGCTCGAGGAACCTTCGGTCTGGGTGGAACAATGGCACTTCTCTACGGACAGATAACCACTCATAAGCCGGCTTTGGTCGAGTCTAGCACTGGCGGTGCCAGAAGATACAAGTACAGGCTTATGGTGGACATCCCGAGAAACAGACCGATTATATTAGACCGTAAGATTACGCTGAACAAGGAAGGCTGGCGAGGAACAATCGTCGAATTCTCGTTGGAGGGTGACTATGCCAAGGCGATGTCTCGAATCTTGGAATATTTGAAACAAACAGCCTTGGTGAATCCTTACGCTAACATCACGTTCATTGACCCAAGAGGGCGCCTCTACAAGTTTACACGAGCGACTAGTAAGGTTCCTTCTCCCCCAAAAGAGACAAAACCTCACCCTTACGGCGTAGATGTCGAAACCATTCAACGCCTTATACGAATCACCCCCTACCGAAACATGGTTGACTTCATGAAAAACCATTTCCACCGCGTAGGTGAGAAAACAGCTCACAACTTCTTAGAATCAGCTGGAATAGGCAAAACCATAAACCCGAAAAGACTTTCGCAAGAGAGAGTTGTACGGCTTGTCAAGACGATGAAGCGCTTTCGAGGCTTTCTGCCTCCAGACGCCAGCTGCTTGTCGCCTATTGGTGAAGAACTGCTTGAAACCGGAATTCTCAAGGAGCTGCAGCCCGAGTTTGTTGCTCTCTGTCAACGTCAACCCTCCACTTATTCGGGGCATCCTTTCATCGTTGAAGTAGCGATTGCCTACGGCGGCAACATATCGAGAAGAAGCGACATGGTTCTCTACAGATTCGCCAATCGGATTCCTTTACTGTATGATGAGGCTAGCGATGTTGCATGGAAGATCATTAAGCGAATCAATTGGCGAAGATACAAGGTGACCGCTGACATGGCAATTGCCATACTGGTTCACATATGTAGCACGAAGGTTCCCTACAAAACTGTAGGCAAGGAATTCATCGCCGACAGACCGGAAGTGAAGAGGGAGATTCGAAATGGTATCCGCGAGGCCGCGCGTCAACTTCAACATTTTCTAACCAAACGAGAACATGTGGAAAAGGAGAGGAAGAGACTCTCCACGTTTTCTAAGTACCTGCCAAAAATCGCCAAGTTCTCAACGGAACTATCTGGAAAAGAAAAGCCTCCTGATATTAGGAAATTGCTGATGAGCGTGAAGAAGTATGAGAAGAGTTAAAAGCGCTGCTTTGGAAAGGAAGAAAGAAGTTGCCACCACGCTGGAGAATTTTGGTCTCAACCTCTATGAGCAGATGGAGAAAGGCGTTTTTCCATCGATCAAGATGCCCAGCCGCTCCACTGAAAACATCTACTACAGCCCTGAACTTCGGCAGTATATCCTAGGCGAAAGGAGAGTGCGCCGAAGTGCCCGAAACATACGTCATATTCGCCCATTCACCCAGCTGGTTTGGACAGCTTACTTCGCCCACGAACTCGCAAAGCATCGCAAAACCTCAACCCTCAGAGACGTCTACTATTCCGCGCAGGCCTACGAAGTAGCCTTCAAAGACCAGCCGGAATCCAACAACATAATCACCGACCTCGAAACCGTTGCAGGTTTTGCCAGAGAAGACTTCAACGTCTTTCCTGAAGAGCGGTCAGCTATCTTCGGCGACCTAACCATCGAATACACGGTTCCAGGCTACGAAGGGAGACAACTAAATTTGACGTCGCATCCCGACGGAGTCATGATAGGGCCTGCATTGACCTCAGCGGAATTCGTCAAGACTGGCGCGGACAAGGTCATAGCCATCGAGAAGGGCGGTCTCTTCACACGTTTTGTTGAAGAGCAGGTGCATAAGAAATTCAACGCCTTGCTTGTGCTTACAGCTGGGCAGGCGCCTCGTGCTACTCGGCACTTTATTCATCGGCTGAACAAGGAGCTCAAACTCCCCGTATGCATCCTCACCGATGGTGACCCGTGGGGAATGCACATTGCCATGGTTATCATATCAGGTTCGGCGAACGCTGCTCACTTGCGAGATCTGACTACACCAGATGCCAAGTGGAGCGGTGTGTGGGCCAGCGACATCGTGAAGTATAAGTTGCCAAGCGACCCTTTGACCAACGTTGACGTTAAACGCCTTCACGAGCTGCAGAGAGATCCAAGGTATAAGGGCAAACTGTGGCAAAGAGAGACCAAGAAATTTCTAAAGATTAGGAAGAAGGCGGAGCAAGAGGCATTTAGCCGCTACGGCTTAACCTATATCGTAGATGAATACTTGCCGGCTAAACTTGAGGCCTTTGAGCAAAGCTGAGCCAGCTTCGACAAACTTAAAATAAAGCCTAAGCTAAACCTATGTGAACCTTCAACGGCGTGAGTGAATGATGAGCAGAGGAGAAGCGCCTATCGGACTAACAATCATGGAAAAACTGGTTGGGCTCTTCTTAATGTTCATAGGCATCATCTTCTTCTACGTGACCTACACCAACATAAGCAGCATAGGATCTTATCCCATCATATTCTTAGTTGCTGGCTTAATATTGATCGGGTTGGGCATTGTCATGATCACAGCCAAAACAGAATAACCTCCTCCCAAGTACAGAAACGCCATTTCTTAAAAGCCAAGTCTCAGTAATAAGTAGAAGATCATGAGGGAAATGCCTTGACTTCACTGGAATATGAACTAGATCTCCTCTCACGAATGGTCGAAATCGACACCGAATCTGTTTCAAAAACGGGATATGACGAATGCGCATCGCTAATCGTCGAAGAAGCAGAACGTAACTCTCTAAATGCAGAAATAATCAACGGAGAAAAAGGCGCCAAAGATGGGCTCTCACGACCCAACGTTATCGTGACCCTAGACGCAGGTTCAGAAGTCACTCTGCTTCTTGAATCCCACTTCGATGTCGTTCCACCTGGACCTAACTGGACATATCCTCCATTCAAGCTGACAGTTGAAAATGGAAAAGCCTACGGAAGAGGTGCTGCTGACAACAAGTCCGGCATTGCAGCCGCCATTGGGGCCATGCGACAACTAAAGGACGAAAGACTGGATATTAATATCAAGCTTATCGCAGGAGTCGACGAAGAAATCGGCGGAAGATATGGCGTAGACTACGTGGTGAGCGACTACGGATTGAAAGGGGATGCCGCAGTAGTCGTCGACGCAGGTCCAGAACGGCTCTACTTGGGAGCAAGCGGCATCATCTGGGGAAAAATCGTAGTAGAGGGCAAACAGGGACACGCAGGATATCCTTTCAGAGCCAGAAATGCCATAGAAGAGGCCATCAGACTGCTCGGCGCGCTTGAACCTTACAAGAACGCAGTGGAGAAGAAGGAATCAACACTACATGCACCGCCTGAGGCTCCAAGACAATTCATTTGGGGAAGATACACGGTAACAATGATTAAAGCAGGAGAAAAAGAAAACGTAATACCTGGCACATGTGAAGTGCGTTTTGACCGAAGACTCCTGCCTGAAGAGCACCCTGTACAGGCTGAAAGGGAGTTAAGAGATTTTTTCCAAAAGGCTGTTGAGAAAGCTGGTTGTGCCGCGTCACTGGAAATTACCAACAGCCTTCCTGGCTACCACACGTCAGCGGATTTGGTCTTTGTGCAAACCGTTGCGGAAAACATCAGGAAAACAATAGGTCAAAGCCTACCATTCGCTGCAGAACTGGGAGGAAACGATGGAAGCTTTTTTGCCAAGAATGGAATCCCTGTGGTATGCTACGGAACGATCAGAGCAGATACACATTACCATGGGGTGGACGAATTCGTGTACCTTGAGGACATCCTGAACACGAGAGACTTGATTATCAATCTAGGAAAAGAAAAATGCGAGAAAATAGCGAAGTGACCTAATAGCGAACTTGTCAAAGCTCACTAGTGGACGCAAAGAAAGGGCGGCGTCTATATTCGTGTCTTTCTTGCTTGATTGATCTACTCCCAGTCGTTCGACTCCGCACGGCGTCTTCTACCTAATCGTATTCAATTCTAACAAGCCGCTTGCGCAGGTTCCTGGCTTGGTCACAATCCGACTTGAGACGCCTCAGTTCTTCAAGATCCTTCTTGAGGCTAGCGATCTCACGTTGAATTTGTTTAAGTCTTTCACTCATTTGACCCACAGAACGGTTGCTAATTTCTTTGAGCAAAAATCAGTTATGAAGGGAAAATCAGTATTCGAAATAATAATCCATCTTCTAGTTTTCAGTTACACGAGTCTGCCTTGTCCGTCAAGAAAAGGCTTCTCTGCCCCCCTCTTCTTGGTTCTAGTGCTTTGAACGGTCTGTTCCAAAGCCTAGGTTTAAGAGCAATGAAGCTTCAGAAACAACTGGGGGATTGAACTGGGCTCACTAAGCAGAGCAAGATCGTGGTTACTGAGGTTTGCAGGCTACCTTATTCCATTTGTTCAATCACTACCCGCTCTTGGTGGCTGGGTGGGGTTGATGACTGTGCCATTCGTCACGTTCTTTGTAAATCTTCCAGTCAGTCTCGTAGACCTGTTGTCGGCTTTCTTTGCCCCCTTTCCTATTCTTGTACCTGAAAGAGCGTTCATCATTTTTGGTCTATTTCTTCTTGTTTATTCTGTAGCATATCTCAGGATGAAGAGAAAATTGGGTCTGGTTACCTCAGGTCCATATGGGGTAATCCGACATCCCCAATACTTAGGTATGATTCTTGCAACCCTCGGGCTAACAAGCTGGAGCGTCTGGATCCTAAAAAGCACTTTTGGCATCGGATTTCTGAGTCCGTCACAAACAATAGGCGTATGGTTCGTTGAATTGTTCGCTTATGTTCTGCTTGCGCAGGTGGAAGAACTGTTTTTGTCTAGGAATTATGGAGAGGTTTTCAAGAGCTACAAGAGCCAGGTGCCGTTCTTCATACCTTTCCTAAAGACGAATAGACGAATGCTAGATATCCTAGTTTCAATCCTAGTTCTGGCATTTCTCCTATTTGGCCTGTTGGCAGTTAGCCAGATCTTACCAGTTTTACAGGAATTTTCATAGCGAGTGCAAAGCTGAGCACGCAATTCCTAATTCTTAATAGCCTTCTACTGCCGACCAAGTTTGTTGCTTCTGAACAATGTAGTCAATATCTGATTGCTTTCTCGTTTTTGTTGATTTAATTTCGCTATTCTGTGCAGTAGACCCATCCGTGTGGCTCTTTGGCGGTCTTTAATTTACCCTTTCTTACCCTTCGTGTTAACGTTGTCGTGATCACACTGATGTTACCTTTTGTCGAGATACCCTTGGTCTCAAAAGCTCTTACCACGTCCCCTTTTGTTCTCTTGTTCGGGAGTTTGAAAAAGCCATCTCTAATCATGCTGTCAATTGTGGGTGCCCAGACACTAGGTGCACCACCGCGCTCCATCCATTTCTTTCTAAGCGCCTTGGTCGCCAATTTCGATTCCTCTCGCAAGCTTTCGAGCGGTGTTCCCACAACCTCAATGTGTTCTATGTCACCTTCTCCGAGGCCTCGTTTCACAAATTCCTGCGTCACAGGCATTTTCTCAGGCTTCAAGCCAGCCAAAATTCCCCCTACAGTCTCCACGGCCACAGCGTCTCTGCCTACGATGAGAGTGTTCATTGGCACTCGAAGATCTCCTGCCCCACGCCAAAGATAGGTTCCATCCATCACAGATAGGTCTATGCCTCCTAGTGCTTCATAGATATCCGCAAGAAGCGAACAGAAAATCTCCGCTTTGTGAAACTGTGCTTTCTTTCGAAGAGGAACGCAACCGAACAGGTTCTTAAGGATACTTCCTCTCTCAAAGGTACGTAAGATATGAGTATTGACCAAGACGTTAGGTTTGAAGAGAACGTTTGACAGTTGCATCTCTTGACCAGCAAGGATCACATCCCGCGCAGCCCTCAGATTGGAAAGGTTGATGGGCTCGACGCGTTCGGTGAAGAGCTCCTTCCAGATCTGAAGCCTCTCTAGACCTGACCCTCGGTAATTGTCTGACTCGGCAAGGAATACTTTGGGAGCTTTGTTGAAGCTATGAGTGATGGCATCTGCAAAACCAATGGATGTATGATTGTCTGCCTTGTGACTGAAAACTCCCACTTTCACAACCACTGTTCTCTTAGAAGTGTTTAAATCTTCTATTCCGCCAATCAGACTCAGAGCTTCCGTTAGTGATTCTTCTTCCGCGTCTTCGTCGAACTTGACAATAGCGACCTTTGAGGTCAAATCAACCCATTCCCAGAAGATGGCACTCTTCACCGAAGCTATCGCTTAAATAGATTTCTATCAGAGGATCTGGCCCTTCGCCTTCGTAGAGATCTCACCCAATCTTCCCTCGGGCCTCTATTGATATAGGTAGCTACGCTTCTCTGCCTGTAAATCTGCTCGTACCGAGCTAGAGTCCGATTCCTTCTTCTGGCATCCATTCCGGCCAATCAGAGAGCCACTCAGGGATTCTTGCTCTCTTCACGCGATCGCACACGGGAAAGTATGCTTTTAGGTCAACAATCGGTGTGCCATCGTAAGCATCAATCTCTGCAACTGTGATAATCCCTTTGTCCTCATCTGCCTTCAGAATCTTGCACGTTGTCATGGCTATTGGATTCGGGCGGTATTCTGCTCTAGTAGCAAACACACCAGTAATCTTTCCTTTGGCGTAAGGAGGTTCACACTGCAACATGCCTCGACTCCTCTCGTTGTCATGTTTGTGCGCCCACCAAAACACCATTACATGACTAAAGCGATCAAGCTGCTTCAATGCTGGCCTAAAGGGCTTTGAGATCTCCAAAATTATGTCTTTCTCGCCTCTTCGGATATACCCGATCGGAACCATCTGAAACGTGTCTTTGTTGCGCTTATCAGTCATTTCGATCACATCCTGACTGGAATCCCAAGTACTGCCGCCTGAATCTTATAACTCTTATACCCTAGGCGGCAAGCACTTTATCCGGCAGAATGCCCATCTTCAGGGCATCTTTTCAAGCATTGCCCTATTAATTCTCGAAATAACTAGTGAGACCTACCTGCTTTTTGCTGATCCTTTTTCTGGCCTCAGTCTGTCGAGGAGTTAGCTTCAGTAGCTTTTCTATTAGACTGAGACAGTTTTCGGGTGCGTAGCCATGGAAGTGGTTGTTGAAATAGCCGTAGACCTTCTTGACTTGTTCTGACGCTTTCTGCACTTTTGGGATCCATGGTTCGAGCTCTTCTTTTTTGTAGAGGTAGTTGAACCATGGTTTTTCTCCCTTTCCGTGCCAGCGGAAATAGGTGAAGTCGGTGGTGATGTGGACTTCAGGGGGCAGAAGGGGTTCGTCAACGTTTGTATAAGCGACGTCATACTTCTCCAGTAGTTGCCAGGTTTCCTGTCGCATCCACGAGAGGTTTCGGAACTCAATGGCGAATCGATATTGAGGGGGAAGCGTTCTGAAAAAGGCTTCCAGGTTCTCAGGGTTGTAATCGTAGCTCGGTGGAAGTTGGATGAGAAGGCAGCCAAGTTTTCCGTTCAGTTGCAATGGTTGCATGAGATCTAGAAAGGTGTTCAAGTCAGTTTGCACGTCGCCTTTTAGGCCAAGTTTCCTTTCATGAGTTATCGTTTTCGGAAGTTTGGCTGTGAAGATGAAATCTGGTGGTGAATAACGTAGCCATCCCATGACTGTGCCTTTCGACGGATAGCGATACCAAGTTGAGTCGATTTCTACGGTTGGAAAGATCCGAGTGTATGCTCGAAGCTTTCGCTTCTCCCCCTTCCTGTAGAACGAGCCTTCCCATTCTTTGTAGCTCCAGCCCGAAGTGCCCAGCAGAATATTGTTTCTGCTCATAGGAAAGCCTCTAATTCTCTTATTACCTCTTGCACGTTCATGTAAGCCTTTTCAGGAAGTTTGCGGAGAAGGTCAGACATATGAACTCTCTTTTGGGCTGTCAGATCAATAACTTTCCAGCCCTGATGGTCAACCAGCTCTGTTCTGGTTGAGGGAAACTTGGCATCCTCTTGAAGAACTGCTATTGCTGATTCTTTGCCTGTATAAGAGGTGACGGGCATAAATTCCCCAGTCTCCTTGTATCTCTTGAACCTCGCGGCATCTCTGCTCATGCGTATTCCGTGGAAGCTTACGAGTGCACGTTTGGTCTCTGCCTTGAGTATCTTCTGATCGACTTCCACTAGTTCTTCGTCCGTGAACTGGTAGATGTTATGCTTTCCCTTGCCGAAAACTCTACTATAGATTATGTCCGACTTGTGCGCTGGTTCCTCTCTGGACAAGTCAACTGCATGTATTATTTGGAAGTCTCGAAGTAGATTGAGCAGTTTAGTGGTTACATGGCTCCTTATTTCCCAGGCAAGATGAACTCCTTTTAGGTTGACTGTTGTTGCCAAGAAGTCTCTTGCTTGTTTAATCTCTTCGCTGTTAAGGACGTAAGTTGCAGGGGTCAGCAGGTGTAGCATGGGAGCATCTAATATTCTGCAGATTTCCAACATCCTACCGAAGACTGAGTACGCGTAATCATCGGGTTTCAAGCCGATTCTGTGAGTTAAGTCTTGGTGACATCTAACTGTGAACGTGAAATCTTTGGGAACAGTGCGTCGCCATCTTTCAACCGTTCTCGTGTCAGGGTAATCGTAGAAGGTACTGTTCACTTCGACAAAGTTGAAGATTTCAGAGTAGGCTTTTAATGATGGTTTGCGTGGAATTTTGAAATAGGCCCAGCCGCCTGTTCCAACATGGTATTCCGTCAATTATCAGCCTCTTGTTCTATACTGATTGGTGGCAGATTTAACCTTGGTCACTGCGCGAATTTTGTAGGGATGAGATCTAAAGGTCTGGCCTCGATGCCTAACCTTTTCTCAACTTGATTGGCGAATGATTCTTTGAATTTACCTAGACACGTTAGGACAGTTTTGGGCTTGCAGGCGTCGACGAATTCCATGAGTTGACTGAAATCGGCGTGGTCACTCAGAGCAAAGGCTTTTCTCTTTGTCCAGAGGGCCCAGCCTGACACCAAGGTCGGTTCAAGCTCGGGATTACTCATTAGATTGACATTTTTTGGCGTGGTGAATATGCACTCTCCTGAGGAAGCAATTTCAGTCGCCTCGTCCGTTCTCGCGTCAAGAAATCTCAGGCTTTGTCCTTCGGCTCTGTATATTTCGCTGATTTGTGCTATTCGCCAGTGGACTAGAACGGGCAGTTTTGAGTACAAGTTGAAGGCCTTGATGACTTCCTGAGCATTGCCCAATGAATCTGCTTTGAAAGCCGGGATCTTTCCGTTTTTGATTGTTCTTAAGGCCCAACGCACCATTTCTTGGGCTACTGTGTTTCTGTCTGGGAATCTGAAGCTCTCTGAACCAAAGGTAGATTCGATGACAAGAATATCGCATGGAACGGGTTCAGCGCCCTTAAGTGTGAAGCTGTCCTTGCATTGGAGATCTCCTGTGTAGATAATGTTGCCATCAGGCGTGATCACCTCATAGAACGTTGAGCCAAGGACATGTCCAGCGTTGTGAGAAATAACCTCTATATCGCTAATCTCTGTTTTCTGTCCTATTGATAGAGGCTCCCAACGATAGATCTTTCTTCCGTATGCTTTGACGATTTCTTTGGTCTCTCTTGTCGAGATCTTCTCAGCGTCTCCAAATCTAAACCCTCTGGAATGGTCCTGATGAGCGTGTGTGATGAAACACTTACAGTCAAGATGGTTGTTTCTTCGAGGATCGAACACCACTCTTGCGTTCTCATTTTCTATAAGCACGCCGCCATTCCATCCAACCGTCAGAGGCATTAGGTTGCATCACCGGACCCTCAGTTTCGCCTCGAAAGAAGAAAAGGGTTTTCCCCATCGTCGGCGGCGATAATTGGAGAGAGGGGTGAAACTGAAGAGTCTCGTATCGTTTTGACTTCTCCTAAGCTGCTAAGAGACGCTGTTTCACTTTCACTCTACACTGTCTAGTTTCTCAGTATGTTCATCCACTTAGTCTTTAAAAGTCTCTGAATTACTTGTTTTCCACCCTGACGTTAGGAGAAAAGGAGTCAAATTGTCATCCAGAACAATAGTGCAGAGTTCTCCATCTCACTTTTACTTATCCTTCAACATCGAAAACATAGATAATTTGTTTCCAGGCTTCGCTTCAGGTAACTTCGCCGTTCTCCACGGAACGTCCGCAGTCATGTCCTTGTCCATGTTTCTCTGCGTGAGAGCTCAGCTTCCATACCAGCTTGGAGGTTTAGAAACTGATGTAGTGTTTGTTGACGGTGGTAACACTTTTAGATTGTATGATGTTTCTTGTGTTGCTCAGCTTCACGAGTTTGATCCAAGAGAAGTTTTAGAGCGGATCTTCATTTCTAGGGCGTTTACAGCCCATCAGTTAACCTCTCTGGTCTTTGATAGGTTGCAGGATGCTGTTGATAAGTATAATTCGAAACTTGTGGTAATATCAGACATTGCAGGTTTGTATCTTGATAAAGATGTTCCTAAGAGAGAGGCTAGAGATGTTTTCACTCAAATGGCTGGTTTTCTCTCAAGGTTTGCTGACGAGAACCGTGTAGTAGTGCTTGCTACGTATCCTCCGCGTTATCCGTCAAAGCGGAATATGTTCTTCAAAGCGGTGGTTTGCGGGCGTGCTAATGTTGTGGCTTCGGTCAGGCCTTCAAAATATGGTCAGCAGTTTGTGTTGGAAAAGCATCCATTTTTCAGCTTGGGAAGAGCTGATTTTCCTTCGGAGAATCTTCCGCTCACCAAGTTTATGGAGGCGTGAATTTGGGAAAAACCGTTGCATCGTATCGGATGGCATTGGACAGGGAGTTGCAGAGATGGAGTGGATTTGCAAGGGCTTTGCGCAAAGAGGAGAGAGCAGCTTTTGGTCGTATGATGGATGCGTGTAGAAACTATGCGTCTGCTGGAAGCAACGCTACGCGTCCTGTGGTGTTTGAGGCTATGGCTATGTCGATTCTCCTTCAGCAACAGAAGGCTTTGAACCGGTTAGAGAAGGAGCTCGATGCAATCAGAGAGCAACGCAGCCGACCTTAAGCGTGTGAAGGGTTGGGTATTCGACCTTTTTCCTTCAGCGTTTGGACAGATGTGCATTTGGGTCATCGCTGAGAATGGTGAAAGAATACGCCTAATCGATGAGTTCGAGCCTAAGATCTACATTTCTGGCGAAGAAGAGGACATAGAGCGGCTACTGACTAGATTCTTCGCCAACAGGTCAATAGCTTCGTGCAGGTTCGTTTACAAGTATGCCAGTGCAACCGATACTGAAAAGTCGAGAGTGTTAGAGGTTGCGTTGAAGGATTGTAGAAGGATTCCGTTCTTTGTGCGTGAAGTTTTGGAAGCTGGCGGATACCTGCGTTATCAGGTACATAACTGTGATTTGCGGGGTGCTCAGGCCTATCTTTATGATCGTGACATTTTTCCGCTCGCTTTTACTGAAATCGAAGTTGAGAAGCATCGGTTAAGGTATCACGTTTTAGATTCTGTGGAAAGTATTGATTATCAGGTTCCGCCCTTGCGGGTTATGAGGGTTCATGTTGAGATTGCGAAGAAGGGGAAGATAGCGAATTTTGATGATCCCTTGAAGGAGATAGTAGTTTCTCAAGGTGACGAGAGAGCAATTGTTGACTCTGGTGGCGAGGAGGAGAAGCTGTTGCGGTTTATAGAAGTGGTTGAGAAGCTTGACCCCGATATATTGTTGACAAGGGGGGGTGACTCACATGTGTTTCCTTATCTTGCGAGGAGAGCGTTGGTTAATGGTGTTTTTGACAGTTTTGTTTTGAGTCGGGAGAACATTCCTCTTGTTGCCAAGCGGAGACGTGGAACGACCTTCTTCTCTTATGGCAGAACGTACTATCGGGCTCCGGTGAGGAGGCTTTATGGTAGGGTTCACATTGACGAAAACAGTACTTTCATTCTAAGCGAGTGTGGAATCGAAGGGCTTATCGAGATTGCTAGAACCTGTCGAGTGCCTTTGCATAGAGCTTCTCGTTCTTCCATTGGTTCAAGTATGTCATCTCTTCAGCTCTACCAGGCTGTGAAAGACGATGTTTTGATTCCTCGTAACAAGCGGATTCCGGAGGCTTTCAAGTCTGCCTATGAATTGTTAATTGGAGATCGTGGAGGCTTTGTCTATGAGCCTAGGATGGGTATTCATGACGGGGTTGGTGAGGTGGATTTTTCGTCGATGTATCCTGCTCTGATGGCGAAGTATAACATTTCGGCTGAGACTGTTCTTTGCAAATGTTGCCCAGACTCCGCGTTGCGTATCCCTGAGCTTGGCTATCATATCTGTGAGAAGCGTGTTGGAATTGTGCCTAAGGTTTTGGGATTGGCCATTGAGAAGAGGGCGCGTTACAAGAGGTTGAAGAGCGAAGCTGACGATGTAGGGTTGAAGGAGGTTTATGAGAGACGTCAAGG
>Ga0209635_10000707_pt1 | contig 23634 bp, 23 predicted proteins | sample DeeMarSWOR230_32_FD_187463 | JGI IMG/M metagenome (GOLD analysis project Ga0209635, IMG submission 187463) | Marine sediment microbial communities from White Oak River estuary, North Carolina - WOR-2-30_32 (SPAdes) (version 2) | ecosystem: Environmental > Aquatic > Marine > Intertidal zone >...
CGCGCTACAAAGAATATCCCAACACTCAACCCGGCACCAGCGGCCCCGCTCAATATGCGCGGAAGGCGCTAGCTACAGTTTTGGCTACAGTGGCGTCTGATGCGCAGGGGGTGGACTTGCAAGTCGGTGTGCGGTAAGTGGCAGGGGCGAGACTCGAACTCGCAACCCACGGATTATGATTCCGCTGCTCTGCCGATTGAGCTACCCTGCCAGGTTCTGTCGGGATCGATAACCTATTGCCCTTCCCCGGCGCCGTCAATTCTCGAAGTGTCGCGCGGGGCGGACTCGCGGAACCGATAGAGGATCTCGCCCTCGCGGATCATCCCGTAGCGCTCGCGGGCCACCCGCTCGATGGCGGCGGGGTCGCGCTCCAGGTGCTGTGCGATGGCTTCCAGCGAGTCGATCTCGGCCTCAGTGCGGGCGAGCTCGGCGGCGCGTTCTTCCTCAAGCGCCTCGAGCTGGCGGATCTCGAAGACCGAATACTCGCCGCCCAAGACCGCGAAGTAGGCGGCCAGGAACAGCATGGCCACGATCACGACGTCAAGGAAACGGGCGCCCCGTCTCTCGCGTCGCGCCGCACCGCGCCTCTTCCCGCGCTTCGGTGCGCGTGCGCGCCGGGCCTGGTGCCCGCGCCCTGTGCCTCGTGTCTTCCTCTTCTTCCCCACACGTCCTCCCCACCTCGACCCGTGAACCACGTGGGCTATCAGGTAGCGATCACGTGACGATCATTCAGCTATCATGTGCCTATCAGTTAGCCGGCCGCCGATCATGTAACCTATCATCCTCTACTTCATCCACCCCTTCACCAGAAGCTGCCGCGAGCCGTACTCGGCCCGCTCGCCCAGCTCCTCCTCGATGCGCAGCAAGCGATTGTACTTGGCGGTCCGCTCCGAGCGCGAGAGGCTGCCGGTCTTGATCTGGCCGACCGCGGTCGCCACGGCGAGGTCGGCGATGAAGGTGTCCTCGGTCTCGCCGGAGCGGTGCGAGATGACCGCCGTGTAGCCGGCCGTACGCGCCAGCTCGATCGCCTTGAGCGTCTCGGTCAGCGTGCCGATCTGGTTCACCTTGATGAGGATCGAGTTCGCCACATCGGCGGCGATGCCGCGCAGCAGCAGGTCGGTGTTGGTGACGAAGATGTCGTCGCCGACCAGCTGGATCTGGTTGCCCAGCCAGCCGGTCAGCTCCTTCCAGCCGTCCCAATCGTCTTCGCCGAGCCCGTCCTCCAGCGAGCGGATCGGATAGCGCTCGCACCAGTTCTTGTACATCTGGGTGAGGTCGGCGGCACTCAGGCCTACGTTGCCGCCGATCGTGTAGATGCCGTCCTTTCCCAGCTCGGAGGCGGCGACGTCGAGGGCGAGCACGATCTGACTGCCCGGCTCGTAGCCAGCCCGCTGGATCGCCTCGATCACGAGTTCCAGCGCCTGCTCGTTGGAATCGACGTTCGGTGCGAAGCCGCCCTCATCGCCCACCGCCGTGGAGAGACCCCGCTCCTTGAGCAGCTCCTTGAGCGCGTGGAACACCTCCGCGCCCCAGCGCAGCCCGGTGCGGAACGTGTTGGCGCCGATGGGCATGATCATGAACTCCTGGACGTCCACGTTGTTGTCGGCGTGGGCACCGCCGTTCAGGATGTTCATGAGCGGCACCGGCAGCACACGCGACAGCGGGCCACCCAGGTAGCGGTACAACGGCAGGCGCAGGTGCTCGGCGGCGGCGCGGGAGCTGGCCAGCGAGACGGCGAGTATCGCGTTGGCGCCGAGCTTCGACTTGTTGGGTGTGCCGTCCAGCTCGATGAGCGTGCGGTCGAGGCCGACCTGGTCCACCGGATCGAGCCCCTTGACCGCTGGCCCGATGACCTTCTCGACGTTCTCGACGGCCGTAAGCACGCCTTTGCCGCGATAGCGGCGCTCGTCGCCGTCGCGCAGCTCGACCGCCTCGTGCTCGCCGGTGGAGGCGCCGCTGGGCACGGCAGCCCGGCCACGGATGCCGTTCTTGAGGATGATGTCAGCCTCGACGGTCGGGTTGCCCCGGGAATCGAGGATCTCGCGTGCGCGTACCTGAGCGATCTCGGACATGGCGGACTCGACTAGGCTGTCGGTTGCGCGGCCAGTCTGCGGGGCCCGCTGTACCCTTCGGGTGCCCGCAGCTGGGCCATCATCTCGGCCATCTGGGCGTGGACGCGCGTGATCAGCGCGTCACGATCTTCATGGCCGTACAGCCGGCTGTCCACGGGCTCACCGAACCACACGGTGATGGGCTGCGGCCGCAGACGGAATCCACGTTTCGGCAGTATGTGAAAGGTCCCGTCGACGACGGTCGGAACGATGGGCACGCCCGACTCGATGGCCATGATGAACGGCCCCTTCTTGAAGGGCTGCAGGTCGCCGGTCAAGGACCGTGTGCCTTCGGGGAACGTGACCGCCGTGCTCCTCTGCTCCCTGATCCTGCGGCCCGCCAGCTCGAGCGACTCGACGGCGGCCATGCGGTTGTCGCGATCAATGAACACGTGCCCGGCGGCTTCGGAGGCGCGGCCGAAGATGGGGATGCCGCGGATCTCCTTCTTGGCCACGAAGTGGTAGCGCGGCGGCATGTGCGCAGCCAGCGCCCAGACGTCGTACATCGACTGGTGCGTGGAGGCGATGACCTGCGGGTGTTCCCGATCGATATGCTCGCGCCCGATCACCCGCACCGGCGTGCCGCCGGCCCAGAGCAGCGCGCGGCTGAACAGGCGGCCGGCCCAGAGGTAGTAGCCGCGGGGCAGGCCGAAATAGGCGCCCAGGATGGCGACACTGCCCAGCGGAATCAGGATCGACAGGGCGACGATGGTCACCCAGATGGAACGAAGCACGGCCGCGCTCTAACCGAGGTTGAAGTGGTCGAACCCGGAGGCGGCAAGCTGCACCGCTTCCCCATCACGAAAAACCCGCACGCCGCTACCGACGACGGCACGGCCAACGCGGGTCAGGGGGAGCCCGAAAGCGTGTCGAAACTCGGAGATCGCCTCCGGCCCTAATATGCCACCGGGGACCGCGACGAGCAATTCGTAGTCCTCGCCGCCGCTCAGGGCGAGCTGGATGTCCACTCCCTCGGCGGCAGGCGTGGCACCCCAGTCGAGCTCGATCCCAACGCCCGAAGCGGCGGCCAGGTGACCGGCATCGGCGATGAGGCCGTCGGAGAGGTCGATGCCCGCCGAGGCGCCGCGCGCCGCGAGCCAGCGGGCCTCGCGGACCCGCGGCTCCAGCGCCCAGAAGCGCTGGCGCCACTCGTCTCTCACCGTACCGCCCGCTTTCCAGGCGATCACCGCAGCGGCAGCGCTGCCCAGCACCCCGGTGACCCAGAGCTCGTCGCCAGGCCGCGCGCCGCTCCTGAGCAGCGGCCTCTCGACCCGCCCGACCGCCGCCACATCGAGTGCCAGCTGCGCGCCCCCGCGTGACAGGTCACCGCCGATCAGGGCGGCGCCCTGCTCTTCGGCGGCGTTGCGGCAGCCCAGGCCCACCTGTTCGACCAGCTCGGGCCCCGCGCCGGCCGGCACGTTCAGGGACACCAGCACGGCGAAGGGCTCGGCCGCCATCGCGGCCAGGTCGGAGAGCGCCGCCAGGACGGCGCGCCGGCCGACCAGCTCCGGGGTGCCCCAGTCCGCTAGGAAGTGGGCGCCCTCCACGGACAGATCCACGGTCAGCGCCAGGTAGCCGTCGCCGGCCTGGATCAGGGCGCAGTCGTCGCCGGCGCTGAGGACGACCGGCGCGGCCGCCGGCGCGGCACCGGCGAGGACGCGGCGGATGAGGTCGAACTCGGGCCCGGGGCCCAGCGGCGTCAGGCTCACCGGGGCAGCGGTTGGTCGAAGAGGATGAACGGGAGCGGCGGCGCGCCCGCGCCCGGATTCTCGAGCGCGGCCGGTAGGGTTTCCAGCACCTGGAGCGAACTGCGGCCCAGTACGGGGCCCAGTTGGGCGGCGCGGCTACAATAGAAGAGGGCGACGCCGAGCGCCTCGCGCCGCGGCATGCGGGCGGCGAGCATGGCGCCGGCGGCACCGGAGAGCACGTCACCCGAGCCGCCGGACGCGGCGGCGGAGGACATGGCGGAGGTGACGAGCACCGGCTCGTGACTGAGGGCGATCACGGAGGGTGCGCCTTTGAGGAGCACGGCGGTGCGCAGGTGGCGTGCGGCGGCCGCGGCCACGGCCACCGGATCGATGCGTGTCTCTCCGAGCGTGATCCCCAGCAGGCGCGCCATCTCGCCCGGATGCGGTGTCACGGCGACCGGCCGGGTCTTGCCCAGTTGGGCCAGCTCACCGGTACGCCCGGCCAGGATGTTGAGGCCGTCGGCATCGATGAGAACAGGCAGTGCGCCGGTGACCTGCAGCACTCGGTCCAGACGCTTGCCGGCCAGCTTGTCCTGCCCGAAGCCGGGGCCGACGACGACGGCGTGTGCCCACTCCCCCGCCTCGGCCAGCGCCGAATCGTCATCGATGTCGACGAAGATCGACTCGGGGACCCGCGTCTGGCAGATCTCGCGATTGGCGGCGTCCGAGGCGATGCGCACGATGCCGGCGCCCATGGCCAGTGCCGCTCGCGCGGCGAGCACGGCGGCGCCAGCCATGCCTTTGCGGCCCGCCGCGACGAGCAAGTAGCCGGCGTCGCCCTTGTGCGCATCCGGCGCCCGGCGTGGCAACAGCGCCTTCGCCCAGTCCGGTGTGATGACGAGGGCGGAGACCTCGTCGTCCGCCGCGGGCGGGAGGCCGATCTCGGCCGCGAGAATACGTCCGCACATGGCGCGCGCCGGCTGAAAGAGCAGGCCGAGCTTCGGGTAGCCGAGGGTCACGGTGATCTGAGCGCGCGTGCAGACGCCGGGCACCGCACCCGTACTGAGATCGACACCGGACGGGCCATCGACGGCGACCCGGACAGCGGCGCTTCCGTTCACGGCCTCGATCAGGCGCGCCGGCCCCTGCTCGGGGGCGCCCGTGCTGTCGGTCCCCAGGATGCCATCCAGGATCACGGCGGCACTCGCGAGCGCGGCCTCCGCCCTGTTCCTGGGCGCCACCGGGATGTCCCAGCGGTGCGCCAGCGCGGGATCCGGCGGCCGGTCAGCGGCCTGGACGGCGAGCACCTCACGGCCCCAGCTGCGCAGCGTGCGCAGCGCGATGTGGGTACCGCTCCCCTTGTCCCCGCTCCCTACGGCGCCGACGACCCGGCCCTCAGGCAGAAGCTGCTGGACGACCGCGGCGATCGCGCGGCCGGCACTCTCCATCAAGAGCCGCTCGGGCATACCGTGCTCCTCGCGCGCCCGCCGCTCGATCTCGGCCATCTCGGACGCGCGCAGCAGCGGCAGCCGCTCAACGCCGTACAGATCGCTCATCGGCTCAGCACAGGGGAGCCACGCGGGATCATCGAGTGGGGCACCGCCTCGGGCCCACCCAGGACACCTCCCAGCTGGGGTTCATGATGCGGGCTATTTGTAGGATTGCTGGACTTCGCGGCCGAAGCTGATCTCGCCGTTGTCGATGCGGATATTGAAACCGCACCCCGGGTTGCTGCACACCCATGCCTTGTACATAATGGGCGCGCCGTCGCGTCCGTAATCCGACAGTGGGACCAGCGACCCATCGTTACACTTCCTGCACACCGGGAACTCTCGCTCTCGCTCCAACCGACTCACCCCCTCCCGTTCCAAGGTGGTCCACCAAGTGCTGGCTGCCGGTAAAGCCGACTAGCGGCGCGGCTCGACTCTTCCCCAGGGATAGTCGCGATCGAAGGCTTCGTCGAAGTCGAAGACGGCTCGGAAATCCTCCCGGCTGTCGCACTCCTGCTTGATGAGCACGTGGCAGTCGATCAGGGCATACACGATCTCGCCCATGTCCTCGGTCGAGTGGATACCCCAGTGCTCCAGGACCGTCCGGGCCATCGGCCCGTATCGCTCGATCGCCAAGTCCCGGCAGCCCTCGGCCAGCTCCTGGCCCGTGATGTGCCGCGGCTCGTCCAGCCGATCAATCGCGTATTGCAGTGCGGAAAGGACAAAAAGGTAGGCAGCGTCCGAATAACGCGGATTCTTCTCCCGGAGCTTGGCCAGCAGGTTCTGCCCTACCATACAGCCCCACCCGGTGCTTCACTTTCCACGCTCAGAGCGGCGGCTCCTCTCATCGCCCGCTACCTCACGGCCCGCGTCGTACTCCCCCACAACCTCACGTGGGGCACCCCCTCCGTCAAGGGCAGCCCGCCAGCCCCAGCCGCCAACTCACACCCTCAGGCAATCTCGTTTCGACCCAACCCCCAAGGCCGCGTCGAGCTCCCCTCCAGCCACTCCTCGTACAGCGGGAAGGCGCGGCAAAGCTCCCGCGCCTGGTCGCGCACGCGCACGGCCACGCCCTCGTCCTCCGGCGCCCGCAGGACCTCGTCGATCCAGGCGCCAACCTGCTCCATCTCGGCTGCACCCATCCCGCGGGTCGTCAGCGCCGGCGTACCGATGCGGATCCCCGAGGTGACGAAGGGCGAGCGGGTCTCGAAGGGAACTGTATTCTTGTTCACAGTAATCCCGGCCCGCCCCAGCGCTTCCTCGGCGGCCTTGCCGGTGAGCTCGCTAGCGCTGAGGTCGACCAGCAGCAGGTGGGTGTCCGTGCCGCCGGCCACGAGCGTGTATCCCCGCTGGGCCAGCGCGCCGGCCAGCGCACGTGCGTTGGCGATCACCTGCTGCGAGTACTTCCGGAACTCGTCGCTCATCGCCTCTTTGAGGGCGACGGCCTTGGCGGCGATCACGTGGACCAGTGGTCCGCCCTGCGTGCCTGGGAAGACGCTTTTGTCGATGGGCTTGGCCAGCTCCTCACTGCAGAGGATGAGGCCGCCGCGCGGACCGCGCAGCGTCTTATGCGTGGTCGTGGTCACGGCGTCGGCGTAGGGCACGGGAGACGGGTGCAACTTGGCGGCGACGAGGCCGGCGATGTGGGCGATGTCCACCATCAGCCGGGCTCCGACGTCGCGGGCGATCGCGCCGAACTTCTCGAAATCGATGGTGCGCGGGTAGGCGCTGGCGCCTGCCACGATGAGCTTGGGCTTGTGCTGCAAGGCGAGATCGCGGACCTGATCGTAGTCGATGCGCTGGTCGTCCCTGCGCACGCCGTAGGCGACCACGTCGAAGAGCCGCCCGCTGAAGTTGACCGGCGAGCCGTGTGTCAGGTGACCGCCGTGCGAGAGGTCCATGCCGAGGATGGTGTCGCCGGGCTCGAGCAGGGTGAAATACACGGCCATGTTGGCCTGGGCCCCGCTGTGCGGCTGCACGTTGGCGTGATCGGCCTCGAACAACTCACAGGCCCGCGAGCGAGCCAGGTCCTCGACCACATCCGCGTAGTCGCAGCCGCCGTAGTATCGCTTGCCAGGATACCCCTCGGCGTACTTGTTGGTGAAGACCGAGCCCATCGCCTCGAGCACGGCGGCCGACACGAAGTTCTCGCTGGCAATGAGTTCCAGCCCCTCACCCTGCCGGCGGATCTCATCGAGTATCGCCTGGCGGATCTCGCGGTCGACCGATTCCAGGTTCCTCACCTAAGTTCACCTCCACCCAACTTACCAGTGCCCGGTCTATCCCGGCTCGACGGCTTGCCTGCCGGGCACAGCGAAGCGCAGCTGACGAAGCTCGTCGGCTCAGCTGATCCGCGAGCGGTGCAGCTTGCCAACGATCTCGATCCGCCGCTCGGCGATCCGGTCCGCCGCGTCGGCCGTGGTCAGCTTCTCCTCGCGGGCCAACTCGAAGACCTCGCGCAGCGTCTGGTAAATCTCGCCGGCCTTCCGCTTCGAGCGATCCGTGGTCCAGTCCGCCAGCTCCGAGTAGACGTTGATCAGGCCGCCGGCGTTGATCACGTAGTCCGGTGCGTAGAGAATGCCACGCTCCTGCACCGTCTCGGCGTCGTCCTGCGTCTCCAGCTGGTTATTCGCCGCCCCCGCGATGATCTTGACCTTGAGCTGCGGGATGGTCTTGGCGTTGATGATCGCTCCCAGCGCACAGGGCGCGAAGATATCGGCGTCAACACCATAAATCGCGTCCGGCTTGACCGCCTCGGCGCCGAAGTCCTCCACCGCGCGGTCGACCCTGTCCTGATGGATGTCGGTGACGATCAGCTTCGCCCCTTCCGCCGCCAGGTTCTCACACAGGTAGTAGCCGACATGGCCGACGCCCTGTACGGCAACGACCTTCCCTTTCAGCGAATCGTCGCCGTACACCTCGAGCGCGCACGCCTTCATCCCACGGTAGGTACCGTAGGCCGTCACCGGGGACGGGTCGCCGGAGCGACCGGCGATGCCGACCACGTAGTCGGTCTCCATGTGGACGTAGTCCATGTCCTCTACCGACGTGCCCACGTCCTCGGCCGTGATGTAGCGACCACCCAGCGTATCGACGGCACGGCCGTGCGCCCGGAAGATCATCTCGCGGCGCGGCGTCTCCGGGTCACCGATGATCACCGACTTGCCGCCGCCCAGGTTGAGCCCGGCCACCGCCGCCTTGTAGGTCATACCCATCGCGAGGCGGAGCACGTCGATCAGAGCTTCCTCCTCCGACTCGTAGTTCCAGAAGCGCGTACCTCCGAGCGCCGGTCCCAAAGTCGTGTCATGGATCGCGATGATGCCGTGGTAGTTGGCGGCAGGCTCGCGCGTGAACAGCACCTGTTCGTGCTCGAACTGCCCCATCGCCTTGAAGACTTCCATCTGCGCACCTCGCCTTTCTATGCTCTAGCGCTCCGTCAGTTACCCCTTCGCCGCCCGTTCCTCGTAAAGCGACCTGGCGATAACCAGGCGCTGAATCTCACTGGTGCCCTCGTAGATCTCCGTCACCTTCGCGTCCCTGAACAGCTTCTCGACCGGATAGTCGCGCATGAACCCGTAGCCGCCGAAGATGTTGATGGCCTGGGATGTGACCCAGACGGCGGTCTCGCTGCAGAACAGCTTGGTCATGCTCGAGAGTCGCGGATCCCGCTGGCCCGCGTCCCAAGCGCGCGCGGTCCGGTGAAGCAGGCCTCGCGAGGCTTCGACGCGAGTGGCCATGTCGGCCAGCTTGAAGGCCAGGCCCTCGAAGTCCTTGATCGGGCGGCCGAACTGCTCTCGCTCGCCGGCATAGGCCACCGCATGCTCAAGGGCAGCCTGGGCGATGCCCAACGCCTGCGCACCCACGCCCATGCGGCCGCCCTCCAGGCTGGAGAGCGCGTAGATGAGCCCTCTGTCAGGCTCACCGAGCAGGGCATCCGGGCCAAGCCGCAGGTTGTTGAAGGCGACGGAGACCGTCTCCGAGCTGCGCAGTCCCGTTTTGTTCTCCTTCTTCCCCACCTCGTAGCCCGGCGAGTCCGTGGGCACGACGAAGGCACCGATGCCGTGCGCACCGCGCCGCTCGCCGGGAGCGTCGGTCCGCACCATCACCAGCAGCAGGTCGGCGGCGCCACCGTTGGTCACCCACATCTTCTCGCCGTTCAGGACCCAACCGTCGCCATCCCGGTCGGCTCGCGCCTTCAGGCTCGCGGCGTCGCTACCGGCCCCAGCCTCGGAGAGCGCGAACGCGCCGAGCAGCTCGCCCCGCGCCATCCCTGGAAGCCACTTACGCTTCTGCTCCTCGGACCCGTACTTGAGGATCATCTGGGTGGGCAGCGAGTTGTGCACCGACATGGTGATCGCCACTGACGCGTCACCCCAGGCTATCTGCTCCAGCGCGACCAGGCAGGTGAGCATGCCGAGATCGAGCCCATCGTATTCCTCCGGCAGCAGCATGCCGAGGAAACCCAGCTCGCCCAGCATCGGCATCACCTCGGAATGGAACACCTGCTTCTCGTCCCATTCGACGGCACGCGGGCGGAGCTCCTTCTCGGCGAAGTCGCGCGCGAGCTCGCGGATCTGCTCCTGCTCCTCAGTCAGCGTGAGATCGCGATTCATGCTTGATAGCGCTCGAGCCTAGCTCTCGTAGCTGTAGAACCCGCGGCCGGCCTTGCGACCCAGCCAGCCGGCATCGACATGCTTCCGCAGCAGCGGACAGGGACGATACTTGTCCTCGCCGAGGTCGTTGTGCAACACCTCCAGGATGAACAGGCAGGTGTCGAGTCCGATGAGGTCGGCGAGCGCCAGCGGTCCCAGCGGGTGGTTCATCCCCAGCTTCATCACCTGATCGATCGCCGCGGCGCTGCCCACGCCCTCGTACAGGCAGTAGACCGCCTCGTTGATCATCGGCATCAGCACGCGGTTGCTGACGAACCCGGGCGAATCGTTGACGACGACCGGGGTCTTGCCGAGGTCGGCGGACAGCTTGACGACGGTATCGGCGGTCGCGTCGGAGGTCGCCAGCCCGCGCACCACCTCGATCAGCTGCATCATCGGCACCGGGTTCATGAAGTGCATGCCGATCACCAACTCGGGCCGCCCGGTGTGCGCCGCTAGGCGCGTGATCGGGATGGAGGATGTGTTGCTGGCGAGGATGGCCGACTTCGGCGCCAGCTCGTCGAGCTTGCGGAAGATCTCCGCCTTGAGCGACTCGTCCTCCGGTACGGCCTCGATCACGATCTCCGCGCCGGAGACAGCCTTGAGATCGGTGGCCGTCTCGATCCGCTTCAACGCCGCATCGCGGCCGGCCTCATCCAGAGCGCCTTTCTTGACCTGGCGATCCATGTTCTTCTGGATCGTGGCGAGCGCCTTCTGGAGGATCTCGGAGCTCACGTCGATGAGCACTACGTCGAAACCGCTCTGGGCAAAAACGTGGGCGATGCCGTTGCCCATCGTGCCAGCCCCGAGAACAGCGACCTTCATCGTCTTTCCTGTAGCCATGTCTCTTCCACCTCGCGAGTGTTTGTCCTAGTGCGGCCAGCGCGGCGGCCCGCTCACGGCAGATCGCGTGCGTTGACCAGCGGCCTCAATTCCGCCATGCGCGGCGATTGCGACAGCCAGCGCGTGCGGAATACCCATACGATCAGCAGTAGCGACAGCAGGGTCGTCAACAACCCGCCTTCCGGCCCGAAGGCGCCGCCGGTTGCGAGATCCGGGCCGCTCACCAGGGTATCGTAGCCCGGTACGTCGAAGTCGATCCCGCTCACCGGCAGATCGAAGACGGCCGCCATCACCCAGTTCCAGGCCCAATGCAGCCCGAACGCGACCCAAAGCGATCGCGTGCGCAGGTAGGCCAGTGCCATGAGGACTCCGGCGAGTGCGACGTTCAGGAGCCCGACGGTCGTCACTTCCGGGTTGTTCAGGTGCACCGCGGCGAACAACACACTGGATAGTGTGAGCGCGACCGGCACGCCAGTCCCTTCGACGAGCACCTGGAAGGCGTAGCCCCTGAACAGCAGTTCCTCCGTCAAAGCGGCGAGCGCCATAAGCAGGGCGAGGCCACTCATGCTCTCCAGCCAGCCTATGACCGTTCCCGCATCCGGGGCTGGCCGGAGCCAACCGATGACGGTCTGCAGGACGACGAGCAGAGCGACGAACGCGCCTCCGACTGCGGCGCCCTGCAGGAAACCCGGCAGTGTCTCCTTGCCGAGCGGCAGTCCCATCGCCGACAGAGGTCGATGCTCCACCCATCGCATCATGACGAACGACGCGATAAGCATCGCTACAATCCCCAGCAGGCTGCGACCGGCGATGTTCCAGAACGCCCCTCCCCGCAAGGACACGAGCGGCGCGGACACGGTGGCGAGTACCCAGTACGCGCCGACGGTCAGGGCGAGGAACAGCAGCACGCGCCACGGACTGCGCAGCTTCTCCGGACCGACGATGACATCCCGTGGTCTCACGCGGGCCACCACTCCCTGCAAACAAAAAGCCCTCGAAGCTAAAAGAGCTCGAGGGCTCGGGGACGTATGCTACTGCCGATAAGCAGTGCAAGAATGATCTTGACGACGTCCAGAGCCAGGAACGGACCTACCCCGAATGCCAACGCACGCACGAAACTCCCCGTCATGAGCGCCAACCACGCCGTGCCGCCGGCATGGATCAGCACGACGCCTACGGCGAGCCCGAGGGCGAGCCGCAGCACGCCGAGCGAGCGACCGGCGATCGCGCCGACCGCAAACGCCGCGACGGGAAAGGCCATCAGATAGCCGCCCGTAGGACCCAGCAGGTAGGCCAGGCCGCCGCCCACGGCAAAGACGGGCGCGCCCAGAGCGCCGACGGCGAGGTAGGCGAGCTGTGACGCGGCGCCGAGCCTCGGCCCGAGGGTCGCACCTGCCAGGATCACGCACAGCACCTGCAAGGTGAAGGGCACCGGTGTGCCCGGCAGGGGGATCGCCACCCGCGCGGCGAAAGCCGTGGCCAAGGCGAATACCGAGACGCCCAGGGTCCGCCGCAGCGTCAGGCTCCGCACCAAGTCCTCGCGCGCCCAGCTCAGCGCATGACTCTGTAGTCTCACGGTCTCAGCTCTATCCTTCCTGGTTCGCGGTTGACAGTTGAATCAGACGCGCTCTACGCTCAGGGCGACGGCGCTACCGCCACCCAGGCAGAGGGTCGCCAGCCCCAGCTTCACATCCCGGTCCTCCATCGCGTGCAGCAAGGTGACCAGGATGCGGGCGCCCGACGCTCCGATCGGGTGACCGAGCGCGATGCCCCCACCATGCACGTTGACCCTATCCCAATCCCAGCCCAGTTCGCGCCCGTCGGCCAGCGTCTGGACGGCGAAGGCCTCGTTGATCTCAATCAGGTCGTAGTCGCCGATCGAGGTGCCGTCCTTCTCCATCAGCTTGCGGACCGCGACAATCGGCGCGAAGAAGAGCTCCTGCGGCTCCGTGGAGCCGACCGCGTAGTTCTTGATGCGCGCCACGATGTCGAGGCCGTTGCCCTTGGCGAAACGCTCGGAAGTGACGACCAGTGCGGCGGCGCCGTCGTTCAGCGTCGAGGCGTTGCCCGGTGTGACCGTGCACTCCTTGACGTCGGAGGGAGCGCTGTCGGCGAACGCCGGCTTCAGCTTCGCCAACCTCTCTAGAGTGGTCTCCTTGCGTGGCCCCTCGTCCGTATCGACGACGGTCACCTCGCCTTTGCGTCCGGGGATCTCGACCGGAACGATCTCCTGCTTGAACTTGCCACCCTCGATGGCCGCCACGGCCTTCATCTGGCTGTTGTAGGCGTACTCGTCCTGATCGGCGCGCGAGATGCCGGTCTTCATCCCCGTGTACTCGGCGTGGCCGCCCATGTGGCGGTTGTAGAAGCCGCACCAGAGACCATCGTAGACCATCCCATCGATCATCTCGCGAGTGCCGAACTTCACGCCATCCCGGTAGCCGAACAGGTAGTACGGCGCGCTCGACATCGACTCCATGCCGCCGGCCACGATGAGCTCGTCATCGCCAGCGCGAATCGACTGGGCCGCCAGCGCCACGGACTTCAGCCCGGAGCCGCAGACCTTGTTGACGGCCATCGCTGGCACCTCCGGCGGGATCCCGGCCTTGATCGCCGCCTGACGAGCCGGGGCCTGGCCGACCCCGCCCTGCAGGACGTGGCCCATGATGACGTCCTGAACCTGGCCGGGCTCGATACCCGCGCGAGCCACCGCCTCGCGGATGACCACGGCTCCCAGCTCGGGGGCTTTGAGGCTGCTGAGGCCGCCCAGGAACCTGCCGATCGCGGTGCGGGCGCTACTAACGATCACCGGAGTTGTTCTTGGATCTGCCATATCGCCACACCCTTTCAGTCTGGCCGGTCGGGGACCAGGCTTGGTTTCTCCTCGTGGGGCGCAAGATAGCCCCAGGGGATCTCGGGGTCATGCTCGAACAGAAGCAAGGTTCGTTCCTTCTTGACCCAATCCAGCACGGTTCGCTTCGTCTCCAGGGTGACCAGGGGCGCCACGTCGTAGCCCATGATCCAGGGCAGCGGGAGATGCGCGGTCGTCGGCACGAGGTCACCGAGGTACAGCGCGACCTCGCCCTCGGAGTGGACGAGCACCGACTGGTGATGCGGGGTGTGCCCGGGTGTGGGCAACACCTGGATGCCGGGCACGATCTCCGCCGGCCCGTCAACCAGGTCAAGCAGGCCGGCAGTCCGGAGGGGGTCGAGGTTATGCAGTAGGTAGCTCGCCCGGACGCGCTCGTTCTGCAGGTGCGCGAACTCCCACTCCCCCTGCTGTACCACATGGCGGACGCCGGGGAAAGCCGGGACGACGTTCCCGTCCGGGAGTCTCACCGTATCACCGCCGGCGTGGTCGAAGTGCAGGTGCGTGTTGATGACCACCGTCACATCAGAGGGCTGGAAGCCGGCGTCGCGTATGGCGTCCTCGAGCGCCGTCGGGTCGCCGTCGTTCTCGAGCCCATAGATGTCGCGGAACTTGGCGTCCTCTTTGTTGCCGGCACCGGTGTCGATCAAGACGAGTTCGTCGTCGGCCTGCACGAGCAGGGGACGCAAGGCCAGGGGAACCCGATTCCGCTCGTCGGCAGGCATCTTCTTCTCCCAGAGCGGCTTCGGCACGACGCCGAACATGGCGCCGCCATCCAGACGCTGGCCGCCAGCCGACAGCGCGTGCAGTCGGAACCGTCCCAGCTGGCGAGTCAGCGATCTACCCATGCTCAATGACGCAACTCCTCACGGCTCCTCTTGCCCCTCTTCTTCCGCTCCCTCGCGAGCTCCGGCGGATACTCGCCCCTCAGGTAGGCCTGCAAACGGCCCCAATCCGCCACCCCCTGGTCCGCCAGCTGACCCAAGAAGCGCATGAACAGCTCGGCGGTCGCCCGCGCGTCAGAGCCCGCCCGGTGCCAGCTGTCGACGCCAATGGCGTAGTAGTCGGCCAGCGCGTTCAGGCTGCGGCGTGGGAACTCGGGATGCAGGCGCCGGGCCAGGCGCAGCGTGCAAACGCGTTCGCCGCCCAGCCGGCCCCTGCGGCAGCGCGTGAACTCGGACTGCAGGAACCGCCAATCGAAGCCTGCGTTATGGGCGACGAATACTGCGCCCTCCAGCACGCGGCGCAGCGACTCCGTCAGATCGACGAAGCGTGGCGCCTCGGCGACCATCTGGTCCGTGATGTTCGTCAGCGCCGTCACCGAGGGCGGGATCGGCCGCCCGGGATTGACCAGCGACTCGAGGCTGTCCACGATCTGGCCATCGCGCACCCGCAGCGCCGCCACCTCCGTCACCCGATCGCCCCGGGCCGGCGAGCCGCCGGTCGTCTCCACGTCCACGACTACAAAGTCCAGGTCACGTAGCCGCGTCGACCCGTAGCCGGCCGGCTCCTCACTGAGCAGCCAACGCCCCCGGCTCAGCTCGAAGCGCGGATCAGCACCCAGCACCTCGCGCACCAGCGACGCGGCGAGGCGTGGCGGCCCCTGCCGCCACCCGAAGATCCGCTGCGCCAGCGCCGGTGCACGTGCCGGGCCCGACAGCAGCAGCGAGACCGCCCGCTCCCGGAGCAGAGGGAGATCGTCCCAGCGAACACCCAGCCCGTTGTTCATCCTGTGACCCCCACTGGGACCGCCCGGCGCTACAGCCGTCCCGAGCGCGGCCTGCGCAGGCTCGCGAACGCGTTGCGGCGGGGCTGTCTGGATCTGCGCCGACACCGGGTCAGGCCGCGGCGGTTGGGGAACCAGCGGCGCGCCACCCGGGCGGAGGCAAGTTAGCGTTAGCGGCAAGATAGGGCGGCCGCGGGGGTGGCGCAAACCGCCCCGGAGCGGGGCCATCTTGGCCGTGGGCGGCCGATCTCGGCGGGTGCCGACCCGCGGGAACCGGCTAGCTCCTGCGGGCCAGGGCGGCGGCCAAACATATGTAGTCGGCCACCGCCAGCGCGTCGGGCCGGGTGCTCGGGTCGATCCCCAGCGAGCCCAGAACCGCCTCGGCCTCCGCGCCGGAAAGGCGGTACTCAGGGGCCTGGCGCAGCACCTTCTGGATCTGCTTGCGCCTGCGGCTGAACGCCGCTCGGGTGAGCTGGCGGAACGCCGCTTCGTGCTCCTGGGACAGCGGTGACGGCATCTGCGGCACGATGCGCACGACCGTGGAGTCCACCTGCGGCCGAGGGCGGAAGGCCTGGCGCGAGATGCGAAACAGCGCCTCCACACGGCTCACCGCCTGCACCCCTGCGGTCAGCGCACCGTACTGCTTGTTACCTGGCCGGGCGGTCAGGCGATCGGCGACCTCCCGCTGAACGGTCAGCACGATGAGCTGCGGCCGGGGCCGCGCGTCCAGGAGGTGGAAGATGAGCGGCGTGGTGATCGCATACGGGATGTTGCCGATCACCTTCAGAGGTTCGCCGCGGGCGACCTCGCAGAGGGAGATCTCCAAGGCGTCGGCGTGAAGAACCTCGACGTCCGCCCGGCCCTCGTACTCGGCCCGCAGTTCAGTCGCCAGGCCGTCATCCAACTCGACCAGCGTGAGGTGACCGACACGCCCGATGAGGTGACGGGTCAACGCGCCAGTACCGGGACCGATCTCCAGCACGCGATCGCCGGGCAGCGGCTCCAGAGCGTCGACGATCTTGCGCTGCAGGTTGGGATCGGTGAGGAAGTGCTGGCTGAGCGTCTTCCTCGCTACCCGCCGCGCACTCACCGCACCTCTCAGGCTCTCAGAATGAACGCGGTCTGATCGTCGGGGGCTGCTTCTCCGCGCCGGCTGCGTGCCTCGAACATCGCGCCGACGATCTCTGCTGCCGACTGATGGCGCTGCTCGGCGACGGCGCGCAACACCGCTGCCTCGGTGGTTCGCAGCGATGGGTTGGTCAGGCCATCGGTGAACAGGCACAAGAGATCGCCCGGCTGCCAGGGAACGCTAGCGTCACCGTAGGCACCGTACTCGGCGATGCCGAGCGGCGGGCTCGTCGACCTGAGCCGCTGCGGTTCCTCCTCATCGTGAACTCGGAACGCGTGCGCATGGCCGGCGTTGGCGTAGCAGAGCGACCGACGCGCTGGGTCGATCACGCCGTAGAACACGGTCATGAACATCTCCGTGCTCTCGAGCTTCTGAATGAGTGCGTGGTGGATCGCCCTGAGCAGATCGCCAGGGAACGTCGTCTCACGCACGTAGATGCCGCTCACGCTCATCGTCAGCGCCATGATCAGCGAGGCACCGAACCCGTGCGAGGTCACATCGCCTAACATCGCCCCGATCTTGCCGTCCGCCAGCTTAAACAGCTGGTAGAAGTCGCCGCCGACAGGCCGGGCGGGTACGCAGCGCGCCGCTATATCACCGATCTCGCTGAACTCGCTCAGGTCGGGGAGCAGCTTCATCTGGAGATCGTGAGCGAGCTCCAGCTCACCGATCACCCGCTCGCGGGCAACGATCTCCTCAAACAGCCTCAAGTTCTCGATGGCGCTGCCGATCTGCCGCGCCAGCGTCATCAGCAGCCGTGTCTCGCCGACCCCGGTCACGACGGCACCCGACTTGCGACCGATGAGGTTGAGGACTCCGACCGTACGTTTCGCGCCGCTGGGACCCGTGTAGCTGATGGGAACCGAGACCCAAGGCTCGGGCCTGGCGCCGAAGCGCTCGGCGATAGCGGACGGTAACTCGCCCAGCTGGTCGAGGCGTACCGTCCGGTTCTCGCGGAAAGCGAGGGCGGAGAGCGACGAGCTGGAGGTCACGGAGATCCGGTCCACCGGGATGCGTGCGGGCCCCTCCGAGGCGGCCAGCACCAGGTCCTCGCGGCCGGAGTCGTAGATCCAGAGCGATGCACGTTCCGCACCGGTCAGTCGCACGATGCCCTTGAGGATCTGGCTCGCGGCATCCTCGAGGCGCGTCACGGCGCCCAGCGTCTCGCTGATGCTGTGCAGCAACTCGATCTCCTCCTCCCGCTCGGCTAGATCGCGCCGGCTCTCAGCCAGCCGCAGCTCATAGGCGAGCGCCTCGTCGAGGAGGTCGCGAGTGAACTCTGCCCAGCGATCGGAGCACTCATCGCCGGCGGGCCGCACCTCGACGGCATAGCGCATGCCCGGGGTGCGCAGCCAGTGGAGCGTCCCCTCCGGTGTGGCAGCTTTCTCCTCGGCTGGCGCGATGTGCTCGAGCCTACCTTCTATGCCCTCACGCCACAGGTGAAGGTCAGCTTCTGAGCTCAGGCGGATGCGCTCGCTGAGTCCGACCAGCGCCTCGGCATCCTTACTGAGCGGCCGGACGGATTCCCCGACCGTGGCTTCCTCCCACTCGCTGCGCAGCGTCAGGGTGACCGAGTTGCCTGGTTCGTTGAACGCCACCTCGTCGGCGAGCTGTCTGAGCAGGAACAGCCCGCGCCCGCCAGGCGCCTCGATGGCCTCATCGCTCGTCGGGTCCGGTGTCTGCTGGTGATCGAAGCCCGGCCCCTCGTCGGTCACCTGCACCTTGATCTGCCAGGCATCGACGCTGGCACGCAGCCGCACCTTCTTGCTGCGGTCACCGCCGTTGCCGTACAGGATCGCGTTCGTCAGTGCCTCGCTCAGCGCGATGCGCAGGTTCACCAGCGTCCGAGGTCCGTAGCTCCGGTAGTCACGGCAGCAGCCGGCAAGCAGTCTGACCACATGTTCGATGATCGAGATGTCGCTCGGTAGCTCGAGGTTGATCTCGTTCGACATGTAGCGATCCAGCTCGCCGGGCTTGGCACCCGGTCGGCGATCGCTGCCGGCGAACTTCTTGCCGAGCTCGTCCGTTGTGACGGGTAGGGTGAGGCAGTCGTGACAGCCGTGCTTCAGCGCGTAGGTGACATCGCGGATGCTCGATTCGCCGGGATCCGCCACGACCCACAAGGCCGAGCGTGGGAAGAGCTGCGCCAGGGCATGCCACTGCGTTTCCGTGGGCCTGAGGGCGACATCCGTCAGCACCAACGCGGGGCGCACGTCGGCGTGGGTCTCCAGGTGGTCGAGGCTGGTGATGACGCGCGCCGCCAGGCCGAGCCCCTCGATGGCCTCGCTCAGCTGCGCACCCAGCCCGGGTCGCTGGGTGACGACGAGGGCGGTTCGCTGTCCTTCATCCCGCCCGTGCATGGCTGGATCAGAAGTCCTTCAACGCCTGATCGCGAGTCTCGGCGATATGGAAGAGCGTATCCAGCTTGGTGAGCTCGAAGAGCGTGCGCAGATCCTCGTTCAGATTGGACAGCCGCATCTCGCCGCCCTTCTCGCGGATCTTCTTCGATAGACTCACCAGCACGCCCAGGCCCGACGAATCGATATAGGCGGTGTCGCGGAAATCGATCAGAAACTTACGCGATCCAGCATCCAGTAGCTTCAGAACGTCGTCCTTCAGCTCCTGCCGGTTCGCGACGATGAGTTGGCCAGTAACCTCAACGACCGTCACGTCGTTGTGATGGGAGATCTCGAAGTTCATCTGCCCTCCCTGATCGAAACACCACTTACTCTTAGGCGCGACGCCTCGCGAAGCAAGTCCCGGCGGCGGCTACGCTGTAACGTAGGCCACTGTCGAGCTGCCGTCAGCGTCCGCTGTCGTCGGCCCCGGTCCGGGAAGATTAGCACGTTGGCGTGGCCGGCGACAGGACTGTCAGGCGCCCTACGGCGCGCCTGGCGGCTAGGTCCCGAGGCGCTCCTTCAGGCGCCGCAGGACGGGCGGCGACACGAATCGGGAGACATCGCCGCCGAGCGAAGCGATCTCGCGGACCAGCGAGGCGCTGAGGAAGGTGTATTCACCGGCCGGAGTCATGAAGACCATCTCGAGGTCGGGCCAGAGCTCGCGGTTCATCAGGGCCATCTGGAATTCGTACTCGAAGTCGCTCACGGCGCGCAGTCCCCGAACCACGATGTTCGCCTTGCGGCTGGCACAGAAGTCGACGAGCAGCCCACTGAAGTGGGCCACGTGTATACGTGGTTCATCTGCGAAGCATTCCTCGATCATAGCCACCCGCTCCTCGACGCCGAACAGGCGGTCTTTGCTCTGGGTCGGGTGGTGGGCGACGGCGATGATGACTCGATCGGCGAACTTGAGACTGCGGCGCGCGATGTCTTCGTGACCGAGAGTCAGTGGGTCGAAAGACCCCGGGTAGATGGCGACTTTCGACTCGTTCATGTCTCCTCCTCCTGCAGACCGGCGGCGATGAACGCGATCGCCGTGTCACCGTAGCGCCGCTCCTCCGCCCCCGGCGGTAAGCTGAGACGTTCACCCGGATCGTGCTCTACGGACAGGATCCGCGCAAACGGGCGGCTCAGATAGGCCTCTACCAGGCGGCTCGCCAGGCCCTGGCCGTAGGGTGGGTCCGCCAGCGCGAGATCGAAGGCTCTGCCCACCCGGCCCTCCAAGTAGTCAAAAACGTCGCCAGCCACAACCGTGACCTCGAGCTCGGCACCCAGCGCCGCGATGTTGGCGCGCAGGCAGCGCAGCGCCCGAGCGTCCCGTTCCACGAAGGTCGTGTGCCGAGCACCGCGCGAAAGCGCTTCCAGGCCCAGTGCGCCGCTCCCGGCGAAGAGATCGAGAACGCCCGCACCTTCAAGGTCCGGAGCCAGCACGCTCATCCACGCCTCGCGCACGCGCTGGGCCGTCGGCCGCAGCATCCGGCCCCGGGGCACTCTCAACCGGCGCCGGCCCCAGCGACCCGCTACGATTCGGATGTCGCCCAAGCCGCCTCGCTCGGCCGGATATCGACCACCTGCGCCTGTAAGTATTCGATCCCCTGCCAGTAACGGACGCCGAGCTGAAAGGCCAAGTCCACCCGCGCCGACTCGCGCAGCCATTCCAGCTCCCCGGCCTGGCCGAAGGCGATGGCCTCCGGCGTAGCACCCTCACCGACGTCGAGCCGCAGGCGTAGGTGCTGCTCACCCTTCAACTCCGGCTGCCCGAGCAGCCGGACGTTACGGGCCAGGAAGACCGGCTTCGGGTTGCCCTGCCCGTAGGGACCGAAGTGCGCCAGGAAGCGCCAGAGCTCCGCGGTCACGTCCGAGATGGCCAGCTCGTGGTCCACGCGCAGCCTCGGCTGCAGCTCGTCCGCAGCCAGCCGCTCGTGCGCCACAGTGTTCAGCGCCTCTCTGAAGGCGGGGATGTTGTCCCGCTTGATCCGCAGACCTGCCGCGGCGCGGTGGCCACCGAATTGCTCGAGCAGCGTCTCGCAGGTCTTCAACGCCTCATACAGGTGGAAGCCGGGGATCGAGCGGCCGGAGCCGCGTCCGCTCTCAGCCTCGAGCGCGATCAACACGGTGGGACGGTAGTACTCCTCGACGACGCGTGAGGCGACGATGCCGATGACACCGGGGTGCCAATCCGGCGAAGCCAATACGATCGCGCGATCGGCTTCCCGGTCGAACGTCTGCCCCAGCAACTCGCTCGCCTGTTCCAGGGTGGCGCGATCGACCTCCTGACGCCGCTGGTTCTCCTCGTCCACCAGTCCCGCTAGGCCGCTGGCCTCATCCGCGTCGTCGGTAAGCAGCAGGCGAACGCCGCGCATCGCGTCGCCCATGCGCCCGACCGCGTTGAGGCGTGGGCCGACGACGAACGCGATCTGGCCGGCGTTGATGCCGCGCTCCGGCTTCAGTCCCGAGACGCGCAGCAGCGCCCGCAGACCGGGGTTGGGTGTGCGCTGCAGCACTTTCAGCCCGTAGCGAGCGAGGATCCTGTTCTCACCGGTCAGGCGGACCAGGTCGGCGATGGTGGGGATCGCGACGAGGTCGAGGTACTTGTAAAGCTCATCCACCGACCGCCCATGACGCTCGTACAGCGCGTGCAGCAGCTTGAACGCGACCCCTGCCCCGCAGAGCTGCTTGTCCGGATAGCCGCAGTCAGGACGGAGCGGGTTGAGAACGGCGAACCCGGGCGGCAGTTGCGTCGGCGGAGTGTGATGATCCGAGACCACAACATCGATTCCGTCGCGGCGGGCGGCCGCTATCGTCTCGTGGGCCATGATGCCGCAGTCGCAGGTCACCACACAGCCGGCGCCGAGCTGCCGGGCCGTGGCGTGTCCGGCGGGGCCGAAGTCGTAGCCATGTTGCAGGCGGTGGGGAATGAAGACCTCGACCCGCGCGCCCAACTCACGCAGCGCGCGAGCGAGCAGAGCCGAGCCGCAGATGCCGTCCACGTCGTAGTCACCGTGAACGAGCAGGAGTTCCCCGGAGTCGATGGCCCTGGTGATCCGGTCTACCGCCTTCTCCATGTCAGCCATCAACAGCGGATCGTGCAGATCCTGCAGCCGCGGACGCAGGAAGGCTTTGGCCACATCTGGCCGATCGTAGCCACGGCGCGCGAGGATGGCGGCGATCGCTTCGGGAAGCTCGAGCTCGGCGACCAGAGCCTCCACAGCCGCCGCATCGATCGGCGCGGGCAAGCTGAGAACCGGCTTCATGCCGTCAGCGCTTCAGGTCGCCCGGGTACAGGATGACGCCGCATCCCTCACAGCAAACCAGCCCCGACATATCCTTGATCTGCATCTCCTGCTGAATGGTCACGGCGGTGTAGCAGTTGCCGCAGACCGATTCGTCAGTGAGCGGCGCCAACGCGACCTCCGCCCGACCGGCACGGATCCGGTCGTAGAGCCCGAGGGCTCCCTGATCGAGCCGGATGGCCAGATTGTACCGGCGATCACGCTGGATGGCCAGCTGCTCCTCCAGCTGCTCGCGTCGAGGACGCGCCTCGTCCCGAAGCGGCGCTAGCTGCGCACGCGCGCTTTCCAGCTCGCTCAGCAGCCCGGCGCGCCGAACCTCCAGGTCCTCGACGACCTGCAGCTTCTGCAGCGCCCGGTCTTCCAGCTTGCGAAGATCTTGCCTCACGAGGTCGAACTCAAGAGTAGCCGCGCCGTACTGCTTCTCAGTGCGCACCTGATTCACCCTCGTACGCAGGCGATCGAATTGCAGGCGCTTGTCGTCCACCGCCCGCTCGCCGCTGCGCGCCTCCAAGCGAGCCCGTTGCAGCTCGGCTTCGAGTGCTTCGAGAGCCGATTCCAGACCGGCCACACCTTCCTCGGCCGCAGTCAACTCCGTCTGGAATCGCTGAAGCTCGCGCTCGATACTCAGGATCTTCAGATCGATCTCGTGCAGATCCAGCAACTGCTGGAGAACTCCCGACTGTCCGCTAGGCACTGTCATACGTTCTTGCTCACTCTCGCTAACGTCACGCACCCCGGAATAGCCCGCGACCGGGCATCCGATAGCCCAGTGCGCTCAAGTCCTGTCTGATCTTCTTGATCTCCGACGCCAACTCGACGGCAGCGTCCGTATCCGCGACCAGCACCTCGGTCATCAGATCGGCCAAGCGCTTCTCCAGCGCCCGGGCTCGCAGCCGCGCGATCGCGTCCTGCAGGACCGCTTCCGGGTTCGTCAGATCCTCGGGGTCTACCGCGAGTTCCCGCACCAGCTCGAACACGTGTGCCGGAAGCTGGTCCGCCCACACCAGCGAATCAGCCGCCTCCGGCTCGGCGCCGGGCATGGCGGCCGGCGCAGCGGTCAGCGCCCGGTAGATCTCACGATACTCCGGTGTCCTGAAGTCATCCGGCTCGACCTGGTCGGCCACCCGCGGGACCAGCGAGCGGTCCCTGACCAGCAGCAGCAGCAGCTTGCGCTCGGCCCCCAGCTTCGGCGCTTCGCCAGGCGCGTCAGCCTCCTCCCGCAGCAGCGCACGCGCGCGCCGTCGCACCCCGCCCACAGGGCGCTCGAACTCGCGCTCGAGCGTCGCGCGGCGCACGCCCGTCACCGCGGCCACGCGATCCAGGTAGATGTCACGCAGCGCCTCATCGGCGGTCGCCCGCACGGTGAGCAGCAAGCCGTCGACCGCGCGCCGCTTGCCCTCGCTCGTGTCGAGGTATCCGCGTTTCTGCAGAATC
>Ga0209635_10000708_pt1 | contig 23625 bp, 24 predicted proteins | sample DeeMarSWOR230_32_FD_187463 | JGI IMG/M metagenome (GOLD analysis project Ga0209635, IMG submission 187463) | Marine sediment microbial communities from White Oak River estuary, North Carolina - WOR-2-30_32 (SPAdes) (version 2) | ecosystem: Environmental > Aquatic > Marine > Intertidal zone >...
GACGCCAACAATGGCGTGCTTAGCTTTTCTGAAGATATATCCTGGCAGAAGCCTCATTTTCGCGGGTTTCAGAAGTTTATCAAACTGCTGTAGCACACGCATCTCTTGTTCGCCTCTTAGCCACTGTGTGTAGTCGTCGATCAAGTGGTAGATGATATTATGTTGGAAGATCTGAACTCTTCTGTCTTTAGCCTCTTCCTGAGCATCTGGGAATATTCGCACGTTGAAGGCTAAGATGACTCCGTAGAGGGGCTCACTCCCTTTGACAACTGTGGCCTCGGTGATGTCTCGTTTGGAGACATCTCCAACATCTGCTAGTCGGATAGGAATGTTCTCTCGCTTCAAGATTTCAGCAATGGCTTCAAGAGAACCTAAAGTATCGGTCTTTAGCACAACTCCATCGATATCAGTAGTGATTAGAAGCTTTTCCACCTCTTCGGAGGCGAGTTTAACGAATTCTTCCAGGTGCTCTTCAGACGGAACCACATATAGTGGAGCCCCGGCTAAGGCATTATCTAGATTTGGAGCGGCGATTTTGACTCCGGCGGCGGCGGAAACTGCGTCTACAGATGAGAACTTGTCTCGTGGGTCTCTGATCTCATCCAAAGGTTTTGGCAACAACACTGCACGTATCTTGGCTACGATCGGTTTTTCCTTTCCTCCTACTACAATCGTGTCGCCCTTCTGAAGCACACCGTCGTAGATGATGGCGTTAACCGTGACGCCTAAGCCTGGTTCTTCCTTAACCTCTAGAATTGTACCTTTCGCGGGACCTTCGGTTACCATAAGCTCAGTTTGCAGATATTGCTGGGTCAATCCGATGAGGACTGTCAACAGTTCGGAGATGCCTTCGCCTGTTTTTGCACTGACAGGGACAATGGCTATTGTCTTTGTGAAATCAGTAATTCTGTCAAAGCGGTCGCTTCGAAAGCCCAGAGTTGAAAAATCTCCAATAATTGTGTATAGGCGTTCATCTAGATCTTGGCGAACGTAAGAATCTTGACTTTGATAAGAAACCAGAAAAGACTGGTCTGGCTTTGACAGCCAGCCTGGAACTCGGTCTATCTTGTTAGCCGCAACCAAGAACGGAGTCTTTCTGGCTTTTAGAATCTCGATGCATTCGCTGGTTTGAGCCTCAAAGCCTCTTAGCACGTCAACGAGGAGAATAGCAATGTCAGCTACTCCTCCACCTCGCTTTCTGAGGTTAGCAAAGGCTTCATGGCCAGGGGTGTCGATGACAAGCAGTCCTGGAATACGGACTTCTCCCTTTAGCCTCTCTAAAACTGGACCGCACAGTTCAGCTAAGGTTTTGACGGGAAAGAAGCTTGCGCCAATGTGTTGAGTTATGCCGCCAGCCTCACGCGCCTGAACACTGCTTTTCCTTATCTTATCAAGAAGCAGAGTTTTTCCAGTGTCGATATGCCCGAGCAGGCAGATTATTGGCTGGCGCACTGGCATAGTGGGTTCTTCCTTATGGTCATCAACAATGAGAGATACATGGCTAATAAATCGTTTTGCAATGACAAGCAGTGTATACTAATCTGTGAGATCTGAGTTTCGCAGTTCCTGTAATATTTTTTCAACTATGACTTCAGGAGGTATGTTGGCTGATTTGCATTCTATGTTGAGAATCGGAACCCTATTTCCATAGTAGTCAATGAGAGGACGGGTTTGGGCTTCGTAAACCGTCAGGCGTTCTCTGATCACTTCAGGTTCATCGTCTTTCCGCTGGAAAAGCTCTCCTCCACACTTGTCACACGCTCCAAGTCTTTTGGGCTTCAAGAACCTCACATTGTAGATTGCCCCACATTTTTTGCATACTCTTCGGTTTGAAAGGCGCTCCACAATAATCCGTTCAGGAACGATCAAGCGAATCACCGCGTCAATCTCTGCAATCTTGTGTAAGGCCTTTGCTTGTTCGATTGTTCTAGGATATCCATCTAAGATAAACCCATGCTTGCCATCGGACGTGCTCATTCTCTTTGTTAGGACATCTGTTACAGTTTCATCTGGAACCAGCTCGCCCTTGTTCAAAAAGTTGGCTACCTTTCTGCCCAAGTCGGTGTTTCGCTTCACTTCAGCCCGGAATATATCGCCCGTGGAGATCACAGCTACTTCTAGTTCATGTCCAAGTCGCGTAGCATAGGTGCCTTTTCCAGCGCCTGGAGGACCAAATATGATGATCCTCATCTATGCTCTACCTTTCTCTTCTCTGCCATAGTATTTTGTCCATTTGAGTTTGCGGGAGTCTCTGCGCAGCTTTGTTGAGCTCTTTCGACATTTGCTGGAGCAGAACCAAAGTAGCGAGCCATCGTTCTTTACGTATAGGATTCCAGTTCCAGCTGGGAAGCCTTGCCCACAGAAGGAACAGCGTCGAGGTTTGGGCACTGAAGTGAGTCCTCCGTTCGTTTCACCGGATTTTCTTGGCTTCGCGTTCAGTTTCCCTCAGCATAAGAATGTCGTTGACCCTTATAGGACCTTTAACATTTCTTGTGATGATGCGTCCTTTATCTCTTCCTTCAAGTACACGAACGCGCACCTGTGTGATTGCGCCTGTTACGCCGGTTCTACCGATTACTTGAATGACCTCTGCAGGTGTTAAGACTTTTTCAGCATCTTCGCTCTTGCTCATTCGCTGGCGCCCTTCTTCCTTTGCTCTTCCACTCGTTTGGCTATCTCGTTAACCAGGGATCCAGCTTCGCCAACTTCTACAATGCACGCGGCAGCAGCGGGTACATCTATGCCTACTGCAGAGCCTACTTTTTGCTTGCTTGGCACAAACACGTAGGGGATTTTTCTTTCATCGCAAAGCAGCGGTAGATGTGCAACGACTTCTGGAGGGTCAACGTCTTCAGCAATAACAACGAGTTTGGTATGTGCGCGTTCAACGGCCTTTGTGGTTTCGTTCGTGCCCTTTCTCACCGAGCCGGTTCGGGTGGCTATTTGGAGGGCTTCATAGGCAGCGTCCGATACTTCCTTTGGAACACTAAACTTTGTATAGAATGGTTTGGACATAGCCTCACCCATGTTTAAGTGCAGATTCTATCAACCACACACATTTATAAGAGTTTTTGGGATGTTCTGAACCGCGTAGTTCAATCTATCGGTGTGTATAATAGACCTTCAACTTCTGATCTACGCTTTCTACCTTTACAAAACCGAACCGCTCAAACTGTACAATCTCGTCAGCCTTCAGCTCTCGGCAGCCATCTTCGGCGACGCCTCTGGCAATCGTAGCATCTGGCATCACAACTTCACACGGCATGCCAGTATCTGCTGGAATCCAGTGTATGAGTGGCGCCTCAAGCTTTCGAGCTTCTTCAAGAGAACCTGTGTGGTAAACCGCTTCAACCACTTCTTTTGCCAGATTCTCGACTTGAACATTGAATAGCCCCATCAATCGCACTGTTTTTCTCCTCTTTAATAGATTCATGTCACGGCTAGAGATCCACAGAGAAGCCTCCTTATTTCTTGGCCTAACATGAAAGCGGCGAAAGCCTCTTTCTGGGTTGTCGGGATGTAATGGAAGCCTCGCTGTCTCAGTCTCGGAAACATTTTTCACAATCATCTTTCTCGGGTCGTGCAGGAAAAAGTAGCGGTTTGCAGCGGGATCGATGATTTTTCGGTTGTGAGCATAGAGGTTTTCCCAGCTGAGCACAACATCTACAGGCTTGGGTCCGACATCAATAATTAAACGTCCTATAGCCTTTGGTACGATTCCTCTTTTCCTCAGCGCAATGAAAGTGGCGAGTCGAGGGTCGTCCCAGCCAGTGAAACTGCTATTTCTCATTCCTTGTACAATCTTAGATTTGCTCAAGGTGGCGCCGGTAATTTTCATCCTGCCATAATGAATTGCGTCGGGATATTCCCAGCCAAAGTAGTGATACATGTATTCTTGCCGCTTCTGGTTTGTTAGGTGCTCTTTCCCTCGGATTATGTGGGTTACGCCAAGCAGGTGGTCGTCTATGCCACAAGCAAAATTGTAGAGTGGCCAAACGCAATATTTGCTTCCGACTCTCGGATGCGGGTGTCTTTCGGTATCGATTATTCTCAGTGCAGGCCAGTCTCGAATCGCAGGGTTGGGATGTTTGAGGTCAGTCTTCACACGGATAGCAGCTTCTCCTTCCTGGTAGGTTCCATCAAGCATGCTCCTCCATCGACTTAGCTGTTCTCTGGCTGGCAAACCACGGCATAGACAAGCCTGCCTCGCAAGAGCGTGTTTTCTGAAATCTGGGGGTTTACATACGCATACGTAGGCATTTCCATCTGCAAGCAATTTTTCGGCATGTTCATAGTAAATAGGGAGTCTGTCGCTTTGAATGAATTCGGCGTTCCACTTGCAGCCAAGCCATTTTATGTCGTCTCGGATCAGGTCGTAATATGACAGTTGTGCACGCTTCAGTCTTGGGTCTGTGTCCTCGAAGCGAAGGTAAAACAAGCCATTATACATTTTCGCGTACTCGTAACAAAGAATTATGGCTCTAGCATTGCCTAAATGTAACACACAGTCAGGATTAGGCGAGAAGCGAGTCACAACTTGCTTATACTTTCTTACGTTTGGCAATGGTGGAAGCATCTTCTTGACTTCAACTTTCTCTTTAACCAAAGCTTTTGGCCACTTTGCCTCAACTTCTCTTTCCTGTTCTTTCAGTGAAAGCTGGTTGATAGCCTCAACAGTTTCAGCGATTGTTGATGTGATTTCTTTTACTCTCGCCTTCAGGTTTGGTCTCTCAGTGAGTAGCTTGCCCAAAACTGGCTGAAAACGTGCTTTGCCGTTATAATTAATGGCGTTGAGAAGCGCTAATTTTCGGATAAGTTTTTTATCTTCACTGGTCGCCAAGATTTGCCCCTTTGTTCCGATAGTCACATTTTTCTTTCTACAAGATACTCAGCAAAGGCTCTTAGTTTCTCTTTTGAATCGGATGGAGGAAGAACTAGATCTACTTCTTTCCAGCTTTGCTGAACGAGATTGCGCGCAAGTTGTTTGGCGTATTCTATTGCCCCGTATTGCTGCATGATGCTTATAGCTTCGTTTCTCAGTCTCTGGTTCGACGTATGCATTTGGAGGATTTCCTTAAGTCTCTCTCCGTCAACGGGGGATGCCTTTTCCAGCGTACGAATAACCATCAACGTCCTTTTCCCTTCGGTTATGTCTTGACCATGCCCGCCCTTCTTTCTGGCGAATTCTTCGCTGGTTACGTCTAGGATGTCATCTTGAATCTGGAAGGCAACGCCGATTGACTCTGCGAAATCGCCGATTTTCTGTACAACATTCTCATCTGCGTTTGCCAGAACTGCCGCCATCTTTGCTGCCATTCTTGCGAGTGTTCCAGTCTTGTAAGCACACATCTGAAGGTATTGAGGCTCATTGATCTGATCGGCGTTTGCGAGTCCTCGGTGCCAAGCGATGTCGGTGGCTTGGCCAAGGCTGATGTTGATCATTTCTTTTGTGTAAATCTCGTAGAGTTTATTGAATGTCTTTGGCGGAAGCCAGTCCTTGTTTTTGATTAGGGTTAACAGTGGCAGAAAGTACATGGCGTTTCCAGTGTTTATGGCTATATCGATTCCGAATATTCGGTGAGTGCAGGGTCGACCTCTTCTCAGGGTGGAGTCATCTTCTACATCGTCAACCATTATGGTCCCGTTGTGAATGACCTCTGGAATTATAGCAAAGTCAAGGAACTCCTCCGAGTCTTTCCCAAGGGCTTCGATAATCAGCAGAAATAGTGCGGGTCTCCAACGTTTGCCGCCTCTTTCCAGAAAATCCCAGATGGGCTCAGCAATGGCTTGATCCAAGGCTTCGAGACTGAACCCATATCTTGGTGGACTGATCTGAAAAACAAGCGAGTTTTTATCGAATTTTCTCGGAATGTAAGCTTCAACTAACTGGTCGATGATCGCTGCTTTTTCTTTAAGGAGCTTTTCGATGTCAGTTTGCACTAAATCATCTCCTTCTTGCGAAGGCTCCTCTTGGAGTAGATTTCCGGCTGAAAGCCTCGCATTTTCAGCCATTCTGCTGTTTTCCCAGTTACTACGAGAGGAATGTTCTTCAGTTCTGGAACAGATGCAGCTCCAACAAGAAACATAGTGTTTCTTAACCCTTCAATCGTAACTTGAAGCGTTCTCTTCACTTCTGTCAGACCTTTTGCGGCTGCAGGTAAGATTGGATGTGCCATGCCTGTCAAGTTAGCGCCCAAAGACAGCGCCTTTGCAACGTCTATACCTGTTCGGATTCCGCCAGATGCGATAGTGATTATGGAAGCCGACTGCAAGGTTTCAACAAGGCTTATGGCTGTTGGTATGCCCCATTCCCAGAAGGTTTTGCCCAGTTCTTGATGAAACTCGTCACGTCTTTTCTTGGCTCGGTGATATTCTACAGCAGCCCAGCTTGTTCCGCCCACTCCTGCTGTGTCAATGCCTGCAACCTTCATACTTGCAAGCAGTTTTGCGTCTTCAGCCGCAATGCCTGCACCTGTTTCCTTCACGATAACTGGAACATCTAATGCTTGAGCAATTGCACCAATCTTGTTTAGAATCCCTTTGAAACTGGTCTCTCCCTCAGGCTGCACGACTTCCTGTAGGGCATTTAGGTGTATAGCTAAGGCGTCAGCGTTCATCATATCTACCGCTTTTTTCGCCTCTTTTACCCCATATCCTTTAGCCAGTTGGGGGCCGCCTATGTTGGCTATGAGAAAAGCTGTAGGCGCTCGCTTTCGTGCAATCGAAAATGTTTCCTCTAGACTTGGTTTTTCAATGGCTGCTCTTTGGCTTCCAACGCCCATTCCCAGACCAAGTTCTTCAACTGCCGATGCAATAGCAGCATTGATTTTCAAGGCTTTTGTAGTGCCGCCAGTCATGGCTTCTACTACAAGAGGAGCAGAAAACTTGTGACCAAAAACTGTTGAAGTGAGGCTGACTTTGCTTCTTTCGATTTCGGGTAGAGCCCTGTGGATAAGGTAGATGTCCTCAAAGCCCGTGGTGATATGGCGATGTTTAACATCTTCTTCCAGACAGATTTTGATATGATCTGATTTTCTGCCTTGGGTTCGGGTAGGCAATTCTTCACCCTTTCACAATAGTTGTGCCAGTTACCTTTTCACCTTTAAGAGCTTTGTAAATGTTATCTGACTTTGCGGCGTTTACAATAAAGACCGGGATACGCCGTTCAACTGCAGGTGTCACCGCCGAGACTTTTCCAAGCATGCCTCGAGTTACATCTGTAGCTTTGGCCTCTCCGATTTCATGTTGCATTTTCCCTAGCTCATGAAGAGTGATGTGTCGGATAAGTCTAGCGGGAGGCCCAGATTTGGGGTCAGAGGTGTATAGTCCATTTAGATCTATGCCTAGGATTATCTGTTTTGCCCCAAGTTGCATTGCTAGGAAAGCGGCTAACTGGTCGCCTGAAAGTATCGTGAAGCCTAGATCGAAATCGCAGACAACATCTCCGTAGAGAACGGGTAGAAGCCCTGCGTCAAGCATGTTCTTTAGCGGCTGCTTTTCAAAACAGCTGATTCTGCCAGAGCTTGTAACAATGCAAGCCGAAGGCTGTAGCCCAACTGCTGCGATGTTTTGACGCATTAATGCGTCTACAACTAACTTGTTCAAGGCAGCCATTGCTTGGCGGGTTTTTGAGAATCCTATGAGTTGGGATTTTTCTCTATAACCTTCGCTGAGCGCGTATTTTTTGGCTAATGGATGTCCGAAACTGCCGCCTCCATGAATGAGAATGAGGCGCGTAACTTTTGCTTCTGAGATTTCGTGGCTTAGTCGTTTTATTGCTAGCAGGTTGGGCGTCAAGGGTTTTTCTTTGTTTGTGATCACGGAACCTCCGAGCTTCAGAATGGTTGGCTTGGCGCTCAAGTATCACACCACAGGTGGTTTTTCTTGGGATGACAGTTAGAACAGATTACTAGAAGACTCCTTACTTCTTTATTGTGACTACACCATTCTCTAATCGAACCGTATCGCCTGTTCTTATTTTGGAGATATCGATTTTGTCAACACAAGGTATTTCTGAGATTATTGTGCCGACAGCCACTACAGTTTCACATTCTTTGTTTATGATTCCGGCTGGAGCCATTTCATTCTTTTTCATTCTATAAAGGGTGTATGATCCAACTGTTGATCCTTTACCGTTTGGGAAAACTAGTATTTTTCCTGTTACTTTCTTGCCTTGCAGATCATGCCCTTTTTCTATTACCTCGCTGGTTTTCGGGTCTACTCCACCGTAAAATGATATTGGCTGTGTGGTGGTTAGGGCTTCTCCTTCGGCTACGCCTTTCGAGATGGTTCTTCCCTTTAATTCCATTTTCCCCTCACCGCAGCCTCTATGCATTCTTCTAAATTTCCTAGTTTTGTCTTCATATGGTTGTGTCTGGAGTAGTAACATCCTTTTGCGGAGGTTGTTGCGACAGATCTGAATCTTCCCTTCAGTGGAGCTACTGCCATGCAAGTGTCGCAAGCAAATTTCCCTCCAGCTTTCTTGATGATTTTGGTATAGCTTCTTTTGTCAGCGAGTTGTTTCATTGGTCTTGAAGTTGCTACCCAGAATTCGGTGCTTGGAGATATGGTTCTATTTTCTAGCAGGTTTGCTATTTTTGCGATTTCTTTGATTGAAGAGTGGGGGCAGCCTATGCAGACGAAATCGATCACGTCGACATCATCGTTAATGCCCTCATATGCTTCTCTTATGTCTTCATCATCGATAGTGATTTTCTCTCTTGGAGGTTGATGTTTTTCGGATCCTGGAGTAATGTCCTTGATGTAAAACAGTGGTTTTGAACCATATGTTACCACTGATGCACAGAACGTTTTCAACTCGTCCAGATCCGCGTCCTCTATGCCTGTGATATATGGGATTTTATTTTCCACTCTGTTGCCAATGGAACAGCCAAGAGCCCCCCAATCTGAGAGTTTTTTCAACTTAGCCTTCACGTGTACATGAGTGTCGGGCACTCTGTTCTCTTCCAGATGAAGGCCATAGGATGGGGTCTTGCCAACGAAAGCTGCGGCAAGGGCTGATGGGCCACCTTCCCTGTTTGTCTTGGCTCCAATTACTGAGTTGGCGAAAGTGACCGCGGAGGACTCGGACCACGCGATATGTTCGCCATATCTTGGTAGGTTACCTATGAGGTAAGGTGTACATGTGCAAGAGATGAGTATGCCCATTTTTCTAAAGGCATCTATAACCAAGTTTTGCTTTTCTGCGAACTCTTCGGAGATTCCGAGGTTTCTCCAATCTTCCAGATCCATTCCTGCAGGGTTTAGAGTTGTAAGCACCTTGACTTTTCCATCTCTTGCTAATTCGTTCAGATATTCGAGACCGGCATCCCCGAGATTATGGTATGATACGCCTGCTACTTGAACAGACCCCACTCGGATGAGTTTTTCGGCGCTGTAAATGCTTCCTAAGGCAACGAGTATCTCCATGGATTTCTTTACTGCGTAACCTTCCTCTCCATCTAGCATTCTCTCTTCTTCTTTTGCGAGATCCATGAGATCACAAGAATCTGTTCAGATCAACTCGTTTGTACTCTTCTTTTTTGAAGCCTTTGCCTGTTTCTTTGAACGGAACTGTCGCATCTAATCCCATCTTGCAAGTTGTCGCCTTTTTTCCTTCAGATAAGTCTCCAGACGGATCAAGAGAAGATCCTCGTTGGTTTGGCATGATAATGGCATCTTTATCTGCTTGAAATCTGGTTGCAATGGCCCATTCAACATCATTTGAATCATAGATGTTTACGTCTTCGTCGACAGTGATACAGTGTTTAAGTGACTTGTGGCCTTCAAAGGCTGCCTGAATCGCCTTCCTTCCGTCATCAGGATTCTGCTTCTTTATCTGTACAACTGCGTGCAGCCAGCTGCAACCGCCGGGTGTTATGTAGACATCTTTACATTCACAGACTTTGTTCACCTCGTTGAATATCGTTGGTTCTCGAGGCATTCCCATCAAGAATTTGTGTTCGTTTCTTCCGGCAAGTATGGTTTGGTAGATTGGTTTGTCTCGGTGCGTTATGCAGTTGATTTCGATCACTGGTTGCTGTCTTACTTTGTCAACAATTCCTGTCAGATCTAGGAATGGGCCTTCTGGGGCTCGTTCTTTTGTTATTCTTCCTTCCAAGACGATCTCGCTGGCTCTTGGAACTTCAACGTCGATGGTCTTACACTTCACCAATTCTGTTTTTTCTAGTGCGTTGGCCATTCCTAATTCGTCCACGCCTTTTGGCAGAGATGTGGCAGCAGCGAGAAGAACAGCGGTTGAGTTGCCTATACACATTGCTATATCGAGTTCGCCACCAGACTTTTTGAGGGCGGTGTCCGTTCCTCTCTCTTCAACGATTCTCGCTACGAATTTGCGCTTGTCCAGCAACATCAACCTGTGGAAACACATGTTTCTACCTAGCTCAGGGTCTTTTACTATAGCTATGGCGGATGCGATGTATTTTCCTCCATCTCTTTCGGTGTACCTCATAATTGGGAGCCTTGTTAAGTCGACATTTTTCTCAACTAGTTCTTGGCATTCGCCTTGTTTCACAATATTCGGGGGCGTAGGATTTTCTATGGCATCGGATAATTTATGTAATAACTGCTCTTTCTTTATGTTCAAAGCTTGGCTAATCAGTTCTTTTGATGAAACGAGGCCAGCAACAACGGGGATGTTAGATTCTTTTACCTTTTCGAAGAACACCGGCTTTTCCCCAAGGGCATCTATAATCCCCGCCATCTCATATTCAGTTGACACTGCTTCTTTTATTCTTACCAATCCTCTATCGTCGTCGAGCTGTTTTAAGAAACTTCTAAAGTCCAATCATGCTCCTCCTCATTTCTAATAGGTTCATGCTTCTAATCCTCTTTGAATCCCGATCTTTGTACGCAACACTTGGAATCCCTTCTTTTCCATAGCTGCCGCAACTGCTTCCTGTAACTCTTTTCCTGGAGTTAGTGCGGTCATGCAACCCCCGCCTCCTCCTCCAGTCAGTTTTGCCCCGAGTGCCCCATGCTTTCGAGCTAGGTTCACCAAGTAATCTAGTTCTTTGCAGGAAACTTCGATCTTCTGCAGTAAGCGATGATTTTCGTTCATCAGCTTCCCGACCTTTGGCAGATCAAGCGCTTCCAAGGCTTTTCTTGCGTTGAGCGCCAGATCTTCTGCCTGCTCAAACAACGGATGGTATTTCTCTGGGTCTTTCTTCCTTCTTTCTGCAACTCCAGCAACCATCTCCTTGGTGTCAGCTACAATGCCAGTATTGCCTATGATTATCTCAACTGGTTTACTTATGCTTAGTTTCTCGATTGCATTTGGGCCTCCACACAAATCTCTCTTGAACCAGATTAATCCTCCATAGGTTGCTGCTGTATTGTCGATGCCTGAAGGAGTTCCAGCATAGGCTTTCTCAGCTTCGTAGGCAATCTCGTTGATCTTTTCGTCTGGCAAAACCATTCCGAATTCTTCTGCCACGGCTCGTGCAATTGCAACGCTGCTTGCTGCTGAAGCGCCAATTCCGCTGAACCCAGGGAGGTTTCCTCGCAACCAGATCTCCAAAGAAGCTTTTTCAGGATCAATGCCCATCATTTTAAGCATTCTTTCTATCGACTCTCTTTGTTGAGTCCTTTTCTTTTCAGCATAACCTTTTGCACCTTTTCTCTCATCTCTTACATTGATTCCTTCTCCAGCTCGTTTTACTTCAGCGTCAGCTGTGGAATCAATCGCTGAAACAATTCCAGGCACACCGTGAACAACGAAGTGCTCGCCGTACAGAATGACTTTTCCGAAGCCAGAACCTCTTCCCAATGGAACTACCCAATAAACAATTACTGTTAGAAAATAGATAAAATGTTTTTCAAACCGCCAGAGAGCTTTGACGAGAGGTAGCTTAGATGGCTATTTTGTCAATGCGATGGAAGCATAACCTACCACCGAGGAATGATCGCCTGTTATGTCCCCACTTGTCTGATAACAGAGCAGTTCAGCCTCTTTTGCGTTTAATTTCCTAGCAGCCGTTATGGCAGCGATTGTTGGACCGTAACCGCACATAGAAATGCGACGAGTCGCTACAGTTGAGTAAAGGCGTTCAGCGTCAAGTTTCAACACAGCTTCAATGGCGGCTTTATCCTTTTGCTCGGCAGTTTTCTGCGGTTCGTAATGCGTCATGTCTGTGGAAGCTATCACCAAAGCGTTCCTGTCAGCTAACGCGGTGGCCACTGCAACTCCCACCTCATGGCAAGTCTGTAAGTCCTGCATCATGAAGCCTATAGGCACAAACTTGAAGTCTGAACCATAAAGATACTGCAAAAAGGGAAGTTGAACTTCAATAGAATGCTCAAAAGCATGGGCGGAGTCGTCAACATCGATTACGCTCGACCCTTTCAGAATCTGATCAGCAGTTGTGCTGTCAATCTCCACATCGCCCAGTGGAGTGCGCCAAACGCCCTCTCTCATCAAAGCGAGAGCACTTCCGCGTCCTGTGTGGTTAGGACCGAAAAGTACAACGACGTCTGGTTTACCGTCAGCTGCAAGATTGGAGTAAGCGTGGGCAGCTACGGGCCCGGAGTACATGTAACCCGCGTGAGGACAAACTAAGGCAACAATGCTTTGGAGCTTTCTGTCTCTAGCTTTTGGCAATTTACCAGGGCCCAATCTATGAGTGAAGCATTCGCTTAGTTGAGCCCTCAGGGCATCGGCAGTGCCTGCGTAGAACATTCCTGCTTGTGAGGGATGTCTAAGCTTCACGCCTCACTCCTCTCTAGTCAGTTTCACCTCGAAATCGTCAATCGACAAAGCAGGGTTTCCATCAGGTGGCAGTTCGCCTCTTTCACGCAGTATCTGTCTTGCCAAAAGCCAGTAAATCACAGCTAGTGCTCGTCTCCCCTTGTTGTTTGTTGGAATGGCCAAGTCAACACCGGAAAAGTCATTGTCAGTGCTGCAGAGTGCGATGACGGGAATTCCAATGTTTGCAGCCTCTTTCACAGCTTGCACATCTGCCTTAGGGTCGGAAACAATCACGACGCTGGGTTCGATGCGGTCGGAATAGAGGGGATTGGAAAACAAGCCTGGAATGAAACGACTAGTAATGGGAATTGCGCCGATTACTTCACAAAACTTCCTTACGGGTTCGCGTCCATAAAGCCTTGCAGCTACTGCCGCTATCTTGGACCGGTCAAAACGCGCTAGAAACTTGGCTGCAACTCTTATGCGCTCATCTGTTTTCTTAATATCCAGAACGAAGAGTCCGTCAGGGCGCACGCGGTAGATGAAGGGTTCCATATCTTTTGTTTTCGTTCTTGTTCCAATGTGAATCCCAACGGAGAGCAAGGTGTCTTGGGGTAGGAGAAGCGTCTCTTCAACACCGACTTCGGGCTCAGACGTTGGCACAGTGGATGCTTCAGTCGCACTCTTCTCTTCTGCCATGGCTGTTTCCGTCTTGGTGTCTGTCTCTAATTTTTCATTGTCTTCGCTCATAGCTTTCTCCTCTCTACAATGGCACCGTCGCCATTTTAGCCCTTTCGCCAAGCGTCTTTTCTATGCGAACAAGCTCGTTAATAATGGCGATGCGTGCACCCTCGATTACTCCTGCTTTTATGATGGGGCAACGAAACGCAACCGCCAGATGAGCGATGTGCGCCTCTGTTGTTTCTCCAGAACGATGAGACATTACGGGTACATATTCAGCCTTCTGACCCAAGATAGTAGTCTCCCACGCATCAGTAAGTGTGCCAACCTGATTACCTTTAATAATGATGGCGTTAGCAACTCCCCTTTCTATTCCGTAAGCAAACCGTTCCTTGTTAGTTACGAAGAGGTCATCGCCACAGATGAGGCACTTCTCAGCTTTCTTTGTCAGCTCAGCGAAGCTTTCAAAGTCTTCTTCATGGAAAGGATCTTCAACATAACCAAGCTTGTACTTTTGAATGAGGTTCAAAATGAATTCTAATTGCTCCCTTGAATCTCTGTGGGTTTCATCCCGAGGATAAATGTAACAATCCCTTTTAGAATCCCATAAGCTGGATGCAGCCACATCCAGTCCAACTTTACACTCAATTCCAGTTTCCTGCGAAACTTCTTCGCACGCTGTTGTCACGGTTTCTAGGGCATCCTCGTTCTGTAAATTAGGTGCCCACGCCCCTTCGTCACCTCTGCCACCAGTGAAAGTGATGTCTTTCTTGAGGAGGTAGGTCCCAACCCTCTGATGAATTAGAATGTTAGCCTTCGCGGCATCTAAGAAAGTGTTTACCTTTACAGGCAGAACCAGAAACTCCTGAATATCAGGGGCTTTGCCGCGGGCGTGTTTTCCACCGCCTATAACGTTTCCCAGAGGATGGGGAAGCTCCGAAGTCAGATGTCCCCCCAGCTGAGCGAAAAGTGGTCGCTTCATCGAAGAGGCTGCCGCTTCTGCTGTGGCCAGAGAAATGGCATATGATGTATTTCCGCCGATTTTTCGAAAATCTTGGGTTTCATCAATCTGATGGAGCATGAGGTCTACTCTCTCTTGTCCTTGGGCATCAATTCCGATTAGTTGTGGCTCAACGAGTTCCTTCACTCTTTCGATAGCTTGGTTTACGCCACCTTCTGGGTAGGGAACGACTTCGCCTTTGCCTCTACTTGCGCCCGATGGTGCGGAGGCTCTTCCAAAGCCATCTTCAGTTTTCACGTCGATTTCAATTGTTTCTTCTCCTCGAATGTTGAAGATCTTTCGGGCCTTTATGCTCTTGATTATTGTTGGCACGTGCAAGGGCACTTCCTTACGTGTACGTCTCAGCAAGCTTTCTTTTGCCGGCTTCTTCGTAAAATTTGAGGACCTCGTCGATTATTTCCACATGAGAAATGAGCATGCGACGGCAACAGTAACGTTTTACGCCGAGGCTGTCCAAAACCCTGCCTGAGTCTTCTCCTTCTTTCACTCTACGGGCGAATTCTTCCCACTTGTCACCGATTAATGCACCGCAGCTGAAGCAGCGAACTGGAATAATTACGTTCAGTCACCTCCAAGGGACTTGGAATGGTCATTTGGCTTCATGGCATAATGCCTCGCGACAATTAAACTTTATCCTTCTCGATTTAAGGATTTACTCAACCTGGATGTGTTTTCCGCTCGCGAACTTGGAGCATAGTGTCACTGAAACCTGGCTACTGTTGAGAACCGTAAACCTATAATCGTTTTCTTTTTTTCAGAAAGTTATAAACATGGAAAGTTGAGAGAGGTTAAATCAATTGCGTGGCGGGATATGAAGTTCTGTGACAAATGTGGGTCTTATATGAAGAAGACGAAGAATGGTTTTCTATGCCGAAAATGTGGGAATCTGATTCAAGCTGATACTAGGATGGTACCGACGAACATGAAGAGGACAGAGCCTACAAGTTCAATCTATGTAGTTGAGAGTTCAGAAGATGGATATGTGAAGGTTTCTCATGTATGTCCGAAATGTGGAAATGGAGAAGCATTTCGCTGGTTCTCTAGAGTCTCAGGTGAACATGCAGGAATTAGAAGAGAAAGAACGCTGCAACACTTCAGATGCACGAAGTGTTCGCACGCTTGGACTGAAACCTCCTAATGTGCAAACATCTAGTTTCTATTGACGAGAGCAGTGGTATCGCGAAGAGGCCTAAACCAGAGGTGAAATGCAGAATAGTATCAACGTGCCTCAACAAACCCAAGGGATACGAATGAGCTCATTTCCTTTCAGGAAGTTTCGAGAATGTTCCTTCTGAAGTTCGGTAGACCGCCAATCGTCCGACAGTCTCCCAATTGTCTCCGTCTCTACGTCTAAGTTGCACAACGATAACCTCAGCTTCAGGATCAGTCTTCCCTGGCCAGACTGTGATGCCTAGAAAATCCCGCTCATCAAGTCGTGTATAAAACCGTGCTTTGGGCTGAGAAGGTGAGCTCAACTCAATCACCAAGACTTCTTTGGTGGCTAAAGAATTTCTATTTTTCTCATCGGTATGATCATCCTTTGTGAAAAGAGATGGTGATGCCTCCGAGTGAGTATCCTTAGCTTTCAGTTTCGTCGTCTTCACGTTCTTCAAGAGATTTTGTCGATATCTCCCGGATCAGTGGTTTTGCACTTCCTCCTTCGATCTCTATCTTTGCGCCAGGATATTTCTGTTGAAGCTGGCGTCTAAGCGCGCTAGCATCTGTGTCCTTTCCAACTTTCGCATTAACCACTGTTCCCTTAGGAGTTTGAGAAACACTGATCGAGTACCCAGTTCCGGAGAAACCATTAGGTAGTAGTTCCTCTTCGCTGAACAATGAGCCTCCAAACAGCTCATCCATAATACTGCGCTTCTTCTTGCGCCGCATACAACCGACCCAGTAATTAGGGATGTGCGAGTCTTAAAAACTTATCAAACACATCGCTTTCCGGAACAATCCTGCTCTCGAGAAATGCGTGGCCCGTACGCGCACGAGAGAGTACTTAACGCTATTGAAGTATAACATGGGTTGATGGAGAAGCAAAGGCTTTGCTCAAATGTCGTCGTCAACTAGAACTTTGCCCCGACGACATTTGAGGTCCTAGTGCGCCCTAGCTTGTGCCGAAGTGAGAGCATACTAGATGGTCCCACTAAGAGTTTGAATATGACACATGTCATAGTATATCTCTCGGATCTCTGCCCGAGACTGTTGAGGTCAGTAGGAGCAGAAATTCAATGTCCCCTTAACAAGAGGTGTGCTTTCTTCAGTCACACCTCGAGAATATCGCAATAACTTCTCCAGCGAGTGCATGAAACACCTCAACAGCGGGAAACAGTGCGCAAGAGCAAACCTCTTTTTCTCCTTTCTCTCTCCTTTTGGTTTCTGCGATGAAATGCGCACACCTAGATTTTCATCCCGAAAATATAGTCTCGTAAACGTAAAACCACTTGCAAGTGCGTACAGTTTTTTTCTAACTGCTGACTCTTCTCTCTGTAAGTTTTCTCTGTTAGGATTGCGCTACGGATGTGGCTTTGTTAAATGCGCTCGAGTTTGAATATGACTGGTCTTAGACCATCAGTGCAGCAGTGTACGGTGGGAGCTCCTTTCTGCTCGTTTCCCGGTTCCCAGGTTACTCCGTACCTCAACGCGGTCACGACTTTGTATATGTCGTTCCACGCCCAATGACAGAATCCTTCCGGCATCTCTCCATCTTCGCCAACGATGAACTTCTGACCTACCTCAAATACGGGACAAGGGTTTACGTTCTTTCCTAGAGGAGGGTTGTTGCCGAATATTTCTTTGGAACTTAGCTTTCTCAGAACCGTAATCTTAACCTTGCTCTTTCCTGTCATAGAATTCCCCGTCTTCTCATAACTTGCCTTCTTATAAACTAGTACATGCATGCGTGCGTTCTTAGTTCGTGCTCGCCGCTAAATGTTTCGCTCGTAGGTCAAATCTTTCTTTGTGACCTTGAAACCAACCTTCTTGTACAGTTTCATTGCTTTTGTGACGTTCGAATCGTCTACACCTAACATTGCAGTTGTCATACCTTTGGTTTTCAATGTTTCCATGCCTTGCAACATCAGCCGGGTTCCGATCCCGCCTTTCCTATGAGGCTTTAAAACACCTATGTCTAGGATCCATCCGGTTTGCATGTTTCTTTCAACGTTGAACTTACCATCGATGCCAACACCAATGTAACCCACATTCTTCCCTTTTAGTTTGGTGAAGAACCAGCTTTGATCTTTGAAGAATGGATCTTTTCGCAGGAAATACTTGGTTTCGTCAAGGGTCCCTGGTCGATAGTTGAAGTGTTCTTTGAAGCATTCGTTTCCCAGCCGGTTAAGCAGTTTCACGTCTTCATCAGAGTCTCTTCGAAGCTGCTTCAGTGTCACTTCCTTGTTTTCGCCTACACCAGATGGTATTATATCGAGATCTCTCTCCATCAGGCTAAACCTGCGAACAAGTCTAAAACCTAACTTCTCCCAGAGACGAACTCTGTCTCTTCTGCTTTCGCGTGCCCAAGCTTGAACGATCTTCATGCCACGACTCTGCAGTTCATTCAAAGCGATTTTCACAAGTTCCTCTTCGATTCCTTTACCGCGAAAGTCTGGAATGACCCCAAAAGATCGTATGAACCCTTTCCTCTCCTTCCTGAGCCTGTCAACATGAGCATGAATGATTCCAACAGGTTGCTCATCAAGTTCTACAATGAATCGTCCTTTGGGATCAAACTCTGGCGCCGTTTCAGCGGTCTTGAATTCTTCCGTTGTAATCTGCCTGAAATCGTCATATTCCTTGTACTCGGCATTCCATACTCTTACCCAGTCTTCCTCGTCTCCTCCCAGTACAAATCGTCTGATTTTCAGCAGATCATGTCCCTCAACAGGTATCATGCGACGTCTTTCTCATATGTCACGTATTCTTGCATAATGTTGAATCCGACTTTTTCATAGAGTGTTATGGCTCGTGTTGGGTTAATGTCCGCAGTGTCTAACATAGCCTTTGTCATTCCTTTGGTTCTAAGTGTCTTTAGACCTTGCAACATCAGTCTAGTTCCAATACCCCTTCTTCTATAGGTTTTCAACACTCCGATTCCGCTGATGCGTCCACCTTTCACGTTGTTTTCAATATTATATTTTTCATCTATCCCGACGCCTATGTAGCCTATGTTTGTCTGATCTAGTACTGCGAAGAAGAATTCTTGTTCTTTAAGGTGTGGATTGGTCAGCAGGGACTGACGAGTTTCTTCAACTGTTTTAGGATGATGCAGCGGATCTTCTTTGAAGCACTCGTTTACAAGCCAATTAAGTGTTTCTATGTCTTCTTTCGCGTCTTTTCGAAGCGATCGAATAACTACTTCTGTATTTTCTCTTATGTTGGATGGAATATCGGCTAGGTTGATCTCCATGTCGGTGGTTCTATGGGCAAACGTGAAGTCATGTTTCTCTAGAAGTTGTATACGATCGTCTCTTTTGATCCCAGTCCACGTTTGTATCAAGTTCATTCCGCGTCTCTCCAGCTCATCCATAGCTGCCACTAGTAGTTTTTCTTCAGCCCCAAGACCACGGAACTCTGGGATCACACAAAAATCGTCAATGAAGCCCTTATTCTCTTGGCTTGAGCTGCCAACATGAGCATGTACTATGCCGACGGGTTTTCCATCAAGCTCAGCGATAAATCGTCCTTCTAAGTCAAAATTTGGACGCTTCTCTTGCTTACACATCTCCTCTACAGTAGCGCCCCTCCACCAACTTTTGTATTCCTTGTAGGCCGCGTTCAATATTTGAACCCAAGCCGGCTCATCTGCACCTTTCACGAAACTCCGAATATTCAACATAGCTCTGCCTCACCCTTTTTGGCTCTCCCCACTTGTTGACACACTTGACCCCTCGTTCCATTGAAGAGATTGTAGAGTTAGCAAAGCGCTTAACGCACCTGAAAACCGTTTTTTCGGAAGAACAGAGATAAATAAACCATATTTAAAGATTTCTGTCCAAAAAAAGGAAGAAAACGCCTTATTTTCAATAAGAAAACGAGGATGAACGCCTAGCGCCTTGCATTGTGGAGGCCTTTCAACAGAAATACTGCCATTCCTTTCATTTTCATCCAACCTCCGCCAATCTCTCTTGCGTTGAATCAAGATAAAAATGCTTTGGTGCATGCTTCATGCGTCAGTTTCTGTCGAACCGACATTGCTTCGCGTGACATGAGGAAGGGCAGCTAGATTTCTGCCAATAGGTCAGTACATCCCAGCAAGCTTGAAATACGCGAAATTCTCACAGACGTTTGGGCTCTTGGTCAGAAGAGTTGTTGCCCATGAGGGGTGTAAATAGTGGAGGAAGTGGAAGAGAATGGGTTGGCGCAGATATGAGAGAAGCGAAGAACGATCTCCAAGTGATGAAGACTGCATAAGAAAGGAATGGAATGATGCAGTAGAATCTTGGGTAGATTTTGTGAGAACAGGTAAAGATCACTACAGAGAAGGACTTAACAATCCTGCTGCTTTTGAGTTGATAGGAGACGTCACCGGTCTAACCGTGTTGGATCTAGCTTGTGGGGAAGGGTACAACACAAGAATACTTGCTAGAAGGGGCGCGAAGGTAACTGGAATAGATTCTTCAGAGAAAATGATAGAATTCGCGAAGCAGGAAGAAGAAAGAGAAAAGTTGGGTATTCGCTACGAAGTTATGAATGCTGCCGACCTTCGCGAGTTTTCAAGTCACCAGTTTGACCTCGTAACTTGCTTTATGTCTCTGCAAGATGTCATGGATTTCGAAAAGGCAATCTTGGAGGTGGCACGAGTTCTCAAGTACCGTGGGCGCTTTGTGTTCTCTATGCCCCATCCATGCACTGAGATGATACGTTTACATAAGCCTGAAGGAGAGAAGGTCAGAGCTATTGAAAGATACTTCAGAACAATGCAGTACACCATTGAATGGAAGATGGAAAGGCTCAAGAAACCGTTTAGAACAACATCGTTTCATAGAACGCTGACAGAGTATTTCGATGCCCTCTATAAGGGCAGGCTGGTTGTGGCAAGACTTGTCGAACCGAGGCCAACACACGAGGCGCTGCAGAAACATCCTGGGCTGCAAGATGTTCTGGAGATGCCGCAATCCGTGGTTATCGAATCTATGAAAATTAGGGACGTGTCACAGTATTAGTAGTTTCTAGACCCGCGTTGGCTGTAGCATGGCAAATTGGTTGCCTTCGGGGTCTAGTGCAATAGCCACCCAGCCTACATCAGGGACTTCCTGTTTTGGCTGCACGATTGTTCCTCCAAGACTCTTGATCTTCTCGATGTAACCGTCGATTGACTCAACCGAGATGTAGTTGACAGGTTGAAGCTCTGGATTGTCCTTCTTGTACATGCCTCCGTTCACTCCAAGTCTCACAGGTGTTCCTTCCTCATCCGCCGGTACTGTCCCGATTAGCCAGTAAGGAATTGGCCCTGGAGATTTCTCAATCTTCCATCCAAAGAGCTTCGAATAGAACGTCTTCAGCGTCTCTACGTCATTTGCAGGAATTTCAAAGTGTACGATTGTGTGATCCATAGTTCCTCGCTCTTGATTATGCTTTTTTGGTGTGCTTTTCTTTTGGTGCCCCGCAGTTTGAACAAGTTGTCTGACGGCATCTACCAGTGTATTCGGTTTTGCATTCCGTACAGATCCACGTTGGCATATTGTTTCAATTCTCCTTTCATCTATTTTAGACGTCTTTTAGTGTAGGTAGGACTATTAAGAATTACGCGCGCTCTGAGCGCTTCCCGTTTTCCGCACTCCTTTTCCAAAGACTCAGCCTTCCAACTCTTTGCGTGTTTTTTCCTTCGAAATAATCTTATTATGATTTATCGCATAAGAAAGAACGAAAGAACTAGCTAGAGTGACATGTCAGTGCGTTTCAAGATTAGGAACGAGCTGCGAGAGGCTGACTGCAGGAGACTCACAGATTTTCTCACAGAGAATCCAGGTGTTTCAATTGTTCTTTTTCCAGGTTTAGATTTGGAATTTGTGGCTGTTAGACCTGTAACGGCCGCTGTGGATGGTTTCGGCTTTAGGATACAAACGGAAATGTCGTTCAAGCAGCCGATAGGCTTTCAAGTCTACGAAAATCTAGAATTTGATGGTGAGACGCAAAGTTCCATCGCCGTGAATCGCAGAAACTTCAAACTGTCTAAGATAGTTGCGGAAGCACTAGATCTCAAGAGGGATCTGAACATAATTCTGAAGTCCACAGAGCGCATCGTGAATCACATGTGCATTAGGTTTGACAGCTTGGTTGAAGAGGCCTTCACACTCAACTCTGAATGGCTAGACGGACAGCTGAACATGATACTTGAAAAGGAAGAATTGAAGAAGAGAGCTGAGATTCCGAGACCTTTTGGCACAATTCATGCAAAGGGTTCAAGAGAGGCAAAGGATCGTGCTGGTGGCTTGACCCCCTTGTACAAGGAACGCGACAAGACGTATTTGTATGATGCTAAGCGAGTGTACTACCTGCTGCCACATGATTTCGTTACTAATTTGCTTCGCTGCGATGACACCACAATGGTGCGGGAAGAGGAATTCGACGGAAGAGGTAAGGCAGTTTTGAGAGATTTGGTCTACAGGAAATATCTGAAGAAGCATGCGACACTGGGAGGAATTGTGTGTTATTATGGTCTTGATGGAAAGACGCGGCGATATCTGGCAAAGTATCTCGAGCGGAAAACTTCTCGTCGCTAAATAGACTAAGATTCTGCTGTTAGAAAGCTATAAACTCGGAAAGTCTGCTATTGTGCTAGAGCTTGGTGATTTGCATGCCAGATGTTGTTGAAGCTACCGTGAAGAGTCAGAAGGGCAACTGTGCGTTTGGACACAAAGTCGGCGATAGGATAGTGTTTGACGGTAGATCAGTGAAAGGTGAGATCTGCTACAGTGCGTTGATGACTCTGCTTCCAAAGGTCTATGCGATGCGCTATGGGGTGAAGTTCCCGTGGAGCGAGGGCGACGGAGATGTAATAGCCAATGCGTGTCCAGATCCTGATAATCCTGTGGTGTTCAAGATTCGACGTGTTAAGGAATAGCGGGTGACCACGCGCGCTCGATGAAGGACAGTGCATGTGCGGGATATTTGGCTACTTCTGCAAGAGTCACGTCAGCATGCAAAAGGTTCTGAAACTACTCAAGATTCTGGAAGCACATCAGTACGACGATGAAAAGAGACCTGTGGGTGGTCATGGTGCAGGCGTTTGCTTGGCCAACGGCTCAGAAGGTATGGTAGTCTACAAGGTTGGAAAGAAGAATTCTTCACCTGTGAAAGATCTCTCATTGATTAGGAGCATGCCGGAGGTTAGGTCGAGAATCGTTCTGGGTCATGTGCGATATGCAAGTCCATTTCTGATGGATACTATTGAATACGATGAAGAAACGCAACCCTACAAGGCAGAGTGTTTAGGCTTTTCTGAGGTCATTTCAGCGCACAATGGAAAAGTAGAGAACTACGAGCATATCCGAAGGAACCTTTCCAAAGAACATTCTTTTGAATCAGAAGCTGTGAAGCTGAATGATTCGGAAGTGATTCCACATCTCTTTGAAGAGAATCTCATGATGGGCTTCGACGAGGTTGAAGCTCGAAAAAAAACTTTTGAGACAATACAAGGAGACAACACAGTAGTATTGATGACACACTTAGAACGGAGGAGATTGCTGCACATACTCCACAAAGGCAAAACTCGAGGTATGCACGTATGGAAAGACGGGAAAGGCGAGATTATTCTTTGCTCCAGAGAGGGACCACTACTACAGGTTTTCGGGAATCTTCTCAGTGAAAAAGGTTTTGAAAAGGTGCTTGCAATTGGCTGGCAAGTTGATAGTGAAGCACAACGAACATACGCTGTAATCAGTCAGTAGGTTTCTTAGTTCGCTTCAGCGTCTCTAACTCCATCACTCTTGTTTCGGAGTCACCTTTCAAATCGAGCGGACCACTCATCTCTCAGGATGTCCATGGTGATCTCGTCATGATATCGCCCACCTATAAAACGCGCTTGTCTTCTTCGTCCGATTTCCTTGAAGCCAACTTTCAGATAGCACTTATGTGCCCGCTTATTGAAGTCGAACACCCCAAGCTCGACTCTATTGAGGTTAAGGTTTCGAAAAGCAAAGCTCAGGACCAAGTGCATGGCTTCTTGGCCATAACCTTGGCCCCAGTATTCCGAATTGTATATACTTATTCC
>Ga0209635_10000710_pt1 | contig 23610 bp, 19 predicted proteins | sample DeeMarSWOR230_32_FD_187463 | JGI IMG/M metagenome (GOLD analysis project Ga0209635, IMG submission 187463) | Marine sediment microbial communities from White Oak River estuary, North Carolina - WOR-2-30_32 (SPAdes) (version 2) | ecosystem: Environmental > Aquatic > Marine > Intertidal zone >...
CTTTGCCCCATTCCAACGTTTGGGGATGATCATCGTCGACGAGGAACATGAAACCTCCTATAAACAGGAGGAAACGCTGAGATATAACGCCCGCGATCTCGCGGTAGTCCGCGCAAAACTGTATGATGCGGTGTTAATCCTCGGATCGGCAACCCCCTCCTTGGAAACGTATCACAACGCGGCGTCGGGTAAATTTCATCTCCTGACATTGGATGAACGCATTGACGAAAAGCCTTTGCCCCCCGTCGAAATCGTCGACATGAGGGCGGAAAAGGAGAAGGGCATCATCCTTTCTCAGAAAATGCGGAATGCCCTTTCGGAAAACTTGGCCGCAGGAGGCCAGACCCTCCTTTTTCTGAACAGACGTGGGTTTGCCAATTTCATCCAATGCCCGGATTGCGGATTTGTCTTTAAATGCCCTAATTGCAGCGTCTCGCTGACCCACCACTTCCGCGCACAGAAGCTCATCTGTCACTATTGTAATTACACCATCATGGCTCCAGATCTCTGTCCCAAGTGCCAGGGTTACGAAATTCGCTCCTTTGGCATCGGAACCGAAGGGGTAGAAGATGAAATCCGAAAGGTGTTTCCCGGGGCAATCGTCGACAGGATGGATAGGGACACGACCAGGAGAAGAAGATCTCACCAGAGGATATTGAAAAAGCTGGAATCCGGGGAAACCAATATCCTCGTTGGGACTCAGATGATAGCCAAGGGACATGACTTTCCCAACGTCACCCTGGTAGGGGTGATCTGCGCCGATTTTTCCCTCAACCTGCCCGATTTTCGGTCCTCGGAGAGAACATTTCAACTCCTGACCCAGGTCGCCGGAAGGGCGGGGCGGGGTATGAATCCGGGCAAGGTGATCATTCAAACCTTCAATCCGGGCCACTACAGCATTCAGATGGCAAGGGACCAGGATTTCGGGAAATTCTATCAAGAGGAGGCCCGGTTCAGGAAGGAACTCGACTACCCTCCCTTCTCCCGCTTGATCAATCTGAGGATCGAGGGACCCAACCAGAAGAGATCAGTAAAGGCTGCCCAAGAAATGGGGGAGTGCGGAAAAAGAATCCTCAAGGCCAGGCCCAATGGGAGGGGAATTGAGATATTAGGACCTTCTCCAGCTCCTCTCGTGAAGCTCAAGGGGAAGTATCGATACCACATGCTCATAAAGGGGATTCGAGCGATTCCTCTCCATCGATTTGTGGAGGAATTGTCGAGAAATATGAAGAAGCAATGGGTTGGAAGGGGAGTCAACCTTACCATCGATGTCGACCCTATCAGCGTGATGTAGATTGGATGGACTCAATTTCCCCTGGGGGGCATCGATAGAGGAATCCATCCCCCAGGATAACCAAAAGGGAATCCCGCATTAGGCATCGACTCAATGATCACGCAGGGAGGGGAAATATGGCTATAGGGGATAGGAGCTCGGGATATTTCAACGATAAACGGGAGACCATGCCTCCAGAGGAGAGGCGAAATTACCTCGATGGCAAATTGGGAGAATTTGTCCAGTACGCCCATAAACACTCCAAGACTGTGAGGGGGAAACTGGAGGCTGCCGGGATTAAACCCGAGGAAATCAAAACCATCGATGACCTGCAACGACTTCCCCTCATCACGAAATTCGACCTGGTAGAGATGCAGAAGGCCAACCTTCCCTTCGGAGGGTTCGAGGGCGTCCCACTCAACGAGATGCGACGGATATATGTCCTTCCGGGCCTCATATACGAACCCGGCGAATGGACGTACAGTGATACGCGATGGGCGGAGGCCATGTACGCTTGTGGTTTCAGGCCCGGGGATATTGCCCAGAATACCTTCAACTACCATATGTGGCCCTTCGCCTTCATGCTGGACGAGTCGTTGAAAATGCTGGGCTGTACCACGGTGCCCACCGGGGTGGGAAATACCCAGATGCAGGTAACGATCATGCACCAACTGAAGGTGACGGGCTATGTGGGGACTCCCAGCTTCCTGATGAGCATTGCCGAGAGGGCGGGCACAATGGGATTTGACCTGAGGAAGGACTTTTGCCTAGAGGTCGGTTTTGTCGGGGCCGAAATGCTCCCCGAATCCCTCCGGCAGAGGTTGGAAGGGGACTTCGGAATGACCATCAGGCAGTGCTACGGGACGGTAGATGTGGGCTGTCTCGGCTACGAATGTATGGAAAAGCACGGCATGCACGTCCCCGATGATGTCATCGTTGAAATCGTGGATCCGGATACGGGCAAACGTGTCCCCAACGGGTCCCCAGGGGAGATTGTGGCAACCAACTTTAACCATACCTTTCCCATGATTCGTTACGGCACGGGGGATCTATCCTTCATCTCCGAGGAGCCGTGTCCATGCGGCAGGACCTCCACGAGGCTTATGAAGATCCTGGGGAGAACGGACCAGGTAACAAAGGTGAGGGGGACCTTCATCCATCCGTGGCAAACGGATGAACTGATGACTAAGTACCCCGAGGTGGACAAATATCAAGTGGTGGTAACCCGGAGCGGTTACACAGATGAGATGGCCTTCCTCGTCGAGTTGGCCGATGAATCGGTGGACAAAACCCGGCTCAAGGGAAGGCTGGAGAAGGATATCCAGGATGCTCTCAACCTGAAGGGGGAAGTTGAATTCGTCCGGAGGGGAGTTATTTTCGATAAGGCCAAGAAGATAGAGGACAAGAGGAAATGGGAGTAGAATAAGGAGCTTCTTACGTGGAGAAGATCAAGGTCGGCGGAATCATGCAGAGCGATGGGCGGGCTGTTGTTATGGTGATGTCCTGTCCCGATCGCCCGGATATCGCGGGACTGGTTCTCGGTGCCCTCGGGGATCGGAATATCAACATCGAGTTCCTCGTTCAGACCTTCGATCTTGACGGTTTTTCCAACTTCACCTTATGCATCGATCGGAAGGACTTGGAGTCCACCATTGAAGTGCTCGAGGCGCTCAAGCCATCCATAGAGGCAAAGGTGATCTCGTATAACCCAAATGTAGTGGTAATCAGCGTCTTCGGCCCTCACTTCCGTGAGAAGCCAAAGATCTCCGGCATCATGTTTTCGGCTCTCGCCTCGGTAGGAATAAATTCCATTGCCATAAGTACTTCCATCTCCAGCGTCTCGTGTGTGGTGGAAGCAGGGGATGCTGAGGCCGCGGTGGATGCCTTAGGTGAAGCCTTTGAAGCCCCCCATCAAGTCAGAAAGCGCGCCGACTCGTATTGACCTCCAGCCTCTTCATCTCTTACCATGACCGTAGGCCCTCCGTATTCAAGCTCGTCTCAAGGTTCAACTTCAGGATGATGGCTCCCTTTTCTTTCGAGATATGTCAAACGGTTTCATCGCATGGATGTTGCATCATCTCAAAGGATGTGATATCCAGCCCGTATGGGTCCTTACCAAAAGCTCTTTATCTACGAGGTATCTGATGAGATCTCGGTGAGAGGAGGCGTCTTTGGACCTGATTTCATCGGGTGTTGGAACGAGGCGGGGAGCTCCTTTCTTTTTTTTGCCCAACAGCACGATGAGGAGGTAAAAAGATGGTTGGCCAACCAGGGCGGGGTGAGCCTTGTATCGAAACACGTCATGGATTATCGCGATTGGCAGGCAGGGGAGGATCTCAAACCGTTCCGGATCGAAAAGCTCGTTATCTGCCCCCCGTGGAAGAAGGTGAGGATATCAAAGGACGAAATCCTCATTCGCCTTGATCCGGGCGTCGTCTTCGGGACGGGGCTTCACCCAACGACACGAGGATGTCTTAAGGCCCTTTGGCGCATCTACCAGGTGGATAGTCCCCAGGATGTCCTTGATATCGGGACGGGAACGGGAATCCTGGCCATTGCCGCCGCCAAGCTGGGGGCCCGTAAGATCGTGGCCATCGACCTTAATGAGCTAGCCGTGGAAACGGCCCGAAAAAATGTCTTGCTCAACGGTGTTGAAGATCGGGTGCAGGTAAAATGGGGAGAGGCGGAGGCTTTTGTTCGGCAAAAAGCCGATCTGCTCCTTGTCAACCTCCACTTCCAAGTGATCGATGCACTGATGAAGTGGGAGGAGCTCTTCTTCAAACGGTGGATTGTGGTATCAGGATTATTTCATGGGCAAGCCAGTGGGGTTTTGGCAACCCTGGGGAAGCAGCTTGTCAGCGTACACGATAGAATGGAAGACAACCGCTGGGTCACTCTGCTTTTGAGGAAAACCCAACCTGACGGAGGCTCCAGAGATGGTAAGAGGAAGGGGTTATACGGATAGACTGCTCACGGAATCCGAGGTCCGCCACATAATGGATGAGGCACTGACGAACATCGATTTGGCTGGAAAACGTGTGCTGATCCTTATTCCTGACGGCACCCGCACTGGACCCGTCAACCTGTTCTTCCGGCTCTTTCACGAATTATTGTGGGATCACCTCTCAGCACTCGACTACCTTATTGCCTTGGGTACGCACCAGCCGATGGCCCAAGAGGCCATCCTTCGCCACCTAGGAACTACGTCGGACGAGATGAAAAAGCGCTACGCGGGTGTCCGGGTCTTCAACCATCAATGGGAGAACTCAGAGATATTTCGCACCGTGGGAACTATTCCTGCCAGTGATATTCAAGAGCTGAGCCGCGGCCTCCTCTCGGAGGCACTGCCTGTCACTGTCAACCGAGTGATCTTTGACTACGATTGGGTTGTTGTCTGCGGGCCGGTTTTCCCTCACGAGGTGGTGGGAATCTCAGGGGGCAACAAGTACTTTTTCCCCGGCATCTCCGGGCCCGAGGTCATCAACTTCACACACTGGCTGGGGGCGTTGATCACCAGTTCCGAAATCATAGGCATCAAGGATACGCCTGTGCGCTCCGTCATCGACCGAGCCGCGTCATTGATAGAGGTTCCCAGGTTCTCCTTTTGTTGGGTAGTCGAGAAAGGAGGTTTAGCAGGCCTATACGCCGGTTCGCCGGAGGAAGCCTGGTCCCAGGCAGCAGACCTTTCAGTACGGCTTCACACGTTATACGCGGACAGGTCTTACCGCCAGGTGCTATCGGTGATGCCGGAGATGTACGACGATCTCTGGACAGCAGCAAAAGGCATGTATAAGGTTGAAGCGGTTGTTGCGGACGGTGGCGAGATAATCATTTATGCCCCCCATATCAAGGAGGTCTCCTACACCCACGGTCACGTGCTTGACGAGATTGGATATCACGTCCGTGACTATTTTGTGAAGCAGTGGGAGCGTTTTAAGCAGTACCCCTGGGGCGTGCTGGCCCACTCCACTCACCTCAAAGGCACCGGCACATACGAGGGTAAGGTAGAGCAGCCACGTATCCACGTAACCCTTGCCACCGGAATTCCACGGGAACGATGTGAGCGCTTGGGTCTGGTCTATCGCGATCCATCCAACATCGACCCGGAAGAATGGGCCAACCGGGAGAATGAGGGAATTCTGCTCGTTCCTCGTGCGGGAGAAATGCTCTATCGAAGAAGGAAAGCGGGGTAGGAATATCGCCGATGAAAAACCAAGGACAAAAGGAAAACGAGGAGGAGAAATGGCCATGATCTTAGACCACGTGGACAATTGGAGGCACTATGCTACTCTCCACCCAAAGTTTGAGGATGCATTTGTCTTTCTGGAGCGAAAGGATCTGGCTGACCTATCCGCTGGGCGGCACGCGATAGAAGGCGAACGCCTATACGCCCTTGTGATCAAAGAGGATGGACGAGGCCGCGATGGGGCTAAGCTCGAGATTCACAAGAGGTACATCGACATTCAGTTTACAATCGCAGGTGCGGACGACATTGGCTGGAAACCCGCCGCGCACTGTGCTGACGAAGACCAGGCGTATGAAGCTGAAAAGGACATCGCGTTCTTCAGGGATAGACCACAGGCGTGGGCAACTACCCCGCCGGGCACTTTCGCAATCTTCTTCCCTGAAGACGCCCACGCACCCCTCGGCGGCACGGGGACCATGCACAAGGTCGTTGTGAAAGTCGCCCTGGCTACGTAATCTGAATATGCTGGGGCCAATGGTTAGAGGGACATGCTGAACATTTCAGTCGAGATGCTTCCCTCAGCGATCTTCGTAACAGGTCCCGTTATCGAAATCGAGAAGTCACTTGAAATGGTAATGTCGATTTTGCCCCCCGGCGTGTGGACAGCTATTTGAGGGTCGCAGAGCCCCAAGCGATAGGCTACAGCTGCAGCCGCACTGCTACTACTGCCCGAAGCTAACGTATATCCTGCCCCGCGTTCCCAGATCTCGATCTGAATGTTTGAACGATCCAGCACCTTCATGAACTGAACGTTCGTCCGGTTTGGAAAACGATGATCGGTTTCGATCAAAGGGCCCCATCGCCGAGCCTCATCTTCAGAGACCTCATCGCGGAAGATGACGCAGTGCGGATTCCCAATGGTGGCCGCGCAAAATGTTAATTCCTCATCATTGAGGGCGATTTTTTCGTTTATAACCTCCCGAGGCGGTCCCTTGACAGGTATTTGGGTGCTGTCAAAGCTTACCCTGCCCATATCGACGGTTACACTCTTACCTCCAGGATGAACCTGACATCGTACCTCTCCTCCGGCCGTCAGAATCGTAAACGGCTCCTCCTGAACAAGGCCCTTATCCCAGAGGTACCGAGAGAAAATCCGCAAACCATTGCCACTCTTTTCCGCCTCACTCCCGTCCGGGTTGAAGATGCGCACGGCAAAGTCGCATTCCGAGGTTTCAAGGGGGCCAAGGAGAATGCCGTCAGATCCAACCCCATAGTTACGATGGCAAATCACCTTAACTTGAGAGGGAGTTAACTGCCCTTCGAAATCTTCGGGATTCAAGACAATATAGTCGTTTCCGAGCGCATGGTATTTAGAGAACTTCATTAATATTTTCCCCCTTTCCAATGATCGAGATCAGCAGTCCCTAAAATCCCTTTATCTGGCTACAAGAGGGGGCCGGTGGCATACAGCTCCAGGGGCTCCTGATAAGCAGAATGCATCTCCGACTGGCTCGGTTTACCTGAGGCTATGGCCAGAATTTCCTTGACCAAGCGATCCCCAACTTGCTCAGCGGACTCCTTGCCCTCGACGATGCTCCCCGCGTAGATATCGAAATATTCGCTTTCCTGGCTGTCGCTGGGATTGCTCAGGACTTTAATTACCGGAACAACTGGCAACCAGCCGGCATAGCCGGTCAGGTTGCGGAAGCGGGCGGGCAGGCCGCCGCCTACGGAGAGGATCAGTATCTGCGCTCCCACAGCGACCATTCCGGCAAATAACTGCGATGTCATGGCCGTGCCATCCATGAAAAACAGGCCCTTCCCCTGGGGGTTCTCCGCATATTCCAGAACGCCCATCAGCGGTGTGGTGCCGGTTTTGACGATGGCACTCAGGGATTTCTCCTCTAAGGTTGTAATTCCACCCTGTATGTTGCCACGTGTTGGCTGGGAGCCTCGGATATCCACGCCCGCGGCGGCAATGGCTTTCTCCATCCGGCCCACGACCTCATACACGCGTTGAGCCACCTCTTTGTTTGCAGCCCTTTTTGCCATGATATGCTCCGCCCCAATGAGCTCCGCCGTCTCCGAGAAAATGGCTCTGCCTCCTGAGCCTATGACCACATCGTAGGCCCTGCCAACCGCCCGATGGCCGGCCAGGGCCGACATGGTATCCGTGCCGGTACACTTGACCCCCAGGGTGATTTGGCCAAGGTCGCACAACTGCCTCTGCTCCTGTGAAACCTGGCTTACCATGTGGCGGGCCACTTTCAATCCCTCTTCCAATGCCCCTTGAAACCCGCCCATTTTCTCGATGGTGATCACTTCAACCGGCTTTTGGGACTCAGCTATGCCCTCGGCGATTTCCGAGGCGGACAGGTGATCACACCCCAGGCCAACCACCAAAGCTGCAGCCACATTGGGATTGCCTCCCATCCCCACCAAAGTTCGCATCGCCCGTTCAATATCCGGTTGGAGGCGGGTACATTCATGATTATGGGTGAGGGCCAAGGTACCCTTAACCCCGTTGCTGATCATGCTCGCCAACTCATTGGCGCAGTTGCTGGCTGAAACCACCAGTACATGATTGCGCACGCCCACAGATCCATCAGCTCTCTTGTAGCCCTGAAATTCCATCTTGCTCCCTCTCTTTCATGGATTCGCACCATCGCAACGAAAACCCGTGCTGTACTCCTCTGACCTTAGCTTTCTTGACCAATTGGACATATTAACTCACACGCTCTGCAGTATTTTACACATGCCCTTGGGGGATCTTCATGGGTATCCTTTTCAAGGATCTCTCTATTTGCTTCATCGATGCGCATCTGTTTCATGCAGAGACCCCTCCCGTAGGAAGCTTGGGTAAAAGCCTTCTGAGGGCAGGCCTCCCTGCACCGAATATCACAAGAAGCACAGGGTGAAAAATCCATCGGTCCAGTTGGTGCCAATTGCGCATCAAGGGACAATGCCCTCAGGCGAATACGGGGACCATATTCTGGAGTGATTAGTAGGTTATTCGCACCGATAACTCCCAATCCTGCTAGCACTGCGGCATCTTTAAGGAAAATACCGCCCCCTTCGGGATGGTAGGGCAAAAGCCGAGCTTTGATATTGAATTCTTCTCCTACCGATTTCGCTAAGTCCTCCGCAATACTTATCATTCTGCGGTTTCCCGGGGATCCTCCCCGTTTTCCGTCCCACCAGTCAAGCAATGGTTCAGTTGTTGGATGAGCCAAAGCAATTACAAGCAATGACTTGCCGTCCGCGGAAAATCGAGCATTCCTGTAAATCCGATGAGAGGGCGATTCTATGACTGAAGTAACCTCTGTAAGTCCAGCCAATGACGCGCCGAATGTCTTGGCCCCCTCTATGATATGGGTTACGATCTCTTTTTGCATGTATTGAAAATTACTGATTCGGGACATACTCTTCATAAACGTAGAGTGTTCCTGGCCAATCGGCAAAGACCTCCTCAATGATAGCACGAACCTTTTTCCACGACAGGCCGCCGTATCCAGTACCGATCTGCGGAATCGCAATCGTCCGGATACCCATCTCATCTGCCTGGCCTCGCATTTTCTTTAGCGCTCCATCAATCGCCTCATAGCTCGCCCGGCATCGCCAGTACCGTTCCTGGGTTCCCAAATTGAACACGGATGCTTGATCAATGGCACGCCAGAAGAACGAATCACCCAGATTGAACCGACGTGACCTAGCCTTACATCGCCTTCGGTACTCCTCGTACATCTCGGGATAGCGTTCCCTGAAACCCTTTGCAATGCCCGCCCCCATGGATCCCTGCAGATTGCAACCATGTGCGAAGGCCTCTGCTCCAACGCGATTTACGAATAGGTCCCCCGATACATACTTTATTGCCACAAATTCACTCCCCTTCAACTCGATGAGTCGAGTTGCTGACACATAACCGATGGAAGTGCGGCATGGTATTCTTAAAGCATATCGGAGTAGTTTGACAATTGCGGTATGGACAATCAGCGGTCGAATAAGAATAGAAATGTTCCCTCACCTGTATCGAGGTAAGTCCTTAGTCTCTTCGAAATAAGATTCAACCCCAATCTCCTTCATCCGGTTATTCATTTTTATCCATCTGCCTTTAAGGTCGGGGTCAAAGTTGGTTTTCTCGCAAGGAAATTCGTCGCACTGAAAACAGAAATCAACACCCTTCTCTCGATAGCAAGTAATAACCCCACAATTAGGGTATTTGCAAGCACCCTTCCGACATCCGTTGCAATCTGCTTGTGTAAAATATGCGAGCAATTCTTTAAAAGGGGGGTAGTTTTTGAACACCGGCAGGAATACCGAAAACCTCTCTGCATATCTATCAAAGGAGCCCAGCAGCTCTTGTAATTTTGTACTGAATATCCTTATCTCTCCGTCAGAATAAGCGAAACATTTGCGGCAGTTAAGGCCACAGGGTGCAAGAACGGTCAGTATTTCTTTATATTGCATTGCCTTTTCTCCTCTCTTTCACCATATTCCATCCATGCTATCACCTTTCAATCCGCAAGTATGTTAACTAGGGAACTAAATCCAGACGTTATCTTCCGCCGTCAGATCACCGCCTGAATCACCAGTATTTACGGTACCTGCAGGTTCGACAAGCATGGCCTTGCACTCAGTTTGGGCGAAAGGCTTGTGCTCCACGCCTTTTGGGACCACAAACATCTCCCCCGTCTTCAGGTCAACCTTGGCGTCGCGGAATTCGATACTCATTCCCCCACCGAGAACGATGAAGGCCTCATCCGTATCGGCGTGACTGTGCCAGACAAAATCACCTTGAAACTTAACCAATTTGAAATGGTAATCGTTCATCTGCGCGATGATCTTTGGCGACCAATGCTCGGAAAACTTGGCGAGTTTCTCCTCAAGGTTGATGGTTGAATAGCTCATATTTCCCTCCATAACTTCCCACACCTGTCGATGTGATGCAGCCCACCATGTCAGATGCAGTGACCATCAAATAGGTTCCACCAGTCAGACCGTGATTATTTCCTTCCCCTGTTCATATTCCTTTCCATTGGATGAACCTTCGTCCAAATCCAATAGAGCAGGTAAGCAAGGCCAGGAATGGTAATAGCGAGTATCCACGGATGCTCCCATACAAATCCCCGAATCTCTTGCAAAAAGACCATTTTCCCTTTGAGATAATTAGAGGTTTGAAATTCTCTTTAGAATGGTAGCGTTTCTCATGGTATATGGCAAATAAAAGTCAGAAGAGGAGGTCAAAGGAGGAGAGGCAGAAAAGGAAACCCCCTGGGTCACCCTGATTCTAAGCAGGTTCCTTCATTGTGTGAACAGGTCACAATTCAACAACTTAACTACGTCCCCTAAACCTCGTGCCCAAGAGATGAGGTTCTTTGAAAGGGTTACCCCACCCGATAGCGCTCGATGACTTCATCGTCAAGGTCAACGCCGAGGCCGGGCCCTTCGGGCACTGCAATGTAGCCATCCACCACGGGCAGCTTCTGCTTGGTCAGGTCCTGTCTGATCGGGGTTTCTTCCACGCAGTATTCCAAGATAAAGGCACTCTTGCGCGAAGCCAACCAATGTAAGCAGGCAGCCAAGCCGATGGTATTGGTGTAGAAGTGATTGACTACCTTGAGGCCACGGTCCTCCGCGAAATCAGCCACTCTCGTGGCATCGGTAATACCGGTGTTTTCGGTATCTATCTGAATGATGTCGATACCACTCTCTTCAATGAAATGCCGGTGAGCAAACCTTCCTGCCTGCCCCTCACCGGCTGCTATGGGAATGGGGGAAGCGCTGGTCAGCTTGCAATAACCCTCTACGTCCTCCCGGTTTAGCGGCTCCTCCAGGAAGAGGATGTCATAATCTTGGAATTGCTGCGCTCGCCTTATGGCAGTGTTAGTATCCCAGCAACAACCAGCATCAATGATGAGGTCGTTACTGTCGCCAACGCCGCGACGTCCGCCTTCTACCAGTTCCAGATCCAGCTTTTCGCTCTGACCCATCGGCGTCCAGCCAAATTTGACCGCGGTAAAGCCCTCGTTAATCCATCTCTTGCCGATTTCAGAGGTGCTTTTGCCATCAGGGCCGAACAGGATACTGGCATAGGCGCGGAACTTCTTCTGGAAAGCACCTCCCAAAAGCTGGTAGATGGGTTGATTATAGTACTTGCCGGCGATGTCCCATAAGGCGATATCGATGGCGGCAATGGCATGACAGATTATTCCCCGCCTTCCCAACCGGAGGTTCTTCGCCTGGAGCATATCATTGATGAGCCGAATATCTAAGGGGTTCATCCCAATTAATAACCTGGCTAGCCCAGAGGCACTGGCTCCGCTGAGTGGTGCTTCGATGAGAGCCTTTACCACATGAGGCGAAGAGTAAGAATCCCCGATACCAACGATACCCTCGTCAGTGTGGATCTTTACAATAACGGCATCCTGGGCAGATGAGAACTTCTCGCCGGAAACCTCTTGCTCCGGTAAGCGAAGTTCAATTGCCTCGACTTTGGTAATTTTCATGGTTGGCTCCCATTCCACATCTATGAAGGGGGACGCTCTTAAATAACTAAAAAGTACTACTTGTGTTTCATTCTTTCTCGCCCCATTCATGGAAATCATCCGTGATATACTTTAACCAGGCTTCCCGCCCTACCTAACGAACCCAATCTCACCGCCGCGGTTCGGTATATCTGCTGGATTAATTACCTGCGTATATTACCCAGAGTCTCAAGGAAATCCATGACCCTGCTGTTGAATTCTCCGGGTTTTTCGATCATGACCATGTGACCGGCACCGTCGATGATTTCAACTCTCGACCCTTTAATCTTCTCACCCAAAAACTGGGCATACTTCGGAGGGGTCAGCACATCGTCACCGCCGCAAACCACGAGGGTGGGAACCCGGATCGTTCCCACTCGATCCATGATATCGAATCGGTCGCAGGCGGCAAAATCACCGTAGAGATCGGCTGGTCTCGCCAGTAGCATGGTTTCAATGCCTTTCTCAATCATGGCCCGGGAGGTCTTCTTGGAAAAGGCATAACCGCAAATCGATCTGACGGTTTCTTCAAATCTCCCCTGAATGCCCTCAAGGATCTCGGGCAGAACTTTCAGCCGCGCGCCCGTCCCCACGAGAACCAGGGCCTCCACGTATTGAGGATGGAGAAGGGTGAATTCCTGGATGATCGCTCCCCCCAGGGAATGGCCGAACAGGCAATAAACATCCCCCGGTAACGCTCGGACCAAATTGAGAAGATGTCCTACATAGGCACCAATCGAATCTTCTCCGTCGCTACCTGCCTCCCCATGGCCGGGGAGATCTACCGCAACAAAGTTAAAGGATTCTTCGAAGAATTGCCTTTGGTTGTTCCAGAGGAGATGGCTCCCCCCGGAACCGTGGACGAAAACCAGCGTCCTGACCCCCGCCCGTATGCCCCCGCTGCCAGTCACGTAACCGACCTGCTTACCGCTGCTCTGAAGTATCGGCATGATGGCCTCCTCGAAGGTCGGAATGCGCTAAGATCGAAGAATGTTGAAGGATCTCAAATAGTTTTTCCTCCCCATGTCAAGGGGCTGTTGCCCAAATCCCTGGAGCGAACATTAAAGAATTGTGGCTAACCATTCTTAGTGAAGCGAAACGGTCGCAAATCTAATGTTTGAGCCCGGAGGGCGAGTTTTAGATTTGCAGTGAAGCGAACTTTAGAATGGTCCAGAATTCTTTTCAGTGAGCGAAATGGGTTTTTGGACAACAGCCCCTCAAGGGCTAATTCCTTTCCTTTTCTGGGCCTGATATTTCTTTATAACCGCGCTCAACCTTCTGACGCCCTCGATAATCTCATCCTTCGTCGGATAGGAAAAGTTAACCCTCATAGCGTTATGCTTAAGATAACCCTTAGGATAGCAGGCTTCACCAGGAACAAAAGCGACCTTTTCCTCGATGGCCATGAAGAAAAGCTCTGAAGTATTTATATCCTCTGGCACCGTTATCCAGAGGAAGAGCCCTCCGTCTGGTTTTGTCCACTCAACACCCATATCCGCGGTGAAATTCTCTTCCATGGCCTCAAGAAAGAAATTAAGCTTTTCACGGTAGTAATCTCTTATCCTCCTAAAATGGGCATCAAGATCGTATTCTCGCAAAAAGGCGGTGCAGATATCTTGATTGAGTTTAGGGGTGCAGAGGGTATTCGCCCCTTTTATGGAGGAGAACTTATCAATGACCTCCGGGGGACCTATGTTAAATCCGACCCTGACACCGGGGCAGAGTATTTTGGAAAAAGTAAAAATACCAATCACGTTGCCCTGGTTTTTATCGAGGGAATAGATTGAAGGAATGTGTTGGCCCCTGTACCTCAGTTCCCTATAGGGGCTATCCTCTACGAGAGGGATCCGATACCTCTTGCTCAACGATAGAAGGGCAAGCCTTTTCTCAAAGCTTGTGGTTATTCCAGAAGGGTTCTGGAAATCCGGAACCACATAGATGAATTTAGGTTTTCTCCCTTTAGTTATGAGATTTTCTATACCCTCCTCGAATCCCCTAACATCGGACCCGTCTTCTTCGATGTCTTCGGCTAGGTATTGAGCATCTTCCATCTCAAAGGAGGCCAAGGCACCCCCGAAGGTGGGAAGATCCGTGACGATTATGTCTTTGGGTTCAAGGAATAATCTTCCCACTAAATCTATTCCTTGCTGTCCTGAGGTCGTTATCATTATATTCTCGGACTCGATATAGACATTATCTTTTTTCAGATAATCTATGATGGCCTCCATCAGCTCTTCTTCCCCGGGAATGGGAGTATATTGCAGAACACGATCCGGATCCTGTTCCAAGGATTTCTCCACGGCATTCCGAACGAGGTCTCGGGGAAAAACATCGCTGCTGGGCAATCCGCCTGCAAAGGAGATTATCGCGGGGTCTTTCAGATACTTAAACAATTTTCCAATTGTGTATCCCTCGAACCCCCTCATAATGTTAGTGAATAATGATTTCATGTTTGCCCTCTACACTGATTTGGCCTCGATTAAGAACCGGCAGAGATCATTTCCCTTGGCTAGGCAGTGGGTTTCAACGGAGGCAACATCCTCGCCGAAAAGGACATGCCCCATGCCGGCCATAACGCCGCGGATCATGTGGCAAACGGGCCCCGTCGATCTTCCATAGGCTTCAGCAAAGGCCGAACATATTACCGTTACGATCAACCTCTTTTCCTCGGGATTAAACTCCTCCACCTTGAAATTCCCCCAGCCGATTTGAGTCCCCATGCTCATCATAAACTGGGCGATTTCATCATCACCGTATCCAAATGTCTCGTTGTATTTCTTGGTGGACAGGTGGCCCCCCGCAAAGCCCCCGCGATAGAGGATCTCTTGAGCTTCCTCCCCGAGCCTCTCCTCCAGGCCTTTTTGAAACTCCACGAGGGTCTCGGGGCGAATGAGAAGATACCTCACTCCCTTGAAGGAGATAGCTCCCCTTTCCCCATCGAACTCCAGGACCTCGAGTATGGGATTTCCCATGACTATCTCCCCCTTGCCTTACTCGATGTCTTTCCCTCGCCCTTTCGCAGCTTTTCCGTTGCTTCCTTATCAATTGACCAACCGTCCTCATTGACGCGGATTCGATAATCCCTGATGGCCGCCTCTCGGGTAATCTTGCCGTCTCGGAGATCAGCCTCTATGGACGAAAATGGCCTTTCCAAAGGATCCCCGTACCCCCCGGCACCAGGGAGCCTGAGGCTGACAAGATCGCCTTTGCTGAGGACATCCAGCCCCTTCGACCTCAAGGGACGCTCTTTTTTGGTCCCGGGGTTTAAGATGAAGCTCCCCGTGCTTCCCTCCTTTCCGCCAAAAAGGCCGAGCGGGGGAAACTTTTGCCTGTCCCCATACCGCGCAAAGGAAACCTCATCTGCCAGCACCCTGATATCCCGACGCGTAGCCAATCCTCCGCGAAACTTCCCCGCCCCTCCCGAGTCGGGTATGAACTCATACCGTTCGATTCGAATCGGAAACTCGTGTTCCACGGATTCTACGGGCGTGTTCATGAATCGAGGAAGGTGGGAGTCCTGCCCGTCCCTCCCGTCGCGGTACGGCCTCGCCCCTGCACCTCCTCCTTGAATATCCGTATAGATGAATCGCTCCCCATCATTGGGGCGCAACCCACCGAAGCCGCACGTGGAGATCTGGCCGTGGCTTCCCGCCATGACCCGATCGGGCAGGACATGGGATAAAGCCCGAAGCATCGCCTCCACGATCTTCTGGGATGCGTTGGTGCGGGAGGCAACGGCGGCGGGAAGGACTGGATGGACGATGGTTCCCGGTTGGGTCCTGATCTCTATGGGGCGATAGCATCCCGAATTGGGGGCAACATGGGGATCAACCACCCCGATCATCACGTAGTATACCGCCGCGTACGTATTGGCTAGGGTGGAGTTGGTATTCCCCTGGGCCTGAGGATCCGAACCCCGAAGATCGACCACCACGTGGTCTCCCCGCTTTTCGATCCTGACATGGATTTTGATTGGGGTATCGGTTACTCCATCATCGTCGATGTAATCCTCCCCTTCGTAGACCCCGTCGGGAATTCCCTTCAATCCCTCTCGGATACGGCGCTCGGAATAATCCAGGAGCATCCGGCTCGCCTCTTGAACCACATCCCACCCGTATCTATCCAAGAGCTTTTTGAGGCGATCCACTCCCACATACACCGAGCTCACCTGGGCCCTGATGTCACCGAGGGTCTTCTGGGGAACACGAATCTGATTCTCTATGATGCTGGTAATTTCCTTGTCCTCCACACCCTTCTTGTAGAGCTTCACCATGGGAAGCCTCAGACCCTCCAGGTAGATTTCTCGAATCCCCCCGGCAACTCCGCCTGCCGCCATCCCCCCTAAGTCGGAGTGATGGGTGATATTGCCCACGAACCCCACCAACTGACCGCCGTAATGAACCGGGGCGATACAGTAAAGGTCCATGATGTGTTGTCCGCCACGGTAGGGATCGTTCATTATGATTACATCGCCTTCCTCCAGATCCCCCTCGCCATAGTGATTCACCAATTCCCTCATGGTGATCTCAAACCCGGCCAAAAGGCTGGGATTATGATGGGCCTGGGCGATGGTGGCCCCGTTGCCATCGGTAATTACGCAGCTAATATCCTTGATTTCGGTGATAATGGTTGATCGGCCCGTCCTGACCAGGGTATACCCCATTTCATCAGCGATCTGCTCCAAGGCATACCGGATAACCTGCATGCTAACGATATCAACTTTCTCAGCCATTCCCCTTGGCCTCATAGCGCGATGGCGATGCTTTCGTCCTCCTCAACCCGCCCCCGATAACCGGGGAGGATGAGGGTGCTGGCAGTAGCCTCCTCGATCATGCACGGTCCCGTGAGCTCACATCCGGGCCCTAACCTGTCCCTTTCGTAGATGGCCGATTCCCGAAATCCCATTCCGTCGAAGTAGATGGGCCTCTTTTCCTTTAACGCCTCCGATGGGTTGGTTTCTCCGCCTCCTCTTCCCTTCAATTCCATGGGAGGTGATTTGCCGAAGGCCGAGACCCGTAAGCTCACCACCTCCACCTTCTCACCCTCGTGGATATAGGAGTACTTCTCCCTATAGATAGCCTTGAAGCTTTCCAACGCCTTCTGGAACACCGCAGGCGTAACCTCCAAACCCCGCTCAACCGGGGTATTAATCTCATAGGTCTGGCCAACCAATTTGATATCGGTCGACCACATGAACTCCATGTGATTTTCTTGGATGTGCTCCTTTTGGAGCTGACGCCTGCCCTCCGCCTCCAATTCCCGAAATATCCTCGTCATCCTCCCAAAATTTAAAGCATCCTCTCTCATGGTGATGGTCTGGACGTAATCGTGCCTCGTATCCGAAACGAGAAGCCCTATGGCTGAAAACGTTCCCGCGAAGGGAGGAATAATCGCCCGCCTCATGTTGAGATCCCGGGCAATATCGAGCGCATGCAATCCCCCTGATCCCCCGAAGCTGACGAGGCTCCACTCTCGTGTGTCGATCCCCCTCTGGATGGTAACGGAGGTAATTCCCTTTACCATGTTGGCATTGATCACCTGGATGATGCCCATGGCGGCTCGCTCAACGCTCATATTCAAGGGTCCAGCAATCCTCTTCTCTATGGATTCTCTTGCGAGGTCCGGGAAGAGGGGCATCTCGCCTCCGTTGAAGTACTCGGGATTGAGCCTTCCCAAGACGAGGTTGGCATCGGTAACCGTGGGCTCATCTCCTTCCAGGTTGTAGCAAGCCGGCCCTGGATCAGCCCCGGCGCTCATAGGCCCCACGTTCAAAGCACCTCCCACGTCGATCCAAGCAATGCTTCCTCCACCCGCTCCGATGATGTGGAGATCGATGATGGGGATCTTTACGGGGAGGTGCTGAAAATGCCCCTCCGTGGTTACCTTGGGGACACCCCCTTCCACGAGGCCGATATCGAAGCTGGTTCCTCCCATATCCACCGATACCACCTTCCTCTCCCCATGGAGTTGGCCCAGAAAAGATGTGGCAACAACCCCCCCGGCCGGCCCTGAGTTCACCGTGTTGACGGCCCTCGTCTTTGCCGAATGGGCCGTCATGACACCACCATTGGCCTGAATAATCCGAATATCCAGAGGACCGTACCTCTCCTCCAGGAGGCCAACGAGATTAGTTATGTACCCTTCAATAATGGGCTGAAGATAGGCGTTAATCACAGCCGTGGAGGTCCGCTCATATTCGCGATATTCGGGGCAGATCTCAGAGCTCATGGTGATATACGCCTCGGGAAATACCTCGCGGCAGATTTCCCTCACCCTCCTCTCATGGATGGGATTCACATAGGAGAAGAGGAGGGAGATAGCTATGGAGCTTACTCCCTCTCTTTTCAGGAAACGGGCGCACTCCCTCGCGGAGTCCTCATCGAGGGGAACGAGGACATTCCCCTGGCTTTCAATCCTCTCCCTGACCTCTCGCCTCAGATAACGGGGAACCAGGGGAGGGGGAAGGTCGACGGAAAAATCGTATAATCCCTCCTCCGGCCGCATGATCCTTCCGATCTCCAGGACATCTCGAAACCCCTCCGTGCAGATCAACCCGGTCTTGGCCCCCTTTCTCTCGATGAGGGCGTTCGTACCCGTGGTTGCCCCGTGGGCGATATAATCCAGCTCATCCATGGACATTTGCGACAAACTGAGGATCTTCTCAATGCCGCGGCAAACTCCCTCCGACAAGTCACCGGGGGTGGTCAAGGTTTTCACGGAATAGATCTCTCCCCTTCGGTCATCGACCATGTTCACGTCGGTGAAGGTCCCGCCAACATCAATCGAAATCCTCAAAGGCGCCTCCCTGCTTCGAACCCCAACCAGATTACCCCTCGCTCAATTGAGCTTCCTTCAGGTTCCAGGGGAAAGAGCGGGATACAGTATACTGATATTCCTTGACAATAACAATTTCTTTCTGTTAGCATGCCCTTGGTCATTGCTCGATGACCTGAGGCATAGGCGTGAATTGCATGTTAGATTCAGCCTAAAGGAGGTGATGGATTCAATCTATCGACGGTAACTCTTATGGTCCCAACGAAAGAAAGGAGGAAAAAAATGAAGAGGATTCTCTGTTGGTCTCTTATGGTGGCCCTATCGGTGACTTTGTGTTTCGGGGTTCCCTTGGTCACTTCTGCCAAAGAAATAGAGCTCAAGGCCATCTGTTTTATCCCCAAGAACCACCCCCTCGTCTCCCAGACCCTGGTCTGGACCGACCGGGTCAACGAGGCGTTCAAGGGAAAGCTCAAGGTTAACTATATCGGTGGACCGGAAATCGTCCCGGGTCTTCAGCAGATGGAGGCCGTGAAAAAGGGCAAGATGGTTCAGGTCATCTTCTACCCCACCGCCTACTACCAGTCAATCCTCCCTGAGGGCGTGGCCTTCACCCTCTCAAAGCTCACCCCGTGGGAGGAGAGGAAGCCAGGGGGGTTTTACGATTTCATGGTCAAGCGGCACAAGACAATAGGCGTCATGTATGTTGGAAGATGGCTCCACAGCCCCTTTTACCTCTGGTCCAGAAAGGAAGTGAAATCCCTTGAGGACTTGAAGGGAATGAAGATGAGGACAACGGCCCTCTATGATCGCTTCATGAGGAGAATGGGAATCGTGCCCGTGCAGATAAGTCCCGCCGATACGTATACAGGCCTCGAACGGGGAACGGTGGAAGGCTTCGGGTGGCCGCTTTTGGGAGCTCGAGACAAGGGGTGGACCGAGGTATGCAAATACATCATAGACCACCCCTTCTATAACCAAAACACACTGATCCTTATAAACCTGGACAGTTGGAATAAAATCCCCAAGAAGATCCAAAAGAAGATGATCGATCTCACGGCGAAGTTCGAACACGATATGGTGGCCCATTTCGAGAAGGCCATCGCGGGGGAATGGAAGAAACTGGATGAGATCGGCGTGAAACGGATCACATTTTCTCCAGCGCAGGCCAAGACCTATCTCGACGCCGCCTATGACGCGGAATGGGAAGAGCTGAATAAGAAGGTTCCCGATCTCATTCCCGAGCTGAAGAAGGTCACCGGACACTAATCCCACCTGGTGGGTGATCGGGTACTTCGGAACCGCTTTACTGGATTGAAACGGGGGGTGGATCGCCCGGAGCGGAGATCCACCCCTTCGCATCTTCTTACGATACCCGGGTGTAGACATGAAGCATTCGGCCAGGGTTGGGACTATTTTCGATGGCATCCTTAACGTTTTTGCCCTCTTGAGCGCGCTGCTGTTAGCCTTCATCATGCTGTCCATCTGTCTGGAAGTAGTCATGCGATACTTCCTGAACCGACCATTGGTTTGGGTCATAGAGATGTCGGAGTACGCGCTCCTCTACATCACTTTTCTGGGCACAGCATGGCTTCTCAGGAGAGAAGGCCATGTCACCGTCGATGTGCTCCTGGTCAGGCTGAACCCGAAATCTCAGGCCGCCCTCGGCCTCTTTAGCTCCATCATCGGGATAGCCATCTCCCTCGTCCTCATATGGTATGGTTCAGAGGTCGCCTGGGATCACTACCAGAGGGGGATTTTCAAACCCACTGTCCTGCAGTTTCCAACGGCTCCCATTCTCGCCATCATTCCCATCGGAAGCATTATCTTGGCCATGCAATTCATCAGGAGGGGGTACCTATTTTTGCGGAAATGGCGTGAAGATGCATCCTGAACACAACCCGCGAGGAGAAGCGACGTGGAGTGGTGGCTCATCCTCTTGATCATCTTCAGTGCCCTTGTCATCCTCTTTGCCCTGGGCGTTCCCGTGGCCTTCGCCTTCCTCTTCGTTAACGTCATAGCGGTTTATGTCTTTTGGGGCGGCGGGGCCGGCCTCAGCCAACTGATTCTGAGCATCTATGAATCGGTGACCATCTTCGCCCTCCTTCCCGTGCCACTGTTTGTCCTCATGGGAGAAGTTATGTTTCGATCGGGGATTGCGCCGCGGATGATGGACGTCCTCGATAAATGGCTGGGCCGTCTGCCTGGGAGATTGAGCCTACTAGCCGTGGGGGGCGGCACCCTATTCGCGACCCTGTCCGGCTCGGCCATGGCCGGCGCTGCGATGTTGGGATCGGTGCTGGTTCCGGAAATGGAGAAACGGGGCTATAAAAAGCCCATGAGCCTGGGGCCCATTCTGGGAAGCGGAGGTCTGGCCATCATGATTCCCCCCAGTGCTCTCGGCGTCCTCCTGGCCGCCCTCGGCCGTTTCTCCGTGGGAAGGTTTCTCATTGCTATTATTGTACCCGGCCTCATCATGGCAGTCCTCTATGGAGCTTACGTCGTAGGCAGGTGCTGGCTTCAGCCCGAACTCGCCCCCTCGTATGCAGTCCCCCCCACGAGCCTTCTGGATAAGATTAGGGCTACACTTCGATACGTGCTTCCACTGAGCTCTATCGTTTTTCTGGTTGTTGGCCTCATTTTCCTCGGGATCGCCACCCCCACGGAGGCAGCCGCCCTGGGGGCCCTGGGGTGTCTGGTCTTGGCCTTCATCTACAGGGGATTAAGTTGGGAAGTCTTGAAGACCTCCGTAACGGGTACCCTTCAAGTCACTATTATGATGCTCATGATCCTCACGGGCTCCACGGCTTTTGCTCAAATCCTGGCCTATACAGGGGCCACCCAGGGCCTGGTTGAATGCGCATTGAGCATTCCCCTCCCACCTATTTGTGTGCTCATCGCCATGCAGGTTGTGCTCTTGATCATGGGAACCTTCATGGAGCCCCTCACCATCATGATGGTCACCCTTCCCATATTCATGCCCATCGTGGAAAAACTTGCATTCAACCCCCTCTGGTTCGGGGCAATCATGCTCCTCAACATGGAGATGGCCACCACCTCTCCCCCCTTCGGCCTCGTCCTGTTCGTGATGAAGGGAGTGGCACCGCCCGGCACGACGATGGGTGACATCTATAAAGCCGGATTACCGTTTCTGGCGTGTGATGCGGTGGCGATGGCGTTGATGATGGTTTTCCCGGAATTGGTGCTCTGGCTGCCGGGTTTGATGAAGTAGTTGTTTCTATCGGGCAGGAAATGATGAATAAGCGACCTGGATCCGTGCAGCCTTGGTAGGCTGGGTTTTCCTACGATCGACCTCCCTTTCGCAAAGCCCTCGTAGCCTCTTCATCCACCGTGAAGGTATTCGGGTCGATTACAACGGCGTAATCCTCCCTGGCGCTTTCGACGGAGATGATGCCGTTTCTCACCTCTCTCCGAACCAGGTCAATGGGGCGTTTCTTGGGATTGCCATACCCTCCACCTCCCCCTGCCTCCTGATAGTAGGTGGTTCCCGCGGGGACATCCTCAACCAAATCCTTGGTGGTGGTACGGTAAACCCTTCCGTCCGGGTAGACAAGCTCAATCTTATTCAAGGTCCCGGGCTTCCCACCCTGGGCGCCAAAAGGAGGTTCCACATCTCCTTCACCGAAGGTCACCAGCTTCACCTTCTCTCCCCCCAACTTGAACTCGGTGACAACCCCCAGTCCTCCCCTCCATTGGCCTGGGCCCCCTGAATCACGGAGATATTCGTGCTGCAAGATAAAATGGGGCGTCTGGAGCTCGAACATCTCGTAGTCCTGGTCCAAGACGCCTCCTGAGGCATCGATCATACCGATGTGGTCATATCCATCCGTTCCCTTGATGGCACCCGATCCCCCCTTCAACCCCATGAAACAGATGTCCACAAAGGGCTCGTTTTTTCGCGGATCCAAGCCCGTGGTCAGGCTGCACAAGAGCTCGTTCCACTCCGCCGTCACACGCTCCGGAATAACGGGCCCTAGAGCCCTCATAATGGCATCGGCATTGATGGGACAGAGGTGGTTCCCATAGGTGGTCGCAGCGGGAAAGGCCGCGTTGAGGACGGTTCCCACTGGTATAACGATCTTGACGGGCCTGACCATACCATCGTTATGGGGCATATCAGGATTGACCATCTGAAGAAAGGTGAGCAGCGTTGCACTGGCACTGGAGGTATACGTACCATTCACAAAGCCCTTGGTCTGGGGATCGGTGTCGGTATAGTCGAAGATAATGTCATCCTTCCCCACCGTGATCTTTACCCGGACGGTATACGTGGAGCCCGGGTGTCTTCCATCATAGTAGCCCGTGGCCTCCCCGGAATAGACCCCCGTGGGAATGGTCCGGATCTCCGCCCTCATCATCTTCTCGGTGGAGTCGAAGAGGTGTTCCTTATGAACGTTAAAGACGTCCAGTCCATATTTCTCGACCAGGGCAAGAATTCCCCTTTCTCCCACCACGCAGCTTCCGATCTGGGCCCGCATATCCTCCTCGACCATCTTCAGCCGGATGTTGGCAAAGATCAGATCCCAGACATCCTTCCTCAGCTTCCCCTTCTCATACACCTTTACGGGGGGAATCCGCAGGGCCTCCTGCCAGACCTCCGTCGCCTGTGGGTTATAACCGCCCTGAACGGCTCCACCGATATCGGCTTGATGCCCCTTGCAAGCGGCCCAGCCCACGAGTTCCTCCCCGTGAAAGATGGGCTTGTAGACGGCCACATCGTTGTTCTGGTTCCCCATGGAGAAGACATCGTTATGGAAAATAACATCCCCTGGGTAGACCTCATCCCCAAAATACTTGACGATATACTCGCATACGGGGCCGAGGGAGAAGGCGAG
>Ga0209635_10000714_pt1 | contig 23579 bp, 27 predicted proteins | sample DeeMarSWOR230_32_FD_187463 | JGI IMG/M metagenome (GOLD analysis project Ga0209635, IMG submission 187463) | Marine sediment microbial communities from White Oak River estuary, North Carolina - WOR-2-30_32 (SPAdes) (version 2) | ecosystem: Environmental > Aquatic > Marine > Intertidal zone >...
TTTTCCTTCGGGTACGTCGTACAAGCCGTAGTCTCTGCCTGTTTTTGGTTCAGAACCCAGCGTAAGGTCCATTTTGAGCGCTGGTTTTAGTTCGTATTTTGAGATTCTGTCCCATGTGATTAGTGTTTGGAGGCACCATGCGCCTATTGTGCCTGGCGGTTCGTATTCTATTGTTGCTAGTAGGAAGCGGTCTGCGTAACGGTGCATGTCTTTAAGCAACGATTCTCTGAGGCTCATGACAAGATGCGCCGTGACTTCGAATGATGGGACTTTTTTGAGTTTTTCTTGGACGTCTAAAGGTAGGCGTCTGACGCCGTCGAGTATGGTTTCTCTTCTTTCGTCTATTGACAGGAACTGGTTGGCTAAGCAGACTCTTGCGTTTTCAAGCGTTGTACTGAACAGTTTCGCGTACCAGTCGTCTATGTCGCCCCAGTCCTGCTTGGCGTCTATCGGCGAAAAGAAGAAGTTGAAGTTAGCGTGTGGACCTAGGACGATTTGTTCGACTCTTGCGTTTTCGAGGCTTTCTTGATCTAGAGTTCCTTCATTAACTTCTCTTTGCACTTTCTCTTCCAAGTCTGCAGAGTCTGCGGCGAAGATGAATTCTCTCTCAAACTCTCTGTGCGCGTGTTCGGCTTTGAGCAGCATGGGTTCGTCGATTGGTTTTTTGAAGCTTATACCGTCTTTGTGAGCTTCAAACTCGTAGGCATGTGGGCATGGGATTCCTGCTTTCTCGGCGAACCAGTAATAGTCTTTCTCGATTTCGCCTCGGTTTTCGATTTTTAATAGTCTTCGAGAGCCAAGTATAGGTACGGGATACTCTTTTTCTATGACGCTGCAGTTTTCGTCTCCACCCACGTACACGGCGAAGGCTCGGTTGGGGATTTGTAAACATTCGAGGTCGACTAGTTCGTTGGCGTATTTGGTGATGTCTGAGTATTTGTCGAGGATTAGTATGATGCTTTGCCAGTTGCCTTTTTTGTTTATGTCTTTTGGGTCGTTAACGACTTTAAGGTCTCTTCTTGCTGTGGTTGGTAGGTCTTCGATTATTTCCTTTGGTTTGCCTACCATGGGGTTTTGTAGGTAGATGCGTGCTCTTTGTGGCGGAACGTAGATTACGCTTCTTATGCCGTAGTTACGTTGTCCTTGCCAAGCGTCTAGTGCTGAGTGTGAGCCTAAATTGAGTCCTATGGGTTCTTTGTATTTTTTGACGATTTCTTGCATTTCTTCTCTTTCAATAACCATCCTTTCTCACCTTTCTTTTGGACACGCAAATAGCGTTCTGTTCTTTTTTAAAACTTTCTCCCTGTCAATCTTTCGTAGGCTTCTACGTATTTTTTTGATGTTTCAGCGATTATGTTTGGTGGAAGGTTTGGTGCAGGTGGTTGTTTGTTCCACTTTATTGACAAAAGATAATCGCGCACGTACTGCTTGTCAAAACTGAACTGGTCTTCGCCTACTTTGTATTTTTCGAGTGGCCAGAATCTCGACGAGTCAGGTGTGAGGAGTTCGTCTATGAGAATTAGTTCATTGTTGAGCTTGCCGAATTCGAGTTTTGTGTCTGCAACTATTATGCCGTTTTCCTGCGTTCTTCTAGAGGCTTTTTCATAGATTTTCATGCAAACTTCTTCGATCTCTCGAGCTAAGGTCTTTCCTATTTTTTGTTCGACGTCTTTCTTTGTCATTTCCACATCGTGACCTACTTCTGATTTGGTCGTGGGAGTCAAAACGGGCTGAGATAGTTTTTCGGCTTTTTTCAAACCCTTTGGAAGCGTAACTCCGCAGATTGGTTTGTCTTGTTTGTAGTTTTCCCACGCTGCGCCGTAGAGGTAGCCACGGATGACGAATTCGGCTGAAATTGGCTTCGTTTTTTTGACTAGTACTGTACGCTGGTCAACGGTTTTTAGAATATGGTTTTGGATTATGCTCTTTGTTGCGTCGAACCAGTATTTGGAGAGTCGGGTTAGTGCTTCGCCTTTGTGGGGTATGCCGTTTGGGAGGACGACGTCGAAGGCGCTGATGCGGTCGGTGGAGACGATTAAGAGTTTGTCGTCCAAGTCGTACACGTCTCTCACTTTGCCTCGTTTAAAGAGTGGATGGGGCAGGTTTGTTTCTAAAACAACGTTTTCAGAATCTATCACTTCTTTCTCCTCACTTCTTTTGCAGCTTCATGAATAGTCTTTTCAAGTTTCTGTTTAAATTTTAGAACCTTCCTCTGCAGTTTAGGGTTGGATAAGGCTAAGATTTTTACTGCTGCCAGTGCCGCGTTTTCTGGAGTTAACACATAAGCAACTGCAACGCCCTTTGGCATCATTGTTGACGAAAAAATTTTCGGCCATCCAAACTTTTCCGAATCGGGAGGACAAGCAATAACTGGGTACTTACTGTAGCCTGCGACTACACCAGAAAGCGCGTCGGATAAACCTGCGACTGTGATGAAGACGATGTTGTCTCCGCTTTTCTCGTATTCTGTCAAGTTGTCTAATAATTTTTTAGTTGTCTTATGGGCAGAAGCAACATTGTATTCGCATTTTATTGGGAAGTTTTCCTTTTCCAAGAATTGTTTTATTCTAGAGGCGAAGTCGTAGTCGCTTTTAGAACCCATTAAGACGACAATTTTTTCTTTCGACATACTAACGAGTTATGCGTCGGAGAATTTAAGCCTTAATTAGTCATTTTTCTGCATTGGTTTTGATGTAACTTCATGGGCGATTAAGCGTTGGTCTTCAATTATGCTTCGCACCATGTTTTCAACGAATTCCTTATTTATTTTAATTCTACCAATGGTGTGAAGACTGCCGCTAGTTTTCCGCGCTATCAACTCTGTTACTGCGAAGCCGTAGGTTTCTCTTCCGGCAAAATGCGGGTTCGTGTTAATTACTATGGTGTGGATGCCTTCGCGTTTAATCATCTTCGCTACCGACAAAACATCTCGAACCGCCAGACCCTCATACTCCCTCACCGCCACACGAGCCTCATCAACCACCCGAACCTCGCCCGACTCCAAACTCTTCATCAAAGGCACATTAGCGCTGCCGTCAGTAATAATCACCATTACAGGAATAGTCGAACTATCTCTTCGCTTTGCTTCTTTCAAAACTTCCCAAGCCTTCATCATACCTGCCGCTAAAGGCGTATAACCGCTGATTCTTAATCCCATCAACTTATTCGCCACAACACGAAGATTAGTAATCGGATGCTGAGCCACAACCGCGCCAGTATCCTTCAACGCAACAATCCCAACACGGTCACGATACCTGTAAGCATCCCCATGCAACCGCATCAAAGCCGTCTTCACCGCATCAATATTCATAAGCATGGAACCACTCAAATCCATCACAAAAACAATCGTCATCGGCGCCTTATACCTGCGCAAATTCTCACGCACGTCCGTCACAGAAATCGCAATCGCAGTCCCAAGCGAACTCTCCCTATTTTTCTGCCTCACTGCTGCAGCACGAATAGTCGCTGGAAGATGCACGTCACGAGGCTTTCCACGAGGAATCCGCCACCCATGCGGCCGTCCACGATGAAGCGTAGTTATTGTCTCTGCGCGTTTACCCGCATAAACACTCGGCGCGCCACGAGTCCTCTTCATTTTAAACGACAAACTGGAAAGCATACCTGGACCCTTCTCAGTAGCTTGAACTTTCGTCAACAAAGAATAGCCTTTTGTCATGTCTAGCGATTTTAACGCTGTTTCCACGGAGGGGATTCCTTTTTCCTTCATTTTTGTTAAGCCAATCTGCTTCTTCTCCAGCTCTCCCTTAACCTGCGGCTGTTCTCCAGCAAAGGCTCCCTTGCTCTTCGCCATGTCCTTCTCTTCCTCACTTAATTTCTTCGCCCTCCCGAAAAGCGTTTGATTAAAAATCCGTGCGATAGTGGAATAAATCTGAGACATCTTCAAAAGAAACTTCTTAACCGTTTTGTGCTTTTTGAGAAATTCCTCTTTCTCCGTTGCTTGCCCCTTGAAACGAAAAATCCCCTTTACGCCCTTTTCTTTTTTCTTTTCGCCCCCCACCTTTTTCTCTTCCTGTCTCTCGTCCATTGGCACGCCCATCTCTTTCATCGTCGTCAATAAAGCACTCTTTATTTCTTCAGGCGCCGCTGGTTCAAGAAATCCGCCTTCACGGGTTCTGTGGCTTAGGGCAAAATCCGAGGCGACAAGCACGTCGCCAATAGCGACCTGGGTTCTATTCTCAAACGCAGCAAGCGTTTGCGCTGCTTTGCTGATTACAATGTCAGGTCGCATTCCATCGACCTTCAAGTCAATACAAGCTTTACAAACCGCCCTAAGCAACGCTTCCGACATGACTATTTTGGGCAACAATTCTCGTGCTTGAACAATTCTCTTCTTTAACTCTTCCTGCAAATCGCCATATTTGGCAATAAACTCTTCATGATTCTTTTCAAACTCCAAATTTCGTCTAACAACTTCCATTCTCTCTTCAACAGAATTAATCGGCGTGACACTGACAGAAAGCGGAAACCTATCCAAAAGTTGTGGACGCAACTCACCTTCTTCAGGATTCATCGTTCCAACAAAAATGAAGCGCGAAGGATGACTAACCGAAATACCCTCCCTCTCCACAACATTCCAACCCGTCGCTGCAGCGTCAAGCAAATCATCCGCGATATGGTCGGGCAACAAGTTAATCTCATCCACGTAGAGAATGTTCTGATTCGCCTCAGCAAGAATGCCAGGCTCTAACGCTTCAACACCAAATTTTATCGCCTTCTCCACATCCAAACTTCCAACAACACGGTCTTCAGTTGCGCCCAACGGCAGGTCAACAACAGTCATTTCTCTTTCCTCAACTGGAAGTTTTTTGTTTTTCATGTAGCTTTCTCTACAAATTGGGCACATGTTGGATGAGTCAAAAGGATTACAGTTGAAAGGATGATCTTTGACTACTTGTATTTTCGGCAGAATGTCAGCTAAGGAACGCACAAGAGTTGTTTTCCCTGAACCTTTCGAACCTCGAATAAGCAATCCGCCAATTTTGGGATTTATGGCGTTGATAATTATCGCCAATTTCAATTTGTCCAAGTTTACGATTGCAGAGAAGGGCAACACAACTCTTTCAGACATCTAGTCACAGCACCAAAATATTCAAAGGAATACATAGCAATATAAGGGCATCTAAAACGCGGTTATGGACGAATACGATAGCGTTTTCTTTTCTCTACATACTCATCATAAGTGGAAGGATTAAATTGCTTTCCTGCGCTCTTTGCTTCTTCGCTCTTCCGCCTGTAAAGCGACCAATCTTTATACCCTGCGGCAATACCCCACGCTACAACTACTAATATTGTAATGGTGGCGCTTAACCATGCTGGAACACTCAACATGATCATCATTATTGCAAATGGCAAAACAAAAACTGCGCACATACCACCAATTATAATCCACAACCATTCATTTAACAAAGTAGCCTCTAGTACTTCGTAGATTTCGTCAAGTTGTTCCGTGATTTTTCCCATCTTGGCAGTCGCTTCTCTACCAGTAAATAAAAATCGTTTCACTATTTATTTCTATTTATATTTCATAAAAGAAACAGGAGTGTGTTATTTTCTGATTCTTCTTATTTCAAACACTACTGGATTTTCATGGTCTGGACAGGCGTTAAAGATAACATCCTTATCCTTCGCCCAAGGGAATTCTGCACCGTAACGCATTGCATAAATTTTTGGGAGTAAGACCATGAGGGCGCTGTAGCAGATGTTGCCTTTTATTGTTTTTCCATTGAAATATATTTTGTCTCCTATTTTATGTCCAAAGTTGCACGAGCCTTTGATGGTTTTGACAGTGACTTCTACATCGAAAGCCATTTTGACCACACTAACTCCTTTTCATGAAAAATATAGCTCCATTTGGACACGTGCTAGCGCACAAACCGCAGCCGAAACATTTGCCACTATCAAACACAAGTTTTCCGTCAGCAATTCGTCGCGCATGAAATTGACATCGTTGAACACATGTTCCACAATGGGTGCATTTTTCCCTATCTTGAATCGCAACACGTTCAGGCGTGCTTACGGCGTAGGGCATGTTAAATCTTACAATAGCGGAAAGCGCGTGACAACAGCAAGAACAGCAACTGCAAATATAATCAGTTTTTTCTTCTCCTTTCGTTGTGAATGCAAGGTGCACAAGCCCAGCCTTGTGGGTTCTCTTTAAAACATCTAATGCTTGCTTTGCCGAAATTTTTTTAGCATGCCCTTGTTCTATCAAGTCTTCTGCTTTACCGTCGAGACCGAGACAAACATCAAGCGGCGAGTCACATTTTTTCCATCTTTCTCGACAATCACAATTCCCAACCGAAATAACCCGTGCTTTTTTGAGCAAAATTTCAGCAGTTTTCAAGTCTAAGATTTTTTGTTTTCCCTCAATACGAATATTGACTGGAACAGTAACAGCGATCATTTCATCCGAATATTTTTGAAGTTCTTCCCTGCTCCAATCATGCTCATTCATTTTACCTAGTCCCTTCTTTCTCGTTGGAATTTGCTTAATATGTCAAAGAGCTTGTTAAATCTTCTCATAAACATACAGACGCAATCTGTTAATATAATAGCGAATGCTAACAAACATCCTTGGGAAGAGAAACTGTTGAATGAAAAAAGGCTGAAATACTGTCCAAGATGTGGTTCAGCAAGAGTCCGCTGGGCAAGCGGTCTTCCTCAATTATGGTCCATTTGGGAATGCCCAGAATGCAGTTATCGAGGCGCGTTTATTCTCGAAAATGGCGAGTTAGCTGCGAAGCTCAGAGAAGACTATTCTAAAAAGACTGGAAAAAAAGTTGATGTTTAAAGTTAATAATGTAGGAGATTACTTTCTTCTTGATGTGACCTTAAACTCGCAGTAATTGTCTCCCTTCGCTATACATTTTGTTTCCTTAACCAAAGCACCTTGTCCGAACAAGCCATTGAAGAAACCAGCAATTACGCCTCTTAAAAAGTGACTATAAGGCTCTTTACTTTCCTTCACTAACTCGCACTCAAAATTATTATAAAATCTTATTCGTGCCATTTTCTTTTCAATGCTAAATTCCGCAACCTCAAGTGTTGCCCAACCCATTGTCGCTCCTAAAGCACTGGCTATTTCTTCCAACTCTTTAGGGTCGCTGGTGAAGGCTATTTCGCTGTAATATTTGTAGGCACGTTGTCCCACATCGAACCCTGCATAATAGAGGAAAGCCTCTCCCGCAGTGCCGAACTGTTTTTTGATGCCGGCGATAAAACCTTCGTAGATGGACTTGCGAAAGATTACTATGCGTTCGTCGCCGAGTACTAGAGGAAAGAAGTAAGTGTCCGCGAGCATTCCGCTTTTCATAGGTTTCAAAAGCTTAATATGCTCCACCACATCAAGTTTTTTTAATTCTTTCATAATTTTTTGCGGTGTGGAATTAGCTTTTGTGAAATCCATGAAAATTAATCCTTTTGCTGTTTTTTCGTCTGGCTTCGGTTTTGAATATTGTATGAATATGAGGGGCGCGTTGGCTTTTTCAGTAATTTCTGCGATTTTAAACGCCATATCGGAGGTTAATGCGACTTTCAGAGCGTATCCGTATGCTTTCCTTTTTGCTGGGTATATAACGCGCCCTACGTCAAGAGGTTCATGGGGTGAACACATTAAGTATCACTAATTTTGGTTTTTATTTTTGTTTACACGGTATTCTATAAAACACTTATGGAGCAAACATCTATCACTATGCGCCTTTTTTCTGACCAAACAACGCGTGGTATTTTTTGATAAAGGATTTGCATTTGGGCGCAATTTCCTTTGGGAGCAGTGGGTCTTCCAACCAGCCTTCTGCATGTTTTAGCCTAAGCCTTATCCAAGCTTTGTCTTTCTGCAGTAAGGCATATTGAAACTCATATTCAGTTGCTGTTAAGTGAGCCTTGTACACTTGTGGATAGTATTTCTTGATGGTTTGATGGCTGATTGGTATGCCTTTCTTTTTTAGTACGCTAATCTCAACTGCTTCATGTAAAACCAGAAACTTGCTGGCAAGAATATCCTTTAGGGTGATGAGGTCTTTGTGTGGCTTTTCTGCCATAAGATAAGTATGGAACTCTTTCGGGGAAACTGGTTCGCCTTTATATCCGAGTTACTTTAGCAATGGTGCGATTTCTGAAATTTTTGCTTCTATTTCGTCCAAGGTAATCAGCTCTTCTTTTCAAAAGCTAGTCTAATCTCTGAATTATAGGTTTAAATATTATGATGTCAGCCAAACTACCTTAAGGTGTGAGATGCGGCGAAAATCAAAGCGAGGGCTAGATGGATAGAAAATATCCGTAGTATCGCTGACAATGCAAGAACGCATAGTGTTGTTTTAGATGTGGAGAAGGCTAAAGGCGGAGAAGACACTGGATCTACGGCTTTAGAGCTCGTTTTAATGAGCCTTGCAGATTGTGCATTGTCAATATTTGCTGATACGGCCAAAAAAAGTGGAATTGTGTTAACTAAAGTGGAAGTTGAGGCTGAAGCAGAAAAACCAGCAGATTCGCCGAAACTAAGTGATGTTAAGCTTCAAGTGCGCATCTCTGGGAAAGCAAGGCAGGCAATGTTGGAGGCTGCGTGGCGGAGAACCGAAGCCAACTGTCCAGTGCTGTTTATATTTCAAGAGCCTATTTCTGTGAAGATTGAGACAGAAATAGTTTCAGAATAACGTCGTGTTTTCTATTTGGAGTGTTACTTGACATATGCAGGAAACTCAGGTTTGATTCAGCCCTAAGCATCTATAGCAAGCACATAAAGGAAGTAGAAAAAATAGGGGAAATTTTAAGAGGAATTATTTTCTTCTCTGCCTTTTTGTTCGTTTTGAATGTAGTAGCGTCCGTCTGCTACCTCGATCTTTCCTTGTTTAACTAGTGCCTTAAGCGCTCTGTGGAATAGTCGTCTAAAACCTATTTCTCCTTTGTCTTTGGGTAATATTCCTGCTTCTTCAGCCGTCACTGCTGATTCTGGTGAAACCGCTCCGACTTCCTTTAGCTTCTTTAGACAGGACCTTTTGGCTAAGTAGTCTTCAAGAAATCCAACGACTAGGAGCCCCGCAAGGAGAGCTATCACAAACTCTATACCATCCATTTTCTAACCTTCTTGAGTGAACACGGGGAACATAGTATGGATTTCTATTGGTATGGGCAAATAAGTTCCGTAGTCTATCTGGAGGTCTTGGTAGAAGAAAGGTAGATAAAGGTCGCCCTTTAAGTCTATGGAGACAAGCCCACAGCGTCGTTCCTCGATTGGTAGTACATTGAAGATGAAGACGCTACTCGTGCTTTTTACTGGTGTAGATAATGGCTCTTGTTGTTCTGTTGTTTTGAACATGTTCATCGAAAATTGTCGGTAAGTTGGTGGTCCATAGTATTCTGTTGTTGAGTTTATAATTTGCCCTTCTACCATCTCAACGTATTGGTCGATCTGATATTTTGCGTACAAGCCGATCCCAACACCCCCAAGGTATCCAATCACTCCGCCGCCGAAGATCGCTGCTCTCATTCAATATCCCAGTAAGAGTAGACTGACATCCTTCACTATTTTCCACTCTGGTGAGACAAAGCCCCTATGCGTGTAGTTCCAGAAGACCAGTGACGGAAACGGTTCGTATAACATCGACCCCTGTTCAGCCAATTTGACCTCTACAGTATGTGGATGAAAGACTATTGGCATTCCGTAGAGAACACTGCCATCTATGAAGTAATTATATGTAACGTTCACGACTACGGCGATGTCTTGATGGCTCCATTTGGTGCAAAGAGTTGAAAGATTGTACAACGACAACGTAACTTGTGCTTCTTGGGAAGCTGGAATGAATATGCCTGTGTTCGTTGCGTTTGCAAGGATTTTTATTGTAGTGGCTATGTTGCGCATCGAAGTACCTGGAGCAGATAACCATTCCGATCCCGTCCAAGCTTCTGTTTTATAGATTCTCAGATAATCAGTCTCTTGTGGTACAGTAACTTTTGTCCAGAACTTTGGCTCTCCGATTTTCTCTGTTTCTTTCTCCTTCGAGATATATCGAAAGTCTAAGAAACCCGAACCCCAATTTCCCAAGTTGAAGGTTACATCATGCCACCCAAATGGCTGACCTAAGGGATACGTGAACCCATCCTGCCAACCATAGATTGCACCATAATTCGGTCCCAAGTCCCACATCCAATCAGTCCACTTCAGATTACCGTCTACTCTTACGTATTCTATGAAATCATTGGCATAGCCGTCAAGGAAAAATTTATCCTGAGGAATATCCGACGGAAAGTAGGTATATGTTCTGAGCCCATAGCTTGTTTCTGATTGGCTATAAGGAGGTACGCAGATACGAAATCTAGTCATTTGTGCAACTCCATCTTCGATTCTATTGTTTTTCGCTAGACAACACCAGAGTTCTCCACCACCGATGTTCTCCTCATACTTAAAGGAAATATAGTGGTGTCCTTCTAAACTTCCCAAGTTCACATTTGTTCCCTCACCTTTATAATATTTGAAGTCGAGTTTAACGTTACTTATTGCATCATCTGCCGTTGCTTTGAGCCAATACTCTCCCACTGCTTCAGAAGGAACATAGAATCTTACGATTATTATGTAAGATACCGTCATATCTCCCTCAGAGGGAACTGTAAAAGTAAAGTCACTAGTATGTGCTACCGGCGGTGGTTCAGATTTCAACCAATTCATAGCGACCATCTTTTGTTTTCTTTATCTTTCCTGACCATACATTCCGCTTAAGAGGTCGTATTTCACGTTTACTCAAGTTCTTCGATTTTTTTTGCTGTCTCTTTCGATACAGCACCGGCATTCTTCAATTTTTAAACCGTTTTCCGAAGGCGAACCATATAGCAACCTCTGCCATTGTTGTCATTCTCTAAGGAACCACGGAATAAAGATGGCGATTGTTATGTTTACTATAGGTATTGCCAATATCTTCATTGCTTTTTTCTAGTTTTTCGTTCCTTGGTTCGTGCCTCATATCTCGCACCATATATCGATATAGGTATTCCTCCAACAACTAAGATTACAAAGCCCACTAGACATATAGCAAATGCTTCCTTTTGACCGGCTATGGCACCAAGGACCAATGATGCTATGCCTAATATTAACCACCAGACGTAATATCGTATAAAGTCATTGAAGTTCAATTGTCCCATTTTTTCCACTCTCATACCCATATAGTTATGGACAGTTGTGTTGTGTATGTAGCTAGATCTGTCAACCACCACCAATGATTATAACTATCATAGAATGGTTGACCAAAGCAGACCTTAGCTTCTATAATAACTGCGAAAAACTCATTAGTATCAGTGTCAAAGGTCCAGTGTAAATCATAAGCCGCATTGGCGGAGCTGGCAAAATCAGATTCGTTGACACCTATGCCAGGATAAGACCAATGTTCCCACACTGCATCGACTTGACCGCCGCCGTCAGCAGTTTTATGATCGGGATCGGATGCAAGAAATGGAAGCACGAATTTTATGACCATACCAAATGTTGTACTTGCTGCAAACCTTGAACCGACTGCCATCAGCGAACTACCTCCAATTGCGCCAACCCCAAATGTCAACACTGCCGTGAAGACTGTCGGAACAATAATGCCTGCTGCCGTCACTGCATTTTGTTGTCGTTGTTCCACAGCGCTAGGGTCTACCTCGTATCCTTTGTCATTCCCTTGTTGACAATAAGGAATGTTTAGGTTGAACGTCCCTTCATTTAAGGGGTTTGTCACCTTCAGTTCTATCCAGTGAATATAATATCCTGATGCAACTTGTGCATATAGTGTTGGAACGGCAATGACTTCTCCATCCAATGCTGGTCCCGTGGTTATTTTATAAGAAAACATATTAAAGCCCAAAGCCAACGAGCCATACTGGTCTTCTTTTTTAACATCCTCTTCAATACTCCCACTCGCACAATCGACCCATGCCCTTATGTTTTTCAGGTGCACTTTGACTTGAATTGATTCGCCGGAACAAACAAAGCATTTGACGTAAACTGCTGTCCAATTGTTTGCTATCGGTACTGTCCAAACTCCTTCATACGTGTATATTCCACCATCATACAGTGCAATTTCTGCTCTGCAACCACCGTCTGAATCATATGAGCAATCAGTTAAGTACCAGAAACTGAACACAAAGCATCCTGACGTACATGCAGAGAGACAATAGCTGTCAACATATCTTGTCATGTACCAATCACCATAGCCGCCAAGATGCCATGCATAATCACCTTCAAGTGACTTTTTGGTCTTCAACCAATTCATGCCAATTATCGTAGCATCTCCTATGCCAACAATACCGTCTCCGTTCAAATCAACCCTCGGATCGCCAGGTGGAACTGTTTGCATCCAATTCGTCGCCAATATTGTCGAATCGATAATGTCAACAACACCGTCGTCGTTAATGTCTCCCCATACACCTCTACCTCCACCAGTCACGCTCCAGCCTGGCGGAGGTTCATGTGTTGTTGATCCTATGTACTCAAAGGAACTACTGTCTCTATTGTCGAGTGGGTCATAGAATTCATGCGATATAATAATTGCTTTTACTGGCATCGTTGCAAATAGACTACCAAGTATTATCGCTGCCAACAACGTTCCCATACTAATTTTTGTTTTGTTTTTCATTTTGTTTTTCTCTCCCTTTTTCTTTTTCGGTCGTGTTTCTTTCACATTTCTTCCCGTTCGCCGAAACTCTAACAATCGAGGTGGGTTAACGGGTCACGCCCACAAGAAACCAATCACAGTTACAGAGTCAACAACCACCTCCATTTTCCCTAAATTTCTCTTTATTATCTTTTATTTACATAAAAGGTTTCTGAAAAAACTTTCCAAAAGTTCTATACACATGCAACCAGACACTATTTTTGCAACTACGCAAGGAAAACACCAATCTACCGGAATATTTGGAGCCAAATGAAAAGGTCTAGCCTCAACACCAAGCACACACAAAAGGATTTCACCCCCGTTAAATTAGTCGCCGATTTGAGAAAACTATAAGAAGGAAAACTTGAACTTGTATAGTTTAACAAGTTACAGACAACATCATATAAACAGTCAAGCACTACATCACGGTCCTAACAAGGACACAGGAGATAAGCAAACATGACAGAAAAACCAGAAAAACCAGAAAAAAAGGAAAAGCCTAAAGAGGTGAAGAAAATGGAAGGCAACGTTGTCCTCATCGGCCGAAAACCAGTGATGAACTATGTGGTTGCTTGCCTCACCTTCTTTAACTCTGGCGAAAAAAATGTTACCTTGAAGGCAAGAGGGCGGGCAATCAGCAGGGCCGTCGACACTGTCGAACTGTTACGACGCGCCTTCGTGAAAGACCTAGAACTACAAAGCATCAACATCGGCACTGAAGAGGTACAGAGGGTAGAGGAAAACAGGAAAACCAATGTCTCAACAATCGAAATCGCTATGACAAGACCATAGACCGACCTGTTTTCTAAAAACCAAGCGACCAAAAAAAGGGTTCCAAGCTGAGTGGCGTTGAGTAGCGTGAAGCTTGAGCCCAAACCTTTTTCTTTTTTTCTTTCGGATGCTTAACCTAAACGTATAAAAATATGTTTGTTAGAGAGAATAGTCTCCACTTTAAGGTGATGCGCATGTCTGGTTACCCTAAGATTGTGGTTAGGCCTCCGGGGCCTAAGGCTCGTGAAATTGTTGAACGTGATGAACAGGTGATTTCGCATTCTTTTGTGCGTTTTTATCCACTTGTTATCGCTGGCGGAAAGGGTGCTGTTTTGCAGGATGTTGATGAAAATGAGTACATTGATTTTAATTCTGGTTTGGTTTGCTTGAATGTGGGGCATAACCATCCGAAAGTTGTTGAGGCTGCTAAACGGCAGTGTGACCGTTATTTGCATTATTCCATTACTGATTTTCTGTATCGCGAAGTTGTGGACTTAGCTGAACGGTTGAACGAGATTACTCCGGGCAAGTATGCTAAGAAGGTGTTTTTTGGCAACAGTGGCGCCGAAGCCATTGAAGGTGCGGCAAAATTGGCAAAGTGGCATATGCGGAGGCCACGCTTTATTGCTTTTATTAGTGCTTTTCACGGTCGGACTTTGGGTGCGGTTTCGTTTACGGCGAGTAAGCCTGTGCAGATGCGGTATTTCTTTCCGATGGTGCCTGGAGTGACGCATGTGCCGTATCCGTATTGTTATCGTTGTCCGTTTAAGATGACTTATCCTGATTGCAGTTTTTGGTGTGTTGATTTTATTGATGAGTATGTTTTGCAGAAGTATGTGCCGCCGGAGGAGGTTGCGGCTTTTGTTTTTGAACCAATTCAAGGTGAAGGTGGGTATGTTGTGCCTCCTGATGGGTATTTTCAGCGTTTGAAGAAGCTTGCGGATAAGTATGGGATTTTGTTGGTTGATGATGAGATTCAGGCGGGGATGGCGAGGACGGGTAAATGGTGTGCGGTTGAGCATTGGGGTGTTGAGCCTGATGTTATTTGTTTGGCGAAGTCTATTGCTTCTGGGTTGCCTTTGAGTGCGATTGTTGCTAATGAGAAGATTATGGATTGGGAGGGTGGTTCGCATGCGAGTACGTTTGGAGGTAATCCTGTTTCTTGTGCTGCGGCTTTGGCGGTGATTGATGTTATTAAGAGTGAACGGCTTTTGGAGAATGCTACTCAGCAGGGTGCTTATATTATGAAGCGGTTGAACGAGTTGAAGGAAGAGAGCAGTATTGTTGGCGATGTGCGTGGGAAGGGCTTGATGATTGGTTTGGAGATTGTGGAGGACAAGAAGAGTAAGAAGGTGGCTGGGGAGAAGGCTGGTGAAATTATGAAGCGCAGTTGGCAGAGAGGCGTAGCGCTGATTACTTGTGGTAAGTCGACGATTAGAATTGCGCCGCCACTGGTCATAACAAGAGAACTCGTAGACTCAGCCCTAGACATAATAACAAGCACCATAAAAGAAGTAGAAAAAGAAAAATAAACTCACACAATAAAACCCCACAAGAGAACCGATCATTATCTCTATATATTTGGCTTCTATTAGTATCCTAATTGGATCATATAGTATTACCGATAAAAATATCGGTAATAATATAGTAGACCTAGGCCTAAGCGTGTGCGCGCACACAGAGCCCAAAAACCTCACCATAGTGCTATGCAGAAAACATATCTAGACTAGGAAGAGCGTGTGTGTCCACAGAAAGAACCAAACATATTTGCATCATACAATGAACTAGTTCTAGAAGCGCCTGCACATAAACAAAATCTCTCCGACACAACTCAGAACCCTCATAGACCATTAACGAGAAACTGAGCATGCTAAGCTTTAGTTCTAATGGAATCCGAGAAAAAAACAGCACATACAACCTATTTTGCAAAATGCGACAAACATAGCAAAGGACTAGGAAATTATCTTTTAAGAAGACATCGAGAAGACTAATATCCCCGAGATTATTCTATTGCTAAAGAACGGAGAAACAAAATTGCAGGAAATCGCTATCGAAGTCAATTCGCTCGTAAAAAAATATGGAACCCTAGCAGCCGTAGACGGCATATCCTTCAAGGTTCACAAAGGAGAAGTTTTCGCCTTTGTCGGTCCTAACGGTGCCGGAAAGACCACAACCGTAGAGATACTTGTTTGTCTACGGAATCCAACTTCAGGAGAAGCAAAGATTCTAGGCTTTGATATAAATGACAGAAAAGGACAGCAACAGATCAGGAAGAGAATCGGCGTATTACCTCAGGACTTTAACACTTTCGATTTGCTGACTGTGAAAGAGAACCTAAACTACTACAAGAAAATGTATGGTGAAGGCATGGATGTTGACGCGCTGATTGAACTGGTTGATTTAAAGGAAAAAGCAAACGCGTTATACAAAAACCTGTCTGGAGGACTGAAGAAAAGATTAGCCATAGCCACAACCTTAGTGAACGATCCAGAAGTTATTTTCCTCGATGAGCCAACAACAGGACTTGACCCAAGAGCTAGAAGAGACATGTGGAATCTTATCGAAGGATTGAAGGAAAAAGAAAAGACGATTTTTCTGACAACCCATTACATGGATGAAGCCGAAGTGCTCGCCGACACCGTTGCCATAATTAATTTCGGCAAAATAATCGCTATGGGAGCTCCCAGCGAATTAATCTTAAAGCATGGTGGAAAGACCGCCCTAATGGTTGAAGAGGGAGGAAAACCTGTCTACGATTTGCTGAGTCAAACGCTTTCTGACGTGAGACTAGAAAACGATGGAGATGTTCTTGTACCCCTCAAAAAGAAATCTGACCTGCCTAACGCTGTTCTCGCGCTAGATAAGAATAAAGCAGAGTTTGCCGAACTCATAGTCCGGAGACCTACACTCGAGAATGTGTTTCTTAACCTTACAGGAAAAAAGATTGTTGAGGGAGAGTTGCATTGAGAAGAATTCTTGCAATTATTGTTGGTGCTCTCAGAATGTGGTTCAGAAGCAAAACCACCTTGTTCTGGACACTCGCATTTCCAGTATTGCTAATGTTGCTTTTTGGAGCGATTTTTAGTGTAAGCCAGAATCCAACATTTGACTTGTACTTACAAAATCAAGATATAACAGCAAATGGAGAACCAACCCAGTGGTCAAAAGCATTCTGCGACATGTTGAATCAGACCGAGATGTTTAACTTGCACACGGTTGATTCGGCGGAGAATGCGACCAAGTTTATCGAAGAGAAGGGTATACAAAGGCTGCTAATAATCCCACACGGATTCAACAGTTCGATTACTGTCGGCAACAATGTCAGCATAGTTCTCAAGATGGTTCCAGCAGAAGTCGACACGGCGTCCGCAACTATGCGAAACGTGATTAATCAAGTTGTTGAGATATTCAACACAGTCGTGACCGGACAGAGCCCTCCAAAAATGGTTACAGTAAAGTCCGAAAGCATCGTTTCTGAAACGTTCAAGTACATCGACTTCTTTGCTCCAGGAATTATTGGAATGACTTTGATGACTTCGGGCGTCTTCGGCGCTGTAGCATGGAACACAAGAAACAAAGAATTTGGAATACTAAAGAAATTAGCGACAACGCCCCTTTCCAAATTAGAGTGGATTCTTGGAGTGGTGCTTTACGAGCTGATAATGGGTGCGATTTCTACAATAGTCATCATAACGGTTGGAGTTCTAGTGTTCAACCTAAAGGTTATACCAAACATCTTCTCAGTAATTCTCATAATCTCAGGCGCCATAGCCTTTCCAGGAATGGGAATGGTGATTTCACGTTTCGTTAAGGAGTCGGATTCTGCAGATGCTGCCGCAAACGCAATCACATTTCCAATGATGTTCTTGTCTGGCAGTTTCTTTCCCCTTGAATTTATGCCTGATTTCCTGCGACAGATCGCAAACGTTCTTCCTTTGACGTACTTGAATAACGGACTTAGAGATTCAATGGTCTACGGCAATGTGTCAAGCGCCCTGTTAAATACTTTGGTAATTCTAAGCGTAGGCATATTCTTCATTGTCCTTGGTTCGCTAATAACCAGCTGGAGAGAAGAATAGAATCATTCCGCCGAAGAATGGTAAATTGGCTATTGGTCTTTCAGAATCCGAAAGGCAAGTCGATGCGAAGAACCCAGTCAAGTTCTACCGTGACTGAAGAAGTGCGAAATTATGATTCCTCAGCAAAAAAATTGGTATTTAGAAAAATAGGGTTGTGTGGGAGTAGACCTTACGATTGGTTGGTTTTTTGGGCAAGTGGGTAGACCTCTATCTCTATAGTATCCTCAGAGAGGAATGGAAAGAACCAAAAACACTAACAAGAACCAAATGAGAAATCGGGACAAAACTATACTCCAACCAACCAAACGACCGCAACATGCATAACAATTATGGGTTCCTAATAGACATTTAAGAACTGTTTACCAGGTTCAGTATACATCTAGCGTACAGGACGGATATCACTGGAACTGGAGCAGGATAGGGGAGTGCGTTGATAGCACGAGTGGTAGAATTCACTCATAAACTTACCGCTCAAATGCATGCGCACACGAAACTCCCAATTCTTACTTTTGGTCAAAAATAATGCATGTTTGAAATCTATTCGCGGTCAAAAAAAGCAGAGGAGGTTGGGAATAATTCTTTCAAAACATCTTCATGCGTTGCCTTTTTGTCTCCATTATTGCCTTAGCTTTCTTGCGTTCCACTTCCAGTAGAGCGGTTTCGATATGACGCGAATAATTGTAATCTAGAGAAACACCCATTGTCCCTTCTTCTTCATGAACACTGATGGACGCGCGGGCTTGAAGATAGGCTCTTTGTATCCCCAACATTGGGAGTATTTTTCTTTTCAAAGACCCTAGGTTGCTTGGTTTCCTTCGTCTCTCAGGGGGTTCCATATTTATCACGTTCTCCATATATTGAATGGGGCTTTGGTCAATATTTATCTATCTGAATGAAATTCAAATATTAGACCAAAAATTTTTAAAGAATAGAACGTTATTCAATAATATGAAAAACATAAGACCCAAATTAATCAAGCTATTCAAGGAAGGTTTCTGTACTCCACAGATAGCTAATATTGCTAAGGAGATAAGAGAACCATCCGCAACTATTCACTACAACATAAAGAAGTTAGAGAAAGAAGGCGCGATAAAAACCTACAAAGCTGTTTTCGACTACAAGAAAATCGATGAAGGCTTTTGTGTGTATCTTTTCGTCAAATTAACATCTAAGGCAGGTGCTTACCCTGACAAGATTGTAAGTGAATTCGCTAAATATGAGGAAGTTGAGAGCGCAGACACTCTTGCTGGGGAATGGGATGTCATCCTAAAGATTAGGACAAGGGATCAGGATGAATTCTATGATGTGTTGAAGACTATTCTTGCTCGAGAAGGTATTGAAAAGACTACGTCTCTAATTTCACTGAATCAGGTCAAAACTGAATTTGTTTTATTGTAACACATGCACATTGAAAGCATAATAATCAGTGACTCAACAGACGAAAACTGTTGTCTTTATCACAATATGCCGATTTCCTCTTTTCTCTTTAACCATTAAAAACCACTTTTTAGACCTATCACTCCAGAAAAAACGAATCAATCACGCGAATCCATTCTAGTAAAAGATGAGGGAGAGGGATAACGTCTTATTTATCCCAACCAACCGCGCTTTATTCGTTCATCTACTCTGTTTTGGTTTGTAGTTTTTTCCAATCTCAAACGCTCTAGCCACACGTCCACCCAGCTTCCAATAGTAAGCCGGAACTCCGCCCTCATAGAGTAACGGATCTATCTTCCCAACATCTCCCTTCTTCTCATCGGTCAAGCACGACTCTTCCACGTACACGGCTACAACTTCGCCGACAAGAAACTCGTTACGCATAAACTCCACCCTCCGCATAAGCCTACATTCCATACAGACAGGACACTCCCTAACCATTGGCGCACTCCCTAGCTCACCATAAAACACGCTAAACACTCTCGACTTATCGACTTTGGAGCCTGAAAACAAACCACAAAAATCAGTAGCCTCAACCAGATCAATGGATGGAATATTAACGCTGAAAGATTCGTTCTCACGAATCCCCTTGTTCGTATAATGCAGCTTATCGGACGTTACGCCCACCATCAACGGCTGAGACTCCAAAAACGTGAACCACGCAATCGCCTCAAAATTCGCTTTGCTCGCGACATTCGCTCCCAGAAGACACACAGGCATAACCAAAGGCGGATACCTAACTCTAGTCTTAACCACAGCAACACACTCCACGCTATCTCACCTACCAATAGAGATAAGACTTTGCCCCGAACCAAACAACCGAGATGGATAACTACCCCTCAAGCGTGCGCTAAGCAATCTTTATTACAAGGATAGAGCACATTAAACAAAAGTGGTCATGATGGTCAGTAAAATAATAAGGCACCCGATTCTTCAAATAGCTATTGGGGTTTTTTTGATTGTTGCTGTTCTTACGGTGATAAACTTGTATGCATTGCCACGTCACGTTTTTGTTAATTTCCAATATTGGCGTGTATATGATTGGTTCTTGTTGGAATCAATCTTCATTATTATTATTGGTTCGATGCTATTGATTGGAAGTGGGGGATTAAGTGGTCAGACTCTCAAGTCCGCCATAGACTATTCTCTAACGGATGAAACTCAGGCTTCGGAGATTTTCCGTCAGAGCAGATTCAACCCAACTGGTTTTCTACGAATGGGACTAGTTTTTCTTTTCTCGGGTCTAATCTTGCTTGCAGAATTTCTGTCAACTCTTTAAGAAAGACTTTGTCTCAGTGTTTCAGTCTGCTCAAAAATCTAGGTTTTTGTACTTCAATTGTGCGTAAAATAGTTGGAAAATCTTTCTGGTTCAAGGCGGTTTGCATATTACGCACGGACTATAACCATGATCTCTTGCTTCTTGGGAATTTGAGAACCAGACTCTATCTTCTTCCTCGATATTTTGAGCCTGAGAGCATATTGGATAGTGGTAAACTCTTCTGCTGGCATCTCCGAGAAACTCTTGATTACCAATTTCGCTTTCCACAAACCATTTGACAAACATAAAATCTCCTACAAAGGACAGTAGCATCAGCAGAATCATAACAACGTTTCTTGCCGCTGAAAATCTGTGCTTGACTTTAGACATACTGAACAAAAAAGTATGATTTGCCTCCCCCATAAAAATCTAACGTCTAATGTAGCTCGCGATATTTCTGTGAATTTCAGTGTTTTCGCCCTAATTGCTGCAAAAATAAGGTTTTTTGAAAAAATGATTTTACAATATATATTCAGGTAGTGCGTGAGCTGTTAATCAGATAGACAAGCACTGAGAAGAACTGGACTCACCTTTTAGGGAAAAAGAAAGAACTTGAATCTCTGCTAAAAGCTGAAGAAAAAGAAAGCGGCAAATGAATTGTCAGTGACAAAAAGTGAAGACTTTTTAGCTAGAAAAAATGGGAGTTGCGAGAGAAACCTCCACAGTGGTGAGTACGCCAAGTCTCTCACGATTATCTGTTACAAACATACTTTCTTTCTAGTATTCTACGATTTCCGGCAATCGCTTGGCTTCTGCAACAGTAAACTCTGCTTCTTTTAATAATGGCGCTACTCCATCAAACCCTGTCTTTTCAACAAACTCAATAAGCATAGCCCTAAGCTCTTTCGGATTCCGATTAGCCAATTTCTCAACACTGTCAACGCCTGCATCATAGTACAACCGTGCACGAATACTTTTTACACCTCGAATTCGAGCCAAGTCCGAGAGTTTCACAAATTCCAGAATAACATCAAGAGGTATTCCAGTTTTTGCTGAAAGCCTTTTTCTTTCAAGCAGTGTTCGTCCGGAGTCGAGCATTTCCTTTACATTTTGTATACCCACAGATTCAAGTCTCCTCAAATATTCCGGATCAACGCCTCGGAACTCCTTTAATGCAAATGGTTTTTGTTCAATCCTTTGTTTACGTAATTCGCCTGCTAATTTGCTCATATCCTTGTTCGAAATATACTCATAATAGTAACGAATGCCCCACAGGTGTAACTTTGCAAAAGCCTTCTGCTCTTTTTCAACCCACAATACAAATGCCTCAAGATCTTCATAACCTGCATCATCAAGCCCTCTATTGTCCCGATGCTTCCTCAAATACTGCTCAAACTCTGCCACTTGAGAGACCGCCCGCTTAATTGCACTTAGAGATCGTCCACCTCGCTTCAAAAATTTCCGAAACCCTTCTTCATTCATATTACAGACCTCCTTTCTAGGTTGAAATTCGCTCCTTTAACCTCTTTTGGCACAGCACACATGCACATTTTATTGATTTCCATTCAAAACCGCATGTCTGCCTGCGAGAAGCGCTGAAGCGCCTTTTTGCCGTATTTCTTGCCAAGAATCGAGACGTAAGTTTTCAAATCTTTTAATACGGCAACGCCTCCTATCTTTTGGTCAAAAGACATCCTCAGGCTCCATTCTTTTTTTGAAAGCAAGACCTGGTCTACATTCACTCCGTAATCCTTCAAAATCTCAAAGCACTTCTCCCAACGTGTTAGGTTTCGCCGCTTCTTTTCCCGCATAAACGTTTTGCCGTCAACAACCAAGTATCCACCATTTTCTTCTACGAGCTTGCCAAAATATCCAAAAATCCACAGGGCATTGTATGTGAACTGTCGTCTTTTCTTAAACGTCGCTTGCTCAGCGTAAGTATCGGCATTGCTAGAAAATAAAGTTGTTAGTAGCTCATGTAATGCTTTCAATGTTTTCCTTTCGGATTCAGTAACAAGCAAGTTTTTTGGGAATTCAACGATTGCTGTTTTGAACGGTGGGGCTTTGGCGGGTTCAACTATGTCATTTGGTTCAAGAGAAGCACGGAGGGCTTTTAGATGCTTTAAGCCTTCGAAGGGTTCGATAAACGAAAGATAATCTTCCTCAGAAATTGGCGCTCCATGTTTTGCTTCAAACACTTCCCGAGTCCATTCTGTCCCAAGCGCTTTTTCTGGTGAACATGGAAATCGAGAACAATAGGCGCAGTTTTTTACACCGCTTTTTGTTGCACAAATTCGTATTGAACAGCCACGACGCGGGATTGGTGTTCCTCTGGGTATCTTCTCGTCAGGCGTCTGACAGCATAGACAATTCTGGAACAACTGAGTGGGACTAAAGCCAAGAATCTCTCTGCATCGTTTTCGAAAGCTCTCATACTCCTCATCTGTCATAGTTTCTCGCACAGATTTAGACCATGGGCAACGACTGCAACGCATACCACATTTAGAATATACATCTAGCATTCCAAATCTTTCTTAATTTATGGAAAATTTGTCGAGGGTACTGCCTACTTATATAGCTCCTGTGCATACAGATAAAGATGCTTTACAATTTTCCTTCCACTTGGATTTTACGCAGTGCCCACAAGTACGCAATTGCGCCTATTAGGGCGAAAGGTATGCTTGCCAGAAAGATTTTACCCAAAAAAATAGGCTCGACAGGTAATCCCGCGAAAGTATATTGCCGGATGGCTTCAGCAGCCAAGCTTAACGGATTCGCGGCAACAATAGTCACCAAAAATGGAGGAAGAACATTCTGAACAAACTCTATTGGATAATAAACTGTGCTCAAGGTAAGAAGTGTACCTTGCAGGATATTTTGGAATGCAAAGAAGAACTCTCCATGCGTTGATGCGATGGCTGCCATCGTGGCTGCGATGCCTGCAAGTCCCATAGCCAACACAAAAAGAAAAGGCAGCAACATTAACGCGCTTAAGATAGATTGCGCTGGAAGAACAATAAGTGCAATTATCATGAGCGAACTTGCATATACCAAAGCGGCTGCTCCTCCAGCAAGTAAATAAGCCAAGACCAGACCCTCCGTACTGACTGGTAGAGAAAGTTCATACTGTATCATGCCTTCTCGAATTGCCAGCCAAATTCGTCTTCCAGTGTCTAAGGAAGCAGCGAAAAGTCCCATAATTATTACTGCAGGAACAAAGTAAGCGAAATAATCAATGCTCATCATCCCTTTGTAAACAAGCGCAACCACCAACATGTCGGAGAGATTTAGACTTAGAAGAATAGCCATAAGCCATTTAGTCCTAAAAAAATAGGAAAAGTCATTTCTTGCCAGCGCAAAAATAACGTGGATTTCGCTCATGCGCATTGATTA
>Ga0209635_10000715_pt1 | contig 23555 bp, 19 predicted proteins | sample DeeMarSWOR230_32_FD_187463 | JGI IMG/M metagenome (GOLD analysis project Ga0209635, IMG submission 187463) | Marine sediment microbial communities from White Oak River estuary, North Carolina - WOR-2-30_32 (SPAdes) (version 2) | ecosystem: Environmental > Aquatic > Marine > Intertidal zone >...
AACCGTGGGGCAAATCGACCGCGTGCTTAAGACCCTTTCTCAGCACTAGGGCTCAATTGTAGTGACTTACTGTACACCGGAATCCCGAAAATCGAACCATTCCCTCCAATAGTTGAAGGTCCAATTCGGGTCTTCGAACCAGGAATATCGAGATAAAGTAGGCAGGGTGGATTCTATTGCGATAATTGCAGATTTGAAACGCTAATCGATAAGAGGGGAGGCTCGAAAAACAGTTGGATTCAGTTAGGGCTCGATAAGTCCAGATATTAATATTCGTCTGCATTGGTATTTGATCTAGACTGAAAAGGCTGGAATATTATTGTAACCTCTCACTAGCTTTTCCATCATTGATTTCCAGGGTTATCAAATCCAGAGGGGGAACCTCACATGAATCAGGTTTTGATATTCCCATCATATCCCCAGTCTGCAGCCACTGATTGCCCTTTTTCAACTATTGGGAGGAACCATTTGAGATTAAAGGATAGAAAAAAAAGAAAGGAACTTACCATTTCAAATAGAAGGAAAGCTTCTAGGGTTCATTTAGCCAGGTTTTAAATCTCTCACACGAGCGTTATACGATAAGACATGTTGTTAAGTGCCGTTAGGGCGATCATTAACAGTTTCCAAAAACAATTTCTTATCCAAACAGGAGGAGGAAGAGATGAAAAAACTTATTATTGTTGCATTGTCGATTGTAATTATTATGGGTATCGGTATTGGGAACGCGCTGGCTGAAAACAGCCTGATTGCTAAAAAAATTGGCATTTCCGTTGGGTTTGTTGATACTGGTGATAGTATCATCGACATTACGGGCAAATATCTGATTACTGACGATATAGCCCTGCTTGCCGGGTTTGGACTAGAGACCCACAGTGGAGACGCAGACGGCTCTTATTTTGGCCTCAGCCTCGGTGTAAGGAAGTACCTGGATACAGAGGATTTTGCTCTTTTTATTGATGGCAAGGTATCGTATGCGAGACAGGATGTGGTTGGAGACACAGATACTATAGATATATCGGGCAGCTTCGGCGCAGAGTATTTCCTGCATGAGCAGTTCAGCGTTGAAGCAAGTGTAGGTATTGGCTGTGGTGTAGAGGACAATAATGTTACAAATGAAGACGATGTTTATTTCGGTACGCGTACAATCGGGGTAAAAGCGAGTTTCTATTTCTAAGTACTTAAGTTTCCGCACAATTTTTCAACCGACTGAAATCATTGAACTATCTTAGGCAAAAATGAGTAAAGGGGTCTTCGATTGACTCCTTTACTTGTTTTGATAATAAGAGCATATGCCCAGACCATTAACTGATGCAGAGGGCCAATTCTTTGCTCTTGACCAAACGGGGAAAGCTGACTGAGGGGCTGCGTTACACATTTAACAAAATCTGAAATATGGAAAAAAGTGATATATCCATTGCCTAATCGAGTAAGGGAGAGCTTGTAACTCTCCCTTACTCGATTAGGTGGTTTTGAACCCCCGATCCTTCAGTCCAGGCTGCTTGCTGAGCATCACGTTTTCACGGCCGCTGGACTTCGTAGGCTCTTGTCCGCAACCAGACGCAAACAAGGCGCATAAGACCGAGGAGGGTACGCTGGTTCCTAGCACCCGCATTCGGGCCCCAAAAAAGCCACTCCGAACTCGTTACTAAATCCTGGGCAAACTCATTCATCCAATTCGATCAGCTACAGTGCACTCCTTTTTTAAATCTCTGCAACCGCCTAAAAAATCAGGAATATTTGAGAGGATAATTAGCGTGCGAATTCTGCTCAAATCGGTTGCGAGACTATATAAAAATTTTGTGACAGAGTATGAATTCTATTGACACACCACATGTAGGGTGTTAGCTTAACTATTGACACAATATGTTCTGAGACCGGTCAGTTCATCTATTTTCAGGGGCATTGATGTGGGCGGAAATGGTAGTAGTCCTAAGGGATGGGAATTTACTCCCAAACTCCGTTAAGTGGGATGACCAGTTAATTAGTGATATCCTGGTTACTCAGAACCAGATCAATAGTCAGAAGGCCATGACAATAGCCAGGTCCTTGAGAGAGGATATGGAGCGGATGGGCTTAAACGAGATAAAGGTCTCGCTATTGGGGAAGATAATAGACGCCAAGATGTTGGAGTATGGCATAATAGATGCAAGGCCGATTCATCTACATCGATTATTGTTTAAGAAGGAAGATGGGCTTCACCTTTCCGCGAACGCACTCAAGGTCCTTAGGAGGAGGTATCTGAAGAAGGATGAAAGCGGAGACGTGATCGAGACCCCAGATCAGATGTTTAGAAGGGTGGCCCATCATGTGTCACTTGCCGAGTGGAACTACCCCAGCGCAGATCAGGTTGAAGAGATAGAAGAAGCCTTTTACAGGCTGATGACCGAGCTAAAGTTCCTGCCGAACTCCCCAACCCTGATGAATGCGGGCACGGAATTAGGTCAGTTAGCTGCATGTTTTGTCCTCCCGGTAGACGATAGTATTGAGGGGATATTCGATGCCCTGAAATCCGCTGCGCTGATACATAAGAGCGGAGGAGGAACGGGTTTTTCCTTTTCCCGGATACGGCCGAAGAATAGCAGAGTAGGAACAACCGGTGGAGTTGCCTCAGGCCCGGTCTCCTTTATGAGGATATTCAACACGGCCACTGAGCAGGTAAAACAGGGTGGCACAAGAAGAGGGGCGAATATGGCCATATTAAGGACAGATCACCCTGATATCATGGAATTTGTGTATAGCAAAAAGGATGACAAGGAGCTCAATAACTTCAATATATCGGTGGCGCTCACCAGAGAGTTTATGGAGGCCCTAAGGGATAACACAACCTATCCCCTCATTGACCCTATGAGCCGGAAAGAGAGCGGTCGATTGAAGGCTCGTGATGTTTACTACGCGATCGTAAACCAGGCATGGGAGAATGGGGATCCTGGAGTTATCTTTCTGGATAGAATAAATGGAGATAATCCAACACCTGAGATAGGTGAAATTGAGAGCACCAATCCCTGCGGAGAGCAACCTCTTTTGCCTTTTGAGGCCTGTAATCTTGGCTCCATAAACCTTGCCAAATTCGTTATCCACGAAGGCGAGAGGCCGGGAATTGATAAGAGGGGATTAGGTGAAACGGTTGCCCTCGCCGTACGGTTCCTCGATGATGCAATTGATATGTCAAAGTACCCCCTGGATGAGATTGGGGAGATGACCCGTGGCAACCGAAAGATAGGGCTGGGGGTAATGGGGTTTGCGGATATGCTGTATCAGATGGGAATTCCCTATAATAGCGAGGAGGCCCTTTCCCTTGCTGAGAAGGTCATGTCTTTTATTCAGGAGGAGTCAAAGAAGGCGAGCACTGTACTGGCTGAGGAGAGGGGGGTGTTCCCAAATTTCGGCAGAAGCGTGTTTAAAGACAGACGTAACTGTCGCTACAGAAATGCCACCACGACAACCATTGCCCCAACGGGAACCATCAGCATCATTGCCGGTTGTTCCAGTGGCATTGAGCCCCTGTTTGGTTTGAGCTTTTCTAGGAATGTTATGGATGATGATGGATTGACGGAAATAAATCCTTACTTTGAAGTGGTGGCCAGGGAAAGGGGGTTTTTCAGTGGGGAATTGATGGACAGGGTGGCCGAAAGCGGGACCCTAAGGGAGATAGAGGAGATCCAGGCTGATGTTAAGGAGGTTTTTGTTACAGCCCACGACATAAGCCCTGAGTGGCATGTGAAGATGCAGGCAGCCTTCCAGCAGTATACTGATAATGGCGTGTCAAAGACGGTTAATCTGCCCCACGATGCGACCCCGGCTGACGTGTTAAAGATCTACAATCTGGCCTATGAGCTTGGCTGTAAAGGCGTGACTATCTACAGGGATGGGAGCAAGGATAGGCAGGTATTGAGTTTTAAGAATGGTAATGATAATAATGATTTTCGTAGTGGTATAAGGCAGAGGCCTGAAACGGTTGAGGGCTTTACTACTAAGATAAAGACCGGATTGGGGAATCTCTATGTTAATGTAACTGAATACGAAGGGAGGCCATTCGAGGTCTTCGCCATAATCGGCAAGAGTGGAAAATCTACCACAGCTAAGACAGAGGCGATCGGTAGGTTAGTCTCCCTTGCCCTGAGGTCAGGTATAAGGGTGGACGATATTGTGGAACAGCTAAAAGGGATAGGTGGAGAGCACCCGGTTTTTCAAGAAGATGGGCTTGTCCTGTCTATACCGGATGCGATAGCCAAGGTGCTCGAGAATAGGTATCTGAAGGGGAAGGGACAGAAGATGTCGAAAAAAGAGAGGCCTCTGAAAGGGGAACCGTGTCCGGAATGTGGGGAGCCTATTGCCTTTGAAGAAGGATGCCTGACATGCCGTTTTTGTGGTTATACCAGATGCACCTAAGGCACGGAAGAGGGGCTGATGGGGCTTTTTACTATAACGGAAAGAGATAAGATTCTGACTATAGTCGAGCATTTGATCTCGGAAGGCATTGAGATATCGGTGGATATTCAGGGCTGTGATGAGCAATTTTCCACAAGGGTTGTTATGCTAAAGATGGATGGCGGAGGGAGCCGTCTTATCATTGAAGACCTGTATCCCGAGTCAGGCAACTCCCTTATAGAATCCTACCCTGACGTAATATTCGCCTTTGAGATGGATGGGAGTAGGTGTGTTTTTGCCACCAAATATCTCGGCGTGAATACCGAGTATCCTGAGTTCGGTCTCATAGTGGCTTTTCCCTCCACTATTCAAATAACTGAGAAGAGGAAGGAGGAGAGGATTGAAAATAGTCTGTCGGAATTTCTCTCGGTCGAGTTAACAGTTGAGGGTGATGCTGAGGTGTACCGCCTGAAGGTTATTAACGTTGGTTCTTATGGTTTCGGTCTCATTGTAGATGAAGAGCACTCTGCTCTATTGGAGAAGCTTAACGTGGGGGATAGAATAAGGGATTTGAGGTTTTTCCTTCCCGAGGCAATCTTGACAATAGATGGCGAGGTGAAACACAAGACTGAGATATCGTATGGCAGATTCAAGGGAAACTACCTTCTGGGCATCGACACAGGCTTTGTTGCGGAGCTTGAGGAATTCAAAGAGAGGCTGAAGAAAAAGACATAACATTGTTTCTACGAGATTACCCCTCCTTCCTGTAACAGATGAGCCCGCATCTCAGACACCGCTCTATTACTTTCGTATTAGGGGCCACAAAAGTAAACCATATATTATACTGGTATCTCAACATCCCCCCGAGCTTGGGCATGGCCTCAAGGACAGTGGGGGAGTGGGGGTTGGTTGTCAAATGGATTTTCTGATGAGCTGGGCCATCTGTTTCAACCTACCAACTTGTTTAAGGGCATCTCCATTCCAGCAGGGAAAGATCGTGTTATTATGGAAGAGGGGTTCTGACTCTAAATCGAATCTCGAGCCGTTTACTGCTTCTTTCCACATCTCCGTGTGAGGTATGGGTGAGTACTCGCTTAAATAAGGCATAGCACCCGCTTTTCCCACATAGGTAATTGTCTCAGCGACCTGATCATGGGTTTGCCCGGGAAGACCAATTAGGACATATGCACCTATCTGGTAAGGGCTAAACCCGGCCTTTTTAAGATGAGCTATACTCCGCTCGAATTCTCCCTGGGAGAACTTCCTTCCCAGAGCTCTGTTGAGCATCATATCAGAGGTCTCCAATCCCAGTCTGATCATCTTAAAGCCCGCCCGATAAAGGAGGTCTGCTATGTCTCTATCTATATAAGTGATGTGAAGCCCGTTAGGGCAATGGAATCTCAGGGCAAGCTTACTTTTTATTACCTCTTCTAAGAAGAGGGCAATATGGTCTCGGGCATCTACAAGAAGGGCATCATCATAGAACGCAAAATCTCGTACCTTGTAATTTTTATACCAAAAGAGAACCTCTTCAAATAGCTCCAGGGGCTCTCTTTGAAGAAAACGGGGGCAAAGGAAAGGCGAGGCGCAGTAAGGGCAACGAAACGGGCATCCAGAAGAACTCAATAGACAGACATACTCTATTCTTGTGAGCAGATCAAAGGCCGGATAGGGCGGGAAGGGTTCAGCCTTTTCTTCACGTTGGAAATCTGGTATGATTTGCTTTATGAGTTGGCTTACCTCCCTTTGTTGGAGTTGACCCGAGGAGGAGATAACGAAGTCCGCATTGGAGTAATTCCTCGCATGCTCTCGGCACAAGGTGGCATATATTCCACCGAGTATTACCGGCACATCTGGATGAATCCGTTTGACAAGGTGGATCGCCTCGAAGACCCCCGGGTACCAGTAGGTCATCAGAGAGGTAATCAGTATGGCTGCAGGCCTTTTTACCTTCTTCAACTGTGTTGTAATTAGGTGAGGGTCTATGCCGTAGCGACTGTAAGGTCTTTGAATAGCGGATAGCTGGGAAGGGGTGGGAACTTGGCGCTTCCAGAATTTCCCGGTGCCATAGGGGCGCCGAGCCGGTTTCCTTCCGTAACCCATTTTTTCCATGTGGGGGTTGTAGATATCAAGGCAATCCACGAGGTGTACCTCAAAACCCATTCTCCTGAATTGGCTGGCCAGGTAGAGGAGACCTAATGGTTTTGCCCACAGGTCATAGGCTGCAAAGTCATATATCCAGGGATTGATGAGGAGTAACCGCGGTTTCATAGAAAGGCGAAAGTCGCTTGAGTTTCATAAGCTTTTAGCACAAAAAACACCTGAAATACAACAGACGCAAAGAACACTCCCTGGTCTTGAAGGAGGGCCTCCATGAGGGCGGTTGTGCAGAGGGTAAAGATGGCGAAGGTAATGATAGGCACCGAGAAAGTGGCGGAAATCGGGAAGGGGCTTTTGATCTTTCTGGGCGTTGGGGTGGACGACAGCATGCATGATGCAGAGTTTTTGGCCTCTAAGATAGCCAATCTGAGGATCTTTAGCGATAGTAATGAGAAGATGAATCTCTCCCTCATGGAAACAGGCGGGGATGCACTTGTTGTCTCACAGTTCACCCTCTGGGGGGACTGCAGAAAGGGCAGGAGACCTTCCTTTACACGGGCGGCCGATCCTACTGTTGCCAATGATTTGTACCGAAAATTCATCGACCTTCTCAAGGGAAAGGGCGTTCATGTTGCTGAGGGCAGATTTCAGGAGATGATGGATGTCTACCTCGCGAACGATGGGCCTGTCACAATGCTACTTGATAGTACCAAGGACTTTTAAGCAAAGAAGGTTTTCCATTATGGATTACCAAAACGAAGGGGCACAGGAACAGACGGATGAATTAGGTCTGCCTGAGCCCCTGGACAAGAAGAAGGAGAAGAAGAGAACCAGATTCACCGTGTGGAAGTGGGTTTTTTTTATTATCTTCTTTCTCTATATTGTCCTGACAAGCTACCGTGTTCCTCTTTTAATCAAATTGGGCGAGTATCTTATCGTAGAGCATAAGCCCCGGAAAGCCGAACTGATTGTCTGTCTTGGTGGCACAGGTGTAGAAAATGCCCTGGCTGCGATTGATGCTTACAATAAAGGGCTTGCCCCCTATATCTTTAGGGCAAAAGAGCTTGAACCAGATGGTATCGATTACCTCAAGCAAAGGGTCGAGGGCTACCCCACAGACTTCGATTTGTTCAGGCTGATAGTACAGGGTTTTGGGATACCCGAGGAGGCGATCCTCTCATCAGAGGAAAGGGTTGGCAGCACCATAGATGAGGCCAGATTGGTACGGAAGTTCGTACGTGACAGAGGGGTCAGGTCACTAATACTGATCAGCACGCTTACCCACTCACGCCGCGCATGGCTGACCTTCAAGCACGTCTTCGAGGATGACGATGTGGAGATAATCTCTCTTCCGTCCCACTATCAACTATTTGATCCAAAAGAGTGGTGGACCAAACGAAAATATGCGAAAGAGGTTATTCTTGAGTACCAAAAGTTGATCTACTACACAGTTGCCTACTTTATTTGATAACCCCCTTGGTCCTTCTCTACCCATTAAAGGGCTCGGCTATTTTTCCTGCTCGGTGACCCCTGTCTGCTCCTTGGATTTTAGTTTGGCAATGAGTTCCTCAAACGATGACTGGGCGAGTATCTCGTTGAACTGTGCCCGGTAGTTTTTGATAAGGCTCACCCCTTCAATTGCTATGTCAATGGCAAGCCATTTGCCCTTCTTGTTTTCGAAGAGGTAATGTACGGGAATCTCAGTCTCCTCATTGGTTATGACCTTAGTCTCTACCACCGTATAACGCCCTTTCACAATTTCATTGAGGTAAAGGATGTTTTCCTTGGAAAAACTCTCTGCTTTTGCCAGATAAGCATCTATTTTATCAAGATATGTGCGTTGCAGAAGATCACTGAAGACTGTAACAAACTCCTGTTTTTCCTCTTTGGTCCTTTTCCGCCAATGAGCACCTAATGCCCTCCTGGCAAACGCCTCCTCGTCAGACGTTTCTTTAACCAATTTAAGGAGGATGTCCCTTCTTTCGTTCTCCTTGCCAGGCGTTTTAAGGGACGGATCTTTAAGGACCTCGATGATCTGATCGAGGGTTTTTTTAAGATGATCAGTGGCTGGTCCCGCCCAGGCCGCAGAAGATAGCAATACAATCAGTACACAGAGCACTACTACATATGCATTAATAAATCTGTCCCATGTTATCTTCATTGATTCTCCCTACTTCCGATGGATTTTGCAATATCTCCATTACTAACAGATCTTAGTTATTCTTGCAGGCCTTCAGCGAATGGCAAATAATTCTTTGTCATAAAATACAGGAAGTTCATGACTTAGGGGCTCTCAGCTTTGAATGGTCTCCAAACTAAGATTAATTTCGGTAATAACGCCAGGACAGACATTAGTGCAATAAACATGGCCAATCCAGTAAAAACACCGAAGTAGATAGTCGGAATGAAATTGGACAATACCAATATGGAAAAGCCAAATATAATTGTTACAGAGGTGTTAAGGATTGCCTTACCTACGCTTGCATGACACAGATGCAGGGTTTCGGCATAGTTGTCATTTTTGGTGAACTCCTCTCTAAATCTATAGATGTAGTAAATGCTGCTATCGATCGCTATCCCCATGGTGATAGCTGCAATTGTTATAGTCATCATATCCAGAGGTATATCCAGCAGGCCCATTATTCCAAGGACTATGCCTACTGCAAGCAAGTTGGGAATAATGCCGATTATGGATAGAGTGACGGACCTGAACAGAACGAGTAACATGATCGCTATACCTGACAAAACAATGCCCAATGTCAGGATTTGGGATTTAAACAGGCTCTGCAACATGTTGTTGTATAAAACGAGCATTCCGGCGACCGTTACCCCGTTCTCTGAAAGCCCAAATTTACTCCTGAGATTACTGCTGATTCTTTTCAGAAGATCTCCTCTTCTTATATCCTCCATAGAGTCTAGGATTCTCAGGGAGATTCGAGCTTCACTGTTATCAACAGAGATATAAGGATCTACCATATCAGATCTGATTCTATCAGGAATCTTTTTATTCAAGACTGCCAGCTCAAGGCCATCGAGTTCTTTCCCATCATTGAGCTGTTCTGCAGCCCTGATGACAGAGGCCAGTGACAAAACCTTTCCGACCTCGCGTAAGCCGGCTAAATAATCATGAACCTCCTTAATCCTCTCAACCTTGAAAGGTGTGAGCCAGTAATCTCTCGGGTCATAGTCCTCAACCCAGTCAAACTCGTCCCCTTCGACGAGATCATCAGCCTTAACAAAACTGTCATCTGCTGGACCCTCGCCCGTTTGCTCATCAAACCTGAGTATAATGTCGAGCGGAAATGTGCCACCGAGCTTGTCATCTATTAATTTCATCCCCTGGTATATTTCAGTCTTCTTGCTGAAATAATTTATGAAACCATTTTCTACCTTAAGTTTAGTGACCCCGATCACGCTTATGATGCCAAGCAAGATTGACAAAATGATTACCTTAGCCCCTTGAAATTCTGCAATGGATGCGAGCCTCGAGGTGATTGCGGATTGTCTTCTGTCCGTAATCGAAGAAGGGGATTTTTTGAGCAATATCAGGACAGCAGGGAACAGTAAAAATGAAGTTAAAAAGGTTACGCACTCGCCTATCGCCATCATCCATCCAAAATCAATGACAGGTCTAATGCCGCTGAATACTAATGAACTGAAAGCTAAGATCGTGGTTAATGCGGCATAGAGGCACGGCCACACCATCTTCTTAACGGTGGCAGACACGATGTCAAACTGACCCTCCGAGGAGTTATCTTGGCAGAGCTGCCTATAACGGACAACCAGCTGAATGTTCATTGACATGGTAAGTATCAACATCAATGAAATGAAATTCGATGATATGACAGTCACTTTCCAGTTTAGAAGACCAAGCATGCCGATCATGGTCAAGACTGCAAAAAAACAGCTTGACAGTGGCAAGATTACCCATCGTATTTCACGGAAGATGATGGTGAGGGTTGCTACTATAAAGATGAATACACCAAAGCCGAATGTCACCAGATCCTTCTTAATGAATGTAATCATGTCATCGGCGACCATTGGAACTCCGCCTAAGTGCATTACTGCGTATTTCTCTTTGGAGCGTAAGATCCATCGAATTTTCTCGATGTCCTGATGCCGCTGGCTATTAAGAGCGGCATAGTAATCCTCGTACTGGGCCATATATTTTTCTAATTGAGACTGCTCACTCTGGGTGAGCGTTGAAGACCTCTTCTTAGTCAAAAGTTCATCCCTCTTTCTTAAGAGGTCTGAGAAATGAGGGTCTTTTTTTAGGTAGATTATTAAGGCGGTGGTTTGACCGTCGGCGTCGAGAATCAAATCTTCATATATCGGGCTTTTCAGTATTTCTTCTTTTGCGCTTACAGTATCGACACGAGGGTCTTCGAGGGTTTTGACATTCTCCTGCGTAAGTTCTGAAAGTTTGGCACCGGAGGTTTTTAAAAGCGGAATGTCAAGCAGTGTTACTACCGAATCAACTCTTTCCAATGACTTCAATTCCTCTCTTAGTTCTTTTAGGCGCTTTAATGATCCCTCTGAGAATAAGTCTTCATAAGGAGTAAACGTTACAACCAAGAATTCTTTGATATTGTACCGGGTATTGATTTCACGAAATATTCTTAGATCTCTGTCATCTTCTAGTAGTAGAGTGTCGGGAGAGGCATCGAGTTTAAAGTCTTTGGCATGATATGAAAAAAACGATAGCAACAGCAAAAGCACCACAAGTACAACTATGGGATGCCCTAAGACAGTCCTCTCATAGACCCTTGAAAAGCCTTTCATCATGTTCGCTCGATTTTGTGATTTAATGCGAATCAGGGGATCTGTTTTCTCGTGCCAGATTAAAGGACTTGATGCCTGAGTACCTGCAATGGAGCCACCCTTCCCCGCTTAAGCCCTTTGATAGGTACTCACCTCTAGTTGGGGAAAGTATAGGGAAACGGCCCTTGGGTGTCAACATGAAAGGCCTTCATGAGCCCCTTGATTCCTGAATTGATGGATTGGCATTTGGTTTCTGGCCAGAGCCCGATCAAACCGAACTGCTCTATGAATTTCTGGTAGAGAAGTCGTCAATGCCTGATCGCTCCGAGAGCTTGCTCCAGACGAATCCGATAGAGGCTACACCATCGGAGTGATTTGAGCTTGACGAGCAAGGCCACAACTTCCTATACTTCCCCGCCAAAAGACGAGTTCTCACCATTTTATCAAGGGGCCAGTGTAGAATAATTAGCTGTTTATCCTATAGGAAGATGACCAAAGGGGCACAAAATCAATTGAAACATATAGCATGTGTCCTCCTGCTTCTTGCCTTTTCTTCAGTTGGGTGCGCCCACAGACAGGTTGCCACGCCTTCCTCCACTTCACGGGATGCATCATTTAATCCCAGCCAAGAGATGACCCTATCCGCATCAGAGCAGACTCCACCGAACCTCGAGGGGGCGAAAGAGGATTTTGCCGATGAGAATTTCGAGTTTTTTTTGGAAGAAGAGACCGAAGAAGAGGTGGTGCGAGTGGCAGACCCTCTATCCCCTTGGAACCGGGTCATGTTCCACTTCAACGACAGGTTTTACTTCTGGGTCCTAAAGCCCGTTGCAAGGGGATACAGGGCTGCAGTACCCAGGCCCGTCAGGAGTGGTGTAAAAAACTTCTTCCATAACCTCACCACACCCATTCGGATGGCTAGCTGCATCCTGCAGGGAAAGGGAAACGAGGCTAGTACAGAATTTGCTAGGTTTATGATAAATAGCACCGTGGGAGTCCTTGGATTTGGAGATCCAGCCAAAAAGTGGTTTAAACTGGATCCCAGCGAGGAAGACCTGGGCCAGACCCTAGCGACTTATGGGATCGGCGATGGGTTTTTCATTGTGTGGCCTATTCTGGGCCCCTCCACCCTGCGTGACTCGGTGGGGATGATCGGAGATTGGTTCTTGAATCCTGTCTCATATGTGCAGCCCACCGAGGCATACCTGGGAGTTAGGGCTGTTGAGACTGTAAACGAGACCTCGTTTCGGATCGGGGATTACGAATCTCTCAAGGAAGCAGCCATCGAGCCATATGCTGCGTTCCGTGATGCCTACATCCAGTATCGCAAAAAGAAGGTGGAAGAATAAGGGAAGCGGAACACAAGTAGGGGATGTGTTATTTGGGGGTCATTTCATATACCCCATCCCAGCCAGCAGGTAGCGGATTCTTTTTGAGATCAAGGCACCTTTCAATATAGGCCTGGGCTGCGTAGAGGTTTGGATACGCGGGGAGACCTCCATATCCTACCAGGTTGTGGATCTTTACCGGCTGGGTCTTTCGCTTTACCCTGACTGAATCCAATTCCATACAGAGAAATTTGTCTTTCACCCTCTCATAGGTAAACTCACTAAAATTACTATACTGATCTTATAGTTCTTGTTGGCACCTCCGAGCCTGGAGCCAAGATTCACCGAGCAGCCCATGACAGTGTAATCAAACGATTTCTCCGACCCTATATTCCCAACTACCACGGGATTGGTATTTACGCCAATGCCAACGTCGAGGGGCTTTTTGCGCTGGCTGACCCGTTTTTTATTGAGTCCCTCTAGCTCCTGTACCATGCCACATTTGATAATTAACGGTATCCACCTGACTACACCGTCCAGGTCAGGGAACATGTTAAAATATCCGGCCGAATCAGCAGCCTGATCTATTATCGGGAGATTAACTTCAGGTGAGTAGGCCTCAACGAAGGCATAGATAGCAGTGTCTTCTTGAGAAAACTGAGTTATGGGGTATCTGGATCCAGTGATTTGGGCTATGTGAGCGTTTATCGTTTCCCTTTCGATCTCGTACCCAACCCCCTGTTGACTTGTGTGAGAGAAATCGCCCAACAACACCTTGGTCTTCGACCTTTTTATAGCATTAGCTAAGAGGAGATCATTGTCGGCCATGAGCGTGGATTCATGCAAAAGCCTCTCCAACTCCCCGCTTTCTAATTGTAAGCTTCCTATCTTAATCTCAGACTCAGGTTGCTGGATAAAGGGGAGATTGTTGGTTTCGTCCGGTTCAAGAAAGCCAACATCAAATGCTATGACCTTTGCTCCGTCATCTGAGAGATAGTCGATAAGCCTCGCAATCTTAGAGCGTGGCCAAGCCCATCTCCCCTCTTTATCGAGGCCCTTTTCATCGATGACAGCTAGGAGAATGGCGTCACCTGCCTGTATAGTTCCCCTGGATCTAAATCTCAGGTGCCGTGTCTTGAGCTCGACAATTTCGAGAAATGATGGGCCTATAAGGAAGATGGGAGCGACCAAAAAGGTAAGACAAATGGTAAGGGAGAGGGCAGTTATAGAGAATAATTCCCTAAGTCTCTTAATCATCCTCTATCCTTTACTTCAGCGATGTTCTTGTATCTTCCATTGGCCTTGATTCCACAAGATTATCCATATATGGTAAATGGCCATCAAAGCCAAGAAGGCAAGCAGCTAAGGGTAAAATTTGATTGACAAATCTGTACAGGTTGATACACTACTAAAGATATTTCGGCTGATACCCGTTTCTGAAGAAACCCTTTCTAATATGCTTGAGATCAGCCGTTTTCTTTTCACGAGAAAACGGCTTTTTATGTCATAGATGGTAAAGGTACTGACAATAGCTGGCTCAGATAGCAGCGGGGGAGCAGGGATCCAGGCAGATATCAAAACTATATTTGCCCTCGGGGCCTATCCCATAACTGTCATATGTGCTTTGACTGCCCAGAGTTCCATGGGGGTGGATAGTATTCTTGAGGTCGCCCCTGATTTCGTTGTTGCCCAAATGGAGAGCGTGATAAGTGATATGTCTCCCCAGGCAGCGAAAACTGGGATGCTCCTGAATGCAGGTGTCGTCGTTGCTGTGGCGACGGCACTCGGGAGGTACAGATTGCCCTTGCTCGTCGTAGATCCGGTGATGCTCTCGTCAACCGGAAGGATTTTGCTGGAGTCCGATGGCATAGCAGTCATGAGGGAACAGCTCTTACCATTAGCAACTGTGGTGACCCCCAATTTACATGAGGCTGAGGTCCTGAGTGGCCAAGAGGTGAGCAACGTAGAGGAGATGGTAGCAGCGGCAAGGCGGATCAGGGAATTCGGTCCTGCTAATGTTATTATAACAGGAGGGCATCTTAAGGACGGGTGTGTAGATATAGTGTATACTGGTAAAGAGGTTTATCAACTTGGAGGACCCCGGATAGAATCCGAACACACCCACGGAAGCGGCTGCGTGTTTTCCTCGGCCTTGGCTGTGTTTTTAGCCATGGGTAACAGTGTCGTGAAAGGGGCTGAGATGGCCCGTGACTTTACGAGGAGGGCAATCAGCAAGGGGTTGAGTGTAGGTAAGGGGCCTGGGGCTGTACAACCTCAAATTTAAATGGAAAAGGAGATGGCTTGTAATGACTCAGTTAAGAAGGGCAAGGGAAGGCGTTTTGACCTCAGAGATTAAGAATGTAGCCGAAAAGGAGAGAGTTGATCCCTCCGAACTTGGGGAAAGGGTGGCTCAAGGAAGGGTTGTTATCCCGGCGAATAAGAATCACAGAAGTTTAGAGCCATGCGGGATTGGTGAGGGGTTGTTGATAAAGGTGAACTCTAACATCGGCACCTCCTCTGATCACATTGACTTGGAAGAAGAAATGGCTAAGCTCGAGGTCTCTATTGAGGCAGGGGCAGATACTGTGATGGATCTTTCTACGGGTGGCGATGTTGATCAGATAAGAAGGAGGATCATAGCGGCATCGAAAATACCCCTTGGAACAGTTCCCATATACCAGGCAGTGATAGAGGCAGTTGAGGAGTCAGGCGGCCTCATTCACTTAACAGTGGATAAGCTATTCGAAGTAATAGAAAGGCACCTATCCGATGGGGTTGACTTTATCACCGTGCATTGTGGCCTTACCCTTGAAGGGCTGGAGATGCTCAGGACTCAAGGTAGGGACCTTGACATAGTCAGCAGGGGGGGCTCATTTCTGACCACCTGGATGATCCATCATGAAAGGGAAAACCCCCTATTTGAATATTACGACAGGCTCTTGTCCCTTGCCAAAAAATACGATGTTGTACTCAGTCTTGGTGACAGCTTGAGGCCTGGCTGTTTAGCAGACTCCACCGACAGGGCACAGATCCATGAGCTCATGACCTTAGGTCGTCTTACAAAACTTGCCTGGGAAGAGGATGTGCAGGTAATGATAGAAGGGCCAGGTCACATACCTTTGCATGAGATAGAAATGAACATCAAACTTGAGAAGAGCCTTTGTAATAATGCCCCCTTCTATGTGCTCGGACCCTTAGTCACTGATATAGCCGCTGGCCATGATCATATAGCCTGCGCTATTGGTGGTGCAGTGGCTGGCTGGGCCGGGGCGGATTTTCTGTGCTACGTAACGCCCAGTGAGCACCTGTCTTTACCCGCGGTGGGTGATGTGAGGGAGGGCGTTATTGCCACGAAGATTGCTGCCCATGCTGCTGATATTGCAAGGGGGAACAAGGTTGCTCTGGAGTTAGACAAAAGGATGGGTATGGCACGAAAGGCGCTTGATTGGGAAAAACAGATGGACCTTGCGCTTGATCAAGTAATGGCCAGAAAATACAGACAGAACAGGCCACCAGCCGAAAAGGACGTATGCACGATGTGCGGCAAATTTTGTGCCATAAAACAGGTAAGAGAATATTTCCATGGCTGACGGTTCAAATAGGAGCCTGAAGCAGATTTTGATATTTACCGACTTAGATGGCTCCTTGTTGGATGAGAAGACGTATGATTTCGACCCAGCACTGCCGGCCCTAAGGCTCATTCATTCATTAAGGATCCCCCTTATCCCAGTAAGCAGCAAGACACGGGCTGAAATTGAGTTTTTCAGGAGGAGACTATCTCTTGACAGCCCCTTCATAGTGGAAAATGGCGGCGCTATATTCTTCCCGACCACCTTTGAATTACCTAAGGATCAGCCCTATGAAAGGCTCAACGGTTACAATGCAATAGTTATAGGGAGGCCAATCAGGGAGGTGCTTGAGAGGGTCAGTAAACTCAAGGAAAGATTTCGCTTCAAGGGGTTTTCGGAGATGCCTCCTGAGGAGATCGCCTCTGTGACAGGCCTCAAACTAGATGAGGCCGTTCTTGCCTCCAAGAGGGAATTTGATGAACCGATAGTGCTAGAAGATCCCCTCGATAACAGCGGGACATTCTGCAAGAAGGCCTCTGAACTGGGCCTTGATTGTGTGCCCGGAGGTCGATTCATTCATCTTTTCTTAGGTGGGGACAAGGGAAGGGCTGTAGAGGTGTCCCTCAATATATATCGGCAACTAAGAGGCCCTGTTTTTTCTATTGCCCTTGGAGACAGCCCAAATGATATCAGCATGCTGGAGGTGGTAGATAAGGCTGTTTTGATGCAGGGTAAACATTGTGGCCATGTAAACGGCCTGGTTCATCCAGATCTCATTAAGACAGAAGGAAGTGGCCCTGGGGTATGGAATAAGGTGATATTGTCTTTCCTCGCAGATTTTGTGTAATCAATTTTTCCCGCGATCTGATATGGTTCTTACCATGATTCAAACCATAAAATGGGAAGACAACAGTATTCACATCATTGATCAGAGAAGGCTCCCTAAGAAAAAGGAATGGCTTGTCTGCTGCAACCTTCGAGAGGTTATTGCTGCCATCAGGGAAATGGCAATAAGAGGTGCTCCAGCCATTGGCCTGGCTGCGGCCATGGGCTTAGCATTAGGCTCTCAGTCTATTAAGACAGAGAGGTACGGAACCTTCAGGAGAAGATTTCTGGAGATGGCCCAACAGATGAAATCCGCCAGGCCCACAGCAGCTAACCTTAAGTGGGCAGTTGAGAGGATGATTAAGGTCGTGGAAAGGATGCATAGCAATCCGGTAGAGGAGATTAAAGAGGCCATCAGAAAGGAATCCCACATCATCGCAGAGAAGGATATTGTGATAAATCTCAAGATCGGCAGTAACGGTCTGGAGCTCATCCCAGATAGAGCAACTATCCTTACTCACTGCAATGCCGGCGCCCTCGCTACATGTGGTTATGGTACTGCTTTGGGCATGATCAGGGCAGCCCGTGAGGCTGGAAAAGATATCCATGTGATCGTGGATGAGACGCGACCATTGCTCCAGGGGATGCGCCTTACCGCATTTGAACTGATGGAGGATAATATACCAGTTACGGTGATAGTGGACAGTGCAGCCGGTTATCTAATGAAAAGGCAAATGATAGATTTGATAATAATTGGCGCTGATCGAATAGCGTCAAATGGGGATGTGGCCAATAAGATTGGCTCCTACCAATTGGCCGTCATGGCAAAGGAGAATAAGATCCCTTTTTATGTCGCCTCACCCCTATCGACCTTTGATCTTGATCTAAAAGACGGGGACCTGATCCCTATTGAGGAAAGGGAACCAGGAGAGGTGATTTCTCTTGCAGGTCATCTGCTTGGCCCAAAGGGCGTCAAAGCCTTTAATCCTGCCTTTGATATAACCCCAGCCAAATACGTTTCTGCTATAGTAACAGAAAGAGGAGTACTCAGGTCACCTTATAAAAGGAGTATCAGGAATCTCTTTAAGGCAGAAGATGATAGGAGGTAGTTTTGAAAAGAGGTTGCAAAAGGTAAGTACAATGACTATATTACAGGTATGGAAATATCCACGAAGTCCACTACCATATTGAGGTGGGGTAGGTTAATGGAGCATGAGTATCGCTTAGAAAAGGAAAAAGAGCAGGACCAGAGGATTCCCACCCAGAAAGAACTGGAAAAGGAGCTGAGCGACTACCTTTCCAAGAAATACGGTGACCGGATAAAGATCGTATCGCCCCTCTTGTTTCCCCAGAGCGAGCCTAAGAGGAAAGAGGAGGACGGAAAAGCTGGTGCCAGGAAGGGTGGTACACCTGCTTTTGACATGAAGCCGGAGGAGTTAGAGTCCTATTTGGATGGATATGTTGTTAAGCAAGACCAAGCCAAAGGTGTGCTGGCCACAAAGGTCTGTACCCATTTCAATCGGATAAAATCCCTCGGTAAGCGATCCAAAAAGGAGAAGCCCTTTTCTGTTGGGATGATTAAGAATAACATTCTTATGATTGGTCCAACAGGAGTTGGTAAGACGTATCTAATAAAGCTGATTGCCGAGAAGTTAGGTGTTCCATTTGTCAAGGGTGATGCCACCAAGTTTAGTGAAACTGGTTATGTGGGTGGCGATGTCGAGGATTTGGTGAGGGATCTCGTATATGAAGGCCATGATGATATTAACCTTGCTGAGAACGGTATCATTTACATAGACGAGATAGATAAGATTGCCTCGAGTCAAAATTTTATTGGCCATGATGTCTCAAGGACGGGGGTGCAGAGGACCCTTCTAAAACCGATGGAAGAAACTGATGTAGATCTGAAGGTTCCTCATGACCCGATCTCGCAGATACAGGCTATTGAACAGTACCGAAGAACCGGGAAAAGGGAGAAGCAGGTAGTAAATACAAAAAACATACTCTTTATTATGAGCGGGGCCTTTGAAGGATTAACGGACATCATCAAAAAGCGGCTCAAACGTCAAGGTATCGGGTTTGAGGCAGATGTCCATTCCTCTGAGGTGAATATGGATATTCTCAAAGAAGTAAGGCCCCAGGATCTTATTGAGTTTGGATTTGAGTCGGAATTTATAGGTCGCCTTCCGGTAATTGTTGTCTTCGATGAGCTAGCGAAAGATGACCTGGCTGCAATTCTCAAGAATCCGAATAACCCCATTATCCTCAGTAAGAAAAGGGATTTTATGGCATATGATATCAATATTCAGTTCGAGGATGAGGCACTTGAGAAAGCAGCGGAGCTTGCTTTTCAGGAGAAGACCGGTGCAAGAGGTTTAGTCAGTGCCATTGAGAGGAGCCTTATGCCTTTTGAAAAGCATCTTCCGTCGACCGAGATAAAAAAGTTGCTGGTTACTGCAGAGCTTGTTGGAAACCCAGGGAAAGAGATTCAACGCATTGACCCCAATGGTGATATGAGTGGGCCGGAGATGGAAGAGCGATTTGAAAGGGCAGCCGCGAATGAAAAGCAGAGAGTGAAAGGGGTTATAGCGGAAAGGGCGAAGGAATTCCAGGCCCAGTCAGGCTTGAAACTCCACGAAGACAGAATAGATTTGATTGCTGAGTATACGCTGAAATCTATTTCCGACATTGACTCCGCTTTTAGGGATTTTAAGGCGATGTGTAAACAGATAAGGACCCAGAATGAGGGATTGTTTTCCCAGCTGGGCATAGATGTCCGTTTAGCTGATAGTGCCATTGAGGAGATACTCAGGATGTCTATTGTCCAGGATAGGGATATTGGCGAGCTATGTCTTAACTTGGCAAATGACTTGGAGTATGGGCTCAAGTTAGTTAGAGATCGGGTTGGATTAGAATCCTTCACCATTACCAGGGAGGCAGTCTTAGACCCGGAGAAGTATATAGATAACCTGATCAAGAAGTACTATAGCCAAGAGCCGGCAGTATCCTAAGCCTACTATTCCCTCCACCCGTATTACCAGTCGGGGCACTTACACCTTTAGTACTTCAATCTTCTGCCAATAAAAGACCTGAGATTATGACTCAAAGGCGAGGTCAAGAGCACTAGTTTTGGACTCCTGAGTTCGCCGCTTGTCTTGTCGGTGAGCAAAGAAAAGAAGATGGAGGAGCATGAAGATGGTGAGGAGACCCAGGCGCCTTAGGCGGATTTCCACGATTAGACGGATGGTTAAGGAGACCTATCTAAAGGTGGATGATCTCATTTGTCCCATGTTTGTGAAACATGGGAGAGGAGAAAGGGAGCCGATCCCTTCTATGGTAGGCCAGTATAGGTTATCAGTAGATGAACTGGTCCGAGAGGCAGGAGAGGTGTTATCTCTGGGTATACCGGCTGTGATTCTTTTTGGTTTGCCAAAAGAGAAGGACGATCTGGGGAGCGAGGCATATGCCAGAGATGGAATTGTTCAGCAGGCAGTGGCCGCCCTTAAGGATAGGGTACCGGAACTAGTTGTTATGACTGATGTCTGTCTCTGTCAGTACACAGATCACGGGCATTGCGGGATTCTGAGAGATGGTGTCGTAGACAACGATACTACCCTTGAAATACTTTCCCGTATAGCCCTTTCACATGCAGAGGCGGGGGCTGAGTTTGTTGCCCCTTCAGATATGATGGATGGGAGAGTTAAGTCCATCAGAGATACCCTGGAGAGAGATGGGTTTAAGGACACGGGTATTCTGGCATATGCTGTGAAATATGCCTCTTCCTTTTATGGGCCATTTCGAGAGGCGGCTGATTCCACACCCCAGTTTGGTGACAGGGCAGGTTACCAGATGGATCCAGCTAATGCGAGAGAGGCCATCAAGGAGGCGTCTCTCGATGTTGAGGAAGGCGCAGATATTATCATGATTAAACCGGCACTGCCGTATCTGGACATTATCCACCAGGTCCGCTCGCATATCAATCTTCCAGTGGCGGCATACAATGTAAGCGGGGAGTATGCCATGGTTAAAGCAGCTGCTCAAGAGGGCTGGATAGAGGGAGACAGGGTAATGATGGAAATGCTTCTCTGTATCAAGAGGGCTGGGGCCGATCTTATCCTGACTTATTTTGCCAAAGAAGCAGCGAAGTCATTGATTGAGCATGAAAACTCATATACCGAGAACTGACACGGCCTTTCACAGAGACTATCAACTACGAATAGTAGCATGGGAAGTGACGAGGTCATGTAATCTAGACTGTGTTCACTGCAGGGCATCATCGAATTATGGTCCCTATCCCCGAGAGTTAGACGTGATCATGGCGATGGAGGTATTGGACCAAATACGAGAGGTTGCTAAGCCTATCATAATCCTGACTGGCGGCGAACCCCTGCTGAGGAAGGACATCTTTTCCCTGGCAGACTATGGAACGAGAAAGGGCCTGAGAATGGTCCTTGCCACCAATGGAACCCTCATCACCCCTGATATTACAACAAAGATAAGAGAGTCAGGGATTAAGAGGGTGAGTGTGTCCCTTGATGGGGCTACAAGGGAGAGCCACGATATATTTAGGCAGGTCAACGGGGCCTTTGATAGAGCGATCAAGGGAATATCCTACTTAAAAGAAGGGGGGATTGAATTTCAGATCAACACCACCATAACCAAATACAACTTATCCGAGTTAGAGGGTATTTTTGACCTTGCAGTGCGTCTTGAGGCAGCGGCACATCATATCTTCTTGCTTGTGCCAGCTGGAAGGGCCAAGGAGATGGCAAACCAACAGTTAGATGCGCGGGAATATGAGGACACCTTGTACTGGTTTCATGAGCAACAGGATAAGGCCCCCCTTCAACTTAAGGCTACGTGCGCACCCCAGTACTATAGAATCATGAGACAGGAGACACATTTTGGAGGCGATACGGCGGATAGCAAGGCCTGTGGCCTCGATGCCGTAACAAGGGGCTGTCTCGCTGGAATTTCCTACTGCTTTATATCCAATGAGGGTATTGTCCAGCCCTGCGGCTACTTGGAATTGAATTCTGGGGATTTAAGGAAATCTAGGTTTGCCGATATATGGGGAAATTCTCCTATTTTTGCCGAGCTCCGAGACTTTTCCAAATATAAGGGAAAATGTGGACGATGTGAATATATTAATGTTTGTGGCGGTTGCAGGGCACGGGCATATGCAGCTCACGGGGACTATCTGTCTGAGGAGCCATTATGCGCTTATAATCCGTCTTGTTGAAGATACAGAGGTGTCCCTTGCCCCGGTGCAGGCGGAGCAACTGTGACCGCCTCAGGGAGATAACTCGGGTTTTTCGAAGAAGATGTGAGCATGGATCATATTGATAGGAAACTTTTGAACGAAATCCAGTCGGGTTTTCCTATTGCCAAGAAACCTTACCACGATTTGGGGAGGCGATTGAATTGCTCTGAAGCCGAGATTCTTGAGCGAGTAAGAAGATTGAAAGAGGAAGGCGTTATCCGGCGGATAGGTGGAAATTTTGACTCTCAAAGGCTCGGCTTTGCCACTACTCTCTGTGCTGCCAAGGTGCCACCTGAAAAGATCAAGCGATTTGTCGAAGTGCTTAACGGATATCCGGAGATAACCCACAATTATCTGAGAGATCACCAGTATAATATATGGTTTACCTTTGTGGCCCCTAATATGAAAGTAATAGAGAGGTATATTGGGGAGATAATTGAGCGTACTGGGATAAGGGAAATCCTCAACTTACCAGCGGTGAGGAGATTTAAGATATTAGTCGATTTTGACGTTGCTTGATGAGAAGTGCTTTGGGTTCCTCAGGCTAGCAGGGGAGAGGGTAGCGTTTGGTAAATGGCGGGCGATGCGGGACTCGAACCCACGGCCTCTGGTTCCGGAGACCAACGCTCTATCCACCTGAGCTAATCGCCCACCTAGTGTGTGTATAAATGATTTGAGGCGAAATATCAAGCTGAATGAGGTGTTGAAGGTTTTGAAGGGCGAGATGGAAAATAAGGCGAATTTTTTTTGATTAGGTGAAAGTTTTTATTGCTAATTTGTTTTTTATTAGTTATTTTGGAAAATTAACTTTTTAATGCCAGCGTAGCTCAGCAGGCAGAGCAACTGATTTGTAATCAGTGGGTCGGGGGTTCGATTCCCTTCGCTGGCTCCAAGGTGGCTATTGTGGGAGAGGTTCCCGAGTGGTTAAAGGGAGCAGACTGTAAATCTGCCGGCTCTGCCTTCGGAGGTTCGAATCCTCCCCTCTCCACCACTTTGAAAGCGGGAATAGCTCAGTTGGCAAGAGCGTCAGCCTTCCAAGCTGAGGGTCGCGGGTTCGAGTCCCGTTTCCCGCTCTGATTATTGGTCTTCGAGTTGGTCACTGCCCACGTAGCTCAGTTGGTAGAGCACATCCTTGGTAAGGATGAGGTTCACCGGTTCAATCCCGGTCGTGGGCTCCAGATTTGAATCCCTCTCTTTTCTGGTTATTTTTTTGGCTTTAACAATAATTGTAACAGTAAATTAAGGAGGTAACGACAATGGCTAAGGAGAAATTTAAGAGGACAAAGCCACATGTCAATGTCGGCACCATTGGTCACATAGATCATGGCAAGACGACCTTAA
>Ga0209635_10000716_pt1 | contig 23551 bp, 14 predicted proteins | sample DeeMarSWOR230_32_FD_187463 | JGI IMG/M metagenome (GOLD analysis project Ga0209635, IMG submission 187463) | Marine sediment microbial communities from White Oak River estuary, North Carolina - WOR-2-30_32 (SPAdes) (version 2) | ecosystem: Environmental > Aquatic > Marine > Intertidal zone >...
TAGGTTGATCAGCTTGGCGCGGGTGATGGTCTCGCCAACGCGGTATTGGACCTCGGGCACACAGCCGCTGCCGCCGACCTCGGAATGCCCACGAAGCAGGTATGGCGCTTCCTTGCCATTGGGACCATCCATCTTCAGTGGCGCCGTGCAATGGGCGGTCCACAACGCGTTGCGAGAGGTATCGAAGGTAGCATTGCCCTGGAATCCGGGGCGATCAATTGCGTACTGAAACAGGAGCATGGTCAACAACGAGTCCATGTCCCCCTCACACGCCGCGGGAATACCGTTGTCACGAAGGCGGGCAAATCCCAGGCAGGGAAATCCTTTTGGCAACCACCGCATACAGGTGCCCACGGCCAGCCCTTGGGCCCGTTCCTGCTCCATGAGACGTTGCAGCGCTACACTGACGCGGGCGGCCTTCCTGATGTCCTCTCCGTCTGGTTCGATGATTTCCTTCGCATTCTTTGTCCAACGATCGACCTCGGCTCGAACTGCCTTGTCTTCCGCGGCGCAAATCATCTCATCGAAGGCATTCTCTTTTATGGCCACGACATCAGCCCCCAAACGCTTCTTGATTTCCTCCGGAGACTGGGCAGGCGTCGTGCCTCGAGCCGGAGGGAATAGAATGATCCGAGTCTGCTTCATCATGGGAATCACTCTCAGCAGACGAAGGGCTCGTTCGAGCTCGTCGTAGTCGCTACTGGCCACAAGGGTGATGCGATGTCCCCGACGGTGCCAACGGGGGGGATACATCCAATCGTGACCGCTGGCTGGCAGCGAGAATAACACCATGGGATGAGACCCGTCTAAAATCGGCTTCACTACCCTTGTTAAGGCAAAGTTTTGCACGTTGATCGCGAGGACCGGTGCTGCGGGCCCTGCCTTCTCTAAAAGAGCCGCTGTCTGCTGGGCATTGCTCGACTGCCCCATTACTAGGTCGACGTTTCCCAGCTCCTTTTCGGCCCTGGCCAGGCGAGTTTTCATTGCCTTGATTTGCCTGGTGTCGGCTCCCCAATTGCGGTCCTCCGATACGGGGGTGCCGGTGAAGACGACGCAGATTCGCGACTTTCCCCGGGATTGGGGAGGCGGCGTTTGTGAAGCCCACGTGTGCGTCCAAGTTGCGCCGGCGAGCATCAACCCGCTGGCCACTCCCGTGCCCAAAAATTCCCGTCGCGTGCAGTGTTCACACATGGCAATAACCTCCAAATGATAGAATCAAAGGAATATCGACTACAATATACACAGGTGACTATAGTGCCGGGGATATGACGATTCAAGCGAAAAAACGCGGCTCTCTTTCTGCATGAGCGGGCTGTGCTAGCAGAATAACTGTGTTTTTCTGGACAATACGTTTGTGATACCGTCCAAGAATGGTATCCGGTGTAAAGAGCTGACTCTGCCCAGCATCGATGCATGCTTCTTGCTTCGACCTGAAGCTAAATCCGGGTGCCGCTTACAGATGTGAGCCTGTTAACCTTCAGCAGTTTGCCTGAAATTGAGTCTACAGCTTGTACTGCGGGATCTTCATCAGTTCACCATCTTTCAGGGCCGACCGATGGGCCACTATGCCCGCTACAGTCATGTTCAGTGCCCAAACGATGTCCACGACCGGTTGGCGGTTTTCCAGGATGGACATGACGAACTCGTGGCCGAGGTATCCGTGCGAGCCACCGTGGCCGCCAGCCTCTACACCCGGTGGGAGCGAAGGTTTGGCCAGGTCCGGCAGCTTCTTTTCCAAGCCCTGGTAGTTCATGCCGATCATCGAGCCCCGTTGTCCGCGTACACGGCCAACTTCACCCCCGTAGCCCGGCGTATCCCAACTGACGCCCATGCGAGACATACCACCTTCGCTCGTGCGGAACATTGCGATTTCGGTACCGAAGGGATTCTTGTACCGGTTGTTCCGAGGCTGCAATTCGTCGCGGATGCTCGGCATTCCCATGCACGATACTTCAGTGAAGCTGCCACCGCTGACGCCCACGTAGTAGGCATTTGAGTGCGTGGGATACCATTGGGGCGGCAAACCGATGCGCCAATCCCTGTAAGACGGGATCACCGCACACGCGTAATGGAAGTATTCGCCCTCGCTATAGACCAGTTTACCAAAACCGCCAGCGTCGTATATCCGTCGCATCGCATAGAGATCTGAATGGTAGCACGACGTTTCGAACAGCATGTAGTTCAGCCCTGACCGCTTTACCGTCTCCAACAGCCTGTCAGCCTCTTCCAGATGTTCCCAAACAGCTGGTACGGCACTGGCAACGTGTTTGCCGTGTTTCAGGACTTCGATGCAGTGGCGGGCATGGCTCGGGGCATCGGTCGCGCAAAAGATTGCCTCGATGGAGTCATCTTTGACCATCTCCTCGAGCGACGGATAGGTCTTATTGCACTTACATGCCTTAGCTAACGCCTGGCAACGATCCGGGAACAGGTCGCTGACGGCAACCACCTCGACGTTTGGATGATGCTGCAGTGAGAACTGAGCACCGAATTTGCAGACACCGTAACCAACGATCCCCATGCGAATCTTTCGGTCTGAGACGGGCTCCCATTTTTTCGCCGTCCTTTCGTTCACCTCTTCTTCAAACCCCTGTATCTTCGGCTGGTCAGCCGCCTTGGCTGCTATGCCTAATCCCAGGACGGCAGCGCCCAAACCGGCGCTTCTCAAGAACGAACGTCGTGAAGTAGGCTCACTCATGCCAGATACTCCTTAAAACTGATTTCAAAACTGCTTCCGGCTCATCCATCACATCCCTGCGGCACGGTTGAAAAGTCATTATGCCGCCAAATAGATCACAGGCAATTAATAATAGAATAATCGGAAACTTGATTTCCACAAATAAAAGTAACCATAGCACCTGGAGGATAAGAATTCAATGAAGGAATCGTCCGACAGGCTACCATGCCGGTTTCTGAGACGATAGAATCTTAGAATTGATTTCGACAGGGATGTAGAATCGTAACGCTCACCTATGAAGAGCTCAAAGTCAAATACTAAAATCCCTGTTGCCACACATTTTTTGTTTTGAAGCATCCGCTTCGGCTCGTGGAATGCGATCCGGGCACGCCCGGATCTGTTCGTGGCGGCGATCCCAGCGGCAGGCGGACTGATGCTGTGGAAGGACTGGAGCCGTTTTGCCAACGTGCCCGTGTGAACTTTTCACGGGGTGGCCGATCCGGTGGTCTCAGTGCAATTCACCCGTGAAATCTTCGGCAAAATTCCATCCTGCACAGTTGGCAAATGCTACGATCCATGCCGGGATCAACTATTTTGACACGGCCCCTGCATATGGCAATGGCTCTTCAGGCAGAAGCGTCAGAAGAAGTAGGACAGCGCAACGGCCCGCGCTATAAATTGCGGTCCTCGCTTGACAGCTCGCGCGTCGTTCCCGCCAGCCGAACCGTCTTCACGTTCTTTAGTTTCTCCGAACGCCCAGTTGCCCACCAATACACAATTGGTCATAGTCATAATATTGATGAGCCGTCAAATTCGTATTTTGCAGCCATTCTGGCTGAAAAACCTTCGGGAAGCAGTCAAGAAGATTGAATTTTCAAGACAGACTTGATATTAGATTGGAAATTAGGCTCAGCGGTGTAGCCGAGCAGGTATGAGTGGGAAATCGCAGTTAACATGATTTCCATAAATATTGAAGGATATCGTTCCTTGAAAATCAATTTACTCCCGGTCATCACAATTTTCCCCCCGTTAATCGTCAGCCTTATGGTCACTTCGCCTCAGGCAGCGGCTACCCCATTGAAAGCGGGCGTTGCCAGGGTCGACCTCACTCCGCCGATGGAGCTGAAAGCACCGCTCGGTGGTTACGGTGCCCGAATGAGCAAACCAACCGTTGGTGTACATGATCGCATCTTTGCGAAAGGCATTGTCATATCCGATGGCACCAAGCGGTTTGCTCTGGTCACTGCTGACGTGTTGGCCTTTCCACCTGGCTTCAAATCCGCCATGGTCGAATCCCTCGCTGATACCGGCTGGAAAAGCGGTCAGATCATGCTTCTGCCCAGCCACTCTCATACCAGCATTGATATGTCTGCCCTCAATCCCAAGAACACCTTAGGGATTCCTCAGATAGGCTTTTTCCACAAGGGACTTTATGACCTGACCGTCGCGCGTCTCGCCCAGGTCATCACCGAAGCCAGCAAGGACCCAGTTGCCGTCTCAGTGAGCACGCGCACTATCCAGTTGCACGGCTGGAACCGCAATCGGCGACAAGACAATGCAGCCTATGATGCAGACTTGACCGTCACACGTATTGACAAGGTAACCGGTCAACCATTGGCTGTGCTTGTCAATTGGACCGCCCATCCAACCTTCATGGGACCTTATGATATGATGTTCTCCGGCGGATGGCCCGGGCATCTGCAACGGACTATCGAGGCCCTCATCGGTCATGGCGTCACCGCTATGTACTACAACGGAGCACAGGGAGATCAATCGCCGATTCCCCGTGAGGACTCGGGTGGAAACTGGGAAAGAGCAGAGTGCTATGGCCGCGAGTTGGGCATTATCGTTTGCAGAGAGTGGCAGAAAATCAAACCAATTCCCTCACCTACCTTCTCCTATCACGCTGAGGAGATTAAGCTACCCAAATGCACCTGGCATCCTGATTTCATGAAGACGGGCGGTTCGGAGTACGGACTGAGCGAGGAGATTATGGAGAAAGTCATCGCGCTCATGGCCCCACAAAAGACTGTTAGCGGTTCCCTTAGATTGGGTAGTCTGCTGATTATTGGCATTCCTGGTGAGATAGCGGCACAGTTGGGGATGTCCCTCGAATTGCAGGCGCGTCAGATTACCGGTATCCAGCATGTCGTCATCGGTGGACTGGCAAACGAATGGGTAAGTTACATTCTCTCTGCCGAAGAGTATAAAAAGGGCGGCTACGAAGCCAGTGTGAGTTTCTACGGAGAGGCACTTGATCAGGTTATTGTGGAAGGGGCCTTAAGAGGTGTTTCTAAAATACCTATTGCTGCAAAAGATTTCCTTTGAGGCATCCACGTTACGACGTATCGGCTGCGCTTCATAGGTTAAGTGAATAGATACATGGTGTGAGATATTGCACATTGAGCAGATGGGCGCTTTGGCGGCAGTGAACGCTGTGAGAGTACTGTCAGAATTTCACCAAGTTGCTCTTGGAGGTGCTTGGGGGCTCCCGAGATGCTCCCGGTTCATAGCACCTATCCCGGCGTAACCGGGTCTATGTGGTAGAAGAACTCCTCCTCAGCTTCATTTATTGGTTCAGTTACCTCCATAGCTATGTCTAAAGCTATGAATATCAGTGACGCGCATGCAAGAAAATATTGTCTTCCTGTTGAGCCTTTCATACGTCTAGCCCACTCCTTGTTGAGCCTGACGCCTTGAATCATAGCCACATGCATTTCGTCAGCTATAGAACCAACGGATCCTCTGAGCCTCGCCATCCGGTCCCTTACAGAGTGGCTTTCAAAGGTGCAGGTGAAAACATCGTGGGCAAACTCGTTTCTTATTGTCCTTATAGTGTGTAAGTCATCGCGCAACCTGTCACTAATTAGACCCAGTCTATATGCAGAATCGATCCTCGAACTCAACGTCGCAATCGGAACGTGAGGTCCGTCCAGCAGACTATCGTTTTCATATATCGGGACTAACCGGGTCCTAAGAAGCGCTTTTAACTGTTCGTCCATAGCAGATGCAACAAGGAGCGCGGCTGCTCTGTCAGTCTCCTTAGCATATTCATCAAATGTCTTCTCGTATTTGGCTCTCAAAGACTCGTCCATTTATTCTATTGCTCCTTAAGAGACTCTCTCGGCACAGGAGAAATCTCCACTGTCTTCTACTTTTTGGTGAAAGGTCTGACGTAGAAGTACATCAAAGCCATAAGCATGGCAGTTCCGGCTAACTTCAGCCTCCCCATAACTAAATTGTACGAAATAATGTCCGGGGCCGCGTAACAGGGGCGCGCCCTTATTTACCAACATGCTTCTTGGTTCCACGAAAAGCTTCTATTACGGGACTTTCCCTCGTACGCAGCGATCCCTTCGTAACATCCAAGCTGCTGACTGCCTCGTACAAATGGGCAGTCCGGACGACAACCTCGGTCCCGCCCACAGAATTTCCCAGAGTGGCCTCCAGAGGCACTCTGCGCTCGTAGAACGACTGTCAAGAGCACCGGCCAGAACCGGTCACGACCATCCACTCTACACGAAAAGACAAAGAAACTCACACCGGTCATTGAATCCGGGAACGGTATAAAATTCCTATAAAAAATTTGCTTTTCAGCAAAAAATGAGTGTCTATATATATTCGTTTGGGGTAAAATCAGCGTCTGTGGTGTCAAGATGGTGACATAATGTCGCCGTACAAATCTTGGCGTTATTTAGCTTATGAAAAAGGCGACTTATTATTCCTTTGCTCCGTGCCTGCGCAGGAGCTCGACAAATTCGGTCTGGCCCCTCCTTCTCTGCTGAGAAGGCGCTTTTACATCAACCTTTATCGTCATTGTGTTGTTTGCTGTACCTTCTTCTCTTGGAACTGGGGCTATATTTTAAAAATTCACAAAAAAGGACAGGACCGTAATAAAATGGTAACAGATAATCATCATAATGCTCCCATCGGGAAAAATGATTTGATGTTGACCTATTTAATTAAAGGGCATGACTATGGGAAAGTTTAACAAAAAAACCACCTTGTTATCAATCATTTCAATACTTCTTTTCGCACTTCAAACAAATGCGAAAGAAAGTTCACTTAAAGACCTTCCTCAGCCTGATTGGAATTTTGAACTATTCCAGAAATTCTATAAGACAAAGACAAATGAGTATGTGTTTGTCATAACTGACGTTGAGGATAAGGTGACATATAAGGACATCTGGACGAGGTGTAAAAGTATAAAGCCGGATGCTAAAGCAATCGTGAAGTACGAAAATCAACTTGATGAGCAAAATTATCGTAAGCATATATTCGTATGTGGACCGATCGATAGCTTCGAAAGATGGAAATCTTTTGGATTGCCGATAGAAAAGGTTCAAGGCGGATTTCGATTCGGCCCCTATACTTTTACTGACAAGGAGGATGGGATTTGCTTCCTTAGCAGTGATGCAAACCGAGTTGTATACACAGGGAATTCACTCAGTCCTATAGATAAACTGCTAAGAACGATGTGTGGGTTGTTTCAGTATACCATTGTTCAACAGGGTGTTCCTGCACACTTCGGAAACTTTATGGATGGCCAATTTGATTCCCGCGGACATATTGATTTGAGGAAAGAAAGAGAAAGATTTCTCTATCGGTCGATGGCTTCCAAGCACTATGTTTTTCATTATTCCGACAAGATAGCTGATGACAGCAAGCTCAAAGCAAAAGCAAACCATTTTGATCAATATTGCGATGAGGCGATTGTTAAGCTTGAACTAAATAAACCGGATTACAAAATCGATTGCTACATCTATTCGGATGAGAACGAGAAATTCTTTTTGTCAGGAATACTCGGTCCGGGAGGCGTTACATACGGAAAGGAGATCCATACGTTAGGTTTTGGTGCCATTGAGCATGAGTCCGTTCACGTGCTTTTTAACAGCGAATTCAGTCAGCCCAACAACAACTTTTTTAATGAAGGTATCCGACAATATTATGAATATATCACTGACGCGAAAAGCCTGGCGACAGGCAGGAATACCGTAAGGAAATATCTAAACGAGCCTATAGAAAAGTGGGCAAACGGTTCGATATACTTTTTCCATACTCCTTCAGAAAATGAACAGGCGGTGGCTTATCCCGCTTCTGGGCTGTTTGTCAAATTCCTGATAGATCATCACGGACTTGACAAGTTTAAACAGTTTTATGGAAAGCTCGATGTAGAAGCCGGATTCCTGGGAGTTTATGGAAAGCCTCTTGCAGATATGGTTAAAGAATGGAAAGAAGCTGAACAGGAGTAACGTTTCTTCTCCGGCCTGTTTCCCGTCAGCAGAAATGGCACATATACCATTTCGGGCGGGCGACTAATTGCCGACAAGATACGGGTAGGATACAAAGGAGCCGGATATTTTGAGATAGAGAACTCAACTGCGTCTATTACGGTTCACGAAACATTACGTTTTGGTGAGGACAGCAAATTTGAAGCGGTTGCTGGCTCGACGATTTATATGAAGCGTGCATCATTCGATAACCTGAACACAGACGAGCTTGACCTTTCGGGCCTGAGTAGCTTGGCGTTGATTTTCGAAATCGGTGAACATGTAGCCCCTTGTACTTTTGAAGTGGCCAGTGAGATTGATGGCGGGTTTTCGGATAACTTCGCTCTTGATGGATTAACCCTCGGCGAAGACGTCGGTACGGTCCAACTCGTCGACAGCCACGACAATGGCAATCGTGGGGGTCGGTCCGAATGTCTTTTCGTGTGTGACCTCTCGATCAATCCCGGTGCCAAGCTTGACATTAACGACCTGATGCTCTACGTATGCGGTGATGTTAAAGATACGCTGGATGGCTGGGTTGACGATGGCAGACTCTTCAACAGCCTGAGCGGCATCCGCGTATATTATGTTGGCCCCCCACAGGACTGGACGGTGGTCGACCCAGTTTGTTTTCCCAGCACATACTCGACCTACAACGACTGGCTAACGCTCGGCAAGCCGGATTGCTGGTGTGCACCGTATCACTGCGATGGCGATGCTGATGGTGCTACACAGGGCTTCCAGAAATACCGGGTAATGAGCAATGACCTGGGCATTGTATCCAGCAACTGGAAAAAGCTTATTGACGATGCTACGCTTGATCCTTGCGCCGACATTGACCACAAGTCGCAGGGTTTCCAGAAGTATCGCGTGATGAGCAACGATTTGGGCATTGTGATTGCCAACTGGAAGAAGACAGATGCGGACCTTCCTGGCGATTGTCCGCGCGCCGAATAGTCTTTGAGATTGACCGGCTAAGGTGACAACAAGAGACTGAAGCTGCTTAATCACCGCTTATGGTATGGGCTGTGGACATCTGCTTGCAGCCCTTTCTCCACTAACTAAAGCAGCCCACGGAATCTCACAGCATAGCCTCGTAGAGGCGTTCTGCGCCTGTACAATCGCTGATCTCGGCGTGAGGTATACCCGGAAGGAGACGGGGCTTCCGCGGACGGTCAGACCGAGACAAGGTCGGTTCAAGTGCCGATGATGAGTGAGAGGCCCTGATACGTCCATTTCTGGCCTCTACAGCAGGCCGACTGCAAAAAATGGCTAAAATGGTAAATTAGTCTATATCTCTGAAGTGAGGAAGCAAAAACATGTACTGTTCTTGCTGGTCGGCTTGGGCGGGGCGACGGTGGGAAGAAGACGTTGAAAGTGTGTCGAGAATCGCACCTAGTTTTTGTGGTTTTTCTTTGCTTTTCCGCTTGAAGGGTATATACTGGTGCTACCTTTGCAACTTTTCAGAAACACTGAGAGAAGGAGGAGATAGGGTGTGATTTTATCTTCATTTTTGGGGTCCTGTATCTCTTGGGGCTGTATCCGTGCGTGCGGCATCCACGGTGAAAATGGGCAATTCCTGAAAGAGCAGAGAAATGAGAAAGATGATCTCACCCATATTGGTCTTGGCCCTGACGGCTGGTCTCGCCACGGGTGTGGCAAATGCGGATATTGAATCCGGTCTGGTAGGGTACTGGAAGTTTAATGAGGGTGGCGGTAGCATCGTCTACGACGATTCTGGCAACGGCCTTGATGGCATGCTGGTTGGTGACGCGCGGCGGGTGGATAGCCTGGAGGGTCTGCGCGGCGCGCTGGATTTCGACGGCAATGACTATGTCCGGATTCCCGGCAGTGAGGGGGTCCATATCACCGGGGCGATTACCGTTGCGGCTTGGGTAAATATCCGTCGGGTATACACTGACTGGATGTCCATCGCAACCAAGGCAGATACGGGCTGGAGGCTTTCCACCCTCATGAGCGAGCGAAGATTTCACTTTGCTCTTACTGGTGGACCTCCTTGGCATTATGTCAACGGAGAGATTGTGGTGCCCGCTGGCGAATGGTATCATGTTTGTGCGACGTTTGACGGATCATATATTCATTTGTACATAAATCGCGGGGAGGACCCAGCAAGTCCTGCATCCTACGAGGGCACCATAAGTACCAATGACTTTCCCATCTTTATCGCCGCCAACGCAGAGAGGCCGGGGCGCCAGTGGAACGGGCTACTCGATGAGGTTCGGATCTACGATCGGGCTTTGACCAATCGTGAAGTTGCGGAACTGTTTGAATTCAGAGAAGTTGTAAACCGTCCACCGGTGGCCGACGCCGGCCCTGACCAAACCGTTGAATGCCTCGGTCCCGGCGGGACCCCTGTTACGCTAGATGGTTCTGGCTCCCACGATCCCGATGGTGACCCATTAACCTACACGTGGACGGGGCCCTTCTCCGAGGGTGCTGGGACCGTCCAAGGTATCAACCCGACCGTGACGCTGGCCTTGGGGGCAAGCACGATCACTCTCGTTGTCAACGACGGTCAGGCGAACTCGCAACCGGATTCGGTGAAGATCACTGTTCGGGATACGACGCCGCCGACTATCACCTGTCCTGCGGACGTAACGCTTGAATGTCCGGCAGATACGAGCGTTGGGGCAAATGGTTCGGCGACCGGCAGCGACGCCTGCAGCACTGTGACGATCACACACAGCGATGCGTTGGAGTCGGCCTGCGGCAATACAGGGACACTGGTGCGTACGTGGAGGGCAACAGACGAGTTCGGTAATAGCTCAAGTTGCATACAGACCATAACTATTGTGGATACCAGCCAACCCTTAGTTGATGCCGGGCCTGATATAACAATAGAACAGGCAACATGGCAAGGTACAGCGGTTACGTTGAATGGCTCAGCTGTGGACGACTGTGACCCTCAGCTCGATTGTCGATGGAGTGAGGATGGCGTGATCCTGGGTGAAAGTGCCATTGTCACGCATACCTTTAGCCTCGGGTCTCATACGCTGGTGTTCGAGGCCATTGACGATTGCGGCAACGTCGGAAGCGATACGATGATAGTTGCCGTTTTGAGGCCGGTGAATATGCCGGACTTAACAATTACTGACGTCTGGAACGAGAACAGCACAGTCTGCTACCAGATAATGAATATAGGCGATGTTGTAGCCACTGCGGGTCATCACACTGCCTTATATGTTGATGGTGTTCGCAGAGCAAGTAATTTGGTGAATGAGGACTTAGGACCTGGAGAGAGACTGAGAAAATGCTTTGGCTATGCTTGGGAGTGCACTCACTCATACGATAATGTGCAGGTAAGGGCAGACCACGATAATATGGTACTTGAAAGCAACGAAGGAAATAATAACCGGGCAGAAATCTGGAAATGTGACATCATCCCTCCGGAAATCATTTCAGGCCCGATAGTACAGGAAGTAACCCAAGCTTCAGCAGTCATCGTCTGGCAAACCAACGAGAATAGCGATAGTGTCGTGAAATATGGTAGGTCAGCGGGACAGGTTGGGCTCGGAGAAGAGATAACGGACACAACGCCAAAGCTTGTGCATGGCATCACTCTGCCAGATCTGGAGCCGTCGGCAACGTATCACTTTGTCGTGCAATCAACCGACCCAAGTGGAAATACGGTGGAGAGTAGCGACATTACGTTTGAGACACTGCCGCTACCGGATTATGAGAATCCCACCGTATCGATCATCGATCCCGGCGTATGTCAAGGAATCGTCGACCTCTCTGCCGATGCCACCGATAACCTTTGCATGGACAGGGTCGAATTCTACATTGACGGTCAACGTGTGTTCACTGATTACTCTCCTTCCTCACCAGACTGGCACTTCCTTTGGGAGACGACAGAATATGCAAATGGCCCGTATACTCTAAAAACCAAGGCATACGACTGCTCCGGAAAATATGGTGAATCTGAGCTGCCAGTGGCCGTGCAGAATCCGATAGATGCTGATGATCCCATAGTCAACATCCAGCATCCACTGGAAGACTCTCATATTGCCGGAGAGTATCCGATCATAGGGTATGTGCAAGACGACACCGATGTGGCTAAGATTGAGTACCTGGTTGACGGTGAGAAGATCTCTTGTGTTGACTATCCGACCAAGCAGCAAACAGTAAGCTTTAAATACTGGTGGGATACTCATTCTGTGCCAGACGGCAAACACAGGTTTGCGGTCAGGGCCACTGATATAAAGGATAACGAGGGTTTGGGGACGGTCGATGTGTTTGTGGAAAATGGTGAGCCTCCGCACAGGCCTTACCTTGCCATCAAGAGACATGAAGTCTTCGTACAGGGAAGTGTTCTCGCAGTTGAGCTTGAAGTGAAGAACGAGGGGAAGAAAACGGCAGAAGACATCAAAATCCGTGACTCTTTAGTCTCCCTCCAACCTCTCTCGCGGTACTTCAACTCTGTTGATTATGAGGCCCAGTTCGAAATAGTGGATATCCCCCCACCGAAGGCCATGAAAAAGAAAATGCGATGGGATTGTGTCATTAGCGATGATTCGAGTCTCAATCCCGGGAACAAACGCACCTACGTATATTGTGCAGTTCCCATATTGATTCACCCTTATCCTCCAAAGTCTATGATTGGACAGCCCGTCAAGTTATCCTACAAAGGACCAACTGGTAGCCCATATGAACACGAAGTCGATTATGCAGTCTCTCATCAGAAGCTAAAGGATGCCTGTGACAAGGCCATCGAACACGCTGACTACGTGATTGTTACTAATCCTTATGATCTGCTGGAACTTGCATTTTATCCATCCTTCCTGCCGGTACAAGGGCCTCTTTCTGATAGTGATGTCGATAAACTGCTTTCGGATATGGCTGAGCTCGCCTGGGATAGATGGGGCGTGCTGGGATATTTTGCCCACGATTTAGACCCTTTTGGTCCGGTTTTCACTGCATCGGAACTTCTCGATCGAGTCAAGCCCAGCGGCGACTGGGCAAAGAAGCTGCACCCCAATTTCAGGCAGCACTTAGGTGGATATCTTCTGATCGTAGGTGAGAGCGAAATTGTTCCATGTTGGGATCAAGGAGGGTTCAACATCAAGTGGGCCGATAGCACTGTCACTAAACTTGTTAATCTTACCGACCAGCCGTACGCTGACTTCAAGCAGGGTGGTCGCATCCCTCATCTTATCGTCGGAAGAATCGTTGGAGAACGTGTCACGGACCTTTCAGTAGCAATTCAAAACAGCATTGACGGAAAGTTTGATCGCTCAAATGCCCTGCTGGTCAGCGGCGTCGATCCGAAAGATGCACAAACTCAAAAGGGATTCGTAGATAACATCAAAGAAGTAGGACAAGTACTTGACAACAAGAACTTCAAAACACCGGATGTACTTCACTGGTCGGACAAGAAATATTCAAATGATTCCCAAAGGCTCAAAGACTTCAAGGATATGGCCAAAAAGGGCCAGGACGTTATTTGCTTTAATGGCCACGGTTTAGCCGGTGAATGGCAGCCTGCATTGTCAACTACCGATTTCCCCTTATATCTGGGAAATACTAATCCCTTCGTTTATGCCGACTCGTGTCTGACTGGATGGTATAGTGGTATTGCCAATTCTTTCTTGGACAGCGGCGCGGCTGTTTATATTGGCGCGACTATGCTGAGCCCCGGGACAACAGCACCGAAATATTTGAAATATTTCTTCAATAAATACTGGGATGCTTCCAAGTCTATCGCGTGGGTCTTAACCAGAACAGAGGAAGCCGCTATTAAGTCCCATGCTTGGCATAGTGTCCCGGGTTACTGGGCGTACATATATAACCTTTATGGAGACCCGAAGTTTGGGGCATCAGTATACGCCCCTGCAAGTGAAGCTGAGGAAGTAGCCAGTTTGGCGGACACATCACCTCCTTCATCGCTGCAGTTCGAGGTGCCCGACTACGTTGTAGACATAGACTTTTTTGGGGATGGGCTGGATTCTGTGGAAATACCGGGCGGCGACCTGCTGATGGAACCGGGCCAGCTCTTGATTCCCTTCTACTCTGCTTCGGTTGACTACCCTCAGGGATATAATGTCCAAGATGTCGTCTTGGCCGAAAGGTCTGGTTTGGTTACGGATACGGGCTTAGATATTCCGATGACGCCACTGAAGCTCACGCCTTCCGGTGGACATGCTGTGCCCTATTCGGGTCCTGTCGAGGGCTGGTTCCCTGAACAAGATTATCGCTGGAACGTCGTGGACAACCCGGATGGTACAGCCACTCTGGTCATAGTAATGTATCCGTTCTACTATAATCCGTTGACTACCGGCATCAGGTTCTATAAGAACTACAGCTTTGACATCACCTACACCATTTCAGATGTGGCAATAACAAGCCTGACCACCGATAAGGATGCCTATGAGCAAGGCGAAACTGTTATAGTTGACGTTGGGCTCAGCAATTCCGGTGAAGCCGAGGATGTTGTCGTCAGTGCTTTGATGAAGAGCTGTGACGCGGTGGATATTGAGGATGGCCTGCTACTTCGCACACTGCATAATTTGGCTGGGGACGCTTCCTTCTCTGCCCAATGGGACAGCAGTGGCTTTGAGGCAGGCTATTGGAACGTGGAAGTGACCTTGGAGGATACTGCTGGTTATGTGCTGGATAAAAAGATGGAGTTGTTCAAGCTGGGTATATGCTCTGGAGAAATTACAGAGTTGACTGCCACTCCAGAATCCGCCCAGATTGGAGATGATGTCTCCATCAAGATGACCTTCAACAATACCGGCACTGTGACAATAACAGGAATCGCTCGCATCAGAATCCTCGATGCTGCCGGGGATCTGATTGATAAACTTGAGTATACTATTAGAGAGTTACGGCCATCTGAATCAGCGAGCTTTAGCGACATTTGGAATATACCGGGAACTGGTCCGTACGATATCGTGGGTGATGTCTTCTATGATAGCAGGACCGCTGGCCCAGCGATCGTTGAGATAAATACGTATGGCGGCTGTCACATCTACGACCTTGAACGCAACGATATTATAGGCCCGGGGGACTTCTCGCTGTTTGCTTGCTGCTGGCTGAAGCCTGCCTCGACTTCAGGATGCGGCGGCACAGTTCCTTGCGCCATGTGTGATTTCGACTGTGATGGCACTGTTGCTCCGGGCGATCTTGCTTGGTTCGCGACCGCCTGGTCCAAAGATTGCAGCGATCCCTCGATTCAGTACCCGCCTTGTCGCGGCGGCGAGAGAGCACCTGGATCACTCAACACTCTGGTGTCAACGTACTCGGCACCAGATGTTAGGGTATGTTCTGTGATTTTGGCATCGCCGTCTGCTTCGGACACAACAGAAACCTTGCCGACATCGCTCTCGTCCCTGACACAGGGCCAAGACTATTACGTTGAGGTCTGGGCCAGCGATGTGGGAAGTAGCAATACGGGGTTGACATCGGTATACGCGGATCTGGATTTCCACCCGTGCGATTCCGCATCAATTCTGTCGGCTGCGCATGGCGGAATCTTCACTATGTTCGAATCAGGCGTGATTGGTACCTGCGGTATTGAGGAGCTGGGTGGTTCGTCTCTTGCTGGGGCAGGTACAGAGCCACAATGGGCACGAGTAGCGATCGTAAAGATACATGCAACGACATCTGGACCGGTCAGTTGCTCTTTACGACCGAGCGCCACCGGCATTGCTGCCTTCGGTCGCGGGCTGATTCCAGGGTCTCAGATAGAGCTTGGCCCCTGTGACCCCCGTGGATGCCTGCCCAGGAGCTATTCGACGTACAACGACTGGGCAGCTTTGGGCAGTCCGGATTGCTGGTGTCGCCCGTATCAGTGCGATGGTGACGCTGATGGTGCCACACAAGGTATCCAAAGGTATCGGATAATGAGCAATGATTTGGACATCGTCGCCGCTAACTGGAAGAAGAAGATCGATGACCCGACGCTTGATCCCTGTGCTGATATCGACCACAAGCCGCAGGGCTTCCAGGACTACCGAGTTATGAGCACCGATTTAGCCATTTTGATTGCCAATTGGAAGAAGATAGATTCCGACCTTGCCGGTGATTGTCCGAGACCGGAATAACTTTTGAGTCTGAGCGGGTGAGACATTGTCAGAGATACCGTGGCGTATGAAATGAAAGAGACAGGTTAAATGACTTGTCTCCTTTTTCACCCACAATGTTGCAGGCTCTTGATACGTTCCCGAGTTGTTTGGCCAGTTCCAGCAGGCCCACCTTATTCTTGGTGATTTTCTGATCTGTGGTGATCTGAAACCGCTTTCTTTGGGCTCGTCTTGATGAGCACAGCTCCACTTCGGCTGTTGTCAGATTAAATCTTGAATATCTCACGTTAGGTGATTTGGTCAACTCCCTATCACACATAGCGACGGTTAGCATCAACGTCAAAACCAAACATGATAGATTTACCGCTTTCATGATCGTTCCTGCCTATTCATTTTTGTGACCCCATACTTGTGGAACAGTTTCATGATTTCAAGCTGTCAGTCTTTTCTGCTCACTCCGTACGCAGCTCATGACGGTTCAGAAAGACCTCCCACGACCAGGCCAAGATGCATCTTGATAAAGTCGACCGACCTCTTCTTTTCCGCTTCCTTCGCATGCCGTATATCCTGCCCCAGTTTCTTGAACGTTTCTGCGTCAGGCCATTTTCTCTTCACAAAACACTCCCATACCGGTGGCAAGCATATGGCCACTTTCCCATAACAAGCTACCGCCTTTTTCAAACACTCAATAATCAATCAGGGAAATGAAGTCCATTTTGCTACTTTGAGGGCGATAGTCAGATCCCAACTCTAGCCACCTCTGGTTACGGATATAGCCTTTTGATCGGATTGATTTGACGATCTATAACCAATGACCCGATGACAACAACTGCGGCCATCGACCGGCTGGCACACCATAGTGTGGTCCTGGGATTAAACGTATTGAGCTATCGGGCCGATCAGGCCAGAAAATTTGGGAAATCATCGCCGGCTATTGGCTGAAAAAATGTTAGGAGGAAGGTGCAAACAACATGCCTACTACAACTCCACTATGACAGAAATGGTATTTAGTACACATTTGTCGAAGGGTGAATTATATTTATACTACCCAAGGCAGGTAAAACTTTTAGATGACGTGAGTAAACGAGGGCAGATGATAGCCTCATCGGACACACGCGCTGAGAAAGGAGTTGTTCTTCCTTATTCTCCTATTACAATTCTCCTATACTCTTGATTTTGTTTTGTGACCGACTATTGAGATACGAGTTGACAACGGTCCGGTAATCTGTGTCGAGATGACCGTCAGATGGCCTATTTGCTGACGGTCTTGTGGATGTGCTGATCAAATATACATCACATGTTGCGGTTTAACAATAACACTGTGAGGTCAACGATGAGAGCAATCCAGATAATGGAGCCGAGAAAGATTGCAATGCTGGACGACGCTCCAAGGCCTGAGCCAGCCGAAGGCGAGGTGTTAGTGCGGTGCAGTCATGTGGCTATTTGTGGAAGCAACATGGGCCAATACACCGGCAAAGGTCTCTGGGGCGACATTGATTATCCCAATCCGGTAGGTTGGTCAGGGCACGAAAACATCGGCACGATAGTCGAAGCTCACTGTGATGATTGGGAAGAAGGGGCGTTGGTGCTGGCTCTCCCTCAAGGCCCTTATGGCTTCGCCGAGTACATCGTCTCTAGACCTCCGGCTATTGCCCGTCTGCCCCAGGACGTGCCCGACCCGGCGGGACTGATAGTTGCCCAGCCGCTGGCGACGGCGCTTCGTGCGCTCACGCGGATGGACAACGTGATCGGTCAGACCTGTGCTGTGGTCGGCCAAGGCCCAATGGGACTGATATTCACCCATGTGTTGCGGCTGATGGGGGCGAGCATGGTCATAGCGATCGATCTGCTCGACTGGCGTCTGGAATGGTCTGAAAGCTATGGGGCCGACCATATTATCGACGCTTCGCAAGAAGATGTTATCAAGGTCATCAAAGAGTTGACTAACGGCGGAATGGTTGACTTCGCGGTTGAGGTTGCAGGTGATATTGATTCGCTGAAGACCGCGGCGTATCTACCCAGACACGGTGGCCGACTGTTGGTTTTCGGAGTGCCGAACCATAAGTTGCAGGAGTTCCCCTGGTATCATGTCTTCCGTGAGGAGATTCAGATCAATACTTGTGTCGGCCCGAAGTGCGGTCTCTTCTTCCAAACGGCGGCGGACATGATCCTCGATGATCGGGCTTCTGCTCTCACCAAGATAGTCACACCGCGCATGCCCTGGAACAAAGCCCCAGAGGCCTTCGAAATGTATGCCAAATGTGCTAAGGGCTCACTTAAGCTTACCCTTGAGTTCTAACTAAAAGAATCCTGCAGCTCGGACTGGTATACTATTGGTCGTCAAGTATCTTCTTGTCTACCGGCGCAATCCACCTGCCGGCCAGATGTGCGCCGGCCACCGCGATCAAGAGCATTACGCATAGGCTGCCGATCGCGTACCAGCGGCTTTGGTCGTCCCAGTAACCTTTCAGTCCCAGGCCCAGAAAAACAAAACCGGAGACCAGATTCAACAACCAAAGCCAGGCGGGCAGACGTAATGCTTTGGGAAGGAATTTCCGGTCCATCCAGACGTTTATCAGGCAAAACAACCCACAACCTAATACACCGGTAAACAGGTTAGCGGGAGTCAGAATAGCCAACAGCAGGCGCGGCTTGCCAGTGACACCGGTGGATTGATGGGCGAACAACCATAACAAGATTGTGCATGCACCGACAGCGCACCAGATGACCGTTATGTGCTTGATGTGGCGAGCATGCCGGATGGCGAACCTACGACTCACCGCATGCGTCATTTCGCTGGCAATGCTGCAAGCGACTTCCAGTGTGCCGTAAAGCGTTCCTACCATGGTCAGAAAAGCTCCAGCAACATACAGTGGCAACAGCCAAGGATGTATGCCCGTTACGAATGCCGACTGGAGATTGAGCAGATTCTCTTGGTCGGGGATCTTGTGATGTGGTGCGAGGATCAACGTGCCCGAAGCTACAAATGCGGCGCTGAAGGCGATGATCACGAGAAAACTAATAGAGCAATCAACCAGCGGAGCGCGAACCCAGCGACGAACCGGATGTTCCGGATCACGGGCGATCTCGGCGAGCCGCTTATCAGAGACCGGACCCGCGCCGGCCTGTCCCCATGCTTTGTCACGCATGAAAGAGGTGTATGCCAGATAATCGAATCCGGCACCGCCTATCACGCCAACATAACGCGTTGTCTCGACCCACACAGGCTGGCTGGCGATATGTGGATATTCGGCGTTGAGCCACTGCGGGTACACATAAGGTTGCGGAATGAAGGCTCCCTTCAAAAGCTCCAGCCAATCTGGGTTGTAGAGAATCAGCGTCACACCCGCGCAGAAGAGCATCGTCGCCACAATAACCAGTTGAATGCGCTCCAGCGTCGAATAGCCGCGCAAGGCGGTGATCGTTACGACTATGGCCAAGATCCCTGTGCCCCAGAGGTAGTCGATACCACCTTGGAACATTTTGCTCGTCCCAGTCATCCAAGCGGTCAAGTTGCCCAAGACTCCGCTGTGGAAACTGATCCAGATCGGTAGACAAACAAGCGCTATCAGCAGCAGTGTCAGCGGAAACCAGCCGCGCGGCCCGGGCAGATCGAGCATCCGCTGGTAGGGGTGCACGCCCGTCAATACCATGTGACGCGATGATGCCACCACGAGCCCCCACTTCAGCAGCGAGATGACCACAAACAGAAACAGGATCCGGTAACCAAAAATCGCTCCGCCTCGGCTCGAGAAAATTAACTCGCCGGTTCCAATCGTCAGCGATGCAATGATTGCTCCGGGCCCAAAGACCTTCAGCCAGTCCAAAGGGCGGCGAGGCAATCCGCCGGAGCGACTCTCGTAGATGACGGCAGTAGCTGACGTGTCATCCATAGTCGAGCCCTAATGTGATAGTCTAAAGACAAGTCAGTATTTCTGACTGTTGTCACGGCAATTTGGGACTATAATGTTTGAAATGCCCCTGGAGTGGCGTATAGTACATCCTGTCAAGCATGACAGGATATATCACTCTATCCGCCAACCAGTCCGCCGCAGGCGGGTTGCCTGTGGGTGAATGGAAAAATCCATCTGCTGGCAGGGTCCGCTCCCGGCAGATTGCCCCACTGGGTCGTAATAGAATGGTACCGCGAGTTCTACCCGTGGGGCTCCATTCTATGGAGGCGTTTCAAGTAAGTAGAAAGATACTGTGTTGACTCGGGCGACACAAGGAACAAATCCATAAAAAGTCGCCGCTGCGTACCGTACGAGTTCGACCGTGGCTTTCTCGACCAAGAAGGGCAGGACTCCCCGCAACAAATAGTAGAGATACAGGCTTTTCTGAGTTCTGTGCAGTTTGCGTTAGATTAGTCCCGAAAAAAAATTATGACAGTCGGCCAAAAAATCGGGCAAGTTCGGAAAAGAACGGCATTTAGGCAAGCTTCGTGCGGGCACCGGTCCTCTCAGGCTGGCAGGACCGGTCCGCACTGTCATGTTGGCTTCTACTGTCTTGCCATATATGACGGTGAGATAGAAGGGCCACGAGTCTCTGTCCTTGCGGGCATGAGGCAGAACCCGTCACCAGGTGCATGGCTTGCCAACTGACGCCAGGACAGGTAGACTTGTATACAAGCCGCCAACCACGGCGCAGCACAGCTACAGATGGAGAATGAAACGAAATGAGCTTAGAAACAAGAATCTGGTCAACGGTTTTCTGCTTTACACTCGTTGCTAACGCCACTATTCTCTCGACTGAAGTGGCCCTAACGTACGACGACTACCCATTCGTTCAGGATTACAGTGAGAAAGTCCCGCTGTCCGCCGAGCTTAGTAACGCCAAGCTACTTGAGGTTCATGCTAACCGGGATGGCCGTATATGTGTCCTCTCGGACAGAGGGCTTCTGCAGGTTCATGCGGGCAAGCTTCGCCCAAGCCAATTCCACCGTCCCCTTGTCGATATGCAGATCAGGGACATGGAAGTCCATAAGGGCCAATTTGTTTATCTGACCGACAAGTTAGCTTTAAGCAACGCGTGGGCAGGGCGGTTTCTGGTTAAACATCAGATGCCCGATGCCAGACAGATTGCGATGGGACGAGACTTGGGCTTCCTCGTCGTTGGTGAGCAGCAGGTAGCATATCTAAGCGATGGCAAGTGTGTAAATCATATGGAAGCGGGCGGGGCAGAAATCAAGGAGGTCCTATTCGATGGCAAGCGAGACCGATTCCTGTTCCTGACCAACAGCGCCCTGTTCTGTCTCGATTTGGACCTGAAGACAAGACTTGTCTTCGAACACGAGAACCTGAATTGCCTCGCGCTTTCTAATGATGGAGCAACACTTCTGATCGGCACGTCCGACGGGTACTTGCAGCTTGATGTGGACTCGTTTGTGCAACGGTCCGGGATAATCGCAAAGCTCCCGTCCTCCGATATTCGGTGCATCGAGGAGGTTGGTGACAAGACATGGTTTGGAACACCGACCGGAGCTTTCGCCCTGCGTCACAAGGGGCGAATTGAATACTATGTCTCGAAGCGATGGCTCGTCGATGATACGGTCGTTGACATCGCGCCTGGTCCGAACGACTCGGTTCTGATTCTCTCGCGAGCAGGGCTCAATATTATTCACTTCAAAAAAATGACGCTGGCTGACAAGGCTAAATACTTTGACGACCTCACCCGAAAGCGGCATATCCGGTACGGATTCAACAGTGCACTCGTGATGACGGAACCCGGCAACCTCGCGACGGGAGCGCTTGTTGATCAGGACAACGACGGGCTTTGGACGGCGATGTATCTGGCTGGGGAGTTATTTCGATACGCTGTGACGAAATCAGACCGAGCGCTTCGCAATTGTTGTGAGTCCTTTGAAGCCATGGAGCGTTTGACCGAGATTACGCCCATGGAAGGTTTTCCTGCCCGGTCATTTGAGCGAGTTGGATATGACGTAGCCGACAGGCCCCGGTGGCATACGTGTCCCGATGGGCAATGGGTGTGGAAAGGAACGACCAGCAGTGACGAGATCGTCGGGCATTTCTTCGCCTACACGGTTTTTGCAGAGATCATCCCAGAAAAAACGTGGCGTCAGCGGGCTGTCAGACTGATGGATAGCATTATGGACCACATCGTACGAAACGACTGGTACCTGATCGATTACGATGGCAAGCCGACGCAATGGGGGCGCTGGCATCCGGAATATGTCAATCAATTTCCACAACAGGTGGGTGACCGGCGGCTGAACTCAGTCGAAATCATCTCCTTCCTACAGGCATCATACCATTTCACGGGCAAAGACATCTACAAACAAAAGGGACTCGAACTGCTCGAAGATCATGGCTATCTTGATAACATCATGATTCCAGTGACCAAGATCGGTCGTGTCCCGGGAATCGACTTAACCACTGAATGGAACCATTCCGACGATGAACTCGCGTTTCTATCCTATTGGAATCTGTATCGATATGCCTTCACCGAGGAACTCCGCGTACAGTTCCGAGAGACGATTAGGGATCACTGGGAGATCGAGCGGCCGGAGAAGAATCCATTATGGAATTTCATATATGCCAGCACAGGGGCGAAGAGCTTCGACCTTGAAGAGGCGATGTGGAGCCTAAGGGAGTTCCCACTGGATACAATAAGCTGGACCGTTCGGAACAGTCACCGCAAAGACCTTGTGTACTTGGATTCAAACTTCAGGGGGCAGACAACACAGACTGTACTGCCGCCCGACGAGCGTCCGATGGGCAAACACAACCAGAATGCATTCCATCTGGACGGCGGCGATGCCGGGCGACGGGAATTCAGCGGAGACATCTATCTCCTGCCCTACTGGATGGGACGCTATCTCGGCATCATACGGTGAAAGCTGCCCTGATCGACTGGGGGGTATCCTTCGGCTACGTTATGCAAGTCGAGTAGACGTACTACGGTTCTCCAAATTCAGGCCTACTTTGTATTCTCAATTTCTCTTATCTTTGTCGCGCACGACCACGACGACATCTTCGGCCGGTGGGAGTGGCTGACCTTGGGCGCCGCTCAGGCAGACAACCTCCCCCCCAAGTGTCGAAACGTAGAGCCGTCCATCGGCTGCGATCAGACCATCAAACCGTGGAACAAAGTCGAGACGGTAGGCGGCAAGCTTTTCTCCATCGTTTCGAGACACAGCCACTAGCAACGCGCCGCGCTTGCCCTCGAAGGCGGCCGATTGCTCGGCAAGCTTCTTCTGTGTCTCGGGCTCCAGTAGTGTCTTGACGGATTCCTCTTCGTCTTGAACATCGGGCGGGCCAGCAGCGAACACCGCGTTGTCCGTCAGTACCATGGAGTTGACTTGTACTGAAACGTCATCGGACCAATCCGGGACGAATCGCGTAACTGGCAGCGTCCGCGAACCTACTCTCTTGCCGCCCTTCTTGATCGCCTTTCGCTCGGTGCCCGCATTGACAATCTCCGGCTGCTTCTTCGCGGCGAACAGATGGAATTCGAGCGGCGTCGTCCAGCGGTAATACTGCCAGAGCCGACCGTAGCCGTACACCCTTTCGTCGTCGAACACGAGCGGCCGACCGGCGGGG